>ERZ827150.3976-NODE-3976-length-13594-cov-4.067583_pt1 | contig 13594 bp, 7 predicted proteins | sample MGYA00519779_ERZ827150 | MGnify/ENA primary metagenome ERZ827150 (study PRJEB31778, sample SAMEA3449267) | human gut metagenome | biome: human gut; feature: human-associated habitat; material: faeces | place: United Kingdom | collected 2010/2012 ...
CTCGTGCGGAGGCGTTCATTGGTCTGAGCGCGTTCGGCGGCGACACCATCGAAGCCTACACCTACCCCACCGAGTGGGAGCCCTGCGACGGTTCCGCACAGGTGGCAACGGGTGTTTCCATCGGCCAGCAGAAGCGCCAGGGCTTTGGCTTCAGCTGGGTGACCACCGTGGGCAACGATGTTGACGACGAGGTGGGCCAGAAGATCCACATTGCGTGGAACAGCACCGCTTCCCCCAGCGAGAAGAGCTATGCCACCATCAACGACAACCCCGATGCCATCACCTTCAGCTGGGAGTGCACCACCTCCCCCGTGAACGTGACCGGCCACCGCCCCACCAGCCACATGGAGATCGACTGCTCCAAGCTGAAGCCTGCCACTGTGAAGGCCATTCAGGACAAGCTCTGGGGCACCGAGACTGCCGAGGCGACCCTGCCTTCCCCTGACGAGCTGATCAAGCTGATCACCGACAGCGAGGGCCAGGTGTAAGAAGCCAGGCATCAATGAACACGATAAAGGAGAAGAAAAATGCTGAAAAAGACGATGACCACCGTGGACTTTGGCGGTACGGAGCGAACAGAAGACTATTACTTCAATCTGACCCGTGCCGAGATCATGGAGATGGAGCTGACCACCGAGGGCGGCCTTGTGCAGATGATCAACCGTATCACTGCCGCCCAGAGCCAGCTGGAGCTTGCAAAGCTGTTCAAGCAGATCATCTGCAAGAGCTACGGTGTGCTGAGCCCGGACGGCCGGAAGTTCATCAAGAACGATGCGGTGCTGGCGGACTTTATGTCCACCCAGGCCTACAGCGACCTGTACTACAAGCTGGCTTCCAACGGCGAGGCCGCAGCCGCATTCTTTGAGGGCATCCTGCCGGAGGACATGAAGGAGGAGACCAAGAAGGCCGCCCCTGTGAATGCACAGCCCGGCCTGAAGGTGCTGGAAGCCCCCGTGAAGGGCACTGAGGAGCAGTAACATGCCCCTCTTATCGCTCCGTCCGCCAAAGGGCGGCGCGTTGCGGAGCTCCCCCAAAGAGGCGAGCTCTGTTTAGAAGAATATTCAAAATGGAGCGTGCTCTGAGAAGGGCACCTCAATGAACACATACCAGGGAGAGAAAGCAAATGATGACGCTTACGATACCAGAACAACAGCGGTGGAACGAAAAGACAGAGGAATTTGTCTACACGCCTGCCGTGGTCCTGAAGCTGGAACATTCACTGCTCTCCCTGGCTCATTGGGAAAGCAACTGGAACATCCCGTTCCTGAGCAATCTGGACAAGCTGACCGTGGAGCAGTGGCTGGACTACATCCGCTGCATGACGGTGACCAAGGGGGTAGACCCCGAAGTGTACGCCAGACTGACCCGGGAACAGTACCGTTCCATTAACGAATATATGGAAGCTCCCATGACCGCAACATGGTTCAGCGGGGAGCCGAGACCCAACGAACGAAAGACCGCAGGAAAGCCCCGGCCAAAACGACCGCCTCGGAAAAGCGGGACCGAGACCACGGCTGAGGTGCTGTACTGCCAGATGTTCAGCTTTGGCATTCCGAAAGAGTGCGAGAAGTGGCATTTAAACCGATTGTTGACCCTGATCCGGGTATGCCAGGAGAGCCAGGCACCGGCGAAGAAGATGAGCAAGGGTGACCGGATGGCCCAGCAGCGGATGCTGAACGAGCAGAGAAAGGCCCGGCTGAAGACGAGAGGGTAAGATGCCAAAAGTAATTGTCTTTCGCCAGAAGGGCGACTGGAAGAAGAGCCGGAAATTTTTGAAGCGATGCTCGAACCTGAGCCTGGACGAGCTGCTGGACCGATACGGACAGGAGGGTGTGGAGGCCCTTGCGAAGGCGACCCCGAAGGACACGGGAAAGACGGCGGCAAGCTGGAGCTACACGGTGACCAAGGGAAAAGAGAGCATCGCCATCACATGGAGAAACTCCAACATCGTGGACGGTGTGCCCATTGCGGTGATCCTGCAATACGGACACGGCACACGAAACGGAGGATACGTAGAGGGCGTGGATTATATCAACCCTGCGATGCGGCCCATTTTTGAGCGGATCGCAGCACGGGCATGGGGCGAGGTGAGGACAGAATGAGCCAGGAAGTAGACAGCCGCGTTGTTGAAATGCGGTTTGACAACGCAAATTTTGAGAAAAATACCAAACAGACCATCTCGACCATTGACCGGCTGATGGAGAAGCTCCAGTTCAAGGGAGCGGAAAAGGGCTTTGAAAAGCTGGACGCAGCCGCGGAGAACGTGGACTTTGCCGCCATGCAGACGAGCCTTGACCGGCTGGAATCCAAGTTCTCAAGCCTGAACATCGTGGCCACCACGGCGCTGGTGAACATCACCAACAAATTTGTGGACGCGGGCGAGAAGCTGGTTAAGAGCCTGTCCATCGATCAGGTGGCCAGCGGCTGGGACAAGTACACCGAAAAGACCTCCAACGTTCAGACCATCATGAACGCCACGGGTAAGAGCATCGATCAGGTGAACGGTTACCTGAATAAGCTGATGTGGTACTCCGATGAGACCAGCTACAGCTTCAGCGAGATGACCAGCGCCCTTTCCCAGATGACGGCTGCGGGCGGCAACATCGACAAGATGATTCCCATGATCATGGGCATTGCCAACGCCACCGCAGACGCGGGCAAGACGGGCTTTGCGTTCCAGAGCACCATCCGGAACCTGACCCAGAGCTACAGCGCCGGACATTTGCAGCTTCAGGACTGGAAGAGCCTGAACCTGATGGGTACGGCCACCAAGGCCCTGAAGCAGGAGCTCATTGACACAGCGGTGGAGCTGGGCACCCTGAAAAAGGGCGAGGTGACCATCGCCAGCTTTGAGTCGAGCCTGCAGAAGAAGTGGGCCAACACTGAGGTCATGGAAAAGACCTTCGCAAAGTATGCTTCCATGATGGAGGCGGCCTATGAGCTGACCCAGAAGAACCCGGGCATGACCAGCTCCGAGGCCCTTGAAAAGCTGAGCGGTCAATACGGTGAACTGGCAGAACGTGCGGCACTGGCGGCCCAGCAGGCAACCAGCTTTGGACAGGCCATTGATTCCACCAAGGACGCGGTCAGCTCTTCCTGGATGAAAGTCTTCGAGACCTTCTTTGGCAACAAGGAAGAGGCCACCGACACATGGACGGAGCTGGCGAACCGGCTGTACGACATTTTCGTGCCCAGTATCGACGGGCTGAACGAACGGCTGAAGGACGGACTGAACAGCGGATGGACACAGCTGCAAGGCAGGCTGGGGGATCAGGCGGATGCCTACAGCTACACCCTCCAGCAGGTGGCACTGGCCAGCGGTGCTGTGACCGAGGAACAGATCACCGAAGCGGGCAGTTTTACCAAGGCATTGCAGCAGAACGGCGTGAGTGCCCAGCTGCTGAAAGCAAGCCTTGACGAAGCACAGACCAGTGCCGAAAAGCTGCTGACCCTGAGCGACAAAGAGATGGCCGCAAAGCACTATGACCGGGAGACCATCCAGCGGGATGCGGAAGCCTTTGCGAAGCTGAACGCCGAGATTCAAAATGGAACCCTGGACCTGGACGAGTACGCCCAGAAGATCGGCGAGCTTTCCGGCAGAGAGCATCTGGTGCAGAGCTTCTGGAACATCATGGATGCCATTGGCAAAGTGGTGGCCCCTGTGAAGGAGGCGTTCAGTGAGATCTTTCCGCCCGCAGACGGAGAGCGCATTTACAGCTTTGCCGAACGGCTCGACCTGATGACCCAGAAGCTCATCATCACTGACCAGACCGCAGAGAAGATCAAGAAGACCTTCAAGGGCCTGTTCACGGTGCTGAAGGGCGTTACCACGATCCTGAGCAAGATCGGCGCTGTGGCAAAGGAAGCATTTTCGCTGCTGGCGAACGCTGCGAAGCCTGTGGCACAGGTGATGCTGAGCGTGGGAGCCGGGCTGGGGGATTTCCTTGAGACGATCTATAAAGTTGCCACCGGAAGCGGCACCCTGCGTGAGAAGCTGAGCGGCATCAAGACGGCACTGACGAAGCTCCTGAGCCCCGTGGATACACTGGGCAGCATGCTGAAAAACACGAAGATCGCGCAGTACATCGACACCTTCCTGAAAAAAGGCGAGGAGAGCACCGGTCTGCTGGGTACCTTGTACTCCGTTGGCAGGCGGGCCTTTGACGGACTGAGCGCCGTGATCCAGACCGCAGCAAGCGGAGGCATTGGCATCCTGGGTGCGCTGGGCATGGCGATCTCGACCCTGCTCTCCAAACTGGGTGGCCTTGGTGAGAACGCGGTGCAGGTGCTGGGGCTGACAAAGCCGAATCTGGAGGACTTCCAGCAGAATCTCATCGACATGCCGAAGAACCTGAGCAAATCCATGAGTGAGTTTGCTTCCACCTTCCAGCGCAGCATGAACAAGATCAACGGCTCGGTGGGGGATGCCTTTGCCCCGGTGAAACAGTTCTTTACCGCTGTGAAAGAGGGCTTTGATGCCATCAGCGGGACGGACGTTTACCGGTTTATGAGCCTGATCGACGTGGGACTGCTGGCGTTCAGCATCGGGCAGATGGCAAAAGCCACCAAGAGTCTGAAAACAATGCTGGAGACCCCGCTGACCGGAATGCTCAACTCCATCTCCGGCACCTTCAAGCAGCTGACCAGCGCGATCAAGACCTGGCAGAAGAACGAGAGCACCAAGACCCTGACCGGCATGGCCACCGCGATCCTGATCCTGGCCGGGGCCATGTACGTGATGAGCCGGATCAATCCCGACCAGTTCACGGAGATCGCCAGTACGGTCTTTGGCTTCGTGACCCTGCTGACGGTCTCGGCAAAGCTGTTGGAGCCTACCACCAAGCGGTTCACGAAAGCATTTGACAGCCTGAAAGCCAGCGCCCTGAACGCGGCGACCCTGTGGGGCACTGCTGCGGCGCTGATCGGACTGGGCATAGCCATTGGCTCCATTACCAAGGGACTTTCCCGGATCATGGAGGTCATGCAGAAAGGCCACATTGCAGCAAATGTCTCGGCGCTGGTCGTTGTGACCGCGTCCATCGTTGCCATGATGCTGGCGATGCGTCAGCTCTCTCTGGCGCTGGTGGTAGGCGAGAAGGCCATGAACCACAAAGTGATCCTTTCAACGGCAGTAGAGCTGGTGGCGCTGAGCGGTGCTATCAAGGTGCTTTCCACCGCTCTGAAGCCCCTGAGTGAGATCAAGTTCACCAGCCTGGTAAAAGCCGGTATGGCGGTGGTTTCACTGGGTGGGCTGCTGACCACAATGGCCACGGCTCTGGCTGTGGTGAACAAGGTGGTCGGCACGACCGGATTTCAAAATGGAGCCGCGATCGCAGCCATGGCTGGCGGCATCTGGATCGCAGCACAGGCGGTGAGCAGTCTGGCGAACATTCAGCTTGTCCGGCTGGATGCGGCCATGACCAGCATCAAGACCCTGATGCTCCTGATGACCACCATGTCGGCCTTTTCGTCCAAGACGAAGTTCGGCTCCGGCGCGGCCATCCTTGTGATGTCTACCTCCCTTGTTGTACTGGCAGGAGCCGTGGGGCTGTTTGCCGTGATGGGGGATGCGGCCATCGACGGACTGATCAAGGTTGCAGCTGGATTGACCGCTCTGACGATCGCATCCAGTATGTCCACCGGTGGCGTGAGTTCCGGCGCAGGAATCCTGCTGACGGCAAGTGCGCTGTATGTTTTGGCTGCGGCGGTAGAGAAATTTGCGGCGTTGGGCATCGGTGAGCTTTTACGGGGCGGAATTTCCGCATTGCTCGGACTGGGAAGTCTGGTTGGCGGGCTAGTCGTATTCACAAAATTCGGCGTTGCTTCCGCACTGGATGGTCTGGGTTCCGCAATGCTCAAGATGAGCGCGGCGCTGCTAATCCTGGCCCCCGCCATTAAACTGCTGGGAGATGCTGACCCGGAAACTGTCGGGCAGGCGTTACAGGTATTTCTGGACGGAATGCTCATCACCATGCTGGGTGGTGCTCTTCTGACAGCAATGCCTCAGCTGGCGGTTGGATTGGAACTGCTGGCAAAAGCATTCTGGAACTTCGCAAAGTCGCTGGGCGTGATCGCGCTGGCGACTGCGGCGATGGGTGTTCTTTCAATGTTTGCAGGACCGATCTGCCAAGCCATCATCAACGCCGCACCGGACATTCAGGAAGCACTGACCACCGTGGTGACGATGCTCTGCGAGGTGATCAAGAACTGCGCCGGGCCTATTGTCGAGGCATTTGACGCGCTGGTCCGTGCCGTGATTCCGGAGTGCTGGCAGCTGGCGAAAGACAGCCTGAGTTTCCTTGGTATTCCGGAAACATGGGGCGAACTGTTCAGCGGCATCGGAAATGCCATGAAGGATGCGGCGTTGGGCATCTTTGACTGGTTCGGCGAGATCTTTGAGGACGACCGGCCGGTTGGTATGGCGATCAACGGCATCAAATCGCTGGGCGGAAAGATCGTTGATGCGTTCAAATCGTTCTTTGGTATTGCGTCGCCTTCCAAGGTGATGGCCGAGAACGGTGAATATGTCATGCTGGGCGTTGTGGAAGGCCTGCAAAACCAGAGCATTCTGGAGCGGGCAAAAGCAGCCATGCATAGCGCTGCCGCTGCCATCCGGAACGTCTTCACCACCTTCTGGGGCATCCATTCGCCCAGTGACGTTGCAGCCAGTGATGCAGAGAACATCCTTGAGGGTGCGATCCTGGGCATTGGCGACAAGACGAAACAGGACGAGCTGCGGAACAGCGCGTACAATGCGGCCCTTGCGGTAAAAGACGGTATGACCACCGCTTTGGATGAGGCGACCATTGCCGTACAGAACAGCATGGTTGGGCTGTACAACGCCATGAAGATGGATTCGCTCCATTTGGGCAACCCCGTTTATCAACATGGACTGAAGGGCGCACAGAATGCAGCAAAGCAGGCGGCGCAGAATACTGTACCGATCCCCTCCAACAGCGGCATCAAGAAGCCCGGTAACAAGACCCCCTCCACTGTGGAGGAGATCAAGAATGCTGTGGACAGCACATGGGGCAAGATGAACCCCTTTGGCGCGCTGACCGACTACTACCAGAACACCGTGGATGATGCACTGGACGGAGCGGGCAGCGGCACCACCAAGTCCAAAGCCTCCAAGGCCGGCAAGTCACTGGCAGACACGCTGGCAAGTGCATTCTCCGACAAGCTGAAGGCCAACAAGACCGAGATGTCCAACGCCACCGGCGAATACGCGCTGTGGGAAGTGACGGGCGGTGACACGGCCACGGTGGAAGAGCTTATCACCAAAAAGACCGAGAGCCTGACAAGGGAGATCGAGCTCCAGACCAAACGGGTGGCCATTGCGAAAGAGCAGTACGACACCCTGCTGACCAAGGTGGGTGCGAACAACAGCAAGACCAAGGATGCTTATGGCACCCTGCTGAGCGAACAGAAGACCCTTGCGGAGCTTCAGAGGAGCAAGCAGGACAGCATCCTGAAGGTCATTCAGGAGCGGTACGAGACCGATGCCAAGACTGCGGAGGACGAATACGAGCTTTGGAGCGCCCTGTACGAGGACAGCGCCGAGGTGACCGAGAAGTCCAACAAGAAGATCGACTACATCAACCGGAAGATCAAGAACCAGGCGGAAATCCTGCTGGCCACCGAGAAGGACTATATCGCCATCAAAAACGAGTTTGGTGAGGCAAGCCAGAAGACCCAGGCGGCCTACCAGCAGTATCTGGAGGCACAGACCGAACAGCAGAAGCTCATCAACGAGCTGAATCAGGCCCAGCTGGATGCCTACGACAGCAAGGTCTCCTACCTGGAAAAGCAGGAGAAGCTGGTGACCAACCGGCAGAACATGCTGGCCAAGCTCTACGGTGACGGGGACCTTGCGGGCCGGGAGGATGCTTACAAGGCTGCGGTGGAACAATACGGAGCCGACAGCGTCCAGGCACGGAAAGCCGCCACCCAGGGCACCATGACTGCCATCATTGGCGTGGGTACGGCACTGGACAGCATGAGCTACAGCCTGAAGAAAGTGACGAACAAGCAGCTGAAGTACGACGAGGCTGTGAAGATGTTTGGCAAGAACAGCGAGACCGCACTGGACGCACTGGCAGACCTGCAAAGCGAACAGTACAGCTTTGTTGGCTTTGCGGAAAATCTGGCGGATGCCTTTGAGCTGGACGACTCTGGCAAGCGGATGATGATGCAGCTGGGCTACTCCATCTCAAAGAACTGGCGGCCCATTCAGGAGGGCTTCAACAGCGTCTGGGCACAGGTGCAGAAGAGCGCCCCGGAAATGGCCTCGAAGCTCAGCAGAGCCTTTGGCGTGGCCACCAAGGACGGCGTGACCGAAGTGATCACCGACCTCTTTGGCACCATTACCGCCCTTGTGAGCGGTGACTGGGGCGGGGCAGTGACCGGCGGCATTACCACCGTGCTGGACTTTATGGGCACGGAGTTCGGCCGCCTGCTGATGAGCAAGGGCATGAACGCTCTGCTGGGACTGCCCAAAGCCTTCAGTGCGCTGGCGCAAGGCGGCGGTACCCTGAAGGTGATGGGACAGGTGGTCAAGGTGACCGGCGCGACCGAGAACCTTGGCAGCATCCTGGGCAACATGAGCGGCCTGCTGGGCTCTGCCACGGGCGGCACGGGACTGCTGGGAGAAGCACTGGGCGGCCTTGGCAGCATCGGCGAGATGATCACCGGCTCCGGTGGATTACTTGGCGGTCTGGGAGAACTGGGCGGCACTCTGGTGAGTGTGCTGGGTTCCATTGGCCCCGAAGGCTGGCTCATTGGCGCAGCCATCGCTGGCGGCGGACTGCTGATCGCCAACTGGGATCAGGTGAGCGAGTTCTTCAGTGGGTTCTTTGACTGGCTGGGAAATGCCTTCTCGCACCTGTGGGACTGGATCAGCAACGGCTTCAAAGGTCTGGTGGACGTGGGCGGAAACCTGATCTCCGGCCTGTGGCAGGGCATTACCGGTGCGGCGGGTGCGGTGTGGAACGGCATCTGCGACTTCGGCAGTGCTGTGGTGAACGGATTCTGCGACTTCTTTGGCATCCATTCCCCCAGCCGCGTGATGGCGGGCATTGGCGAATACCTGAGCCTTGGTTTGGCGCAGGGCATCACCGACGAGACCGGCTCCGTGGTGCAGGGCGTACAGGACGTGAGCGACACAGCCCTTTCCACCATGATGGATCTGGCCCAGCGTGTGGGCGACATTGCCAGCGACGACTTTGAGTATGAACCCAGCATTCAGCCCGTAGTGGACATGAGCGACGTTCAAAATGGAGTGGACTGGCTGAACGACACCCTGTTCCAGAACGGCACGGTAGCCCTGAATGCAGAGCGCACCGCAGGCCTTGCCGCCAACGTGGTGCGCAGAGCCGAGGTGACCAAGGCCCAGCAGGAAGAGGCGAACAAGGCTGACCAGAAGGCAACCCCCAACGCCGACATCGTTTCGAGCGTGGAGGCACTGGGAGAGCACATCGACAGCATTGCCCGGGCCGTGGCCAACATGAAGGTCCAGATGAACGGCCGGAAACTGGTGGGCGAGATCATCAACGACGTGGACGAGGGGCTGGGGAAGATCAACCGGAGGAACAACCGATGATGGGACGGAGCGCAACTGACCCGGCGCTTTCCTCACAGATCCCCACATTTGCGGGGCTTATTTTTAAGGTATATGACAATGCAGGGGCTTCCCGGGAATACAGCACGAGAGACTTCAACCTGGTCCCCCTGAACCCCCTGCATGTCAATGCCTTTGAGGAAAAATACGAGACGATGGACTTTCCTTCCTACCACGGCACGCCGGAAAAGGCTCCGCTGGGAAAGAGGGTGTTCCAGAACTCGACCGGGAGCTGGGACTTTTATTATGTGGCGGACGGCGTACCACATTCCAGCTGGGATGACTACGGACGGCACGCCATGGACGATGTGCGGGAGCGATGCGGCATCCCCGACAAAACCGAACAGAGCATTCGGCTTTACCCCGACTGGTCGAGCCGGGAAGGTGACTGGACAAGCACCTATTTCCGGCTGATGCGGATCATTCAGGGAAGAGAATGCGAGGTGCGGATGGAACTGGGCGGAACCGTGCTCTCCACCGCGCAGACAAGAAGCTACAAAGGGCGCTGCTGGATCAGCAACGTCAAGAACGGCAATGACGGACGGGTGACACTGACCATCTCCTATGACTTCCAGCCGCCTGCCGACATGCTGAGTTAAGGAGGAGCCATGTACCATTCCATCACCATTGGTGACAAGAACACCTGGGATGACTGGAAGATGATCCCGGTTTCCCGGCCTGTGGTGGCTCCCCCGGTGGAGAAAGTCCTCTCCGTGAACGTACCCGGACGAGACGGAACCACCTACCTTTCCAAGAGCCTGACGGGTTACCCGGTGTTCAAGGCCCGGGAGGGAAGCTGGGAGTTTTATCTGGATACGGACGAGTGGCGGGGACAGAACCTTTCGACCCCTGTGGGAACCGGAGCGCTGGAGTATCTTTCCAGAGCGCTGGCGAAGAGCAACTCGATCCCGGCACAGACCAGGGTGCGGCTGGAGGATGACCCGGCGTTCTTTTATCTGGGGCGTGTCTGGGTGAACGGAGGCATCAAGCAGAAGAACGGACGCAGCGTCGTGACCTTTGCCTACAGCCTTTACCCGTTCAAGTTCCTGTACGACAACATTCAGGAGGACTGGGTGTGGGATACCTTTGGGTTTGAGACCGATCTGGCCGTGCCCTACTGCAAGGACATCCCCATCAAGGCACTCCAGAGCAAGACCTTCCGGATGCCGCCCAGCGAAAAACCGAGTCTGCTGCAAGCAAAATGGACCGGTGGCGGTTATGTGGGGGTTACACTGGCAAAGAGCCAGACCTACCCCTACGAAAAGGCAAAAGAGCTGGGACTTCCGGCAGAGGAGGTCTCGTACTGCCCAATGATGGACGAGGGCATGGGAAAGGTGGACATCGGCCTGATCGACAACGATCTGCGATATGACGTGTACGAAGTGCGGGCGAGCACCACGACCGATGCGGGAACGCTCAACCTGTATTACCAGCCAGCGTATCTATAAACCTCTCCGTCAGCTTTACGAAATTTCAAAATGGATGCAGAAAGGAGGGAGGAGCCATCGGATATCAAGTTTATGCGGGAACCATCTCAAAGAAGACGGAGACCTTTAACGGCACGAGTGCTCTGGGGTTCCAGTGGGACACCCGGGAGTGCATCTTTGATTCCCAGGGCGACACGATAGAGGGAAGCGTTTCCAACCGTTTTCTCGAAGACCCGGTGCTGAACCTGGCCAAAAACGAGTTCGGCAGCTTTGAGGCGACCATTCCGTATCAGATCAACACGGCATTCGGCAGCTACAAGAACCCTGTGTACACCACCCTGAAGTACGAGAAAACGTGGCTTGTGGTGGAAGAGGACGGCAAACCGATCTGGCTGGGTTATGTGACCGAGACGGAAAAGCTGTTTGACCTGAGCTACAAGCTGTATGCCGAGGGCGTGCTGGGATATCTCCAGCGATTTGTACCGAAGGTGAACGGCGGAACCTACTACCTGACCACCGACAACCCGATGGAGCAGTGGTCGAGCGTGCCCTCCAACAGCATCTTCTACCTTGCAACGCAGGCGTTGAAGGACTACTATCAGGGGCCTTACGGGACCTTTGGCATCGGAAAGGTGAACATCCAGCCCGGGCGCACCATCGACACCTCCAGCAAGGGAACCCTGTTCGAGAGCCAGTGGAGCCTGCTGAACACCTTTTTGCTGGAAGAATACGACGGATACCTGCGGACACGGATCGTGCGGGCAGACAACGGCACTGCGGTATGGCGGGTGTACATCGATTACCTCGTGGAAACGGATGCCACCACGACACAGACCATTGAATATGGCGTGAACCTGTTGGATTTCAGCTATGTGGAGCAGATGTCCAGCGACGTGGTGACCCGTGTGACCGCATACGGCACCCAGACGACCACCAGCGGATGGTGGATCTTCAAGACGACCACCGTGAGCGCGATCTCGGAGACGGTGCGGGACGAGGCGGCAGAAGCAAAGTACGGCATCATTGAGAAGTGTATCCAGGTCGATGGCAACACGAACAACGACAACCTGCGCAAAGAAGCACAGACCGAGCTGAAGGGGTACAAGCAGAACATCGAGCCTGTGATGACCCTGACCGCTTACGACCGGGTGGACAGCGGGGAAAGCAATGACCGACTGGGATTTCTGATCAAGACCCACATCATTTCCAGCCCCCACGAGATCGACAAGTGGCTGGTGTGCACCAAGCTGAAGCTGCCGCTGGATGCACCCAACGAGAAGCAGTTCACCTTTGGTCTGACCCCCGAGAAGCTGACCAAACAGCAGGTGCAGAAGCAGGCCATGGACAGCGTATGGACGATCGCACAGGCGATCATCAGTTTCCTGAACCAGCTGCTGGGCAACCTGAGCAGTTCGTAAGGGTTCAAAATGGAGGAGGTTGAGAATATCAATGGATTTTGATGCGATCATTACGGGCATCCGGAAGGCGATCTATGGCCGGGAAGTCCGTGAATACATCGCCAGCTCGATGGAGTGGACCCGGGACTTTGTGAACCAGAGCATCGCCAACATCAAAGAGCTGCTCCGTCAGGCCGAAGCGGCACGGGATGCGGCAAAGGCAAGCCAGGATGCTGCCAAGGTGAGCGAGACCAACGCCAAAGCAAGTGAGAACGCGGCCAAGGCCAGTGAGAACGCTGCGGCATCCTCTGCTTCTGCGGCGGCAGGTTCGGCCAGCGCGGCAAAGACCAGTGAGACCAACGCCAAGGCCAGTGAGAATGCGGCCAAGACATCGGAGACCAAGGCGAAGACCTCGGAGACCAATGCCAAGGCCAGCGAGAATGCGGCCAAGACCTCGGAGACCAACGCCAAGAGCAGCGAGACCAACGCCAAGAGCAGCGAAACAAAGGCTGCCACCAGCGAGGCCAACGCGAAGACCAGTGAGACCAATGCGAAAGCCAGCGCCGACAGCATGGGGACCAGCGTGGCCACCTGCACCACCAAGGCCAAGGAAGCCGAAGCAAGCGCAGGGAAGGCCAAGACCAGCGAGGGAAATGCGAAGACCAGCGAAGGAAACGCCAAGGCCAGCGAGAACGAAGCCCGCCAACTGGTGGAAGCGGCCAAGAAGGTTGTGAACACCGACAAGACCCTGACCATTGACGGCGCACCCGCGGACGCAAAGACCGTGGGCGACAAGTTCAATAGCATCAAGACCGACTGGAATTCCGTGACGGATAAACCGAGTACGTTTCCCTCTACGTGGGACAGCGTGAGCGGAAAGCCGAGTAGTTATCCACCGAGTGCGCATAACCATGATGCAAGTGCCATCGTATCAGGAACTCTGCCCATTGCCCGAGGAGGGACTGGACAGACTACGGCTAGAAGTGCGTGCGAGACTTTGCTCTGGAGAGACGAGCTATCTGGCGCGCCTAATTGGGATGCTCTCGATACAGGCATTTGGCGGACAAATCCTGATCACTGGGGAACGAACGGGCCAAGCGGGGTATATACATATGGCATTGTTATGGTGTGGAATTATGCCGGTAATGTAA
>ERZ827150.3977-NODE-3977-length-13592-cov-8.385093_pt1 | contig 13592 bp, 9 predicted proteins | sample MGYA00519779_ERZ827150 | MGnify/ENA primary metagenome ERZ827150 (study PRJEB31778, sample SAMEA3449267) | human gut metagenome | biome: human gut; feature: human-associated habitat; material: faeces | place: United Kingdom | collected 2010/2012 ...
CATCATCACCTGCCCCTGTGCCATGCACCCGGAGGATAAGATCGACCACATTCTCATCCCCTCCCTGCGGCTGGCGTTCCTCACGGACAACAGCTGGCACCCGGTGCAGCTGCCCGGCGTGCAGGCCGTGCGGTGCACCCGCTTCCTGGACCGGGAGAATCTGGCCCGGTGCCGGGCCCGGCTGCGGTTCAACGAGCGGGCCGCCAACGAGCTGCTGGAACAGGCCGTTGCCCTGATGGCACAGGCCAAAAGCTGCCACGATGAGCTGGAAACCTACTACCGCGCGGCGGTGGATTTTGAGGCCGTCAATGCAGAGGTGCAGAAATGCGCTGAGATGCTGCAACTATGAGGATATGTTCTCTTTTGTCCCCAAAAGAGAACCAGAAAAGGGCCGCTAGTTTCGAGGCGCGGGGCACGAATCAGGGGCTGCTCGCCCCTAATAACCCCATTTATGTTTGCTACACTGAAAAATTTGGGAGATTCACGCATTCGCGTGAAGATCTCTGTCCAAATTTTCCAGCTTCGCTGATTTGCTGCTTTGCAGCAGATGTTATGTTGTTGTAAGAGGAAAACAGGATGGCTGAAGTAAAGCTCTCAGTGCGGGAGCTGGTAGAGTTTTTATTACGGACGGGCAGCATCGACAGCCGCTTTGCGGGGTTCGACCGGGCCAACGAGGGGGCCCGCATCCACCGCAGGCTTCAAAAGGCCGCCGGGGAGGGCTATCAGGCGGAAGTCTTCCTCTCCGAAACCCGGGAGGTGGACGGCATCCCGTTCACCATCGAGGGCCGGGCCGATGGCATTTTCCAGAGCGAGGACGGCGTGACCGTCATCGACGAGATCAAAACCACCGCCATCCCCACGGACGAAATTCAGGAGGACGGCAACCCCTGCCACTGGGCACAGGGGATGGTCTACGGGGCCATCTATGCCAAACAGCAGGGCCTGCCCCGGCTGGATGTCCGGCTGACCTATTACCAGATCGACACCGACGAGATCGTCCGGTTTCCCCGACATTTCACGCAGGAAGAGCTGGACGCGTTCTTCGAGGGTCTGCTGCGGCAGGTTGCCCCCTGGGCCCGGCGCCAGCTGGACTGGGACACCCGCCGGGCTGCCAGTCTGAACGCCCTGCGCTTTCCCTTTGAAACATACCGGCCCGGGCAGCGGGCTCTTGCCGGGGAAATCTACCGGGCCTGCAAGGCGGGCAGCAAAGGCGGGGCCCGGCTCTTCTGCCAGGCTCCCACCGGCATCGGCAAGACCATGAGCGCCCTCTTCCCGGCCCTGAAAGCCATGGGCGAGGGCCACGGCGAAAAGCTCTTTTACCTCACGGCCCGCAACACCACCCAGGCCGCTGCCGAGGACGCCCTTGCCCGGCTGCGGGCCTCAGCCCCGGAGCTGGCCCTGCGCAGCGTGACCCTGACGGCCAAGGAGAAAGCCTGTCTGTGCAGGGACGCCGAGGGTCATCCCGCCTGTCTGCCGGAGCTCTGCCCCTACGCCAACGGCTACTACGACCGCCTCAAAACGGCCCTCTCTGCCCTTCTGGACGGCGACAGCGGCTGTTTTGACCGGACCGTGCTGGCCGAGACGGGCCGGAAATTCTCGGTCTGCCCTTTTGAGCTGGGGCTGGATCTGAGCGAGTGGTGCGACGTGGTCATCGGGGATTACAACTATCTGTTTGACCCGGTGGTAAGGCTCCGCCGCTTCTTCGATGCCTCCGGTGACTGGCTCTTCCTCATCGACGAGGCCCACAACCTGCCCGACCGGGCCCGGGCCATGTACTCCGCCAGCTTTTCCAAGGCCAGCCTCACCGAGGCCAAGCGCTCTCTGGGCCCGGGCAAAAGCGCCCTCAAAACGGCCCTGCGCAAGGCTGACAAGGCCTTTCTGGAAGCGCGGCGGGCTGTGGCGGAGCTGGCCCCCCGGCACGGCACCCTGCCCGCGGAAGCTGCCCCCGCCGAGGCCAAACAGACCAGCCTGCTGGACGCCCCGGAGGCGGAAACCGCATTCGCGCTGCCGGAGCCGCTATTTGCGGAGGACGGCACGGTCTTTTTTCGGGAGCTGCCCGCCGGGCTGTTAAAGCCCCTGCAGGCCCTGACAGCTCCCCTGCAGGACTGGCTGGAGCAGCACCCGGACGCCGAGGCCCACACAGCCTTGCTCGACCTTTATTTTAAGGTACAGGACATCCTGCGGGCGGCAGAGCGGTACGACGAGCACTTTACCGCCCAGCTGACGGCCTATGGCAGCGCGCTGGATCTCCACATCCTCTGCCTGGACCCGGCCCCCTTTGTGGACGCCAGCCTCAGCGGCGGGCGGGCCGCCGCCCTGTTCAGCGCAACGCTGACCCCGCCGGGCTACTACCGGAATGTGTTGGGCTGCCCGGACGCCCGGGCCGTGGCGCTGGAAAGCCCGTTCCCGCCCCAGCACCTGGGGCTCTACTGCCTGCCCTCCATCTCCACCCGGTATCGGGACCGGGAGGCCAGCATCCGCCCCCTCTCCGACGCGCTGGCGGCCATGGCAAAAGGCAAAGTGGGCAACTATCTGGCGTTTTTCCCCAGTTACGCCTACCTGCGGCAGGTGTACGAGGATTTCACGGCCCGCTACCCGGACATCCCCACGCTGGCACAGGAGAGCGGACTGGACGACGCCGGGCGGGCGGCATTTCTGGCCCGGTTTGCGCCCCACCCGGAAAAGACTCTGCTAGGCTTCGGGGTGCTGGGCGGCATCTTCGGGGAGGGGGTCGATTTAGCGGGGGACCGCCTCATCGGGTGCGCCATCGTGGGGGTGGGCCTGCCCCAGGTGAACCCCCGGCAGGAGATGCTCCGCCGCTATTACGACGCGGCCCCCGGCGGCACCGGCTTTGACTACGCCTACCGCTGCCCGGGCATGAACAAGGTCTTACAGGCGGCAGGGCGGGTCATCCGCACCAGCGAAGATAAAGGCGTGGTTCTTTTGCTGGATGACCGCTTTGCCCGCAGCGAGTATACCCGGCTGTTCCCCCGTCACTGGGGGCACCTGCAATATCTGCAAAACACTCAGGCCCTCTCGGAAGCATTGGACGCTTTCTGGAAGCAGCCTTGATCTTCCCGGCATCGGTACCGACGAGAAATCGGTCACGGTGTCGGGATTTTTTCTGTCTGATTTTTCCAATTTTATCCGTGAAAAGTAACAAAACGGTACGGTTTTCCCGGAGTTTTTGATGATTCCCGGAAATTACCGGGAACATTCTTCAGTTTTGCTTTCCCGGCAGATCAACCTGCACAAAGACGGGTTGATCTGTTAGACAAAATTGCCAAAAGTGATTCCGACCGATTGATTTTTTGTGCGGATTGTGCCATACTATAGCCACTGGAAACGTTCCCGACACCGTTCCCGAAGATTTTCCAAAAAACGAGGTGCTTCTCCCCATGCCGAATCTGACGATCAAAGATATCGCCCGCATCAGCGGCTGCTCGGTCAGCACCATCTCCCGCGTCATCAATGACCGCCCCGACGTGCGGCCCGAGACCAAGGAGCACGTTTTAAAAGTCATGCGGGAAGCCGGGTTCGTCCCCAACACCAACGCCCGCCAGCTCAAGATCCAGCAGTCGCGGAGCGTGGTCTTTGTGGTCAAGGGCACCCGCAACCTCTTCTTCTCGGACTTCCTGGTCCAGCTGCAGCGGGCGGCCACCCTGTACGGCTACAACGGCATCATCTCCTACATCGACGAAAACGCCAACGAGATCGACGCGGCCGAAAAGATCCTGCGGGAGATCAAGCCCAAGGGCATCATCTTTCTGGGCGGCAGCGTAGCCAATTTCCAGAATGGCTTTTCCAGCATCTCCGTCCCCGCGGTGCTGGCCACCCTCGTTTCGGACGAGCTCCACTTCCCCAACCTTTCCATGGTGGGCGTGGATGACCGGGCGGCGGCCCATACCGCCGTGGCTCACCTCATCGCACAGGGGCACAGCAAGATCGCGGTGTTGGGCGGCCCCGCCACCAGTTTTCCCAGCCGGATGCGCCGCCTGGGCGCGCAGGATGCCATGGAGCAGGCGGGCCTCACCTTTGATGACCGGCTCTACGGCCTCTCCAACTACGATTTTGAATCCGCCTACCACGCCATGAACAGCCTGCTGGCACGCCGGGCCGAGTTTACCGCCCTGTTTGCCATGAGCGATGTCATCGCGTTTGGTGCCATCCGGGCGCTGGTCAGCGCCGGGTTCCGGGTGCCGCAGGACGTCTCCGTCATCGGCTTTGACGGGATCACGATGTCCCGCTACTGTGTCCCGGTCATGACCACCATCGTCCAGCCCAGCGAGCAGATCGCGCTCCAGAGCATCGAGCTTCTGATCAATCAGATCGAGCACGGGGCCCCAGCCCAGACCATCACCCTGCAGCCCGAGCTGCAGCAGGGCGAAAGCGTCTGCCCCTGCCGCCACCCGCTCTAATATTTCTTTTGATTTCCTGCCGCTCCCTGTGGGCGGCAAGTAAAATAGCACCTCATAATTTTTCAATAATGAAGAAGGAGAATAATTATGAAAAAGATGATCTCTCGTCGTAACTTCCTGAAAGCCGCTGGTGTTTCCGCTGCTGCTCTGGGTCTGGCTGCCTGCGGCGGCTCTTCCAGCTCCACCGCATCCAGCGTGGCATCCTCCACCGCCGCTTCTTCCGCAGCGGCGGCTGCAGACGTTACCATCAAGGTAGCTGCCATCGAGACCGGCTACGGCGCTGAGATGTGGAAGAAGGTCGCCGAGGCCTTTACCGCACAGACCGGCATCAAGGTGGACCTGACCACCGACAAGAAGCTGGAGGACGTCATCGGCCCCTCCATGCAGGGCGGCGACTACCCCGACGTGGTCCATCTGGCCACCGGCCGTGAGGCTGCCCTGACCGAGCAGTTCATCAAGGGCAACCTGATCGCCGACATCACCGATGTGCTGAGCATGACCGTGCCCGGCGAGAGCAAGAAGGTGAGCGAGAAAATCGCCGGCGGCTTTACCGACACCTCCCTGACCAACCCCTACGGCGACGGCAAAACCTATCTGGCTCCCATGTTCTACAGCCCCTGCGGCCTGTTCTACAACGCCGGTTTCCTGAAGGAAAAGGGCTGGGACGTGCCCACCACCTGGGACGAGATGTGGGAACTGGGCGACAAGGCTGCCGCTGAGGGTACCTACCTGTTCACCTACCCCACCACCGGCTACTTTGATGCGTTCTTCTACGCACTGATGTATGCCGCCGGCGGCCCGGAGTTCTTCAACAAGGCCACCCACTATGAGGAAGGCATCTGGGATACCCCGGAGGCAAAAACCTGCTTTGACATCGTCAACAAGCTGGCTTCCTACACCAACCCCATTACCCCCGCACAGGCCAACGATCAGGACTTTACCCAGAACCAGCAGCTGGTGCTGGACAACAAGGCTCTGTTCATGCCCAACGGCACCTGGATCGTGGGCGAGATGGCCGAGGCTCCCCGTGCGGATGGCTTTGAGTGGGGCATGACCGCCCTGCCCGCTGTCAAGGCCGGCGGCGACCAGTACAGCTACACCTGGTTCGAGCAGGCATGGATCCCGGCCGGTGCCGAGCATCTGGATGCCGCCAAGCAGTTCGTGGCTTACCTGTACAGCGACGAGGCCTGCAAGCTGTTTGCCGAGAGCGGTGCCATCCAGCCTGTGCTGGGCATCGCCGATGATCTGGAAGGCGACAACAAGATGTTCTACTCCATCTACGACAACGGCGCAAAGGCCGCTATGGGCAACTTTGCCTCCTTCAGCGCCATCCCCGGCGTGGAAGTCCGCACCGTGTTCTTTGACCCCGTCAACTCTCTGGTGTCCGGCAGCATGACCGAGCAGCAGTGGATCGACGGCATCAAGTCCGCCAGCGACCAGATGCGTGCCAATATCATCGAATAATTGAACCCTGCCCAGCGGGGGCGGTTTTGACCGCCTCCGCTTTTTGTGGTTTTCGGGTTCCGATAGAAAGGAGCGGTTTGTCTATGAGATCTGACAAAAGCCGCAGACGGTTCGTCTTTCTCTGCGTGGCACCGGCCACGATCCTGTTCTTTCTCTTTATGATCCTGCCCACCCTCAACGTGTTCCGCATGAGCCTGTACGAGCGCGGTGCCTACTCGCCCAACGAGACCTTTGTGGGCCTGAAGAATTTCCAGCACCTGCTCAAGGACACCCAGTTCATCCGCTCCATGCAGAATATGATCCTGCTGGTGGTAGTGGTGACCATCGTCACCTTTGCCTTTGCGCTGGTGTTTGCGGCCATCCTGACCCGGGAAAAGATCAAGGGGCAGAATTTCTTCCGGGTCATCTTCTACATCCCCAACATCCTGTCGGTGGTCGTCATCTCCGGCATCTTCTCGGCCATCTATAAACCGGAAAACGGTATGCTGAACAGCATCATCGGCCTGTTCCGGGATATGACAGACCCCATCCTCTGGAAGGGCGAAAAGCTGGTCATCCCCTCCATCATCATCGCCATGGTCTGGCAGGCCGTGGGCTATTACATGGTCATGTATATGGCTTCCATGTCCTCGGTGCCCGCCAGCCTGTACGAGAGCGCCAATCTGGACGGTGCGGGCCGCCTGACCCAGTTCTTCCAGATCACCATCCCCCTCATCTGGACCAACATCCGCACCACCCTGACCTTCTTCATCATCTCCACCATCAACATGGCCTTCCTCTTTGTCAAGGCCATGACCAGCGGCGGGCCCAACGGTGCTTCGGATGTGGCGCTGAGCTATATGTACAGCCAGAAGGACGCGGGCCTGTATGGCTACAGCATGGCCATTGGCGTGGTCATTTTCCTGTTCTCGTTTGCACTGTCCGCCTGTGTCAACAAGGCCACCGACCGCGATCCGCTGGAATTCTAAGGAGGGAAGAAGATGCAGAATACCACCGAAAGATCTTCCCGCTCGGCGGAAGGTCTCTATAAGTTCTTTATCTATTTTGTGCTGGTCCTGCTGGCGGTGATTATCATCGTGCCGGTGGCATGGGTATTCATGGCCTCCATCAAGCAGAACGCGGAGTTTTACGGCAACCCGTGGGCGCTGCCTGCCGGGTTCTACTGGCAGAACTTTGTCAATGCGTGGAACGGAGCCAAGATGGGCGAGTATATGCTCAACTCTGTCATCGTGACCGCATTGGCGCTGGTGCTGCTGCTGGTCATTGCGCTGCCTGCCGCCTACTGCCTGTCCCGCTTCCGGTTCAAGGGCCGCAAACTGTTGAACACCCTGTTTATGGCGGGCCTGTTCATCAATGTCAACTACATTGTGGTGCCCATCTTCCTGATGCTGCGGGACGGAGATGTCTGGCTGAAGAGCCACTTTGGCAGCAGCTTCCTGCTGAACAATCTGGTGGTGCTGGCGGTGGTGTATGCAGCCACAGCCCTGCCTTTTACCATCTATCTGCTTTCGGGCTATTTTGCCACCCTGCCCCATGATTTTGAGGAGGCTGCCTACATCGACGGTGCAGGCTACTTCTCCACCATGACCCGTATCATCTTCCCCATGGCAAAGCCCTCCATCATCACCATCATCCTGTTCAACTTCCTGTCCTTCTGGAACGAGTACATCATTTCCATGACGCTGATGAGCTCCACCAGCGCGCCCCGCACCCTGCCGGTGGGCCTTTTGAATCTGATGCAGGCCCAGCAGAGCGCGGCCCAGTACGGCACCATGTATGCCGGTCTGGTGCTGGTGATGCTGCCCACCCTGATCCTGTACATCTGCGTGCAGAAGCAGCTGACACAGGGCATGACCGTGGGCGGTCTGAAAGGGTAAGGTGACAAACGATGAAAGCATTCTGGAAAAATCATCCCGCCCTGCGCATGGTGCTGATGCTGGTGCTGTTTGTGCTGTCCATCGCGCTGGTGACAGCAGGCTGGAAAATGACCGGGCAGCTGGCCGGTCTTGGCATCATGCTTTTGGGGGTGGCGCTGCTGCTGGCCGTGCTGGCGCTCTATAACGCCCCCTATCGGGATTGAGGAGAAGAGAGATAAAGGAGAATTCCCATGGAAGAAAATAGAATGACCGGGCGCGTAACGATCCCGACCGATCTGGACGTGGTGCCCGAAACGCTGCAGATCCTGAAAAAGTGGGGCGCGGATGCCATCCGCGACTGCGACGGCACCGACTTTCCGCAGGAGCTGAAGGATGCCGACGCAAAGATCTACTCCACCTATTACACCACCCGCAAGGACAACGCGTGGGCCAAGGCGAACCCGGACGAGGTGCAGCAGTGCTACATTATGACCGGCTTCTACACCGCCCCCGGTGACACCGTGACCATTCCGCTGATGAAGGGCATCAGCCCGGAGCTGATGCAGGTGAACACCAACGACGATATCACCCGCTGGTGGGAGGTCATGGACCGCACCACAGGCCAGCCGGTGCCCCCGGAGCTGTGGAGCTACGCCGACGGCAGTGTGACGGTGCAGGCCGTGCCGTTCCATGAGTATACGGTCAGCTTTCTGGCTTACCTGATCTGGGACCCGGTGCACATGTACAACGCCACCACCAACGGCTGGACCAACTTTGAGCATCAGATCACCTTTGATGTCCGTCAGCCCAAGACCCACAAGTATTCCATGGAGCGCCTGCGGAAATTCATTGCAGAACACCCCTATGTGAATGTTATCCGTTACACCACCTTCTTCCACCAGTTTACCCTGATCTTCGATGAGCTCAAGCGGGAGAAGTTCGTGGACTGGTACGGCTATTCTGCCTCGGTCAGCCCCTATATCCTGGAGCAGTTCGAGCGGGAGGTGGGCTACAAGTTCCGCCCGGAGTACATCATCGATCAGGGCTACTACAACAATCAGTACCGGGTGCCCAGCAAGGAATTCCGGGATTTCCAGGCCTTCCAGCGCCGGGAGGTGGCAAGGCTGGCCAAAGAGATGGTAGACATCACCCACGAGTGTGGGTGTGAGGCCATGATGTTCCTGGGGGACCACTGGATCGGCACCGAGCCCTTTATGCCGGAGTTCAAGACCATCGGTTTGGATGCCGTGGTGGGCAGCGTGGGCAACGGTTCCACCCTGCGCCTGATCTCGGACATCGAGGGCGTAAAGTACACCGAGGGCCGCTTTTTGCCCTACTTCTTCCCGGACACCTTCCACGAGGGCGGCGACCCGGTGCGGGAGGCCAAGGAAAACTGGGTCACGGCCCGCCGCGCCATCCTGCGCAAGCCCATCGACCGCATTGGCTACGGCGGCTACCTGAAGCTGGCGCTGCAGTTCCCGGACTTCGTGGACTATGTGGAGAGCGTCTGCAGCGAGTTCCGTGAGCTGTATGAGAACATCAAGGGCACCACACCCTACTGCGTAAAGCGGGTGGCCGTGCTGAACTGCTGGGGCAAGATGCGGGCCTGGGGCTGCCACATGGTGCACCACGCCCTCTACTACAAGCAGAACTACAGCTACTCCGGTGTCATCGAAATGCTGTCCGGCGCGCCCTTTGACGTGAAGTTCATCAGCTTTGAGGACATCAAGAAGGACCCCGCCCTGCTGGATGAGCTGGATGTCATCATCAATGTGGGCGATGCCGACACCGCCCACACCGGCGGCATCTGGTGGGAGGACCCGGAGATCTCCTCTGCAATCCGGAAGTTCGTCTGGAACGGTGGCGGCCTCATCGGCGTGGGTGAGCCCTCCGGTCATGCCTATCAGGGCCACATCCTCCAGCTGGCCAGCGTGCTGGGCGTGGAGGAAGAAAACGGCTTCACCCTTAACTACGACAAGTACAATTGGGACGAGCACCCGGACCACTTCATTCTGCAGGATGCCGACCAGCCCATCGACTTTGGCGAGGGCAAGAAGAATATCTACGCCCTCGAGGGTACCGAGGTACTGGTGCAGCGGAACCGGGAAGTGCAGATGGCGGCACACGATTTCGGTAAGGGCCGCGCCGTGTACATCAGCGGTGTGCCTTACAGCTTTGCCAACAGCCGCACCCTGTACCGTGCCATCCTGTGGAGCGCCCACAGCGAGGAGGAGCTGCACACCTGGTTCAGCTCCAACTACAATGTGGAAGTGCACGCCTACGTAAAAAATGGCAAGTACTGCGTGGTGAACAACACCTACGAGCCGCAGGACACCACGGTCTACACCACCGATGGAAACCATTTCGACCTGCATCTGGAAGCCAACGAGATCAAGTGGTATGAGATCTGAGTTCTCCGTTTCATAAGCAAACACCCCTCTGCATTCCGAAAGGAGCGCAGAGGGGTGTTTGTGTATCCGGGCGGCTCAGCGGGGAGAGCCCAGACGGTATTTGAAATCGTGGTAGCCGAAGCGGGCCAGCGGCTGGGTGGTGCCGTTTTCATGCAGCACCCAGATATCCGGCAGGGGCATCCCGTTGAAGGTGTTGTTCTTGCAGGTGGAATAGATGGCCATGTCGCCGAAGATGAGCCGGTCACCCTCGGTGAGGGGGGCGGCAAAGCTGTAATCGCCCACCACGTCCCCGGCAAGGCAGGTGGGGCCGCCCAGCCGGAAGGTGCAGGGCTTTTCCCCCGGCTCGCCCGCGTCTAGCAGGGGCGGGCGGTAGGGCATCTCGATGACATCCGGCGTGTGGCAGGCTGCGGACATGTCCAGAATGGCAAGATGTGTCTGACCATTCTGCAGGGTATCCAGCACCGTGGTGACGAGGTAGCCTGCGTTCAGCGCCCAGGCCTCACCCGGTTCCAGATACACCTGCACGCCGTACTTTTCCTGCGTCCCGGTGATGCACTTTTCCAGCGTGGCAAGGTCGTAATCCGGGCGGGTGATGTGGTGCCCGCCGCCAAAGTTGAGCCACTTCATCCGGGGCAGCAGGTCACCGAATTTCGCTTCCAGCGCGGGCAGGGTGGCCGCCAGCGCGTCGGAATCCTGCTCGCACAGGGTGTGGAAGTGCAGGCCGTCCAGCAGGTCGGGCAGGTCAGGGTGCTGCGCCGCAGCGGCATCCCACTGGGCACGGGTGGTGCCCAGACGGCTGCCCGGGGCGCAGGGGTCATAGATCTCGTGGCCCTCCTGGGTGGAATGCTCGGGGTTCACCCGCAGGCCCACGCTCTTGCCCGCCGCCTTTGCGGCCGGGCCGAACTTTGCCAGCTGATGGGGCGAGTTGAACACGATGTGGTCAGCGTATTGCAGCAGCTCCTCGAACTGGTCGGCCCGGTAGGCGGCGCAGAACACATGGTTCTCCTTCTCCGGCAGCTCCTCCCTGCCCAGGCGGCTCTCGTACAGGCCGCTGGCCTCGGTGCCTGCCAGATAGGGGGCCAGCACCGGGTAGAGGTCGTAGTTGGAAAAGGCCTTCTGGGCCAGCAGGATCTTGCAGCCTGTCCGCTGCTGCACGCCCAGCAGGATCTCGCCGTTGCGGCGCAGCCGGGCTTCATCCAGCAGATAGCAGGGGGTGGGCAGGGCAGCCAGTGCAGCCTCAGAGAGGTTCGCCAGCCCCGCAAAGGGCGGGCGGGTGTCGGCCAGCCGCATCAGTCCACCAGAGCCGGGGCATGGCTCTCGGAGCGGGGCAGGCCGTACTTGTCCAGAGCATCCAGATACGGGTCCGGATCAAACTCTTCCACGGTGTGCACGCCCTTGGTGGTCCACTTGCCGGTCAGCAGCATCAGCGCGCCGCACATGGCAGGCACACCGGTGGTGTAGCTGATGGCCTGAGAGCCGACCTCCTTGTAGCACTCCTGATGGTCGCAGACGTTGTAGATGTAGTAGGTCTTTTCCTTGCCGTCCTTCTTGCCGGTGAAGATGCAGCCGATGTTGGTCTTGCCCTTGGTGCGGGGGCCGAGGCTGGCGGGGTCGGGCAGCAGGGCCTTGAGGAACTGGATGGGCACGATCTCCTGACCGTTGAAGTTGACCGGGGTGGTGGACAGCATGCCCACGTCCTCCAGACAGCGCATGTGGTCGAGGTAGCTCTGGCCGAAGGTCATAAAGAAGCGGATGCGCTTTGCTTCGGGGATGTTCTTGGCCAGAGACTCGATCTCCTCGTGGTGGAGCAGGTACATATCCTTCTGGCCCACCTGATCAAAGTTGTACTCCCGCTTGATGCTCATGGCCGGAATCTCCACCCAGTGGCCGTTCTCCCAGTAGCTGCCGGGGGCAGAGACCTCGCGCAGGTTGATCTCAGGGTTGAAGTTGGTGGCAAAGGCATAGCCGTGGTCGCCGCCGTTGCAGTCCAGAATGTCGATGGTGTCGATGGTGTCGAACTCGTGCTTCTTGGCGTAAGCGCAGTAAGCCTGGGTCACGCCCGGGTCAAAGCCGCTGCCCAGCAGGGCGGTCAGGCCGGCCTCCTCAAACTTCTTGGCGTAGGCCCACTGCCAGCTGTAATCAAAGTAGGCGGAGAAACCGGCCTCCTTGCAGCGCTTCTCGTAAATGACGCGCCACTCCGGGTCGTCGGTGTTCTCAGGCTCGTAGTTGGCGGTGTCCATGTAGTTCACGCCGCAGGCCAGGCAGGCATCCATGATGGTCAGATCCTGATAGGGCAGGGCGATGTTCATCACCAGATCGGGCTGGTAGCTCTTGATGAGGGCGATGACCTCATCCACATGGTCGGCATCCACCTGTGCGGTGGTGATCTTGGTGGTGGTCTTGGGGGCCAGCTCGGCGGCCAGCTTGTCGCACTTTGCCTTGGTGCGGCTGGCGATGCAGATCTCGGTGAACACCTCGGGGACCTGGCAGCACTTGTGGATGGCAACGGAGGCCACGCCGCCGCAGCCGATGATCAGAACTTTGCTCATGTCGGTTACTCCTTTATCTGTAAAGTTGTCTTTTTACGGTCTGTCCTTATACCTGAAAGCCCGGCCAGCCCTTGTCCAGTGCGATCAGCAGCTCCCGCAGGACCTTGCAGGCCGTGGCCGTGGAAACGCCGGTGGTGTCCAGCGTGGGGGCCAGCTCGTTGAGGTCCGCACCCACGATGTTGGCCTTGGTCACGGTGCGGATGGCCTCCAGCAGCTGCAAAAAGCTCACGCCGCCGGCCTCCGGGGTGCCGGTGCCGGGGAAGCAGGAGGGGTCCAGGCAGTCGAGGTCGATGGTCAGATAAACGGGCACCTTGCTGGCACAGAGCTGCTCGGTGAGCTGGGCAAGGCCCGTGAAATCGAACTTGTGCATCTCGGTGTGGGCAGCCGCGAACTCGAATTCGGTGCGGTCACCGCTGCGGATGCAGAACTGGTGGATGCGCCCGTCGCCGATGAGGTCATGGCAGCGGCGCAGGACACAGGCGTGGCTGAGCTTTGCGCCCAGATAGTCGTCCCGCAGGTCGGCATGGGCATCAAAGTGGACGATGTGGAGGTCGGGGTATTTTTCCACCATGGCCCGCACGGCACCCAGCGTGACCAGATGCTCGCCGCCCAGCAGGAGCGGGAACTTGCCGTCGTGCAGGATCTCTGCCGCGCGGCTCTGGATGTCGGCCAGTGCGCTTTCGCTGGAGCCGAAGCAGAGCTCCAGATCGCCGCTGTCAAAGATGTCAAAATCGGTCAGGTCGGCGTTCTGGTAGGGGCTGTAAGTCTCCAGACCGTAGCTCTCGTGCCGGATGGCAGCCGGGCCGAACCGGGCCCCCGGGCGATAGCTGGTGGTGGAATCGTAGGGGGCACCGTACAGCACGATGCTGGCGGCACGGTAGCTGCTGTCGCAGC
>ERZ827150.3981-NODE-3981-length-13585-cov-30.348041_pt1 | contig 13585 bp, 9 predicted proteins | sample MGYA00519779_ERZ827150 | MGnify/ENA primary metagenome ERZ827150 (study PRJEB31778, sample SAMEA3449267) | human gut metagenome | biome: human gut; feature: human-associated habitat; material: faeces | place: United Kingdom | collected 2010/2012 ...
CTTTCAGATAAGTCAGGCGGTTGCCGTAGTAATTCGTGTTGCTGATCCACAGACGCTCGTCATGCGAAAAGTTCTGCGTCGAACCTTCCTTGACGTAGGTATCGAGGATGCCCGCGGCGGAATCCGCCGAATTATCCGCGAACGTCGCAATCGGGCTGTGCGCCTGTGCCGCCATCTGCTGGCGCTTTTCGGCGGACAGTTCCACCCACTGATGCGTCGCCGCATCGTACTCGTGAACCGGCGTGGTCTGCACCACCGCGCGGAATCGGTTGTTGCCCAGCGCGTACACCTTGCCGCAGCGCGTGCGGAGGTGTTTCAGTTCCTGCTGAGCAGAAATGATTTCTTGTTCTTTCATAAGAACTCCTTTTCTTGTCAATTTAATTGGTAGAATTCATAGTCTTTTCTTCGCGGGGGAGCTCGCGTCATTTCGTTTTTCCTCCTTCTTTGTAACAAAAAGAGCGGCACGATTTCGACGTGTCGCTCTAAAAAAGCTGCTCAGCGTTTTTGCTGAACAGCCCCTGTGCCTTCCTTGGCACATTTATATCATAGCACATCCTTTCGCCAAAATCAACACAATTTTGTCCAACTTTGTCCAAATTCGTCCACATTTGTCCAAGTTTGTCCAAGTTTGTCCAACCTGCGCTCGAAAGCAGGAAAAATAAAAAAATTTTCACGGCTTGTCTAATTCCGTTTCTGCCGCGCAGTGTTAGAAGTGAAAGGAGGGTTGATAATTCACGCACCGTTCGCCAAGGCAGCATATGCCGCGAAATGCTGACTGTCATTGCGGGAAGGAGGTTTTGGGAAAATGAGTGGCACAAAGAAAGAACACGTCAAAATCATCTTGCAGACCATCGAAAACGGAACTTTGAGTGAGACAGAAACCGAGCAGCGGCTGCTTGGGCTCGTCCGTCAAGAAGCAGAAAGGAAAGACCGTCCAGCTGATTTAGGGCTAATTCGGGCGTGCTTGGAATTGGGTGATCAGCTGCAAGGTCGCAGTGGTGACGTGGATTCCGAGAAGATTGACAAGCTGAAGCGGCGAATTGCTATCGCTTACGAAAAGAGGAGGAGAAAGAAGGAGAAGCGAAAAGCCATACTCAAATTTGCTTCTTTCGGAGCTGCCGCTGTTCTACTGGTTGCATCTTTCTTTGTTCCGCAGCATTGGTCGTGGATTGAAAGCTGGTCCACGCCAGATGAACAGCAGCGAGTTTTGATTGGACATGAAGTTACGGTGGACAGGGTTGGCAAAGCCTTAGCTGACCACGCGGCAGTCGAGCAGCAAACATATGCGGTGAATAGTTCAGCGGAAATTGATGAACTGCTTGGTTGCCACAGCGGCGTTCCTCAAACACTGGATGACGAATGGACGCTGAGCCGAGGATATGTTGATTATATGTCAGGATACATCAAGCTATCGCTGATGTATGTCAGCAGCACCGACCCGCAGAAAAGAATTTCTGCGAATATGAATCTGTTCACAGACATTGAACACGCCGCATTTACCTTCGAGCAGACGAATGATGGACAAATGCAGCGTGTGAACGGGTTGGACATCTATGTCGCGGATAACGAAGGTCAGACGACTGCTTACTGGTATAACAAGAATATGTACATCTGCTTATCTGGCAGCGCCAGTGAAACAGAAATCATCAATGCTATATTATATATGATAGGAGAGTAATAAATGAAAGCATTGCAACGTGGAATAACAACCATTCTGGTATTAGTCCTTCTTCTCAACTGTGCATTCGCTGCGCCAATTGCGACATATGGCGATTCCATATTTATGTCGGCTTCCTGTTTCATTTTTGCCGATAAGATTGCCAGTTTTGACTTTACGACTTACGATATAAAAGAACGCATCGTCATCGTAAATGTTTGGCTTGAACAGCAGGTCAATGGGCAATGGGTGTATCAAAAGACCCTTCCTGTTCCGGCAAAGGTCGCAACCGATACGGTTTCGTATTGTGTAGAATACGACTATTCCAGCAACATTAACCGGGCGTGGGACGTTCCGGCTTGGCTTTACGGCAGATGCAGACGGTTATCGAATCACCCGCTATTCTCCCGGACGCAAATTCTAATCGCTTTCCCCACTGAGTGCTTTTCTTGCCTCAGTGGGATTTTCTTTTGCCAAAGAGCAAAGTCCGCCCATCTTTTTCGAGCCAAGCGCGCGTGGGAGAGTAACGAATTTTCTTGCAACTGATATTAGCAAGCAGGGCAAAGGTAGCACCTTTTGCATTTTGCTTGTTGGATGGCATGGCCCCCAAACCCCTTTCACCAGCGCAAGCGCTGTGGTTGTTTTGCGAATTAGCGGGATTCGTCGTCGTGGTTGGCACCGTGTTCATCGTAGTGGTGATCTTTTGGTATGACATGTTGGTGACTGTTTGGTGCGCTGTCCCGTTCCAGAATCTCGTAGTTATACCGAACGTGCTTCAGGTCTGTGAGCTTTGGTTTCAGCTTGTCCAGCGCTGCCTGATCGTTTTCTTTCTGCTCCTTCAAGCTGTCGTATTCCGCCGTCAGCTCTTTCAGCGTCGGCATCTTTCCATCGAGCGACGAGTAAACCGCCTGGGCATTTTTATGATCTTCGATCTCCTGCCGATGCTCCTGATAGAATTTCACCGACCAGTTGGATTCCCTATACTGGGTGTAAACCTCTTTCGTCCGGCTGTAATCTCGGATCGCTTGCCGCTGGCGATTGATCTCTTTCATCCGGTTTTGCTTCTCCCGGATGGAAGCTTTCAGAGAGTTTCGCTGATCGGTCAGCTCCTGAATCTGCTCGTTCAGTTCTTCCAGCGAACCGATGTGATGCTCTTTCAGAAAGATCACCATCTGCGCTTTTGCGTCGATGTTGTTCCGTTCGGCCCAGACTTGATAGCCTTTTCCTTTGCCGGCGCGGAGTTTTGCTTCAATGTCGACCAGTCGCTTGATCTGGCTTTCGGTGAAATCGCCCCGTGGGATTTTCGGGATGTGCACATGATCGCCTGTCAGTGACCGGCGCAAAGTTGCTTCATCGTATTCCGGCACCAACGTATCGAGCCGGATATACCGTTCTCCCTCCGGCGGCTTGATGCTGATCTGCGTACCGCGCTTGATGCGACAGCCGACGTCTTCCAGCAGCTGCATCAGCGCATCGAAGCCGTCAGGCTGTATCCGCAGCGCGGTATCAATGATCATTCGCAGCTCATCCCGGTGGGTGAACCTTCGCTGATTGCCCTGCCACTTATCGTAGGTAACGGTTTTATCCTGCGGGTTCTGAATGACCGACAGACTGTGTTCCCGGCAGAGCGAATCGCTGATCTGCGCCAGATCCTTTGCCGATTGCTTCACGTCCCGATATTTGTGCTGTCCCTCCAGATCGGTGGAGCAGATGATGATGTGATTATGGATGTGGTGCTTGTCGATGTGTGTTGCAACGACGTAGGCGAATTGATCGTCGGTCATCCGGGAAGCCAGCTCTTTCCCAATTTCGTTTGCTTCCTCCGGCGTAATTTCATCTGGCTTAAAAGCCTGCCGGACGTGATAGCCGATCACTTCGTTATCCTGTGTTCGTCCAGTGCTCTGTTGGTATTCCTGACGGAAAAGCATGAACTCATCCGCCGCAGTTTCGGGTGAGCAGGCGTAAGTCGAAACCAGAATTCCGCCGTCCGTCTTTTTCGGATTCATGATGTAATCCAGCCGTTCCCCAATACATTGCCGAGCAGTTTTCCCTTTGTTGATGTGAATGGACATGATTCTTGTGGCTGCCATGGGTACTCCTTTCAGTGTTGAATTTGATCCAGCCTGTGAAGAATGCTGCTCAGTATCGTCCGCAGCTCTTCCTGCCGATCTTTTATGTCTTCGATTTCCGTTTCAAAGATGGAACCGTGTTCATTTAATCGCCTGGCGATTTGATTGACATTGTTGCTCAGGCTGCCCATGAGGCGAACCGCATCATGCAGTTCCGGCAGGTCCAGCTTCAGCACATATCCGTTCTAGGCCATGGCGCGGATGAAGGCAGATTGGTTTTTGATCCCGAAGGTTTTCATTTTTTTCTGGATGATGGCGTCCTCTTCCGGTGTCGCCTTGAAGCTGTAGTGGATCGTGCGGTTTTTCTTTTCTGTCACTGTGCTCCCTCCAGTCTTTGAAATCCGTCTGTCATGTCGGCTATCGGCCGACATTCATTTCATTGCTGTTGGTTCGGGCTTATTTCACTGCTGTCTCTGGCAAGAAACCTTGTTTGGCTCACTGCCGGTCCTTTCGGCGCTCCTTTCCGAAGAGGAAGATCTTCGCGGTTTGGGCAGATCTGGAAACGTGGCCCTGATTGTCAAGGTGCGCTTCGCTGGCAATACCAGCGACTAATGAAAAGAACGGTTCCTAACTTCTACCTAAGTGAAAGGTTCACCACGATTCCCATAGTTGTTCTTCAGTATCCGAAACTTGGGGAGCAGTGGGTTCAGACACATACGCTTGCCAAGGTTCCCGCTCCAGCCATTTCACGATACCGGGAACATACTGACCGTTCGCAGTCATCCAATCCAAAGTTGTCTTCTCCGCCTCCAGAGCGGCGAGAATGCTATCCACCGTTGCGCCGTCATTCAGTGCCTTTTCCACCAGCGCTGCCGCAGCCTTACGGTTCGTCCGCCGGTTTTGCGGATAGGCAAGCCAGATTTCTGAGAACCGATCCGGTTCATTCCTCGTCCCACACCCTAAAGAAGAAGTATATATATTCTTTTTATATGGGTTAGGTCTTGCCACCGTACCGGTTTGGTAGGAACTGGTCTGATTCTGGGGATCAGTTGGTATCACGGCGATACCGGTTTCTTGGTAGCTGGTATCATCCTGATACCATGCCTGCCGGGCATCCCATGAGGAACCGGTACAATCCTGAATATCCCATGCTTCTGCGCTGACTCCATCGTGGAGCCAGACTGGTCCATTTTCCAACTCGGCGCTGTCAACATCAGGCCAGTTCACTACATGCAGCATCGTTCCAGTGTTAGGGATCGACTGGATTGTCACCAAGCCCTGCGCTTCCAGCATCCGCATCCTGCGGCGCAACTTGTCCCTGGACCAGAAGAGTGCTTTCGCTGTTTTCCGCTCTGACAGGGGCATGTCGCCCGGCTGGAGCTGCAACCCGCGCCACCAATACTGATTGTGGCTCGCCATGGCCAGACAGTAGAGATACAGCTTCACCGCTCCGTCGTCAGGCCATGCCGGGCTTCTCATGAGCTGATGGATTTCATCTGCGTTTCGCTTCGTGTTCATCATCGTTGTTCATCCTTTCTTCTCTTTGGCGTTATCCCCGCCACCCCTATATGGGGAAATCGGGGTAAATTGACACCTGTTCCTGAAATTTTTGTTTCGGGATTTCGTGAGACCGCCCCCTTTCCGGCCCGCTGTTTAATCCCTTCACCTATCAATGTAAAAAAGCGGGCAAAGTGACACCGGTAATTTGAAATTCTTTCGTTTTGGATTTCCACGAAGTTTTCTCCTTTCCAGCGTGTTAATGATTCCTCCCAACCTTCTATGTAAAAATCCGGGCAGAGTGGCACCACCTCCAGAAAATTTTTCAGCACGTGAGACACCATCTAATGTCCAAAATCGAGCTTTTTGGAAACCTCTTCCGGAAATTTTTTTGAAATACTTTCTCATGAGTATCAACATCCATCGATCACCCCGCGAAACATGCCAGCGTCACCTCCTGTCAGCGGCTCCATATTGCCCGCTGCCCCTTTATGTAAAAATCGAGGCAAAGTGGAAACACTTTATGGAAATTTCTTATCAGGCTGATTTCTGGCGTGAGCCACGTTGTTGTAAGGGCGTAATCATCGGGGATCATCCCCTCTGTTGCTCACTCCACCCCTAAATGGCGAAAATCGTCGATTTTGGAAACACTTACGGAAGATTTTTCGAAAAAAATTTTCGAAGCCTAAAACCAACGAGAACCCAGCAGATCATGCGAACTTCACCTCCTGCCAGTGGCTGCATATTGCCCGCTATCCCTCTATGTAAAAATCGGGGCAAAGTGGAAACACTTTTGCGAAATTTTCTCAATAAGCTGATTTCCAACATTGGGTGCCACAGTATTCTGAGGGCATCATTTTTCTCTCCCATATCTACATGGCGAAAATCATCGTTTTTGGAAACACCTACGGCAAAAAATGTTCGAGGTTTTGACTGTATTTTTGAACTTGAAACGAAAAAAGCCCCATGGCAAACTTTGCCACAGAGCCTGTAACAGAAAAGTGAGCTTGGTTATCGCCCAAACTCACCATCTTATAAACTACTGTCAAACCTGGAGCTAAAGGGCTTTTTGCTCCCTTTCACCCCTTCTTGCATGATTGTTTAGTTGCCATTTTTCACATCAGCTTGTGAAGTGCTTATGACACTATCATGTATTACTTCATTATACTCGTTCAATTTGATTTGGTGCTATTTGCAGTTGTTACATCCACTATTTCCTTTCTGATAAAGCTGATTCCTGCTTGCTTCATTAATCGCCATTGGCTCGGTAGACTGCCCCAGGATAAAGCTTCATACCAGAACAACCAGTAACGATCTATGTCTGAATTTTTTAGTTCCATAGCTACTCTATTAAGCGGCTTTACCTGCGTTGCGTCTCTCTTCCAATGGTTCTGCTTCATGAAATATATCCATGTCATTGTCAACAGCAAGCAATCCTTGCTCTTGATTACATAGTCCTGTGCAGCGATATAATCTATTTCAAAGCCATTAAGCACAAAGTCAAATCGAATTGCAAAATAGATCGCATAACACAGGCTCTCATAATCATTTATTTTGGTTGCATTTTGATATATTGTGTCTGAAAAAGCCTTGATATCGTTTATATCAACACCATACGGTGAAAACACATACTCTTCCATCAACTGTAAAAGGTATGGATGAAGCGCTGCCATATGCATGAATCGTTTTGCGGCCAGCTTCTTTCCATTATCAGAAAGCTTTGATTTTTTAAGTTTTTTGATGGCATAATTGATTATTGCCAAGTCTCCCGCATCCGTTGCCAGCATTAATGCCGTGTCAATAAATGTATTAACCTGAGGATACTCAACCATTCCTGACTCACCCACTTTGGGTAAATCACTCAACTGATGTTTCCAGTTTTTCTCTATGCCAACAGGTAGTTCAATAACCTTTGTCTTCTTGTGATTCAAAGATAAATCGAATTCACGGAGGGCGTCTTCAAGATCTCGTAGAAACCGTTGCGCTTCTTCGTGACTATTAACATAACAATCATAGTCATCTATGTTTCTGGCATAACGATAGCCCTTATCATATAGTTTTTTATCAACCACAGTCAGAATAATCTCTGAAAGCAGGTTTGAAGTATGTGGCCCGATAAGGAGTCCGTGCGTTTCACCATTGCGCATATCTGAACAAGCCTGATCAATCCTGTTATACCAAGTATCATCGTGAACTGTTTGCTTTGCTTTCTCCTTTCCTACCAATGCCCATGGTATTGAATGTGTGTATATGCTGGGAAAGCATGTTGAGATATCGGCCTTAACAACAAAGCGGCTTGTCCCTTTATCGTGTATCAGTAGATCTGATTCCGGGTTGCCATCTACTCGCCAGTTTTTATAATTCATCTTAAAAATGCGTTTTTCATTGTACTCTTTGCGAACATGAATTCGACTGACGCGATAGCTCTGTCCATCTGTCTGCATGTGGAAATGGTTGCGTATTTTATCCCAGTTATCCTTAAGCTCAGTACACACTCTTTGGTATTTAAAAGGGTTCGGAATTCCCATAAGCCGTGGTATGCCGATACTACGCGTTACTCGAAAGGCTATGTATTCATTCCAGCCCGTATCGAATGGAGCAGGTATTGTTTGGCAGTAATTGAAGAAAGGAACAGCGGTAAATACAGGCGGCAACCTTTCAGCAAAGAACCCGTAAGCAAGTAGGCCTTCGTAGAGTTCACCGGATGAAATTTCATCCATAAAATCTGTATACTTTTTCTCCACTGATTCTTTACCTCCTATTCTTTATGTTCTGTTTCGTAATGAACTGAATCTAATATTATCCAAAACGCTATGTATTGAAAGATATAGAAACGCAAAGAAAACTGCTAAACCGACTAATTCTATGAGACCACTTTTTGTGATGATTATTTATGGTTCCCTTTAGGCACGCCGATCCTCTTTGATATATTATCTCCGCTATCACGTGTGGATTTAGTGGGAATTCGAGGAGGATTCACAGTTTTTGAAGGATTTTTTGTCCCAGTGGTTTTAGGTGCTTTACCTTTTCTCTGCTCACTCATTATTATTCTCCTTAGATTGTTATCAAGTACAAGCCAATAATAAATGCGATGACCGATTCTGCTATAGACGCCCAAAAGCAGATTATAGAAGCGATGATTAGTCTGACGCGCCTATCATTGAGTCTGCATTTTTCCGTCTGTACATCTTGCAGCAATTGATAGTATTGCTTTTGCTGCGCTGTCTTACCAGTGATAGATTCCCATTCATCACTTTCAAAGGTGTATTTCCTCAGCTCCGATAAGTCGGGCAAAACTTGTGTTTTGAATCTCCACTGCACAATAGAAGATAGCACTAAACTAGCTCCAATAGTCGCAATGATAATGGAGATGGAAATAATAAAGAATAGCGTAGGAATGTTCCCTCTGTGATCAGCAAAGATTGCTGCTGCTCCAAGCAACACAGCAGTCACGATAGAAAAAACAGTCTGCATTTGGCTTGCTTGGGAAATCAACGCATCTTCCCTATCTCGTTCTTCATCGTATTTACGTTCGCCGATCTTTAAAGCATATTCGAGTAAATCGACCATGCCCTGTTCTTCTTTCATAGTTTGATTACCTCACTAATTCATTCGTGACGCATTGTGTCTTGAGGCGAATTCGCTCATACACATCGTCCTTATGTTGCAGAAAACTCGCCAAACTGTACAAAGATATTCTTCAAATCATCCGGTGTGGAAGAAGCCAATACTTTCTCACGGATTTCGCTCTTTTGCAAATCCAATCGCACATAACGCTTATGATCGGTCAGATCTGTCTTTTCATGGATCAGCTGTAGGCGAATCACATGCGGCTCATCTTTGCTGTACTGCGCCAGTGCCTTGGCCTTGGGCAGATTATCGTCATAGCGGGGCATATGCGGTTCAAGCACGTCCACAACATAACCATATTGCGGATGTTTCCTGACAATCATCATATCAGGATAGAAGCCCTTCTTTTCACCATTATAGTCATAGGGGAGGCATAATGCCCACTGCGCACGGGACACGTTGCGCAGCCAGCATACGAAATCAGGACGTCGCATTTCTTCCCGCAGTACGCCATCCTCCCAGGTGTTGAGCTTGATCTTGGCAATTCCGGTATTGGGATCAACATAAAGATGATTCGTGTACGGCTGTCCATCGGGATTCATCACTGCGCCGATATCGTCTACCAAATGAAGCGTATGCTTACTGACCGGATTACTTTCCGTTGAAATCTCATCGTACTTCTGGCGATATGTATCAGTCAGGAATGCAAAATCTGTACGGTGCGCATCGATGAGCCGGTTGAATTCTGTCTTTGCCCATACATGGAGTCCGGACATGGCGTCATTGTTGGCGGCGAAGAGAATACAGTCCACATAAGCAGGCGTTGGCGATGTAATATCACCAAACCTTGTCAAATAGGCGAAGGTGATTCTTGTATCGCCAAGTTTTTGATCGGCAATGCGCTGCTGGTGTTCAATTGCTCGGTCGGAGGCTTCAAAAACGCTGTGTTCAGCATGATGATCAACGGATTCACCAAAGGGATCAAAAATTTGTTCGGAAAACCGCATGGTAACCACACGGTTATAATATGTCTGATATGTTCCTTCCGTTTTAAGCCTTTCGATGAAAGCATGGATACGGCCTGTCACGTCTTGTGTAAATTGGGCATAGGCATTCTGCTCGATGGCAGTAATGCTCAGCAAATGTGTCAGGTTAACCAGTGAAGTCAGACTAGAAGCGGTTTGGTGTGGGGTGACTTTATAATTAAGCAGGGCAAAGCTGTTGATTGTCTGAATGATCGCAGGGCGGTCAATCAACCCGGTATTGAAGGACATTTGTTCCGCCTGAACCTGCTGCTGCGGTGCTGGCTGTTGCCCAGATGCAGGCGTAGGTGCTTCGCTTTGATGCACAGGCTGTGCCTGCGGCACTGGCGTCAACGGTACTTCCGTTGGTTGCACAGGGGAAACCGGCGTCAGCGGAACAAAGGGGCGATCCGGCGTATCCGTCCCTGGAATGACGGTGGAGCTTTCAGGCGTGAAGAAATCCATTTGCCCCGGAACCTGCGGCTGTACTCTGGGATGGCTTGTCCAAACGGTATGGATCGGTGTTTCCACCGCTTCACTGCTGAGATCGGCGGGAATATCTCCGCCTTCTTCGTCCTTGAAAGCGGCAATCACGTTCTCCACCGTATCCCGATCAAAGAACGGTAAATACAGGTGAACATCATTCAGGCTTTCATCGCTTTCCACCCGGCGCTGCAGGGGTGTACGCACCATGCGGCCCAACAGCTGCGCAATATATGTGGCGTCCACTGCCCGGCGGAAGGACATCATGGTTTCCGCCCGCGGGCAATCCCAACCGGTAGAGAGATTCTCCTTGAAGAATACCACCCGGATTTTCTTATCGTCGCTGATGGCGGAGGCATCCACATGGCGAATTGCAAGGCCATGCACCGTGATCGTTCCAGCTTGTCCGAAAGTGTGCACCACTTCATTTTCCCGAAGCTGATAGCCTGTGCGCTCCTCTATGGCGGAAAGGCAGGCTTCCATATCGGTGGCGGTTGCCTCGCTGCCGGCACTGTTTAGCACCTGGATCACCAGAATTGGATTTACCTGCGGAATACTCCGCGCAGCGCAGTATTGGTACCACTGCTCACATTTCTTCTTCCATTCACTGGCAGCAGCGTGCAGTACATGAAGACCATCCGTAGTTTGATGCTCCGGGTACGTCAGAATGATGCGATCCTTCAGCAAACCGGATTGCTTTACTTCGGCTTCGGAAACTGGCACCTCATGCCTCATGCTTGTTGTGATACCAGCTACCAGCCGGGTGAACCGCTCGGTAGTGGCGCTCATGCCGATAACAACCGGCAGAGGCTTTAGGCCATCTGCCTGGCTGCCTTTGATGAATTTCTGCATGATGGTGGTGGCGCGAGCCGCATCCCGGTTATCCCGCATCCCACGGTGGGCCTCATCAATGATCAGAATCAAATGCGTGCCCTTTACTTCCGCCGTATTTTGCAGCGTCTCCCAGATTGACCAGGTACGATGCTCGCCGCCGGAAAGCGTGAGTTTTCCGCCTTTTCCCAGCTTTTGTGTATTCAGGAAATAGATATGCCCATCCTCCAGAGTTTCCTGGTCGAAGGTTTCCTCTTTGATGGTAACCAGCTGGTGCAGACGGATTTTATCCGCTTTCAGGATGAACTTTTCCCGGGATTGCTCGTTCAACTGCGGGGAATCGGACAGCCATACGAAAATGCTGTCCGGCTGCGCTGGAAAGGTTTCGCAGCCATACAGAATGTTTTCTATCGCTGTCGCTGCCATGATGGTTTTGCCGGAACCCGTAGGCGCAGTAAAGGAAACGATCTGGGGCTGATTTGCTACAGGGTAATAGGCATTCGCCAGCTTCACTTTTTCCAGTACAGCGGATACAGCTCGCTTCTGGAAAGAAAACAGTTCATCCCGCATCGTTTCTCACCTCCTCAGGTTGATCTGGAAGTTCTCCAGGTAATCCCGGTACAGCTGATAGGCTGTTCTTCCGGGCAGCATATCGGTCATCATGCGGAAGGCCGGTTCGGAATCGGTTACGATATACAGGGTGTTGATCTCCGGATGAGCCTTCACCTGGGCTGAAAATTCAGCGAAGGCTGTTTCACTGAGCAGCGCGGCGAAACGGTTTTCCGGCAGCACCAGCAAATCAGGTAAATCGCTTCCCTCCGGCAGCACCGGACAGGGATTGTGTGCACCTGCTTTCAGCCAGAGTAGCGGTAACAGTTCGCAAAACTGTCTACCAACAGCTATGCTGGTTTTATTCAGGAAACCAAGCTTAAAATAGATACAGTTTGATTTAAAACCTTCAGCATAAGGTCGTTTATAATCATCTCCATCAGGACTATATTCCCCTTGCAGGACAGTTCCATCATTTCTTTTTCCAAGAGTAGTTGACACTATTCTCGGCCAAGTTACTGATTTGCAAATTCCTTTGCTCTCCCATTGCGTTTCTCGGGGGTGTATACCGGCAGACAACAGTTCTTTTGTTTGTTTTTTTGATAATTCATTATTTGTAACAATGAGACACCTTCTCTGGCCATCATCCTGAGAATTCAGCAGATTTACAGCATTTAAAGTCGTTCCGCTTCCGGCAAAGAAATCAACAATTAAAGAATCATCTGAGGTACATGAACGGAGTGCTTCAAGAATTAGATCAATTGGCTTTGGATAAGGAAAATCTTTTCCACCCATTATGTTTTGTATTTGTGATGTGCCTTTTGATGTATAGAATTGCTTCTCACTCCAAATTGTAGGAATTCCTGAACCATCAGTTTTATATTCCTCTATGATTAGTGCACCATTGACAGGTTCTTTTCCAGAGATCTGAATAATTCCTGCTTTTATCTTCTTAATTATTCCATCTGCAAGAAACTGCACTCCAAATAAGCTATTATTCTTCTTCTGTTTTTGCCTTATTACACGAATATAGCCGTTGTTTACATATTCCAAAAAGCTTGATGGAATGAGCCTCCAAACACAGGGCAAGCCTTTTGTTGTGACAGGCCACACAGCAGAACAATTTGCAGGTGCTTCATCATAATCAAATACAAAGTCATCCAGCGATCCAGAATAACTGCCATCGCGAACTCGTTCTTGAAGAGATTTTCCACATCCTATTATTTTCCCTGATTCGTTTTCGATGTAAATCGGATATGTTTGATTAGGACGCTGGCTTTGAGTAAAAGATGCTAATGTCATACCGTGATAAGGAGAAGATTCTTTTCCCCCAGAAAACAGCATAGGCATTGGCTCAAAATCTTTTGGCACAATAAAAACCAAGTATTCTTGAAGATAGTTGAATCCGCCTGAAGGTTTTCCACCTGATGTTTGAACAGTAACCGTAACAATTTGTTTTTCCGGAAATAGTTCCTCTAAAAGGAGATTAAGACGATTAATCTGTTGATAGCCAATGCTAATAATTAGAACGCCCTTAGGGTTCAAAAGCCTTTTTGCTATTTTCAAGCGCTTTTTAATGAATGAAAGCCATTTGCTATGCTGCCACTGATCATTTTTATCAACAAAAGCATCGTTATATTTCCATTCATCTTCACCTGTATTGTAAGGCGGGTCGATGTAGATGCAGTCCACCTTTTCCGCATACAAGTATTCCAGCAGCTGCAAGGCATGGTAGTTATCAGCCTCGATCAGCGTATGCCACAGATCGCTGTCCGGCGCATTGCACACGGTGTCCAGCTGTTTGAGATAGGGATAAATAGGCTCGCCAAACTTGGCTACAGATACCAAGCTATCCAGCGGCTGATCCACAGGCTCCCTCTCCGGCAGGGAAAGGCAATGGGCCACTT
>ERZ827150.3985-NODE-3985-length-13580-cov-6.035046_pt1 | contig 13580 bp, 10 predicted proteins | sample MGYA00519779_ERZ827150 | MGnify/ENA primary metagenome ERZ827150 (study PRJEB31778, sample SAMEA3449267) | human gut metagenome | biome: human gut; feature: human-associated habitat; material: faeces | place: United Kingdom | collected 2010/2012 ...
GACTGTGGCGGCGCAAAACATACGGGTTTGTTACCCCCGCCAAAAGCTGCAGTATCTGCGGCTTTTATTTTATCAAATCCTCAAATTTAAAGCAATATGTTTCGATTCCTATTTCTATGTTTTTGGCTTGCTGTTCTTTCGGGAGAGTATTACAGTCAAAATCGTCATAGGCGGTGCTCTAGTGATTATATCTGCCCCATGGCAGTACTGTTCTAAGCAAAAAGAAAACGAGGATGAAAGCAATAAGTATACAACGTGATAATGAAACTTACTGCAAGTAGGCTTATTATAGAATGATCGAGAATAATTATAAGCCTCTTATTGATTGGCGGTGGCTTTACAGCGTATTGGCTACAAGGAGGTTTTTTCTCACGTGATGATGGAACCATCCAGAGACGCCTTTAACTCTATTCTTAAACTGGATTTGCCCTCTAACCGCCCGTTCAATCTGATGATCAATGCGGGCGCTACTGAAGTTGTCAGTCTGCTTGCGCCTCGCTTTACCTTCAATGAGATGCTGGAGTATACTCGCCGGCTGTGTTTGGACAACAGTATTTCACTTGACACAGAAGCCTACTGTTCTGAGGCATGTACAGGAAATCGCAATCGTGCCATCGGTTACCTATTGGCAAGCAAAGATATGTTGCATGGTGATGTGCTCTCCTGTGTAGATATGTACTTTCAACTCTGCTTTTTGTCTGTTACCGCACGATCTTTGGCGGGCATGAGTCTTGTGCTTTCTGCTGATGGCGTCGATCCAAAAATGGGTGAACGCTTACTTGATAAACGGGTTGTCCGTACAATGAAGACACTGATGTTTACCTGTGACATGTATGATGAATCTGGCGAATATGCTTGCCGTGTTGGCATACCCTCGAAAGTGGTTTGGGTGAGACGGTATTATGGGTTGTGTCGAAGGATGTATGGGCATTGGATGCTATGGCCCCGCCCTTGACACAAGAGGCAACAGTATTGGCGGCATTTATACAATGGAACGGCTGTCTGACACATTGAAGCTACATGTATTTGATGCAGATAACGATATTAGGTAGAAAACGACACGGTAAATTATTCGAATGGTTCCGAACTTTTTTGGTAAGGATAGAATTCACAGGAAAAGGGCTATCTGATTTCAAATGAAGCCAGATAGCCCTTACTATGTCCTGAGCGGCAGCAAAAATTTAGCCTTATTTTTAGCCTTACTGCGTTGATATGAGATAAAATTATCCAACATGAGATGGCGAGAAATTTGCATTACTTTCCCATGTTATGGTACTGATTGGCACAGAAAGAGACAAGTTAAAACACCTTTTTGTCGGTTCGAGTCCTGTACCGCGCACCACGAAAAAAGCCTTGAAACTCAAGGGTTTCAAGGCTTTTTCTTTTGCCTAAAACGGCGTTTTGTTCCACGTTTGTTCCACTATGCCTTTTTCTTTCCGAAATTGACCGGGAGCGCTGCTGCAAGACCGGCACTTGCTTCAGCCTGTGCAGTCTCGAAGGCGTGGGAATAGATGTTCAGCGTGGTCGATGTCTGAGAGTGGCCGAGCGCGGCAGAAACGGTGCGCACATCGGTGTGATTGGCGATGAGCAGCGAGGCATTGAGATGTCGAAACTGATGGATGCCGTACCACGGCAGGCCGTGACGTTCGCAAAGCTCTTTTCCCCAGTCATAGAAATCGCCGGGGCGTGCCGGCGATCCGTCGAGCTTGGTAAAGAGTCGGCCGCTCTCGTGCCATTGGTCACCCAGCTCCATACGCCGCATGGATTGCTCTGCCCGTAGCGCCTTCACCATGTCGAAGATCCACACAGGGAGTTTCAGGGAGCGATGAGAGCGTGCTGTCTTTGGCGGGCCTGTGAATATTCCATGCGCTGGATCGTAGAGGGAGACGCGCTCGACCGTGACGACGTTGGTTGTGAAGTTGAAATCTCGGAACTCGAAGCCGAGCAGCTCTTCGCGGCGGTATCCGCCGAAGATTGCCAGCACGAAAAAGACCACATAGCGCAGCGGCTCACCGTCAAGCGCGTCGAGGAACGCTTGTGTCTCTTCTATGGTGAAGATCTTCTTCTCACTCTCCTGGCGCTCCGGGAGCACAATACGCGAACAGGGATTCTCTTTGGCCACGCCCATCCGCAAGGCATAGGCGAACACGCTGGAGACGAACGAGAGGTAATTTCGGATGGATTTAGGGTGGAGGCCCTTGGTGGCGTCTTTCTCATTTGCTCCCGGCCCAGACAGACCGGAGATAAACTTCTGAAGCTGCCGCGCGGTGATCTTGTCGATGTAGAGATGTCCCGGAGCCGGATAAGCTAACGCAGAAATCTTCTGCCAGCTTCACCTATATTGCAATACAAATTCAACCGTGTATTCATCAACAACTTTAGCCTCTTTTACCGCAGAAAAGAGATAACCAAAGCCTTCGCCAAGTGTAAGCATACGTGTCATCGTATTGAGCGAAAGCTGACCCGCACAGAAAATACGGTGACCGCGCTCTGCTGAAGGTTGATCTTACGGCTCATTGCTCGTGCTTGGCGAGGTATTGTCAATAATTTCCCATTTTTCGGTTTTCGGGTCCTGAACCAAATAGAAATACTGTTCCGTGTAACCGTCGTCCAGAAAGGTTTTTGTATGGTCGTACTCCACATAGTATTTTGCCGAAACCACGACAAAATGCTCGGATAGATATTCGTCCGTCCAGCCTCTTGATCCGGCGAGCTCGCTGCCGGCGTACATCCGGACAACACGCTCGGTTTCGCTTTCGTCCACGTTGATCGCCTCGATGCGCACGCAGATCGTATACACCTTGTCGGCCTGCCCCTCGATCGCACTTTGGACGGTTTGCGTCGGATCGGCGGAGGGCTTTTGAAACCACCGGTCAAACAGCCCAAGCTCATGCACCGTAAAACCGCAAAGTGCCAATACGGCAACGATGGCGGCGATCAGTAGGACGAGCTTTTTGGGGCTTGCCTTCGATGTGTACGGGCGTTTGTAGGAGAGGGCCTCCGCGACATATCGGTCATCCAGCTCGCTCATGGCCTCGGCAAACTGTCTTGCATTCATATAAACACCTCTCGTTCGATCAGATATTGTCTCAGCTTTTCGCGGATGCGGGTCAGCCGGACGGAGACATTTTTCTCTGTAAGCCCCATAAACCCGGCGATGTCCCTGCAGCTGTCGGAAAACCAATAGCGGCGCATAAAGAGAACGCGGTTTTCGACGGTCAACGTGTCCAAAAATCTTTCGATGCTATGAGCTAACTCTACGGCCTCGATCTCGGCTTCCACTGCGTTGGTGGCTGCTATGCAGGCTTCGATCTCCTCAATAGCAATTGTATAGTGACTGCTTCGTTTGGCTGCTTCTTTTCTGTGATAGAGGTTCAAGGAAATGTTCCGGACGATTTTACAGATGTAGGTCAGCAGCGGGTCGGGCTTCACCGGCGGGATCGCGTTCCATGCGCCTAAGTAAGCGTCATTGACGCATTCCTCCGCGTCCTGCCGGTCGTTCACAATGTTGTATGATAATTTGCGGCAGGCTTTACCGTATTTTATATCCAGCTCTCGTATGCCCTGCTCTGAACGCTCAAAGAATAATTCGATGATTCCTGCATCTTCCATCACTTGTACCGCCTCCTTTCCGGCTTCACCTGTATATTACGGCTTTGACCGCAAATACTACATGATTTTCAAGGCTTTTCCAAAAATTATAGCAGAATTTTGAGAGCGCTTCTACCCATGCCGCTTACGTTGCTTTTCCGCCGCTTCGCTTGCCGAATTGCGGCGTCTGCCGTTTGGCGGTGCGGCTGCTCCGACGAGCGGGGCTTCGTACAAAAAAGAGACGAGGCGGCCGGATGGCTGCTTCGTCTCCTGACGTTTTGTCGGGGCGCGATGGCGCCTGTATTGCCGCCGCTCCTCCCAAACATACTCCGTCCCTGAATACAAGCTCTGCGCCGCAGGCTACGGCTCCGAGAACCGCTCGTTCTCCGGCTCCGCCGCGTCGGCGGCGCGGCGCTCCGTTTCCGCAAGGGCGGCGCGGTGACCGGTGAGCGCCGCAAAGGGCGCGAACTGCGCCGCGCGGTCGCGCATGGGCATCCGCGGATGCGTCTGCGGCTCGGGATGCGGCAGGTCGATGATATCGTCGTATTTTCCGCTCATGCCTTGTGTCCTCCGATCTGGCGGTTCCGCTCGCGCGCGGTCGCCCCGTCAAGGTAGCTGCCGCCGCTGAGAATGGCGTTCTTGCCGTACTTTTTCTTGATGTCCAGCATGGCCTCCTGGATCCGGCGCTCCCGCTCCTGCCTGACTTCCTCCTCCCGAAGCTGCCGCTCCCGCGCCGCGGGATCGTCAAAGAGGCTGAACTGTACCGGCTGCTCCGGCTCGCGCAGGATATCCTCCTCGCGCATAAGCCGGTTGGCGGTGACGGTCAGACGGCGGACCGTCAGCTTCGGGTCGGCCTTTTCGTCATAGATGCCGAGCACGGCGTCCACGATGCGGCGCACCGAGGATGTTTTCTGCCCCAGCGTCGCTGTGCCGTGCGCGTGCTTCGGAATTTTTCGGCCGTAAGGGTCGAGCACCGTCTCGCCGCGGTAGCTGCCGCTTGCCGTGTTTTCAATGTCGTATCCGACCGTCAGCGTGAGCTGGTCGGTCACGATCCGCTTTTCCAGCAGCTCCAGCGCGACCGCCTCGGCCATCTCCCGCACGACGAGCCGCGCCTTGTCATAGGGATAGGGGCATTGCAGCACCTGACCGGAGCTGATGCTGTTCGTTTCCGGCCGGTAGGCCTTGATGTCCGCCATGCGGCACGGCTCCCAGCCCCAGGCGTGGTCGATGAGCAGCTCGGCATTGACGCCGAATAGCTTATAGAGGAGTCCCTCGTTATAATACTCGTTCGGCTTCCCGATGGAGCAGCGCGCGACGTCGCCCATCGTATACAGCCCGTGCTCCTCCAGCTTTTTCGCATAGCCGCGGCCCACGCGCCAGAAGTCCGTCAGCGGACGGTGCTCCCAAAGCAGCGCGCGGTAGCTCCGCTCGTCAAGCTGCGCGATGCGCACGCCGTTCTCGTCCGGCGGAACGCGCTTGGCCATCATGTCCATGGCAACCTTGCAGAGATAGAGGTTGCTGCCGATACCTGCCGTCGCCGTGATGCCCGTCGTGTGCAGCACGTCGAGGATCATGGCCCTCGCCAGCTCGCGAGCGGTCGTGCGGTAGGTCTCCAGATAGCCGGTGACGTCCATCAGCACCTCGTCGATGGAGTAGGTGTGGATATCCTCGGGCGAAATATACTTTAGGTAGATGCCGTAGATCTGCATACTGACCTCGATGTATTTCGCCATGCGCGGCGGCGCCACCAGATAGTCGACCGCGAGGGACGCGTCGGCCTTCAGCGTGAGGTCGTCCGCGCTCTTTCCGGTCAGCCGCCCGCCCGGCGCGCGGCGCTGCCGTTCGGCGTTGACCTGCCGCACGCGCTCGACTACCTCGAAGAGCCGCGCACGGCCCGGGATGCCGTAAGCCTTCAGCGCCGGCGACACCGCGAGGCAGATGGTCTTTTCCGTGCGGCTCGGGTCTGCCACCACAAGGTTCGTCTGCATCGGGTCCAGGCCGCGCTCCATGCACTCCACGGACGCGTAATACGACTTGAGATCAATGGCGATATAGGTCCGCTCGTTTTGCGGCATGGCGCAGCCCTCCCCTCTGTCGGACAGTATACCACAACGTTTAAATTAGAACAAGAGTTTTATTTTGTAATATTTTAGCGCCGGAAGTATCGTTCAGCGGGTGAGGGCGTCGAGCTCATCGACCAGCTCGCCGAACATGGCGAGCGCGGCATCGACCGGCGCGGGGGTGCTCATATCCACGCCCGCGAGCTTCAGAAGCGAGATAGGGTCGGTGCTGCTGCCGCCGGAAAGGAAGCGCTTGTAGTCCGCAACGGCAGGCTCGCCCTCGCGCAGGATGCGATCAGCCAGAGCGACCGCGGCGGAGAAGCCGGTGGCGTACTGGAACACATAGTAATTGTAATAGAAGTGCGGGATGCGCGCCCACTCGAGCGCGATCTGCGCGTCGCTGATCATGTCGGGGCCGAAGTAGAGGCGGTTGAGCGCGAGGTATTTTTCGTCCAGCGCGTCAGCGGTCAGCGTCTCGCCGCGCTCCGCCATGCGCCCCAGCTCGCGCTCGAACTCAGCAAACATCGTCTGACGGTAGACCGTGCCCTTGAACTGGTCAAGGAAATGATTGATGAGATAGGCCCGCTCGCGCCTGTCGGTGCTCTTGCGCAGCAGATGACGCATGAGCAGCACCTCGTTGCAGGTCGAGGCGACCTCGGCGACGAAGATGACGTAGTCGCTCGTGCAGACGGGCTGATGCTTGCAGCTCAGATAGCTGTGCATGGCGTGGCCCATCTCGTGCGCGATGGTGAACTGGCTGTCGAGGTCGTCGGTCTGATTGAGCAGAACATAGGGGTGCGGGCGCGCGATGCCGGAGGAGTACGCGCCGCCGCGCTTGCCGACGTTGGGATACACGTCGAGCCAGCGATGGTCGAAGCCCTCGCGCAGCATGGCGGTATAATCCTCGCCGAGCACGGCGAGCGCGTCGAGCACGGTGGCCTTCGCCTGCTCAAAGGGGATCTCCTCCGCCACATCGGGGACGATGGGCGTATAGACGTCGTACATATGCAGCTCGTCCACGCCGAGCAGACGGCGGCGCAGGGCGACATAGCGGTACATCTTGTCGAGGTTCGCGTGGACGCTCTCGATGAGACTGTCGTAAACGCTCACCGGCACCTCGGTCGCGTCGAGCGCGGCGTCGAGTGTGGAGGGGTACCTGCGCGCGTTCGCAAAAAAGCGAAGCTGCTTGAACTGCGCGTCAAGCGTCGCGGCGAGCGTATTGCGATAGCCGCCGAGCGTTGCGTAGTAGGTCTCAAACGCATTGCGGCGCAGCGTGCGGTCGCCGCTCTGGAGCAGGGGAACAAAGGTCGCATCGGTCAGCGGCTGCTCCGCGCCCGCGCCGTCGGTCACGGCGGGAAAGCGGAGGTCGGCGTTGTGGAACACGCCGAAGATGGCGTCGGGGCTGTCGGCCATCTCGCCGGCATTCGCCAGCAGCGCCTCGCACTCCGGGGAGAGGATGTGCGCCCTGCGGCGGCGGACCCGCTCGATGGGGCGGCGATAGGTCGCCAGCTCCGGCTGCTCGGCGTAGAAGCGCGTGAGCGTTTCATCGCTGAGTGCAAGCAGCTCGCTCGCGGCAAACGCGCCTGCGCCGGAGAGCGTGACGGAAAGGCTCAGCGCCTTGCCGCGCAGGTCCTGATAAAAGCCGTTCGAGGTATCCTCGTCCGCCTTGCAGTTGGCGTAGCCGTAGAGCCGGCCGACGCGGACGTTCAACTCATCGTCGAGTCGGAAATAGGCCAGCAGCGTCTCCGCGCTCTCACCGAGGCGGCCCTGATAGGCGGCGACTGCTTCGGCATAGGGCTTGAGCGCCTCGTACTCGGCCCTCCACGCCTCGTCTGATGGGAAGATGTCGGTGAGATCCCAGGTAAACTCGGCAGCGACCTCGCTGCGCTTGCGAATCGGCTTAGACATAAAATAACCTCCGTCGGGGAAAATTTCTTGTCCCTATTATGTGCAAAAAAGCCGCGGCGCGCAAGCCTTTTTTAGCGCACGCCGCGGCAAATTTCGCTTTCGCTTACCACAGCCCGGCGGTGAATCGGATCCCGTCGCCGCGATCCGGATGCGTTTTCCGGAAAACGCTTGACTTTTACGCATCAAAGCTTTAGAATAACAAAGTCCTGACCGCTGCGGGTCGGGGCTTTGCTATGATTACGGAAGGAAGCGGGCCGCCTTGCCGGGATGCGGACGGCCCAAGGGGAGAACACCATGAAGCACACGAAAAACACAAAGAGCTTTGCCAGCCGCTGGGGCTTTATTCTGGCCTCGGTCGGCTCGGCGGTCGGTATGGCAAACGTATGGGGCTTTCCCAACAAGATGGGCAGCAACGGCGGCGGGGCCTTTTTGCTGATCTACCTGCTGTTCGTGTTCATTTTCAGCTACGTCGGCCTGCCGGCGGAGTTTGCGATGGGCCGCCGCGCGGCGACCGGCACGCTGGGCGCCTATGAAAATGCCTGGGCCACGCGCGGCAGGAGCGCGGGCAAGGCCGGCGGACTGCTCGGCTGGCTGCCGCTGGCGGGCTCCATGTGCATCGCCATCGGCTACGCCGTCATTGTGACCTACATCCTCAAGGCGCTGGCGGACTCGCTCCTCGGCACGCTCATGACGGCGGACACCGCCGCGTGGTTCGGCGCCTTCTCCGGCACGCCCTACTCGGTCATTCCCTATCACATCGTCGTGGTCGTCGGCACGCTGCTGACGCTCTTTTTCGGCGCACACAGCATCGAAAAGACCAACAAGGTCATGATGCCGCTCTTTTTCCTCATCTTCCTCGTTCTGGCGGTGCGCGTGGCGCTGCTGCCGAACGCGGCGGAGGGATATCTTTTCATGTTCACCCCGCGCTGGGAGGCTCTGACCGACCCGATGATCTGGATCTGGGCGATGGGGCAGGCGTTCTTCTCGCTGTCCGTCACCGGCAGCGGTATGATCGTCTACGGCGCATACCTCTCCAAGGACGAGGACGTGGTGGACGTCGCGCAGCATACGGCGCTCTTTGACACCATTGCCGCCGTGGTCGCGGCACTGGTCATTATCCCCGCCTGCTTCTCCTACGGACTGGACGTCGGCGCGGGCCCGAGCCTGCTGTTCGTCACGCTGCCGACCATCCTGCAGGATATCCCGCTCGGCCGCCTGTTCGCCATCATTCTCTACGTTGCGATGATCTTCGCGGGCGTCAGCTCGCTGCAGAATATGTTCGAGGCCGTCGCGGAATCCCTGATGCACAAGTTCCCCAGGCTCAGCCGCACGGCGGTGCTGGTGATCCTGTGCGTGGTGTGCCTCGGCTTCGGCATCGGCATGGAGACCATCGACAAGTGGGGCCCGTGGATGGACCTCGTCTCCATTTACATCATTCCCATCGGCGCGACGCTCGGTGCGATCTCCTGGTTCTATGTGATGAAGAAGGACGAACTGCTCGACGCCGTCAACACCGGCAGCGGCAAGCTGCGCGGAAACCTCTGGTACAGCGTGGGACGCTACGTCTATGTCCCGCTGGCTGTGATCCTCTGCTGCGTGGCGCTGTTCATGCACGTCGCGTTCTGAAAAGTGAAAAGGGGAGCTCCCATACGTTTCGTATGGGAGCTCCCCTTTTGCCGGTATCGCGCCTTACTGTCCGCCGACCATCACGCCGACGTTGCCGTAGAGCAGGATGCGGACAAGGCCGCAGAGGAAGAGGTGCGCGGGATAGTAGAGATAGAAAAGATATTTCATGCCCCGGCCCGCGCCGCGTGTGCCGTTGTAGCGTTTGAGCAGCGGAATGGTCAGCCCGGCGAAGAGCTGAAGTATACCGTAGACGGGGTCGATGAAGAGCGCGTAGATCAGCGCGTACATCGCGACCCAGAGCATCATGCGCGTCATCTGGCGGCGGAAGTCGCCGCGGTTCTGCCCGATCTCCAGAATGGCAAGCACGGCGATGCTGCTCCAGTCGCCCGGGAAGGCGAGAAGCGTAAGGGCGACCACGGCAAGCGTCTTTTGCCATTGCTTGAGCTCGGGCCGCTCCACCGTGTAGAGGCCGACGACGCCGAGAAACAGCGGCCACATCACGCTGGTCTGGTTGAATACGCCGGTTTTGAGCGGGACAAAGGGGATGCCGAAGGCAAAATTGTAGGCAAAATGCCCGATGACGGCGAAAATCAGCAACCGTCCTGCGTACTTTTTCAGATTACGGGTGTAGTGGTAGCCCTCGGCCACCATGAACCAGAAGATCGGCGCGGCCATGCGGCCGATGATGTGCAGCAGCAGGATCCACCAGTCCCGCGGATAATCCGGCCAGATCACACTGGTGAAGTGGTCGACCGTCATGGCAAGCATGGCGAAGAGCTTGAGCTGATTGCCGCTCAACCCTTTATTGGTCTGTTCCATTTTCTCTCCTTCGCGGGCATTGCCGCATCCCAATAGGCTGCTTACAGTGTAGCAGAAGCCGCCGCTCTTTGCAAGAGCGCGCACAGCGTTGATTTGCTCCAAGATCATTTTTGAACACTTGACAAAAATGAGAAAGGGCTCTACAATGTCGTTCTCTGCGGCGAAGGGAAGAACGCCGCGGAGCATTTAAACGATCCAAGCATCCAAAGGAGAGATGACATGATGAAATTCCAAAAACGATTTATGCCGCTGCTGCTCGCACTGGTGCTGGCGCTCGGCACGCTGCCCGTGCAGGCGGCGGCGCTCACGCGCGGCGAGGCCGCGCAGGCGCTGCTCTCCGCCGCGCAGGACTATAACCCCGGCGTGCAGCGGTCCGACATTCTCAAGGGCTATCCCGACGGCAGCCTTGCGCTCGACGGCACGCTGACACGCGCACAGGCGCTGGTGATGCTCACGCGCGCCTTCGGCGGCTTTGCCGTCCCTGTGGGGGACAACGCCCGCATGGCGCTGCCCGCAAGCAGCCTGACGAATGTTCCCGCATGGGCGGCGGAGGAGCTTTCCTCCGTCCTCGCCGCCGGCCTTGCGGACGGCGACGCGAACGAGGCCATGAGCGCCGAAGCGCTCTCGACGCTGCTCCGCCGCGCCTACGCCGCCAAGGGCACGAACCTCAAGGACGACTACTACGCCGCCGTCAACAAGAGCTGGCTGGACGGCTCCGACATTCCCGCGGGCCTGTCCATCAACGGTCCGTTCTACGGCCTGAGCCTGACGGTCAACGAGCAGATCGCGGCGCTTATCCGCGAGATCGACGCGCATGAGCAGACTCCCGGCACCGCCGAGGCGAAGATCAAGGCGCTCTACGACTGCGTGATGGACGCCGAGGGCCGCGAGAGGGCCGGCGTCGCGCCCATTCAGAAGTATCTTGACGCCATCGAAAACGCCAAAACGCTCGGCGAGCTGGTGAGCGTCGATGCGCAGATGCAGAAGGAGCTGGGGCTGTCCATGCTCCTCGGCTTCGGCCTGACGACCGACCTCGCGGATTCGAGCCGCAGGATCGCCGCATTCTCGCTCATCGGCGCGGGTATGGACAAGGACTTCTACGTCAACGGCGCCGATGCGCAAAGGAGCGCCTACACCACATATCTCACATCGCTGCTGACGCTCTCCGGCCTTGGCGCGGACGAGGCGGCGCAGCGCGTCGCGGCGTTCTATGACGCCGAGGCGGCGATCTCCGCGGCCTCGCTCGACCCGCAGGACTACAGCAACGTGGACAAGACCTACAACCTCTTCACGCTCGGCGAGCTCAAGACGCTGCTGCCGAACGTGGACCTTGACGCCGTTCTTGCCGCCAGCGGCATTGAAAACGCGGAGCGGATCATGGTCAGCGACGTCGGCGCGCTGAAGGCAGCCGCGGCGCTCTACGACGACGCCCACCTTGCCCTGCTCAAGACCGCGGCGCGTCTGGCGCTGCTGCAAAGCGTGGCCACATCGCTCAATCAGGGATTTATGGACGCGTACTTCGACTTCGTGCTGGCCTACTACGGCGTAGATGCCCGCCAGAGCAATGAGCAGATCGCGGCGCAGCAGGTGCAGGCGCTTCTGGCGGATTACCTCAGCCGCGCCTATGTGGACGAATACTTCTCCGCCAAAGCCAAGGCCGATGTGGAGGAGATGATCGGCGAGTTCATCGCCATCTACAAGGAGCGCATTCTGGCGCAGGACTGGATGAGCGCCGAAACCAAGGCCAAGGCCGTAAAGAAGCTCGACACCATGGGCGTCAAGGTCGGCTATCCCGACAGCTGGGAAAGCTGTCTTGACCGCGCGGAGATCAAGTCCCCCGCCGAGGGCGGCTCCTTCTTCTCCAACGTCATCGCCATCCAGATGGCGATGAAGCAGGATGTCCTCGCCCATCAGAACGACGCGCCGGACAAGAGCGAATGGATCATGACGCCCTTTACGGTCAACGCCTGCTACAATCCCAGCGCCAACGACATCACCTTCCCCGCCGCCATTCTGCAATCGCCGCTTTACGACGTGAACGCCAGCCGGGAGGAGAATCTCGGCGGCATCGGCTACATCATTGCCCACGAGATCACCCACGCCTTCGACAACAACGGCGCGAAGTTCGACGAGAACGGCAGCGCCGCCGACTGGTGGACGGCGGAGGACTACGCCGCCTTCCAGCAGAAATGTCAGGCTGTGGCCGAATGGTACGACGGGCAGGAGGCTTATCCCGGCATCGCGTGCAGCGGCGTGCTGACCATTTCCGAAAACGTGGCCGACCTCGGTGCGGCGAAGTGCATCGTTGCGGCGGCGAAGAAGCTCGACCACCCCGACCTCGACAAGCTCTTCCGCGCCGTCGCGAACACCTGGGCGTCCACGACCTCGCGGCAGATGCGCGAGTATCTGGCCGTGACCGACGTCCACGCCCCGGATAAGCTGCGCTGCAACCGCGTACTGCAGACGCTGCCGGAATTCTACACGACCTTTGATATCCAGCCCGGCGACGGGATGTGGACCGCACCGGAGACGCGCGTGAGCGTTTGGTAACAAAACGTCCGAAAAGCAGCCCTTCTCTCGCACCTGCATATTTTTCGGCAAAACGACAAAATATCTTTCTTGACAAAAGTATATTACGTATGTTACCTTAAAAAGGCAAGTGGATAAGGTGATCGGATGATGGGTCACGGGAGAGACCGCGGAATATCTGCCGCGGCGCCGAAGGGGAACGCAGAAGCTCTCAGGCAAAAGGACCGGACTCGGACGACGCTCCGAAAAGTGCGGCTTGCCGCACGCCGAAGGTGCAACCTGCAGGATGCGATATGCTGTGTCAGGGAAACTCTCAGGTCATAAAACGGAGGCACAAAGTTCCAAGGGGGACTTTGTGCCTTTTTTCTATGTCATATTTTAATCATTTTTATGCTATCGTTCAAAAATGATAATAGAGGAGGAAACAGCTTATGGAAAGGAAAACACCCCTGTATCAGACCCATGTGGACGCGGGCGGAAAGATCGTTGAGTTCGGCGGCTTTCTGATGCCCGTGCAGTATCCCACCGGCGTGCTCGCCGAGCACATGGCCGTGCGGCAGAAGGCGGGACTCTTTGACGTGTCGCACATGGGCGAGCTGCGGCTCAAGGGCCCCGACGCGGTCGCGAACGTGCAGAAGCTCATCACCGCGGATATCTCCACCATGCAGGACGGCGACATCAAGTACGCCATGTTCTGCAACGACGCGGGCGGCATTATTGACGATTTCATCGTTTACCGCTGTGCCGCCGACGACTACTGGCTGGTCGTCAATGCGGGCAACCGCGACAAGGATGCCGCGTGGGTCGAGAGCCATCTGTTCGGCGACGTGGACTACCGTGACGAGGGCAACGAGTGGGGACAGGTCGCGCTGCAAGGGCCAAAGTCCGGCGACATTCTCAAAAAGCTCTGCGCGGAGCAGTACATTCCCGCGAAGTATTACACCTTTATCGACAACGTTCCGCTCGACCTCGGCAGCCGCACCATTCACGCTCTCGTCTCCCAGACGGGCTACACCGGCGAATACGGCTTTGAGATCTACTGCAAGG
>ERZ827150.3991-NODE-3991-length-13564-cov-12.067140_pt1 | contig 13564 bp, 11 predicted proteins | sample MGYA00519779_ERZ827150 | MGnify/ENA primary metagenome ERZ827150 (study PRJEB31778, sample SAMEA3449267) | human gut metagenome | biome: human gut; feature: human-associated habitat; material: faeces | place: United Kingdom | collected 2010/2012 ...
CTGGAGTTTGGCGCCTCGCCAACCTTCGGTGTCTTTGCCGTTCCAGAGCAGTTTCCAGCCGTCGCGTGCCTCCTCGACCGAGAGGGTGTTTGGCGCCTGCTGGGCAGGTGTGAGTCGGGTTGCCGGAATGGATTTCTTCTGGGCCTCGATCGTGCCGGGCAGCAGGCCGGCGGCCAGGAAGAGGGATGCCGCTATCATTAATCTTTTCATCGTCGTATTCAAAAATTTAATGGATTGATTATAATTTATAGAACTCTTCCCATCCCTTGCGAGGTGGCATGCCGGCCAGCATGGCGTTGGCGAACTCGTTGTTAGTGAACCGTTTTGAATGCGGATCGAAAAAGAGTTGGGTATTCAGGCGCTGGGCGATGACGCCAAGGCTGAACATCTGGCTCATCGGTCCGAAGATCTCGAACGGCGAGCGGGTCTTCTCCTCGCCACAACAAGCCCGGATGAAGTTCTCGAAGTGGTTGGATGGGCTCTTGGGTACCTCGGGCAGGAATTTCTCCATCTCTTTCGCCTTCACCTCGGGGATGATCGAGAGGGTAGAGCCGTGAGAGGCTCCCTTGAAGACCAGCTCCTTGCTGTAGATGATCTTACCGGGGTTGAGCTTCGTATCGTTCATATCGCCCTGGTTGGAGGTCGGGATGCTCGGGTCGAGACCAGCGACACCATATCCCGGTGGCAATGGGGGCAGGTTGTCGAGTCCGTCGTACCAGGTCACGTCGACCGGCGGCATATTGCGGCGTTGCGCGAAGCGGAACAGGATCGTAGACGAATAGGGGAAGAAGAAATCGTTGTGGCCGTCTGCCCGGATCATGCTGATCTCGTAGGGCAAGCCCAGCTCAAGGAACTGATGGACGGTGTCGAGCAGGTGAGCACCCCAGTCGCCCAACGCGCCCATACCGAAGTCGTACCAGCAACGCCAGTCGCCCAGGTGATAATTGATGTTGTAATCGTGGTAAGCGCATTGCATCAACCAGGTCATCCAGTCGAGCGTATCGGGCAGGGCCTGCTTATCGGGATATTTATAGATGTTGGCATCCCACTTGTGCCAGCGGCGAGAGTTATTCATATGGGCAGTGACGGCGGTCACGTCCTTGATGATGCCCGCGTCCATCCAGGCCTTGAATTGGAAATAGTTCGCCTCCGAGTGGCCCTGGTTGCCCACCTGTGTTACCGCTTCCGGATGACGGCGGGCCGCCTGCATCATCAGTTCCGCCTCGTGGAAGGTGCGGGCCATCGGCTTCTCGACATAGACATGCTTGCCTTGTGAGAGGGCGAGCATCGTGATGGCGAAGTGCGAGTGGTCGGGTGTCGCGATGGCGACGGCCTCGAACTGGTTGCCGATCTCGTCGAACATCTTGCGGAAATCCTGATAGCGTTTTGCGTTGGGATACATGCCCATGACTTTCTGGGTGTGCTTGGCGCCCATATCGACGTCGCAGAGGGCCACAACGTTCACCCGGTTGGTCTTAGCGAATTCGCTGATGATCTGTTCGCCGCGATTACCGATACCGATATAGGCGATGTTCACTTTCCTGCCGGCTCCTACGACCTGGCTGTAGCTTTTCGCGTTCAGCAGATGAGACGTGCCGCCCACTGCCATCCCTGCCGAGGTCAGGGCCATTGTCCTTAAGAAATTTCTTCTTGTCGTCATAGTATTAAATTAACAATGTGTTTTTAGCTTCATTTTGGTCGTAAAGGTAAATAAATCTTTCCGTGCACGAACACGGTTTGCGTTATTTAATGAGAATTAACAAGATGCCTTTGCCTTTCCAAGTGGGGATCACCAGGGGTGAAAAGCCTTATTTACTGGGCTTATAAGGTTAAGAAAGGGCGAGGAAAAGCCTCGTAAAATGTGGAATATCAATTTGAGGAGGGAAGATTTATCGGGGATCAGATCATTAAAATATCATAAATTGTATAAAACGTGCACGAACACGGGCTTTATTATCTACTTTTGTTGTCAAACGAAGTTAAAAAAATAATACTATTTGGAAAGATGTATATAGACGATAATTTCATGTTGACAAATGAGGCGGCCCGCGAGCTCTATCACGACTCGGCGGAGTCGCTGCCCATCATTGATTATCACTGTCACCTGGATCCCAGGATGATCGCGGAGAACTACCAGTTCCGCAATCTGGCGGAGATCTGGCTGGGAGGCGACCACTACAAGTGGCGGGCGATGCGCGGGAACGGCGTGCCCGAGGCGTACATCACGGGCGACAAGTGCGATTACGAGAAGTTCGAGAAATGGGCCGAGACGATCCCATACGCCATGCGCAATCCATTATATCATTGGACACACCTGGAGCTGAAGCGGATCTTCGGGATCGACCAGGTCCTGAAGCCGGAGACGGCCCGCGAGATCTACGAGACCTGTTCGGAGATGCTGCGGACGGAGGACTTCCGTGCCAACGCCATTATGGCGAAATGTGGCGTGGAGACGGTCTGCACGACCGACGATCCGGCGGACTCGCTCGAATATCATAAGCGGATACAGACGATGGGCCTGTCGACGAAGGTTTATCCCGCCTGGCGGCCCGATCGCCTGATGGCGGTTGAGGATCCGGCCCGTTTCGCGGCTTATGTGGCCTCGTTGGGTGAGGCGGCGAACCTGGAGATCCGGACTTACGACGACTTGTGGGCGGCGTTGCGCGCACGGCACGATTTCTTTGCCTCGATGGGCTGCCGCGTCTCGGATCATGGATTGGATAATTTCTACGCTGAGGATTATACGGAGGGCGAGATGCGCCAGTTCTTTGCCCGTTTGCTGGAGGGAAAGCATCTGGCGGATGAGGAGATCCGTAAGTTCAAGAGCGGCATGTTGCACGAGTTGGCCATCCTCGACTGGGAGAAGGGTTGGGTGCAGCAATACCATATCAGCGTGATCCGCAACAATTGCACCCGGATGTTCCGGCAGATCGGTCCCGATACGGGCTTCGACGCTATTCTCGACGTGAACTGCGCGGCGGTGGGACATCGTTTTCTCGACAAGCTGGACCAGAAGGGCAAGCTGGCAAAGACGATCCTATACAACCTGAACCCGAAAGACAACGAGGTGCTGGCGACGATGGCTTATACCTTCAACGACGGCTCCTGCCCGGGCAAGATGCAGCTGGGTGCCGCCTGGTGGTTCCTCGATCAGGAGGACGGTATGCGCAAGCAATTGAACGCGCTCTCGGCCCTTGGCCTGTTGAGCCGCTTCGTGGGAATGCTGACCGATTCGCGGAGCTTCCTTTCTTATCCGCGGCATGAGTATTTCCGCCGGATCTTGTGCGACCTGCTTGGCGAGGATATCGAGAAGGGCAAGCTGCCGGCGAGCGAGATGGACTTCATCAAGCGGATAGTGGCCGACATCTCTTATTATAATGCGAAACGATACTTTAATTTTTAATCGAATATCATGAAAAGGATAGTGACATTTGGCGAGATCATGTTGCGACTGGCGACACCGGGTTATCTGCGCTTTTCCCAGGCCAACGAATTGAGCGCGACTTTTGGCGGAGGTGAGGCTAACGTGGCGGTCTCATTGGCCAATTATGGGATGGAGGCGAGTTTCGTCACCCGTTTGCCGGAGAACGATATCGCCGTCGCTTGCGTCAAGGACTTGCGCAAGAACGGGGTGCTGACCGACCATATTATTTATGGTGGTGAGCGACTGGGCATCTATTTCCTGGAGACGGGCGCCGTGGCGAGAGCGAGCAAGGTGATTTATGACCGGGCGCACTCGTCGATCTCCGAGATACAGCCGGGCATGATCGACTGGGATCGGGTATTCGAGGGAGCCGATTGGTTCCATTGGACCGGCATCACGCCGGCGATCAGCCAGGGTGCGGCGGATGTTTGCCTGGAGGCGATCCGGGCGGCGAACCGTCTGGGCGTGACCGTCTCGTGCGACCTGAACTACCGCAAGAACCTCTGGAAATATGGCAGGAAAGCCAGCAAGGTCATGCGAGAGCTTGCAAAGTATGTCGATGTGGCGATCGCCAACGAGGAAGATGTACAGAAATCGCTCGAAATTACGGTCGATGTGAACGTTGAATCCGGCGAGCTGGACCGCGAAAAATACAAAGCACTCGGAAATAAGGTCCTGGAAAGCTATCCGAACATGAAGTGCATCGCCATCACGCTTCGTGAGAGCCACAGTGCCGACTGGAACGGCTGGGCGGCATGCCTGAATGACGGCAAGGACTTCTATGTTTCCAAGAAGTATGAGATCCGGGATATCATCGACCGCGTGGGCGGCGGTGACAGCTTCGCGGGCGGTCTGATTTATGGCCTCAACCATTATGAGGACAAGCAGTCTGCACTCGAGTTTGCAGTTGCAGCCAGCTGCCTGAAGCACAGCATCATCGGTGATTTCAACCGTGCTTCTGTCTCCGATGTGACGAAGCTCATGGGCGGCGATGGCACCGGCCGCGTGCAGAGATAAAAAGGAGAGCATCATGGAATGGATCAATGAAAAAGCCAAAACGCTGAAGCAGGGCGCAATCCGCGCCATGTTTGACCGCGCAAACACCATGACCGGCGTCATCAGCCTCGGCATCGGTGAGCCGGATATGTCGACACCGAAGCTGGTCTGCGAGGCGGCAAAGGAGGCGCTCGACAAGGGGATCACGCACTATACGCCGAATGCCGGCACGCTATCGTTCCGTCAGGCCATCGCGGAAAAATCCTACCTGAAGGATCTGCACTACGACCCGAACACCGAGATCATCATCACAAACGGCGGCATGGGCGCGCTGAGCCTCCTGTTCCTTATCCTGCTGAACAAGGGTGATGAAATCCTCATTCAGGATCCGCAGTGGCTGAATTATGTGGCGCAGGTCGCATACTGTGACGGCACGGCGGTCCGCGTTCCCACGGATCTGGAGCATAATTTTGAAATGCAGCCGGAGACCATCGAAAAGCTCATCACGCCGCACACCAAGGCGCTGATGATCAACACCCCGAACAACCCCACCGGCTCCGTTATGACGCGCGAAACGATGGCAAAGATCGCCGAGCTGGCCGTGAAGCACGATCTGCTGGTGATCTCTGATGATGTCTACAACACCCTGCTCTACGCCGGGGAGGAAGCACCCTGCATCGCGGCTTTCCCGGGAATGAAGGAGCGCACCGTCATCGTCAACAGCTTTTCAAAGTCCTATGCCATGACCGGCTGGCGCATCGGCTTTGTCGCGGCCCCGGCGGAGATCGTGGACCGCATGACCAAATGCCAGGAGAACTTCAACGCCTGCGCCAACGCTCCCGGCCAGTACGCGGCGACCGTCGCGCTCGACCATCCGGAGCTCTGCGAAGAGCTGCGCCAGACCTTTGAGCGCCGCCGCAGCATCCTGCTCGACGGCCTTGCCAAGATCGACGGCATCCGTTGCAACCGACCGAACGGCGCGTTCTACGTCTTTGCCGACATCAGCAGCTTCGGCCTGAGCAGCGTCGAGTTCTGCAACCGCCTGCTCGACGAGCAGAGGGTCGTCTGCATCCCCGGCAGCGCTTTTGGCGAATGTGGCGAGGGCTTTATCCGCATCGCCTACACCTGCTCAGATGATAATCTGTATGAGGCACTGAACCGGATCTCCTGCTTTTGCAAAAAACTGATGAAATAAGAGCCGCTCCTATTGTGAACGGGCAGTGTGAGTTTGATCACGCTGCCCGTTTCCGTTTTTCAAACAGGGGAGAGTAAGAGTGAAGGTCGGGCACATGCCTTTTAGAGAGCAGGAGAAATCAGATTCTGCCCCTGAAACCAGAGAATCATGCTCTGGAGCGTTTCTCTGAGTGGGCGTGCGTGGTAGCCAAGCATGGCAGTTGCTTTTGCATTTGAAAAACGCCCGTTGGAGCGGAGCACGGCGATGGCATAGGGGGTGAAAAAGGGACGCTCCCCTCGGAGCTGAGCAATCTTCTCAAAAACGGGCGCGGCGCAGCTTGCCAGCGTGGCGGGCACACAGAGCTTAGGTGCTTTTCTATCAAGCTGGGAGGCTGTCAAGGCAAACATGTCCTGAATGGTCGTGTAATGCCCGGAAAGAATATAGCATTCCCCCGCTTTCCCACGCTCTGCGCAGGCGAGGACGCCGACCGCGACATCCCGCACGTCAACGAAGTCATATCCGCCGTTGACGCCGAGCGGCAACTGACCTCGGCAGAAGGCAAGCAGCATCCGGGTCATATTTCCGCGCGCCAGATCGCCGGGACCGATAATGCCGGATGGCAGAACCACGCTGGCATTCAGACCGTTTTGAGCCGCCTCAAGGACCAGAGCGGTTGCCATGGCCTTACTTTTTCCGTAATCGCCGAGGATCTCGTCCGGCGCGAATCGGTCTGGTTCCGTGATCGTTTCCGGTGCGGGCTTCTCCGGGATCGCATGGACGGAGCTGACGTAGATCAGCCGCCCAGCGCCAAATTCCCGGCTCAGATCGACGATGTTCCGCGTACCCTGCACATTGACGCGGTAGATCGCCTCGTCCGGCTTTGAGGCAATGGATACAATGCCTGCACAGTGCAGCACGCAGAAGCTATCTCCGCCTGCGGCAAAAAAGCTGCGCAGGGTATCTTTGTCTGTGAGATCGCCGCAGAACACAGTCACATTTTCCGGAATCGTATAAGCAAGCGGGTCTTTGTCCATGACCAGCGCCAGAACGCGGCAGCTGTGTGCCAGCAGAAGCTGAAGTACGGCTCTTCCGAGGAAGCCGGTGGCACCGGTGATCAGGTAATTTTGATACATCACACATCCTCCTTTGGTAATCCTACAGATGTTGATTATCTTTCATAATTATAATATAATATAAACAGCCGGAAACACCATAGACAGTTTGACGAAAGCTGAAAGAACGGCAACATATCCCGCCAAACTGTCGGCTTAATTTGTAAACTTTTTGTGGAGGCGCAATGAAGACGGATGCGAGAGTGAAATACACCAAGATGGTGCTGAAAAAAGCGCTGCTGGAGTTGATGCAGCACAAGCCGGTCAATAAGATCACGGTCAAGGAGATTTGCGAACGAGCAGAACTGAACCGCGCGACCTTTTACGCCCATTATTCCGACTGCTTTGACCTGCTGGAGAGCATCGAGGAGGAACTGTTTGGGCAGTTCGAACGATCCATGCAGAGCTATACACGCTCGTTTGATATTGCGGGGCTTGTGGGTGGGCTTTACCGGATCGTTCAGGAAAACGAGGCGGTCTGCCGTGTCTTGCTGTTCGGGCGTCGCAGCACGGAGCTGATTCACCGGATGATCGCATATGCGCACGATCTGAGCATTTCCGCGTGGCGAAAGACCCTGAAAAATGCGTCCGCAGACGAGCTGGAAATGCTCTATCTCTGCCTGTCGAACGGACTTCTGAGCGTCGTGTTGGACGGGTATGACCGGTTTGACCAGCAGAGCGTGATCCGGTTCGTCGAGCAGATGTACCGGCAGGCGATTGCGCCGTTCATGTAAAGAAAAACAGGAGGACGGATCCATTGATGCAAATTCAGGGACTTCAAAAGCTGACGCTGCTGGATTATCCGGGGCGGACGGCCTGTACGGTGTTTTTGCCTGGCTGCAATTTTCGCTGCCCGTTCTGCCATAACGCGCCGCTGCTCACCGCAGCGGACGAAGACGGCATGGACGAAGGCGAGCTGCTGGCGTTTTTGAAAAAACGGCAGGGGCTTCTCGACGGTGTTGCCGTTACCGGCGGAGAGCCGCTTTTGCGCCCGGAGCTTCCCGCTCTGCTGGAAAAGATCAAGGCGCTGGGCTATGCGATCAAGCTGGACACGAACGGCGCGTTTCCGGAGCAGCTGGAGGCAGTTGTGCGTGCAGGGCTGGTAGATTACGTTGCCATGGATATCAAAAACAGCCCGGCGCGTTACGCGGAAACGGCTGGTGTTCCGGAGCTTGCCCTGACGCCCATTTTCAGGAGTGTTTCGTTTTTGCTGCGCGCCACGGTCGATTATGAGTTCCGGACGACCGCAGTTGCGGAGCTGCATGATGACGCATCATTTGTACAGCTGGGAGACTGGCTCATGGGTGCGAAGCGGTATTTTATCCAGTGCTTCGAGCCGCGCGAAACGGTCCTGCAGGCAGGGCTCCACGCCCCATCTGAAATGCAGCTGCATCGCTGGGCGGAGCTGGTACGGCCCAAGATACACGCTGTAAAGATCCGGGGGATATGAATAACAATATGTTGTTATCGATATTTCAAATAAACGCAATATATTGTATGAAGCCATTGACAAATCACAAGATTTCAGGTTAGAATGGGATGCAGCGCAAGGCGCGGCATCCCATTTTGTCTCATTCGATGGCACACACAGAAGGAGGATCAGTTATGTACCGGGTAACAAAAAGAGACGGAAGCATCACAGAATTTCACATTGCCAAGATCGGCAATGCCATCACAAGAGCCTTTGAGGCCGTTGGCCGGCAGCAGCATCCGAGCGTGATCGAGCTGCTGGCTCTGCGTGTCACGGCGGAATTTGAGCCGAAGATCCGGAACGGCCTGATCTCGGTCGAAGATATTCAGGACTGCGTCGAGCGCGTTCTGAGCGAAGCGGGCTATTCGGATGTGGCAAAGGCCTACATTCTCTACCGCAAGCAGCGGGAAAAGCTGCGCAACGTCGGAAGCACCCTGCTCAATTATAAGGAGCTGGTAAACAACTATCTGCGGATCAACGACTGGCGCGTGAAGGAAAACTCCACCGTCACCTATTCTGTTGGCGGTCTGATTTTGTCCAACTCCGGCGCGATCACGGCGAATTACTGGCTGAGCGAAATTTACGATGCGGAGATCGCACAGGCGCATCGGAATGCAGAGCTGCACCTGCACGACCTCAGCATGCTCACCGGCTACTGCGCGGGGTGGAGCCTCAGGCAGCTCATCCAGGAGGGGCTTGGCGGCGTGCCGGGAAAGATCAGTTCCTCTCCGGCGTCCCACCTTTCCACGCTCTGCAACCAGATGGTGAACTTCCTCGGCATCATGCAGAATGAGTGGGCAGGCGCGCAGGCATTTTCCTCGTTTGACACCTATCTTGCGCCCTTCGTCCGTGTGGATAAACTGACGCAGCGTGAGGTCAAGCAGTGCGTACAGTCGTTCGTCTACGGTGTCAATACGCCGTCGCGCTGGGGTACGCAGGCGCCGTTTTCCAACATCACACTCGACTGGACGGTGCCGAAGGATATGGCAAACCTCCCTGCCATCGTTGGCGGGCAGGAGCAGCCGTTCACCTACGGCGAGTGCCAGAAGGAAATGGACATGGTGAACAAAGCCTTCATCGAGCTGATGATCGAGGGCGATGCAAACGGACGCGGCTTCCAGTATCCCATCCCGACCTATTCCATCACCAAGGATTTCGACTGGGGCGAGACGGAAAACAACAAGCTTCTGTTTGAAATGACTGCAAAATACGGCACGCCGTATTTCTCCAACTACATCAACTCCGACATGGAGCCAAACGACGTGCGCTCGATGTGCTGCCGCCTGCGGCTTGATCTGCGGGAGCTGCGCAAAAAATCCGGCGGCTTCTTCGGCTCCGGCGAGTCGACCGGTTCGGTCGGCGTTGTGACGATCAATCTGCCGAGGATCGCGTATCTTGCCGAAGGAGAGGCGGATTTCTACCGGAGGCTCGACAAGCTGATGGACATCGCCGCGCGTTCGCTCAAGACGAAACGCATGGTCATCACGAAGCTGATGGAGGGTGGACTCTACCCCTATACCAGACGCTATCTCGGCACGTTTGAGAATCATTTTTCGACGATTGGCCTTGTCGGCATGAATGAGGCGGGGCTGAACGCGAAATGGCTCCGGAAAGATCTGACCCACCCGGAGACGCAGGCGTTTGCCAAAGACGTACTGAACCATATGCGGCAGCGGTTGAGCGACTATCAGGAGCAGTACGGAGATCTCTACAATCTGGAGGCTACTCCGGCAGAATCTACAGCCTACCGCCTTGCAAAGCACGACAAAATGCTCTACCCTGATATCATCACGGCGAATGAAAACGGCACGCCGTATTACACGAACTCCAGCCATCTGCCGGTCGGGTACACAGAGGATATCTTCTCTGCGCTCGATGTACAGGATGAACTGCAGACGCTCTATACCTCCGGCACGGTATTCCATGCCTTTCTCGGAGAAAAGCTGCCGGACTGGAAGGCGGCGGCAAGCCTCGTTCGGAAAATCGCGGAAAATTACCGCCTGCCGTATTACACGCTGTCGCCGACCTACTCCGTCTGTAAGAACCACGGCTATCTTGCAGGAGAGCAGCCGGTCTGCCCCTTCTGCGGCGAGAAAGCAGAGGTCTACAGTCGTATCACCGGCTATTACCGTCCCGTGCAGAACTGGAACGACGGCAAGGCGCAGGAATTTAAGGATCGCAGGACATACGACATCGGCGCGTCGAAGCTGACGCACTGCGGCGTAAAGGAGCAGGCGCAGACGCCGGAGCCGCCGGCGGAGCAGCTGTGCGAAGCGGTCGAACTGTTTGCGACAAAGACCTGCCCGAACTGCAAGCAGGCCGAGCAGCTGCTGGACACGGCAGGCATCCGCTATACGGTGCGGTTTGCAGAGGAAAACCGCGGCACCGTCCGCGCCCTTGGCATCCGGCAGGCACCGACGCTGGTATCCGGCGGGCAGAAGTGGACCGGCGTGAGCGGTGTGCGGGAGTTTATTGCCGCAAAGGAGAACGCAAATGTATGAGATTCTGATCGTTGGCGGTGGCCCGGCCGGTCTGACGGCGGCAATTTATGCCGCCCGTGCCGGTAAGCATGTGGCTGTTCTGGAGAGAGGATCGACCGGCGGGCAGATCATATCCGCGCCGTTGGTGGAAAACTATCCGGGCATTCCTTCGGTTTCCGGCACAGAACTTGCCCGGCAGATGACCGAACAGGCGTGCACATTCGGCGCGGAGATCGTTTATACAGAGGCGGTGGGGCTTGAGAAAACGCCGGCGGGCTTCCGGGTCCTCTGCACAGACGGCGTCCGGGAGGCAAAAGCGGTCATCCTTGCGACTGGTGCGGCGCACCGGTCGCTGGGGCTTGCGGCGGAAGATGCGCTTACCGGCTGCGGCGTATCCTACTGCGCTGTCTGCGACGGCGCGTTTTATGAGGGTCTGGACGTCGCGGTCGTGGGCGGCGGAGATACGGCAGTTCAGGATGCACTGCTCCTGGCAAACGCCTGCCGCAGCGTCACGCTGATTCACCGGCGTGACGCCTTCCGCGCAAGCCCTCATCTGGTTAGCTGTGCGGAGCGGCAGGAGAATATCCGGATCCTTCGGAACTATACGGTACAGAAGCTTCTTCGGCTTGGAGATGTCCTGCAAGGTGTGGAGCTTCTGAATCTCGAAACCGGGGAGCCGGAGCGGCTGGATATGGACGGTCTGTTCATCGCAGTCGGTCAGGCCCCGCAGAGTGCTCCTTTTCAGGAAGCCGTTGCGGTAGAGAACGGGTATTATCTGGCGGGTGAGGATACAAAAACAAGCCTGCTGGGTGTCTTTGCAGCCGGAGATGGACGCAAAAAGCAGGTGCGTCAGCTCACAACCGCTGTTTCGGATGGTGCAGCAGCCGCGCTTGCGACGTGCCGCTATCTGGAGGAGCAGGGTCAGTCAGAATGATGCAGCACACGGGGCCGGAACAGCCCCCACGCGTGCGATAACAGAGAAACTGCCGGTGTACTCCCGGCAGCTTTCAAACGCTATATTTATAGTTTTCCGCGGTATTTTTGCATGATCGCAGCAAAAAGTTCTCCATTGCTGGGCGGAGAGTAGGTGATCGCGTTTGCACCGGCGTGGATGGTCTCCAGGATCGTTTCATCGTTCGGTCCTCCGGTTGCAAGAATCGGAATGTTCGGAAACTGCGCACGGATGCGGCGCACGATCTGCGGCGTCGCCGCCGCGCCGGACACATTGAGAAAATCAGCCCCGGCCTCGATCCGGCTGCGGATGTCCATCTGGTCGGAAACGATTGTCGCAATCACAGGGATGTCGACAACCTCCTTGATGCGGGAAATGACTTCATTGGAAATCGGCGCATTGACGACGACCCCGAAAGCTCCCTGATTTTCCGCCTCAATCGCCAGCCGGACAGAGCGGTCTCCGCCTGTGATCCCACCGCCGACGCCGACAAAGACCGGTACGTCCGAGATACCGATTACCGCCTGCGAAATTGCCGGCTGTGGTGTAAAGGGATAAACGGCGATGATTGCATCGGCATTGATGTTCTTAATGATCGCCACGTCTGTTGTAAATGCAATGGATTTGATGCGCATTCCAAAAATGCGGATGCCGCTGCATTCGCGGATGCAGTGCGGCAGCCGGATGCTGTGATTCCGCAGTGTGCCGTTATAGACCGGAACGTTTCTTTTTGTCATGGCAGGCTCCTTTCTTTCAGTCGCATTGATAACCGTATTTTGTCCATTATACTGAGACAGAGTTCCGGTTTCAATAGCGATTTGTAAAATGAAGCGTGATGGGCTTTTTTTGAAGCAGGTGCAGCGCATGTAAAAGAATCCTTGCGTGACAGATTCCCATTTCTGTGGTAGGCTCAATGTGGGGGCGATAGAAATGCGTGATATTGCAGCTCATTTCGCTGGTGACTGCGCGCAAGCCGCTGAAGACAAAGCGGGCTGTCCATGTGCAGATTATTCTTATCATTCTTGCTGGGCTTTCAATCGTACTGCCATCACTGTCCTGCGTGGCGGTGACGCAGTTCCGTAAGGACGGGCTGCTGCCGGAGTGGCTGAATACCATGTTTGTTCAGATATTTGTGTATTCGTACGTCTGGGCAAAGCATACTGTCTATCTTTATCCGGTGATTGGAACGGGGTTGAGAGAATGGGCGGTGCGGATGGAGGTCTTGCCCTTCTTCGTTTCCGTCATCTGGTCGGCGTTGCCGTGGTCGGCAGTGACGAGAAGCGTGTAGCCGTATTTGTCGGCGGCTTCCATGACTCTGCCGACTGCCTCGTCGACGGACTCCATCGCGGAAATGACTGCCGGAATCACGCCGGTGTGACCGACCATGTCGCCGTTGGGGTAGTTGCAGCGCAGGAACTGGAACTTGCCGGACGCCATCGCGGCAACCAGATGGTCGGTGATTTCCACGGACTTCATTGCCGGCGCCTTTTCAAACGGAATCACATCGGACGGGATTTCTTCATAGACCTCGAGGCTTTCATCGACCTTGCCGGAGCGGTTGCCGTTCCAGAAATAGGTCACATGCCCGTACTTCTGCGTCTCGGAGACGGCGTATTCATGCACGCCGGCTTTGCACAGAACCTCGGTGAGGGTGTTTTTGATCACGGGCGGCTCGACGAGATAATGCTCGGGAATCTTGAGGTCGCCGTCGTATTCCAGCATGCCGGCAAAATGGACGCCGGTATAATCGCCGCGGTCAAACTTGTCGAAGTCCTTGCGGTCAAAGGCAAGGGAGATTTCCTGCGCACGGTCGCCGCGGAAGTTGAAGAGAATGACGCTGTCGCCGTTTGCAATCTTTGCGACGGGCTTGCCATCGTGCGCGACGACGAACGGCAGAAGGTCCTGATCGATCATGCCGGGATTTTCGGCGCGGTAGGTCTCGATGGCTTCCTTGG
>ERZ827150.3993-NODE-3993-length-13555-cov-3.144370_pt1 | contig 13555 bp, 8 predicted proteins | sample MGYA00519779_ERZ827150 | MGnify/ENA primary metagenome ERZ827150 (study PRJEB31778, sample SAMEA3449267) | human gut metagenome | biome: human gut; feature: human-associated habitat; material: faeces | place: United Kingdom | collected 2010/2012 ...
GGTCAAGAATGGTGGACACCGTGGGCGCATAGGTGGAGGGACGACCGATGCCGTTCTCTTTCAGGGCGTCGCGCAGCTCCTCGTTGTCGACCAGCTTGCCGGCGGTCTCCATGGCTCGCAGCAGGGTGGCCTCGGTGTAGGGCTTGGGGGGTTGTGTCCAGGTCTCCTTCAGGAGGGGCTGGTGCGGTCCGCTCTCCCCTTGAGTGAATTGGGGCAATACCCCCTCCTCGTTGTCGGCCGGCTCGGCCTCCGGGTCTTTCTGGTCGGCGCCGAAGACGACGCGCCATCCCGGCTTGAGGATCTGCTTGCCGGTGGTCTTGAATTCCACCTCCTTGACCTTACCCATGACGGTCGTGGTCGAGATCTCGCAGTCGGGATAGAAGGCGGCGATGAAGCGGCGTGCGACCAGGTCGTAGACCTTCCGCTCGTTGTCCGTCAGCCCCCGGGCGGGTACGCCGGTCGGGATGATGGCGTGGTGGTCGGTCACTTTCGAGTTGTCGAACACCTTCTTGCTCTTGGGCAGCTTGGCCTCCTGCAGCAGCGGGGCGGTCAGCTCGGTGTAGTCCACCAGCCCCCTCAGGGTGGCGGGCACCTTCGGATAGATGTCGTCGCTCAGGAAGGTGGTGTCGACACGCGGATAGGTGGTCACCTTCTTCTCATAGAGCGACTGGATCAGTTTCAGTGTATCGTCGGCGGTGAAGGCGAACTTCTTGTTGCACTCCACCTGGAGCGAGGTCAGGTCGAACAGCCTGGGCGCGAACTCCTTGCCCTTCTTGGCGGTCACCTGGGTGATCACGAAGGGATCGTCGACCACCTCGCTCAGGAACCGCTCGCCCTCGGCCTTGTCGGTGAACTTGCCCTTGGTGGCCGAGAAGGTGACGCCCCGGTAGAGCGTCTTCAGCTCCCAGTAGGGCTCCGGCTTGAAATGGTCGATCTCGTTCTGCCGGTTGACGATCAGGGCGAGGGTAGGGGTCTGTACGCGGCCGATGGAGAGCACCTGCCGGTTCTGCCCATAGCGCAGGGTATAGAGCCGGGTGGCGTTCATGCCCAGCAGCCAGTCGCCGATGGCCCTCGAGAGGCCCGCCTCATAGAGCTTGTTGAAGGCGGCCTGGTCCTTGAGTTGCTGGAACCCCTCGCGGATCGCCTCCTCGGTCAGCGACGAGATCCAGAGGCGGTAGACCGGGCATCGGCAGCCCGCCTTCTGCATGACCCACCGCTGGATCAGCTCGCCCTCCTGGCCGGCATCACCGCAGTTGATCACCATCTCGGCCCGGCTCATCAGCTCCTCGATCGTGCGGAACTGCTGCTCGTACGAGGGGTTGTCGATCAGCTTGATACCGAAGCGGGGCGGGATCATGGGCAGGGCGGAGAGGCTCCAGTGTTTCCAGCTCTCCGAATACTCGTGCGGCTCCTTGAGCGTGCAGAGATGGCCAAAGGTCCAGGTGACCTGGTACCCGTTTCCCTCCAGATACCCGTTCTTACGTTCGGTGGCGCCCAATACCTCGGCGATCTCGCGGGCGACACTCGGTTTCTCGGCAATACAAACTTTCATCGACAACAAATTCCAATTTACGGCGCGAAATTAAGGTATTATTTTGTGACACGCTAATCACCGGTCGCCGGAAAAGTATTATTTTAGGTTCATCCGGTATAAGGTTTGACGCTTGACTCGTCGTGCCGGATGATTTTTGTTGGGGTATAACATATATATAATGTATTTTGGTGGATTGGTTATGTTGACAATAGATATACAGATTCGGGTTAACTGGGGGAATAGGCGGCATTCGGACAAGACCGAGCGAGGACAGGTAAAAAAGGGGAAAAAACGGGAGTCTCGCCTATTTTTTGACTTGATGGAGCGGGAACGGGAGCGGCTTTTCCGTTTGGGGCGCTACAGTACGGCCGCCAATTACCGGACAGCGTTGAATTCTTTTCGCCAGTTCCGACAGGATAAGGACTTGACGTTAGGTGAGATCACGCCCGATCTGATGGCTGCTTACGAGGGATGGCTTCGCGATCGGGGCATCACTCCCAATACCTCATCGTGTTATATGCGTGCCCTGCGGGCAGTCTATAACCGGATGGCTGATCGTGGGTTGGCCAAGCGGCGGGCTCCGTTCCGCAAGATCTACACCGGCATCGAGAAGACGGTCCGGTAGAAGTTGGGACAGGGGGTAATCCGTCGGTTGGAATCGTTGTCGCTGGCCTCGTCTGCGGCGCTTCGTTTTGCCCGTGATCTGTTTATTTTTAGCTTATTAGCTTGTGGTATGCCTTTTGTAGATCTGGCTTTCTTACGAAAGGAGCAGGTTCGTGACGGGGATTTGGTCTATCATCGTCATAAGACGGGCAAACGCATTCGTTTGAGATTAAATAAGCGGATGCTTGAGATCAAACATGACCATAGCGTGCCGGAAGGCACTTATCTTTTTCCAATTCTCGATTATCCGGCTGATTCCCGTCAGGCGCATACTCAATGCAGGCAGGGCCTTAACCGATATAATCGTCTCTTGCGGGTTCTGGCGGTAAAGGCAGGTATCAAGGAGCCGCTCTCGTCGTACACCTCCCGTTATACCTAGGCCAATTGCGCCTATCAGGAAAATGTCGGGCTGGCGGTAATATCAAAAGGGCTGGGCCATTCGCAACCACGCACCACACAGGTCTACATACAGGATATTGATGATACCTCCCTGGATCAAGCCAATATACGGATCGTAAACAAACTTTTTAAGGAGGATAACTCAAAACGTAAAAGAAGGAATACTCTGCACAAGAATTATCATTCACAGAGAGTATAGTGTAATACTATGACAATGTAAAATATAAAAAAATAATAGATTAGTTAATTCTCAAACGTGTTTTTTAAAACTTACGTTAAAGGGAAGTTGGGTTTAAAGTCAACTCTAATCGTTAAATGACACTTCCAAGGATTTAGTATTGAAAATCATAGGAGATACTTTCGGGTTGGGTGGCTTTCTCGCCATTGACTCCAGTAGTGTAAGCCTGGATCTGGACAGGTACCGGTGGTCGGTGCCGCAAGAGAGTAGCGGCGGACTTAACTTGCATACCATGTACGACCTGTTGAGGGACGTGCCACGCATGTGCCTGGTCACCGGCTATGAGGAACGTGACCAGACCTTTATGGAGGATTATCCCTACGAGAGAGGTTGCCTCTACGTGTTCGACAAACTGTATTTCAAGTCAAGGGCCCTGTTCCACATTGATTCAAGCGGCCGTATTTTGTCACGTGCCTCAAGCGTAATGTCGTGTTCGAGGTCGATGGGCAATTCCCTGTTGACGGTAGGCTCGTATTGTCCGACCAGGTGATCAGGTTCAGTAGCCGGTGACCCCATTTCGGGTATCCCAGCAGGATCCGGAGAGTCCAGTATTACAGTCCCGAGAAGAACGAGGTCCTGAATTTCATCTCGAACAACATAGAGATAGACACCGCCACTATAGCGCTCCTTTACCGGTACCACCTAGTGGATAGAGACCTTTTTCAAATGGATAAAGCAGCACTTGAAGATCAAGGCTTTATATGGCACGTCGACTAACGCTGTAATGATACAGATATACTTGGCGTACGTGTCGTTCTACCTGCTCGCCCTTGCCTCCGACGCTATCGGGTACAAGGGCTCCTTGTACGAGTTCTCCAGCCTCGTAAGTGTCTCTTTGACCGAGAGGGCATATTTGGTGGATCTGGCGGGAAGGGCCGATTCTTCTCCTCAAGCGAATGCGCTAAATGGAGATATGCGAACTTTGTTTGACTTTTGACATTTTGTTAGTTTGAGCCAGACAAAAATAGCCGTCCGGCTCATGTTAAAATTTTATTGAGACAGTAGTGGGATGGATGCCGTCTATAGTAATATCCATTTCGTAGCCCCTGAGAACTTAGTGTATTGTGTCCGTTATTATTCTTCCCGTTTCTTTCGGCCGTGGATGATGCGGCTTGGGTTTATGCCGGCGCATCCATCATTCTATTGCCGACGATCTGTCTATCTGCGTTGTGGGCTTTTTGACCGTTCTTTTCGGGTGGCGGCCGATTTGAGAACCTGTTACGCTTGATTTTCGTTCATCGGATCAAGACCTGTTACGTGCCTTTGGATTGCGTGACGATGCGGATCGGTGTGGTGTCGACCTCCGGCTTGGCAAGCCATCGTCAGATCCTTCAGGATCATTTGAGGGCCTACCGGAAAAACGGGGTTTATTCCAATGTCGTACTGGAAGGAATGTGCTATGTCTATAAGTTGTGGGAGGTCGGTTGGCAGCGTTTGAAAGAGCTTTTCCTAAGAAATAATTGTAAACAGATTACTACTTAATAATGAAATCATGGCGAAGATCGCTTTAATTACCGGTATTTCGGGCCAGGATGGCTCGTTTCTGGCGGAGTTTTTGATCGAGAAAGGATATGAGGTACACGGCATTATGCGCCGTTCTTCCTCTTTTAATACGGGTCGAATCGAGCATCTGTATTTGGATGAGTGGGTGCGCGACATGAAGAACAAGCGCCTGGTGAACCTGCACTGGGGCGACATGACGGATTCCAGCTCGCTGGTGCGCATCATCCGCGAGGTGAAGCCGGATGAGATCTATAACCTGGCGGCGCAGAGCCACGTGAAGGTCTCTTTCGACGTGCCGGAATATACTGCCGAGGCCGACGCTATCGGCACGTTGCGTTTGCTGGAGGCGGTGCGCCTTCTGGGTTATGAGAAACGGACGAAGATCTATCAGGCCTCGACCTCTGAGTTGTTCGGCCTCGTGCAGGAGGTTCCCCAAAAGGAGACGACGCCTTTCTATCCCCGCTCGCCTTATGGCGTGGCGAAGCAGTATGGCTTCTGGATCACGAAGAATTATCGGGAGAGCTACGGGATGTTCGCCGTCAACGGCATCCTCTTTAACCATGAGTCGGAGCGTCGGGGCGAGACCTTCGTGACCCGCAAGATTACCTTGGCGGCGGCCCGTATCGCCCAGGGCTACCAGGATAAGCTCTACTTGGGTAACCTGAACGCCTTGCGCGACTGGGGTTACGCGAAGGATTACGTGGAGTGCATGTGGCTGATCCTGCAGCACGAGACGCCGGAGGATTTCGTGATCGCCACGGGCGAGTATCACACGGTCCGCGAGTTCTGTACGCTGGCTTTCCATGAGGTCGGCATTGAGCTGCGCTGGGAAGGCGAGGGCGTCGACGAGAAGGGCATCGACCAGGCGACGGGAAAGGTATTGGTCGAGGTAGACCCGAAATATTTCCGTCCGGCCGAGGTGGAGCAATTGCTGGGTGACCCAACCAAGGCGAAGACTTTGTTGGGCTGGAACCCTCGCAAGACCTCGTTCGAGGATCTGGTGAAGATCATGGTGAAGCACGACATGAGGTTCGTGAAAAAGCTGCACCTGAAGGCGCAACTGGACAAGGAGGAATAGGAGAGCGGCATCATGATCGAGAAGAACGCGAAAATCTATGTGGCGGGCCACCGGGGACTGGTTGGCTCGGCCATCTATAAGAACCTTCAGGAGAAGGGCTATACGAATCTGGTTGGGCGCACGCACGCCGAGCTGGACCTGCTCGACGGGGTGGCCGTCAAGCGTTTTTTTGACGAGGAGCGACCGGAATATGTGATCCTGGCGGCGGCTCATGTTGGCGGTATCATGGCCAACAGCCTCTATCGGGCCGATTTCATCTACCAGAACCTCCAGATCCAGCAAAACGTGATCGGTGAGAGCTATCGGCATGGGGTGAAGAAGCTGGTCTTCTTGGGCAGCACCTGCATCTACCCGCGTGACGCTGAGCAGCCAATGAGGGAGGAAGCCTTGCTGACCTCCCCGCTGGAATACACCAACGAGCCATACGCGATCGCCAAGATCGCCGGCCTGAAGTTGTGCGAGAGTTTCAACCTGCAATACGGCACCAACTACATCGCCGTGATGCCCACCAACCTTTATGGGCCGAACGACAATTTCCATTTGGAGAACAGCCACGTGCTGCCGGCGATGGTCCGCAAGATCCATCTGGCCAAGTGCCTGAATGAGGGCGATTGGGAGGCCGTGCGTCTGGACCTGGACAAGCGTCCGGTCGAGAAGGTGGACGGCTCGGCTTCGGAGGAGGCCATCCGGACGATCCTTGGGAAATATGGCATCTATCCGGATCGGGTGGAGCTTTGGGGCACGGGCAAGCCGCTGCGTGAGTTCCTCTGGAGCGAGGAGATGGCGGACGCGACGGTCTTCGTGATGGAGCGTGTGGACTTTAAGGATACGTACCAGCCGGGAGAAAAGGATATCCGGAATTGCCACATCAATATCGGTACGGGCAAGGAGCTGACCATCGCCCAACTGTCGGAGCTGATTCGTGAGGCGGTAGGCTTCAGGGGCGAGATCCGTTTCGACGCGACCAAGCCGGACGGCACGATGCGCAAGCTAACCGACGTGACAAAACTGCATCGGTTAGGTTGGCATCATCAGATCGAGATCGAGGAGGGCGTCAAGAGGATTTACGAGTGGTATACGCATGAATCCGCCGTTCCAGGTTCTGTTGCAAGTTCAGGAAATAGAGGTTGATTTCCTGTACGTGATAATTACCTTTAGGGAAGAGGGACTGGATGCTGGGGATGAAATAGGCCTCATCGTCCAGTCCTTCTATTATAAGGCTGTGGATTGAGGCATCGATCCTGGCGCCCACGGTTTGGAACAGCGTGTCCGAGCTTTGGTTGGCATGGAAAAAGACACTGCCCAGATTCTCGGAAGGAGCGGCAGGTGTCTCGTCTGTTCGCCAGTTCAGGGGATTGATGATGGCCCGGTTGTTGGCGAAAAGGGGAGAGACCGCTTCCGGTCGGGAGACGGAGTTGTAGCAGATCAGCGCCTGTGTGTCGATCGAGTCGTTGGCGGGTCGCAGATAGGGATAGCGATCCAATTCTTCCTGACTGACAGTGAAACCGAAGGCGTAGGCGGCAACCAGTCGCTCGTACTCATCGGCGGTCAGCGTATGTTTCAATAACTCGATAACCGCTTTCGCTCCTTGGCTGTGTCCGGCCAAAATAAAGGGGCGTCCTTGATTGAGATTGTCCATGTAATAACGGAAGGCCGAGATAATGTCCTGGTGAGCTACTTGATAACGGCGCTCAATCTCATCGGTCTCTTGCATCCACGATTGCATGGTGATTTGCCTGTAATAAGGCGCGTAGAAACGGCAACTTTTTGAGAAAAGGGCATAGCCTAAATATTCCGATTGGTCGACCGCCTTGCGTTGCGACGGGTCGAGTGGATTCATATAATGACAAGTATCACCTGCGCTCGTTACCCAGTCCCAAATGCAAGTTGGTACGATATAGAAGACATCGGCCGCCTTTCCATCTTCCGTTGGGCATTGGTACCAATAGCGGCTGTCCGCATAGTCTGGTTGTTCGGGATAATAGTCTTCATTCTTATAACTCTCCTCCGACGCGCAGCCGGTTAAAAAAGCGAGAATACCTATCAGGCAAATTCGTAAATCCATATCGTTTTCTGTTTTTCCGCGAATTTAAGGATTAATCCGATATGTAATTGTCTTATCCGAATGTGCCATGCTTTTGGGATGCGCCAATTTTTTTCATATTTTTTTGTTGGCGCAATTGGTTCTTTTCCTGTGATAGTAACTTCCTGGTAACTTGCTGATATGAACGTAACTTCTTGTTTTATAAATTTATAGTCTATACTTTCGTGTCGTTATCAGTACAATATAAATTTATAGATAGAGTTATGAAAAAGATTGAGAATGTCGCTTCGGCGGAGAATTTTAGCGCGATTAGTGTTGGTAGTTTAAATGAGCTTGGTGAGTACATTTTGGAATTGGGACCTGAAATAAAGATTCCAGGTAAAGTGTTTGGTGGTGCGGCTTTGGGAGTGACGGGTGCCGAATTCTCATTTCAGTTGTTTCAGCCAGGAACGGAGACTGGTTTCCTGCATACACACAAGAATCATGAGGAACTTTATTTCTTTTTGGCAGGCTCGGGCGAATTTCAGGTAGATGGTGTGGTTTTCCCGATAAGTGAAGGAAGCGTGGTACGTGTCGCTCCTGCGGGAAAGCGTTCGGTGCGCAACAATGGCACGACTCCTCTTGTGATGTTGTGTGTGCAATATAAAGGGGAAACGTTCTCGGCTGCGGATGCGGCGGATGGAAATATCCTGAGTGAGCCTGTAAAATGGTCGTAAGACGCTTATCTTTTTGAACAGTCATAGGAATGCTAAGGATAGTTTCTTGTTTTTTGGTTTTATTTCTGGCGTGGCCCTGTTCCATTAAGGCTGGTCAGAAAACGGTCATGTTTGACTTGTCGCATGGACAATGTCGGGGAATTGAGCCTGGATTTGAGACTTATCCAGAGGTCATTCCTGGGTATGAAGCGATTGTTGGAGAGTGTGGTGCTTGTTTACTGGTCAACGATAGCTCGGAGATCAATGCCGGTTTGTTGAGCGACGTTGATGTATTGATTATGCTCTCGCCTCTCTCTAACACGTTACAGCGTGATATCACGGCGGTGGAGAAACAGGCGATCGTGGATTTCGTGAAAGGAGGAGGTTGTTTGCTCTTTTTTGTGGATGATGAACATCGGGTTGACATAACGCGTTATGGTGCCAATGATATCACTCGTCCGTTCGGGATAGAGTTTGGATCTGATGTAAAAGGTCTTCCCGGAAATTGTGGGGCTGTCAGTTTTGAGAATGAGATCTTTGGAGGGCGTCGTGAGATTCCTTATAGTGGAGCCCGCTTGATGCGAGGAGGCATACCGGCAAGTGTTTGCATGGAGCAAGGCTATCTGCATGCCTCTTTTGTGAAGTTGCCAAATGGTGGCAAGCTGTTTGTGGCTGCCGATACGATGGTTGGGCTGCTCATGGGTTATGAGGATGGCGAGCGTAATGTCTCGAGGAAGATGTTGAGTCGTTGGTGGGGTAAGGATAGCCGGCTCTATATGCGTGAGTTGATCCAGTGGATGCTCAGCGACTGATCTCTCAAACGGTTTATGAAGAAAATGCCAACCATCCTTGCGATGGTTGGCATTTTTGGGTATTTAGTAAGGGAGGATTTATTGGACGTTGTAGCCCGTGATCTCTACCTTCGGTGCGTTACCTCTGGTATCGACATCCTTCCAGTTGATTTTTACCTCTTTCTTCTCGCCCGGCATCAACGCGAAATAGTTGTCCGAGTAGAAGATCGGCAGGAACTGCTCGCCATCCTGGTCGCCTACAACGTTGACGCGGATCATCAGGGCCGGCGTCTGGCTTGGGTTCTCGACAGTGACGGTCGCGTTCCAGGTGCCATCCTCGCCTTTAGCGCTGTTGACATTCGATTGCAGGGCAACCTTCGGCAATTGCTTCAGGTCTTGATAGTTGTTCTCCTCCAGACTGCGGTGGTAGAAGTTCTCGGAGATGACTTGACCATTCTCGATCAGGTACAGCTTGATGAAGTGTACCTTCGTGATGTCCGACGGATACTCCAGCTTGATGCACTTGTTGGTCGTGTCCTCTTTACTGTCTACTTTCGCCTCTTTCTCCCAAGCGACTGTTCCATCCATCTTGAGGATCTGTACCTTCGCGGTCAGTCCATTGTGGGTGCCAGCGCTGTAGTTGACTACCTCAATCTCCTCTGTCGCGGGGTTCCATTGGATATGCAACGGCTCGGAAGCCTTCTTGATCGCGAAGTAGGCGGCAGTCGGCTCGAAATAGTAGTCGTAGGTCTGCCATACCATTGACGGCCAGCAAGGATGACTCATCCACATCAGCAAGCCCATACGGTTTTTGCTGCGCGACTCGAACATACTGCGGTGTCCGTCGTAGTTAACCCATTGAGCCAACTCGGTAAACTCCTTGGCGTTCTGCGGCTCGCCATAGCCTTTGGCGATAATCTCGTTGAACGACGTACAGCCTTGAGCGCCTTCCATCGTATAATCGTGGATTCCCCATTCGTTCGATTGCGGCCACATGCCCTCGTCGGAATAGGTACGTTTAAAGCTCTCGTATGTCATGACGTTTGGCATACCACGTTCGCTGTGGAACCTGTCGTTGCCTGCCTCGAGCGTAAAGTAAACCTTAGCCGGCAGCATACGGTATGGACCGTGTCCGCTGACCACGTCATCCGCCGAGCTGGAGATATAATGCAAGCCCGGATGCTCATCTTTCACGATACGGCGCAACGCGTCATCGATCTGTTTGGGAGGATAACCCTCATTACGTCCGCAATAGAGACCGATAGAGGCGTGGCTGCGGATACGGCGCACATAATCCTCGGCGTTGGCGATGAACATGTCAGGATAATAAGGATCGGGTCCGTCGGCCGGGTTAGCCAACCAGAAGTCTTGCCAGATCATGATACCGTGGCGGTCGCAAGCGTCGTAGAGCTCCTCATCGCCGATCATGCCGACCCAGTTACGCATCATGGTGAAATTCATGTCCGCGTGGTAAGCCACGGCGATGTCGTACTCACGTCCGCGATAGTTCAGGTTGTTCTCGCCAAATCCCCAGTTACCGCCACGTCCGATGAAGCGGCGTCCGTTGATGAAGAGATTGAGGATATGGTTGTTCTCATTGAAGGTCATTTGGCGGATACCCACCTTGAAGTCCTTCGAGTCGGAAACCTGGTCGCCTACCTTGAAGGTGAAGTTTGCGTCGTACAAGTTTGGCGATCCATAGCCCTTCGGCCACCAGAGGCGTGGGTTCTGCATCTTCAGCTGCTCGAACTCTTTGGCGTCGAATACCACCGCTTTCTCCTCGCCGGCGGCCAGCTCGATCGCCTTTTGGAAGGTGATGTCGCCGATCTTGCCCTCCAGAGTACCTTTCACGGCAGCCGCATCGTGGTTCTTCACAATAACCTCGGCGGTCAGTGTCGCGGATGTCGTATCGGGCAACGGCAGGACAGACTCGACCAGCGGGTCGGCAACAGTAACCTTTCCGGTCGTGGTCAGGGTCACGTCATTCCAGATACCGATATTACGTCCGCGGATGGTTGAGATCCAGTCCCAACCAATCGAGGCATGGAATGTTGGGTTGTCGGCTCCAAGGATACCGCCATTGAAGTCGGTGCTCTGCTTGTTCTTCTCCTTGATGGCTCCGATGTGCAGGTTCTTGACGATCTCGATGGCAACGACGTTCTTGCCCGGCACGACTACGTCGGTCACGTCGAACTGTCCACGGATGAAGGCACCCTCAATACGGCCGACCTTCTTGCCATTGACGAAGACATTCGCCTTCCAGTTGATACCATCGAAGTTAAGGAACAACCGATCCTTCTTGAATCCTTCCGGCAGGTTGAACTCGTCGCGATACCAGAAATTGGAGTTGAAGAACGACTCGGAGACATTCAAAATGTTGGAACCGAAATTCGGGTTGGGGATAGCGCCGATGTTCTTATAGCTGGTCAATACCGTACCAGGAACGGTCGCTACGATCCAGTTCTCGGGATTGAAGGCGCTGGTAGAGATCTCCTCGCCTGTGGCGCTCACTTCCGAGGCGCGTTGCAGGCGCCAGTTGCCGCCCGACAATCGAATTTCCTTCTCGCTGGCCGCAGGCATGGCCGCTGGTGTCGGTACCAAGCCGCCTTTACCCATCACCTCCAGTTCGCTCAGCAAGTAGTGCTTGCCGGCTGCCTGTTCCATGAGGACACGTACGTAACGGGCGTTACCCTTGACGTTGATCTCGTCGACCAATCCCTCACCGCCCGGCAGGGTTGCCGCGTCGGCCCATTGCTTGGCGTCGTCGGAGGTCTGGATTTTACCTTGTGTCGCTTTCTCAATCCAGTGCAGTTTCACCTTGTCGAATGTTGAGCGTGAGCCCAGGTCGACATAAACCCATTCCTGGCCGTTCGTCTCGCTCATCCAGGCGCTGTTGAAGAACTTGGAGGGCTTGAGGTCCACCAACTCGTCGTTCTTGTAGAAATTCATCTCCATGAGTGTCCAATTGACAGCCCCTTCCATCTTCAGGCAAGTACGGTAGTAAGCGTATTGGCCCGGGTTATCGAGCTTGAACGACTCATTGAGTTGGCGGGTAGGCAAGGATACTTGCGCGCTCTGCTTGTTCGGGTCGGAATGCAACTGGTAGGCGGAAGCCTTGCCCGGCAGGCCGCTTCCCTTCAGCGAGCCCAGGTCGGTCCAGTTCTGGCCGTCGTTCGATCCTTGACAGATGAAGGCATAACCTTTTGTCGCCTTATCTTGCTCGTAGGCCACTACGCCGCGGAATTGAACCTTGTCGGCGCTCTCCTGGAAATTGTTCAGCGAGAACTGGAAGAAAGCGTCGCCACCCGTTGTCTGGTTTCTTGAGTAGGGACCCTCGTCGATCATCCATTCGCGCTCACGGCGAGGTACTTCTCCATTGGCGGTCAGCAGGTCGATATACTGCGGTTCCTTATCGGTGATGATACCGTCCGTCACCAGTTGGGCCACCAGGTTGTAGTCGTGGCTTGATGAGGCGTAGGCGCTACGCAGGTGAGCGATGTTCCGGTAAGTGGAAGGATCGGGCGCCAAAGAGGGCGAGAAATCCTCGCTCGGCGATCCCGGATAGGAGCCGATGCCTCTCGTGTAGTAGTCCGACCGCTCGAACGACTCTGTTGGGCCGCCCGCTTGTCCGCATCCCCATAAGAACGCCGATGTCGCGGCTACGGCACACAGCGTGAGGACACGAGGAAATGTTTTCCTGTTTTGATTTGTTTTCATGTTTATTTAAAATTGAAGTGAATTCACTATTGGTCTTAAATTACGCAAACTTAGGTAAAATTCTTCAGATAGCCTTTCGGTTGGGGCTTTTATTTTATCGGAAAGAGAGGGGCACTTGACAGTGGATTTGTCCTTCCGCTGCAGCGCGTTGGAATTTTCATTGCGGTGAATTCGGGAACGGGCTTAAGCGTGCGGATTTCCATACGGAGGGAAAGGGCGTTTCCTTCGGAAAGGATTAGAGTCCTTTTCGGATCGGACTGGAGTTTCCTTCGGAAAGGACTGGCGTTATGTCCGGGGAAAAATTGAGCCTGGCCGGAGAAGTCCAAATGGATCTCTGAAGATTGCTGTTAATTGCTTGAAAAGCGTTATCTTTATCGCCTTATCACCGGAAGAGGTGGCATGTGAGCGCTCACGTGAGGAAAAGGAGGCCTTGGCGTACGTGGGGAGAGACGTGTTGTAAAGGTGTGTTTATTATAAAAATAAGAAATCATGAAACAAATATATTATGGGTTGTTTGTCTTGACGCTCTTGGTTTGTGTCAGTTGCCAAAAAACGCCCCGGTGGGTGTTGACGTGGGAGGAGAATTTTAATGCCGGGCAATTGGATACGACCATTTGGTCCGTTATTCCGAGAGGTGGTGGTTGGGCGACCTATATGGCGCCGTACGAGGAGTTATATCAATGGACGGATAGTACCATCCGGTTGATGGCCGTGCGCAATACCCGACATCCGGAAGATACGGCTGCCTATCTGACAGGAGGAATATGGAGTCGTTATAAAAAGGAATTCAAGTTCGGACGTGTTGAGATCCGTGCCAAGGTGAAATGCGCTCAAGGCTATTGGCCAGCCATTTGGATGTGTCCGGATCCTATTCCTTATCCTTATGGCGGGGG
>ERZ827150.3994-NODE-3994-length-13554-cov-18.781095_pt1 | contig 13554 bp, 7 predicted proteins | sample MGYA00519779_ERZ827150 | MGnify/ENA primary metagenome ERZ827150 (study PRJEB31778, sample SAMEA3449267) | human gut metagenome | biome: human gut; feature: human-associated habitat; material: faeces | place: United Kingdom | collected 2010/2012 ...
TTTTCAATTTAGAAACGCATTATTTATCGTCCTACTAAAGTATAGCCCTCCGGCGCAAGCTCAATGGCGGTCGTCGTTTCGCCAAAAGTGGATGCCCAGCAGTCAAAGTGTGCCAACCCTTTTTGCTGGAGGAGGTCATGCTGCAAATACCGCATCATGGTAAACAGCTCCGTCATGGAGTTGGAAACCGGTGTGCCGGTGGCAAACACAACACCCTTGCCGTCTGTGATCTCGTCGATGTAGCGGCACTTTAACAGCATATCCGAGGATTTCTGCGCATCGGAGGTGGAAAGACCTGCGACGTTGCGCATTTTGGTGTAAAGGAACAGGTTCTTGTAGCTGTGCGCCTCGTCCACATAGAGCCGGTCAATGCCAAGCTGCTCAAACGTGACAACATCATCCTTGCGGTCTGCCGCCTGCAATTTCTGAAGCCGCAGCTCCAAGCCTTTCTTTGTCCGCTCTAAGCTCTTGATCGTAAAACGCTCGGCGTTTGCTGCCCGCAGCTCCCGGATACCGTCCTCGATCTCATAAATCTGTTCTTGGAGCAAATGCTCCTGCCGCTCTTTAGAGATCGGGATTTTCTCGAACTGGCTGTGTCCGATGATAACGGCATCATAATCGCCGGTGGCAATGCGGGCACAGAATTTTTTGCGGTTTCGGGTTTCAAAATCCTTTTTGGTCGTGACGAGGATGTTCGCGGAGGGATAGAGCCGCAGAAATTCAGATGCCCACTGTTCCGTCAGGTGGTTCGGCACGACGAACATGGCTTTCTGGCAAAGCCCCAGCCGCTTGGATTCCATGACGGCGGCGACCATTTCAAAGGTCTTGCCCGCGCCGACCTCATGCGCCAACAGCGTATTGCCGCCATAAAGAATGTGTGCAATCGCGTTTTTCTGGTGTTCGCGCAGCGTGATTTCCGGGCTCATGCCGGAAAAGCGGATGTGGCTGCCGTCATACTCGCGCGGGCGGATCGAATTGAAGCGTTCGTTGTATTGCTGCACCAGCGTTTGCCGCCGATTCGGGTCGCGCCAAATCCATTCCTGAAAGGCGTCCTTGATGGCCTGCTGCTTCTGCTGTGCCAGCGTCGTTTCCTTGGAATTGAGAACGCGCCGCTCTGTGCCGTCTGCATCATAAACCGTGTCATAGATGCGCACATCGCGCAGATTCAGCGTGTCCTCCAGAATCCGATAGGCGTTAGCGCGCTCTGTGCCGTAGGTCATATAGGCGTTGACATCCTGTTTGGATGGGGTGGATTTGCCGCTGACGTTCCATTCGGCGGTGCTGGGCGAATAGTTTACTTGAATCAAATGCCGCCGGTAATACGCTGGATTGAACGTTTCGTACAGGAATTGCTGAATGTAATCCTTGTCGATCCACGTTGCACCGAGGCGCACTTCGATCTCTGATGCATCTAAATCTTTCGGCTGTGCCTGCCGCAGCGCCTCTACGTTGGGAGCGTAGCCGGGTGCATCTACGGCGGCTGCTTCCGCCTGCCGCAGCTTTTGGCGGACGTTTCCGGAAAGGTATTCATCCGCCGTCTGCCAGTTGCCGTGAGTCGGGTCGAGGAAAATAACACCGTTCAGCTCGTCGATCAGTTCGTCCTGACTTTTGCCGGAGAGCTGTGCCATATAGTGCATATCCACACAGGCTTTCTCCGAGATGGACAGTGCCAGCGCCTCAGATGCCGTATCCACCGAGGTCACGACCTCATGCGGCTTGATGGTGCGCTTGGTGAAAATATCCGCCTTGCGCTCCAGATCGCCATTCTCATTCAAAATCTCCAGTGAGCAGAGCAGATAGTAGGAGCTGTCATCAGAGAACGCAAGGCTGTTGGCGCGAGCGTTAATAAGCCCGTATTTGTCGGTAAACGTATCATAAAGGCGGTTGAGCTTCCGCTGCGTCTGCTGGATGGTCATATCCGAAATAACGCCGTCCATTTGCTGCGAAATGAGCGATTGCACGCAATCCCGCAGCTCGATCATGCCCTTGACACGCTCTTTGGCGGTTGCGTTCAGGTCCGGTTTTACCATGACACTGTTTTCGCGGTAGTAAACCTCGCCGCCTATAAGCGTGTAGCTGTAATTCTTTACATCTGGGTCTGCGGGGATGGTATCTTGAATCTGATCTTCTTCCCCTAAATCCGGCAGCTCTGCTGCCTGATAGATACCACCAATGTGCTGCACCGCCTCATGGAGCTGCGCGGCAAGTTCCAGCCCTTCAATGGGTTCCACAGTGAAATCCTGTTTTCCGTATTGCGTACTTTCCGAGGATTGCCTGCCGAGAATCATTTCCGGGTGGCGGATAAAGTAATTGTTGATGGAAAATCTGTCCGCATTTTCCCCAAGCTGCGTCCACTCCGGTTCTGCGATGCTTGGCTGCTCCCGTTTTTGCAAGAACAAAATATCGGACACAACATCTGTTCCGGTATTCGCTTTGAACGCATTGTTCGGCAAGCGAATTGCGCCCAGCAGCTCGGCACGCTCGGCAATATACCGTCTGGCGCGGCTATCCTTGCTGTCCATCGTGTAGCGCGAGGTCACAAACGCGATCACGCCGCCCGGACGCACCTGATCGAGCGCCTTGGCGAAAAAGTAATTATGGATGGAAAAACCGAGCTTGTTGTAAGTTCGGTCGTTTACCTGATATTGTCCGAACGGCACATTGCCGATGGCAAGATCATAGAAATCTCGCCGGTCCGTCGTTTCAAATCCGGCAACGGTGATATTTGCCTGCGGATAGAGCTGTTTGGCAATTCTGCCGGTAATGCTGTCCAGCTCCACGCCGTAGAGCTTGCTGCCCTGCATGGATTCCGGCAAGCAGCCGAAGAAATTGCCGACACCCATTGACGGCTCCAGAATGTTGCCGGTCTGGAATCCCATGTTCCCGACAGCTTCATAAATCGCCTTGATAACCGTGGGGCTGGTGTAGTGCGCGTTCAACGTGGATGCACGCGCGGTGGCGTATTCCACCGGGGTGAGTGTAGCGTAAAGCTCGGAAAACTCATCTTTCCAGTTATCCTTACTTTCATCAAAGGCATCTGCCAGACCGCCCCAGCCGACGTATTTAGAGAGAATGTTCTGTTCTTCGGGCGTGGCCTGTCTGCCGTCAAATTCCAGCTCTTTTAGCAGGTTGATCGCGTCCATGTTCGCGCGGAATTTCGCCTTTGCGCCGCCAGTGCCGAGCAAATCATCCGTGATACGGAAGTTTTGTGCAGGAGGCGTATCTGCCTGCGGGTGTGCAGTTGGCACGTCCACTTGGGGCATTTGCTCTGGCTCCGGTGCTGAGATGGACTGTTCTGGCTGCTCAACATGAAGCGTCTGAATGACCACATCAAACGGAAGATGGTTTTCTTCTGCCGCGTAGACTTCGACCGGCTGAATCGTGTAGGAGAGCGGCTTCTGCTGTTCTTCTACAAACGAGCGTACAAACGCAACGTGTTCAGCGCGGAAGATCGGATAGCCGGTGTGACTTTGAAAAGTCACATCTCGCAGAGATACTTCATCCGCGCCGTAATTCACGCTGTCAATGACAAACTTCCGTCCGTCGATCTCCAGCTCCATGCCAATGGGAATGTAGTCCTTGGCATTTGCTTCGTTAAAAATTTCATAGCCGCCGGTTTCATCCGGCTGCGCAAGCACGAAGCTGTGTCCATGCTCCAGCAGCCGCTTTGCGGCGCTTGCCCATTGTCCAAAATCATAGCCGGTCACAGCGGTTTCGCCCATACCGGGAATATCGCGTTGCAGCAGGCGGCGATTCAAAGCGCTGGCGGCTCGTTCTGCATCCGCGCCATAAAAAAGCAGCCGTTCTCCGACACGGACACCGATGAGCTTTTCGGGATGCTCTGTACGAAGCGCCTGGTATGCCGAAACATTCGGCGCAAGCTCGCGCCCCTGATCTGTGATTCGTGTGAGGACAGCGGAAAGCGGCTCGGTTCTGTGTTCCGGATCGTGATTGCTCTCGCTGGAGGATGGAACGTTGCTGAGATGCGCGACAGTTTCATCTGCGGAATCAATAGTATAGAGCGTACCGTCAATTTCTACGCGCTGACCCACAAGGTTTTGAACCGCTTGCGGCAGCTCTGGTGTTGGCTGCTCTGGCGCTTCCATCCCGGTTTCTTTGAGGGTGCTCATCTGTGCCTGCGCCTTTTCATCTGGATAATCGCCATAGTTTGGCTCCTGCTCCAACACAGACTTTTCCTGCTCTGTGAAGAATTGATCCTCGCGGATAAGCTGTGCGATACGCCGCTGCACCTTTGACCATGTCAATTCGGCGGTTTCCGGACTTCCGGCACGGACGATAAAGAGATTGTTACCCTCCTTGCCGCCGTACTCATGAGCAAGCCATGCAGCAGTTTCTTTTTCACGTCCGTGCTGCTGCATATACCGTACTACGGCGTGTTTGCTCTCGATATTTCCGTTCCATGCACGGAGTGCATCGTCTATATCGTCCTGCGAGAGCGGACGCAGCAGATTATGGAGTCGCGCATAGGTTCCCTCAAAAGTCTCTCGGTGCAGGCGGCTGCGGAACTCCGGCATATCCGAAAACAGCCGGATAAGCTCCATATCTTTTGAATTGAGAACGGCGCGGCGCACGGCGGCATTACACTCAATCTCCGCATTTTCCCGGTCGGAGTGCCCGCAGGCGTTGCGATAGACCGTATCCTCCGAAACCGCTGCCATCACCACCGGCCTATAATGCTCCAAACGATCCTGCACCGTGGGCTGCGGCACATCGGCGGCAGGATCGCGGAATACCCTCGTACCGTCTGCGCCAAACTCGGCTTCGTATGCGTCAATGGCGGCTTCCGCCTCATGGTCAACGGAGCGCAGGGTATAGACGCGGCGCTCACCTCTAAAGTCCGGCGCTGCGGCAATGGTTACATCGTATTTGTCCCGCAGTTCCTCCACATAGTTCTCCAGATTGTGCGCCGGAACGCCGCACATAGCAATACGGCCAGCACCGGGTATCGCTCTTGTGGTAAGGTTGAGGTCAAGCAGCTCCGCCGCCTGTTTTGCGTCCTCGCCGTAAATCTCAAAGAAATCGCCCACCTGAAACAGCACGATGTCGTCCGGGTGAGCTTCCTTTACGGCATTGTAGTCGGTCTGCGCCTGCACGGGCAATTCGCGCTCCGTTTCCTTTTCCTGTTGAAGCTGGGCGTAGCGTTCCTTTTCCCTTGGAGAGAGGAAGCGGTCCTTCTGAATGAGGCTGTCAATCCTTGCGGCCACCTTCGTCCAACTCAGCTCCACATTGGCACAGCCTGCTTTTTTCAGGACAATTCCGCGGCTGTCGTGGCTTTCATCACTATGGGATGCACCGGAAACGGCATGGGAGCGCCCGCCTATGCCGTACTCATCTTTGAGGAAAGCTGCCTTTTCCTTGCCGGTATGGTCGGCGGTGAAGTATTCGTAAATTCTGCCTTTGCCGCCCTCCACACCGCTGCCGCGATCCAGCGCGTGGTCGATCTCGTCCTCGGTGATGAAGCGTGCCAGCTCCGGCACGGCGGTCATTTCAGAAGAAAAATCCCTGCGGGGCAAAGGCAACTCCCGCAGCCTCTGCCAAATCTGATCGAGCTTGTGATAGTGGAAGCGCAGCAGGCTTCTGTCCTGCTCATGGGCGGCGTAAAACTGCGCGAACTCGCCGGAGAGCGTGTCGCGGAAGGAAGAATCCGTCAGGCGTTCGGCAAGGCGCGCCGTTTCATCGGGAAATCCGCCGCCCCGCAGCGTATCCATGCAGGAGAGATAGCCCTGCTCCCGCGCCTCATCGCTCAGATCGTGTTTCAGATACCAGAGAGCTTGGGCAAGCTGCATCCGCTCATGCTGCCCTGCCTCGGCAAGCTCCACATTGGAGGCGTATGCGCCGCTGTCCATAAGCTGGGAAATGCGCGCGGCGGCGTCCTGCCATGCGATTACCTGCGCGCTGCGCACATACTCCGCGCTTCTGCCGGGGGCGATGTGGATGCCGTCTACGGCGTACCACGCGGAAAGCTCGCCCTCCGGCGTTTTGAAGCCGTTGCCGCCGTAGAAGATGCTTTGCAGCAGCGCGGCAACGTCCTCCACAGACTTCTGCTTCTGGAACGCGGCGGCAATGACCATGCGGGTATCGTCCGAATTGCCGCCCAGCCGCAGCACATGGTCAAGCTGCGCCTGAGAAACGGAAAAAGCGAAGGGCGTCTGTGCGCTCTCCGCTTCTTCAATGGATACAATTTGTTCCGCTTCGGTGGGGAAAAAGGATAGCTGACCGCCCCGTGTGGGGTGTTCTGTTATGCGTAGATCAGCTCCGCGAGAATCACTTCCTCCGCCTGCGCCTTGCAGGTGTTCATCAGGCCCACCCATTTCATGGGATCGCTGGCTTTCAGCGCTTCCGTCGCTCCGGCCTCCGCCGCCAGCTCCGGCATCATCTGCTCCAGACGGCTCTGCGCCGCCTGCTCGATCTCCAGCAGGTGCGGAAACAGGGTTTCCTCCAAGATCATCTGGTTCCAGAGAATGGGGCGATGCTCCTTCAGGTACTTCTGGCGCATCCGCCCGTACTTGCCGAGGGGCTGCTCCGGCACCTCGATCTTCAGGTCGGGAATCATGTAATCTCCGTTCTTCGTGTAAGTCAGGTTGTTCTCCATGCTCTGCCGTCCTTTCCGCGCTGTGTTCGCGCTCATAATTTCGTATGGTGACTTCGATCTGCCGCAAAACCTGTTCGTTGATCTCGCTGACCGCCGTGCCGAGGGCTGCTACCGTGCGCGGGGTGTTGAAATCAAAGATGCTGAAAAAGTCCTCGTGTTCAAAGTGATCCTCCGGCTGCATCCCGCAGCGGGACATGAGGGAGTAGGTGATGCTGACCGCCGCGGCGTTTTTGAACGCCACCTCGATGTTGTAATCATCATACTCCTCCAGATAGGAATCCGCAACGATGCCGAGGATGTCGCGGGAATGGTCGCGCCAGTATTCCGCAGCAAGCTGGGAAGCGACGCTCTCGAACTGCTCCGCAAGGCCGTTTTTGCCGGAAACGCCGTAATTACGCTCCAGCATGGCGCTCACGCTGTCGGTATGCGCGTCTTTCAGCTCCCATAGGTTGACGCGGCGGGCGTTTTCCTTGCCGCCGGTGTCGGAAACGTCAAAGACGTATTTAAGCCGGGGCTTGTAGCCGGTAGCGTCAATGAGGGCGATGCCCGTGCTGCCGCGCCGGACATAGCGCCCCATTTTCTCGTTCCAGAAGTCGTACTCCGCGCAGGCGGTGGCCTCCGGGCGCTGCATATAGATCATGAGCTGCTCGTTGTAGGGGTATTTATACAGCCTTGCGGCGGTGGTCAGGAACGCCGTCCACGCCAGATGGCTGCCGGTGATCTGCCGCGCGGTGCGCTCCGCCTGCTCCGCGTAGGCTTGCAGTTTGTTTGGCATAAGCAAAATCCTCCCTTCATGGTTTTATCGTGGTTTTCGTTTTTTCATAGGAAACGCGCCGGATGATACATTCCTCATCCGGCGCGCTCCCAGCGGCAAATCTGCGATTTTTCCGGCTCTTGACCGTAAAACAGTCAGCTTTGCTCAGAGGTCAAAATCCGGCGTCAGGTCAAGGGCGGCGTACTCCGCGTCGGTAATGCCTCGCAGCTTTGCGAGGGCGCTGTCTGTCAGCTCCCGCAGCTCGGCCTCCTCCGCGTCCAGATACCCCCGCATTTCTGCGAGGGCCGCAATCAGGCCCTCGCGGGTGCCTGCCGCGTTGTAGATGCTCATGAGGCTGATTTCTTCATGGGTAAATGGGTTGTTTTTCATATCAAAGCTCTCTTTCCGCGCTCCGTTTGGGCGCTGTTTTGTTTTTCGACTGCTCCGGCATCCTTTCCCTGAGCTTTTCCAGCACGGAGGGCTTCTTCTGTTCGCGGTGAGAGGCCGCAGCCAGCTCCGTCAGGGAGATGGAAAAGCCCGCCTTGACCTGTGCCTCCAAATCGGCCACGGTGGACTGCTTTGGGCCGTTGTTGATGATGCCGTCGATCATGCCATAGTCGTCCTCCAGCAGCATCTCCGCATTTTTGAGGTAGTTCTCCGGCTTGAGGAAATTGGGAAGCTCCCGGAAGCCGATGCTGTCAACGTAATGACAGGATACTACGCCGTTTTGCTTTAGGGCAACGATGTCGCTGACCGACAGGCTGTGTCCCTTGAAATCCGCAGGATGATCCACGTTGAACCGCTGATAAATCATATCCAGATTGGTTCTGGCATTCCCATAATCCATAAACCCTCCGGTGTAGATCGCGTCGTAGCCGCCGCGCTCCGGCGTGACGCCCTTGCTCTGCAAGTAGTCGTAGTTCATGAAGCGGTAAGCGTCCAGCTCACCGCCGCGCCGGATCTGATAAATGAGGAAAGCGTCCTGCGGGTTTTCCAGAAACAGCTTCTCCGTGTCCGCCTGTTCGCTCAGCGTCACAACGCCGCGTACCGCGTCCCATTCCTCGCGCTCCACGCCGAACACGCCGGTGTGGGAGGAAATGTCCTCGGCGTCCAGCGCCATGGCCTCGGTGTTGTCGCCGTAGAGCAGGAACACGGGAATGTCCTGCATGAACAGCTCCATGGCGCGCTCTTTGGTCAGCGGCAGCATGGCGGTACCGTCCGTGTAGCCGTACTGATACATTTCCGAAAAGCCGATGCCGGTATCCGGCATGGGATAGCCCTGCTCCAGCTCCGGCAGGGGCGGCAGCTCATCCTCAACATTCGGCGTTTCCGTTTCAACTTCCGGCTGCGGTTCCTCCTTGGCCCGCCATTCCTGACGGAACAGGCCGTTGAAGCGTTCCAGCAGCCCATGGGAGCCGTCGTCGATGCCGATCTCGTCAGCCAGCTTGACGAAATCCTCCAGCTCCTTCCGCAGCTCTGCGTCCTCACCGGCAAGCAGCCTGTCCGCCACCACCTCCGCTGCGGCTCTGTCCGCGCTGTCGGGAACGTTCAGATCCCGGCGCAGGAACGCCGCGTAGTCGGCGGCGAAGGCCAGCGCGTCGGCGCGGGAGGGCGGGATGGTGACAAGCTCATATTCCGTGTCCTTGGGAAGCTCGATGCCGCGCTCCTTGCAAACCTCCGCGAAGTGCTTTTCCACGTCGGTGATGATTCCGTTTGCGGTCTTGCCGATGGTGTCCAGACTGGCACGGAACTCCGGCAGCTCGGCGTTTTTTGACCACGTTGCCACATAGCCGAAGCTGTTTGCGCCGGTTTCGATGCCAAAGTAGGCGCAGACCATAAAGGAGATGCTTTCGGCCTCCACCTCCTCGGTATTGCGGCTCTTATGCCTGCGCTCCTCTGGCTGCTGCAAGGCGTAATTGTGGAGCTTGGCGTGGGCGATCTCATGGACGGCGGCGGATACCGTCTGCACCTCGCTCATGCCCTCCCGCAGCGTGATGCTCTGGGATTTGGGGCTGAAATAGCCGTCCATATCCGCAGACAGCGGCTTGAACTCCACCGGCACGGGAGAGGAACGGCGCAGCGCCTCCATGAACGCCTCGTAATTTTCCACGCTGCCGGTCAGGTTGGCGACGGGGCTGGCCACGCGCTCCGGCAGCGGCTTTCCGTCCGTCTGGGCGTAGTCGAACACCTTTACCGGGCGGAACATGGGGATTTCAATTTCCTTTTCCTCGGTGACAATTTTGCCGTCCGCGTCCAGAATGGGCAGCTTGGTGTCCGGGTCGAGCTTTTCCTGCTCGATTTTCTTCTTATACGGCGTGGGCGCGATGATGGTGATGCCCTTCTCGCCCCGCAGCACATGGCGGGAGAACTTGTCCCGCCAGCGGTTGTAGCCCGCCACAAGTGTGGCGTCCGGGCGCTGCAAGTGGATGAGCGCCTGATTGTTGAGGGAATAGTTGTGAAACCGGCTCATGGTGCGCAGGTAATTGCGGTACTTTTCCATATCGCCGGATTCAAAGATGTCGCGGATGCCCGCCTCGATGCGGTCGGTGATCTCCTTGAGCTGTTCTCTGTTTTTACCGGGTTTCTCTGGCATAGGTTCCTCCTTCCGTCAGGTCGATACGCAGGAGCTGAAGCCCCCGCGAAAGATATTCCCGTAAATCCGTTTTTCCGCAGAGATAGCGGATGTCGCCTGCCTTGTCCTGCTCCCGCAGCGTCCACAGGTCCGCCGCCCAGCGTACAAATGCCTCGTCCGGCGCGTTGAATGGCTTTTTGCGGCGCTGATAGAGATACTGCCGGCCCAGCACCATAAGCGTGCAGACGGTGTTGATCACATCGAGAGAACATTCGTTGAGAACGGCGATCCTCCGTTCATAGGAGGCCGCTTCCAGCAGCTCGCGCAGCGCAGGCTTGGCGTTTTCAATCAATGCCGGATAATCTGCTCTTATCGGATACGGAGATTTTCGTGTCATAGGCACTTCCTTTCATTTCATGGGCTGTTTACCCCTAAAATGGCAGCGCCCGCGCAGGGGTAGGCTTTCCTGTGCGGGCGCTCGGTTCTTATTCGTTTTCGGAGTATATACTCCTTGCGGGCGGCGTATATCCGGCGTTTTTGGCGCGTTCGCTGGCGGCCCTGCGCCGCTCGTCGCTGAACGGCTCCCTGACGCTGACGCAGCTTTTCGGCACGATGTAGCTGACCGCTCCGGCATGGACGGCTTTATCCGGGTACACCTTGTCCGGGTACTTCTCCGCAAGCCGCTTGAGCTTGCGTATCAGCTTGGGGTCGTGGGTGTAGATGCTGGCGGTGGATTCTTCCTCGTTGTAGAGGATGATACTTTCCTGCTCCAGCTTGGAGAGCTTCATGTCCTCGCCCCCTTGTCAAATTCCAAACGGAAGCGGACGCTCTCGCCGGTATCCTCCAGCACGGCGGTGGCATCGTAGGTGCCGCCGGTCTTTTCGGAATAAAGGCCCGTGAGCTTCACACGCCCGTCTGCCAGCAGCGCGGCGGCGACCTTTTTTGTCAGCGCGGCGCGCTTGGCGGCAAAGAACCTGTTGTCCCGCCACAGCCCGAAGCGGCAGTCGTTTTTCTCGCAGAAGAAGCCCTTTTTGCTCTCGGTCACGTCGCTGCCGCAGCGGGGGCATTTGCCAATGATCTCCCGGCCGGAGGGGAACAGCACCTCCGCGCCGGAGATGACCTTGTAGGTTTTTACCAGCTCCGTGAGCATATCCGCAATGCCGGTCATGAACTCATCCGGGGAAAGCTCGCCGCGCTCCACCTGCTGCAAGCGGTATTCCCATTCGGCGGTGAGAAGCGGGGACTGTAACTGCTCCGGCAGCACGGTGATGAGGGAAACGCCGGTATGGGCAGGCACAAGGCTGACGGCCTTCTTCGCCCGCTTGCGCTCCACAAAGCCCGTGGCTACCAGCTTTTCGATGATGGCGGCGCGGGTGGCGGGCGTTCCCAGCCCCTTTCGTTCCGCTTCTTCCGGCATATCTTCCTTTCCGGCAGTCTCCATGGCGGAAAGCAGCGTATCCTCCGTATAATGCTTGGGCGGCGTGGTCTTGCCCTCCTTTACGGCGGCTTCGCCACACTCCAATACCTGCCCCTCCGACAGCTCCGGCAGCGCGACGTCCCGCTTTTCCTGCGCGAGATACTGCTTCCAGCCTGGAACGAGGGTGGTTCTGCCCTTGACGGTGAATACAGCGCCGCCGCACTCCAGCGTAACGGCAGTTTCCGCATAGCGGTGGGCGTCGCTGACCGCCCGGAGAAGCTGACCTGCCACAAGGCGCAAAAGCTCGCGCTCGCCCAGCGGCAGGACGGAGGTATCCGCCTTGCCCGCGCTGGCGGTGGGGAGAATGGCATGGTGGTCGCTGACCTTGCGGCTGTCGCAGACCTGTCTTGCGTTCACGCCCTCCGGCGCATCCGTTTCGCAGATGGCGGCGGCAACGGTCACAAGCTCCGGCACAGAGGCTTCCAGATCGTCGGTGAGAAAGCAGCTGTCCGTGCGGGGATAGGTGCAGAGCTTCTTTTCATAGAGGGCTTGCAGGTAATCCAGCGTCTGCTGGGCGGTATAGCCGAGGCTGCGGTTGGCCTCCCGCTGGAGGGCGGTCAGGTCGTAGAGCCGGGGCGCTTTCTCCGTTTTTTCCGTGCGCTGCACCGCCTTGACCGTGACCGGCTGACCGGCGCAGGCGGCGGCAAGGGCGTCCGCCTCCGCTTTTTCTTTGAACTTCTCGGACACGGCGGCAAAATCGCCGCAGCGAAGATTTACCGTGTAAAAGGCTTCCGGGCGGAACGCCCCGATCTCCGCCTCCCGCTGGACGATGAGCGCCAGCGTGGGCGTCATGACGCGCCCCACGTTGAGGGTGCGGTGGTACAGCACCGAAAAGAGCCTTGTGGCGTTGATGCCCACCAGCCAGTCCGCGCGGGCGCGGCAGAGGGCGGACTGATGCAGCCCGTCGTATTCCCGTCCCGGACGAAGGTCCGCAAAGCCCTTTCGGATGGCCTCGTCCTCCATGGAGGAGATCCAAAGCCGCTTCATGGTTTTCGTGCAGCCCGCCATGTAGTAGACGGTGCGGAAGATAAGCTCCCCCTCGCGCCCCGCGTCGCAGGCGTTGATGACCTCGGTCACGTCCTCCCGGCCCATGAGATCCCGCAGCAGCTCGAACTGTTTGGATTTGTCCGCTTTCAGCGTGAAGCGCCAGCTTGCGGGCAGGATGGGCAGATCGTCATAGCGCCACTTGGCGTACTTTTCATCGTACACATCCGCGCCCGCCAGCTCCGCCAGATGCCCGAAGCACCAGCTTACAATGCAGCCGTTTCCCGAAAAATACCCATCGTGTCGCTGCTTTGCGCCCAGCACGGCGGCGATGGACTGGGCGACGGAGGGCTTTTCCGCGATCACTAATTTATGGTGTGTCATATTCTTTTTTCTCCTTTTCTGCATAGCAAAAAGCAGCCCCGAAGGACTGCTTTTCGTGTCTGTTTTTCTAATCGTATATGAGTCAGGGCCGTTCAAGGCACCGCTTCCAGTATCGCTCGGCAGCCTCGGCAAAGGCTTTGCGCTCGGCGTCGGTTGGGTCCCGTGTTCCATCCAAAAGGCGGCACTGTTCATAGCTTTCCACCGCGCCGGTCAGCCTGTCCAGCAGCGCCTCCGGCGTGAGGCAAATCTCAGCGGTGTCCCAATTTTCACGCCTGTCATCCCATGTGAGGTAGGTATAGCCGTGCCGGGTCGGCACCACCTCCACGCCGGTATCTTCTGTAAGGTGCTCCCTGAATGCCTCCAGCACCCGTTCAAAGCTCAGCATCCGTATCACATCCTTTTCCGCTGCATTTGGTCTTTCATGGGTACATTGTAGCATCGGTGGGAGAAGGCGGCAAGGGTCGGGGTCCTAACGCTCCGGCGCTTTTGCCCGCAGCTTCTCCCGCAGGTCGGTGTCACGGTAGCAGGGGCGGAGGCAGACGGTGCCGTAACGGGAACAGCCGTAGCAGAAATGTCCCTCCGGGGCGGGGGTGCGCGGCGTTTCCTCCTTTCCCGGATAGGGGCGCTGCATCATCAGCCGCTCCAGCGGGTTTTTGGTGAACAGGGTCATGCATCCGCGTCCTCCGTTTCCTCCGGCTCGTCCGCATCGTCCTCGTTTTCGTATTCCTCGTCCTCATCATCGCCGTAATCGTAATCATCCAAGTCCACAG
>ERZ827150.4000-NODE-4000-length-13544-cov-2.641708_pt1 | contig 13544 bp, 11 predicted proteins | sample MGYA00519779_ERZ827150 | MGnify/ENA primary metagenome ERZ827150 (study PRJEB31778, sample SAMEA3449267) | human gut metagenome | biome: human gut; feature: human-associated habitat; material: faeces | place: United Kingdom | collected 2010/2012 ...
TAAGGAAGCAACACACAAAATGTCTGACAACGCCGCATAATTATAAAATGCTTCTGGATAAAAGACTACAGGCAAAAAATATCACGCAGGAACTATATGAAGCTGAACTTTCGAGGGGAGAAGCACTGGTCAGTTATATCGGGATGAACGGTCTGAAATACATGGATGTATCAATGGAAGGAATAGATCTAGAACCTGGAGATCAGATTCTACTGTGCAGCGATGGATTTTATCGTCAGTGTCCGGAAGAGAATCTGGCAGAACAGCTTGATCAGCTTACGGGAGACCCGGAAACGTATGCATCACAACTGGCAGAGAACGTTATCCGAAACCAGCCAAGGGGTATGGACAATACGACTCTGATACTGATTACATATTGCCCGGAGGAAGAGAAAACATCAGATATAGTATTAAAAGATTTGGATACAGAGGAAAGGGGAAATGAAAAATGAAATTAAATACATGCCCGAAGGGACACTTTTATGATGCTGATAAATATGCTTCCTGTCCGTACTGTGTACCGCAGGATGAGGCGGAAGCAGTGACAGAAGCAGTTAAAACGGAAGATTTTTCACAGCCTGCAGCAGTAAAGGCACAGGAAATATCGCCGTCTCCTGTACCGGTAAGTAAGCTGAATAAACCGGCATCTTTTGTCAATACAGCAGTAAATGGATGGGAAGAGCCGGAAGACGATGAAAACTGTACAGTTGGTTATTATGCGCAGGTGATCGGTGTGGAACCGGTGGTTGGATGGCTTGTCTGCATCAAGGGAGCTTACAGAGGGGAAAGTTTTAAATTAAAGAGTGGACGCAATTTTATCGGAAGGGCAGCCAATATGGATATTGTGCTGGGAGCAGATCAAAGTGTATCGAGACTCCACCATGCGGCAGTTGTATATGATCCAAAAAGCCGTGCATTTATCGTAGCAGCAGGAGATGCGAGAGAACTGTGCTATCTGAATGGAGACGTGGTTGTTACAAGTCAGAGACTACAGGCGTATGATGTACTGACACTTGGAAATACAGAATTGATGCTGATTCCACTTTGTGGGGAGAAATTCTCGTGGGATGATACAACAGAAAATGGGGTGAAAGCATAATGGCAGCGGAAAAACGACAGCTGACAGCGGTTCAGAAGGGAAAAAGAGGTGCTGTCATCGGGTTTATTGCGGTAGAATTGATTATGATTCTTGTACAGGCCAGTGTGGGAGCATCTATGTCTGATATTCTGGCGGGCATGTGTATGGGACCGGCAGGTCTGCTTTATGGTTTTGGATATGCATTTGGCTGGCAGTGGACATTGCGCTGGGCAGCGGGAGCATTACATTACAGCGGGCATGTTCTGGATGCAGGATTTATCTGGTGGATCTGTACCGGAAGAAAAGGAGGCATTCTTCGGGGACTGTGGTTTTCACTGTTGCTGATCAGCTTTGCAGTTGGTCTGGCATGGATTCCGGGAGTAGTAAAGGGAATCAAAGAAATCCGGGCAGAAAAGAAAAACAGGGCTGTTTCCGAAACGGATTACGCAGTGAAAAGAGAAAAACGGAAAAAACTGCGAAAAGAGGAACCAGTGCCCGTTGTACAGAGTCAGCCGGTTGTCGAAAAACAGCAGCCGACAGTTCTGGAGACGCCGAAAGTTGCAGCGAATGCCTGTTATGTGGACTGTTACGGTGGGGAATTCAATGGCGCATCTTTTGATATGAAAGAAATTCTGCAGCTTGCCATTGGCAGAAACCCGGAACTGTGCCGGGTAGTTTTAAACCAGAGCGGTATCAGCAGAATCCACTGCCTGTTACAGTATCGTGCGGATGGAATCTATGTACAGGATCTTTCTACAAATGGTACCTATCTGTTGAATGGAGCGAGACTGCCAAAAGGAACTTTTGTATCTGTAAAGCCGGGGGATGGTGTACGACTTGGGCAAAACGGACCGGAATTCAGATTCCGATGAAATAAAAGAGAATAAAGCTGTCCGGTGCAGGCGGAGAACCTTGCACCGGATAGCTTTTTCTTTATTCCTTTATAGGAAAGACCGCCGTAGGCGGGCATGACAAACAGACGATTTTGGACTAAAAAAGGTAAAAACCTTCTTCACCAAAATCATCATCCAATTCGTCGTCATTCAGAAAATAATCCATATCCAAAAGTTCCTCTTCGTCCATGTGACGAATGTCCCTGGAGGTCATGCCTTCGGGTGGATTTTCTATATATTTTTTACGCAGTACCTCGATATCTGGTTTCATGGTGTCACTCCTCCTTTTGAGAGGATTATAACATAAATGAGCAGCTATTACGAGGAAGAACGCTTTCCACGGGAACGGGACATCGCTTTCTCGTACAGTTCTTTAAGGGAGACATGCTGATGGTTGTAATAAAGATCAAGAAACTTCATCTTGTGGTTACAAACCGGACAGATGAGGGGATCGTAACCGAAAGAAAGAAGAATAGAGTTATGCCATTCTTGGAAACTGCGTAGAAAAGGGCGCTTTTCTTTAGAAACAGCAGGGTAGAGGTGTTTGTCTGAATTACGATGGCGCGCGTAGATGCCGCCATAACGAACCATTTTGAAGTGCTTTTCCGGGATATGGGGGATCAGGCGTTTGATGAAATCGATAGCTGGAATCGTTTCCTGGACATATTGGTCATCCTCATGACGGTTATAGTGAAAAGTAACGGTTTGTCCGTCATAGAGGTCAATCCTGGAGGTGGCGATGGCAGGGCGACCGAGGTAACGACCGATATATTTTACAACGGTTTGAGGATCACATTTGTTGGGCTTGGCATAGATATAAAAACCGTGTTTGTGGTTGGAATAACAGGAAGCTTTGACTTTTTTAAAAGAAGAGCCGATTTTTGCTTCTATTGCGTCAAGAAGAGCAGTGCGGAAAGCATTACGTAAAAAAGTATAGTTAAAATGAGTGACAGAGCGCCAGAAGCCATCGTCACTGATACCGCCTTCCGTAACCAGGCAGTGGATGTGAGGATTCCACTTGAGATCACGCCCAAAGGTATGGAGGACCATGATAAAGCCGGGAGTGAAATTTTTAGATGTATTCATTTTGAAGAACATACGCGAAATAACACTGGAGACAGAATGAAAGAGACAGTTAAGAAGAGAACGGTCGAGGAGAAAAAAGTGACGAAGGTTCTGGTCAATGGTAAAGACGCAATGACGGTGATGGACATTGATCATTTTAAAAGACATAGAGGTAGCGCGCTGCATATTGTACTTATTACCACAGGAAGGACAAAAGCGGCTGTGGCAGCGAAAAGGGACAAATTTAAGTTTCCCACAGTTGGGGCAGCCGTACATGGCACCACCAAAAGACGGGTCACCACAGGAGAGTAATTTGTCGATGTTTTCCATTTCAGAGAATCTGGGATGAAGAGTATATTTAATTTCCTCATAATAGTCGGTAAAAATTTGCTGTAAGATATTCATAAGACTATTATGAAGGAAATGAGAGAAAAAAGAAACCCCTAACCCCTCAAGAATGAGGGGAAGGGGAGTTGAAGTGTCGGAGACACTTTTTTAAGAAGAGGAATTTATATAGTAATACATTTCACGGAAGAAATCATCGGATGCGTAATAATCATCTGAGAAATCTACATTGTTATCAGCAAATGAATGGATAACTTCGGAATGAGAATCAAAAAATGCCTGTAATGCATTATGGAGCGTTTCCGGTTCTGAAGTTTTTGCACGGTAAACTGCAGTACTACAGTCAAAAGCGTTACGATACAGAAAATACACAGATTGAATGCATTCCATACCTTCTTCACCCTGCGCATGGATGAGCATGCTTGTATAAATACTGTTAAAAAGATTGGTTATCAGAGTACTGGTTTCATCAGAATCAAAAGTTTCCTGATCGGCAAAATAAGAAAATTCTGCAGTCAGATTACCCAGGATACGAGCTTCTTCCAGAAGCTGCGAATCGTCAACATCTTCGATCGGAAGTCTGGTGATATTAAAATCAAAGGTTTCCCAGTTTTCAGAAAGCCTCTGATACCAGTCAGGTAACAAAGAAATATAATCGGGGTTCATGGTTCTGTTGCAGGTAGCATATAGTTTTTCAAAATATTCCAGTAATTCTTCCCGGTTTCCGGTTGCATAGATATCATCCATTTTTTCTGTAACACTTTCTACCGTATCGCTTCCCTGGAAAATATCTGCAGCATCAGAAGTATAAGAATTATCTGTGTCCGGTAAAGAATCGATACTATTGGTTTGCGCAGTATCATCAGTACTTTCTTCTGCGCTGTCAGAATCAGAAGTACCGGAAGAAGAAGCGGTGTCGTGAGAGTTCACTGTAAATGGTCGGATAAACCATGGGTATCGATATCCGCGGATATGATAGAAAAACAGACCACCCCAGAGCAAATCCAGACATAAGACTATAACAATCAGAAAAATAATGCGACGCTTTTTTTTCTTCTTCTGAAGTGCTGCATCAACCTGAGGAATATTTTCAGAGGATTCCAGATCCTTATCATCCCAATGAAAAGCAGGGGCAGATGGAGCGGGAGCAGAACTCGTCGGCTGCTCAGGAGTGGAACTACTACGTTCAGGCACAGGGCGGTTTTGTACAGGTAAGGGTTGTGTTGCATAAAGATCTTTCATGAAGGCATCCATGTCCGGATATCGTTCGAGTGGGTCAACCTGAAGTCCTTTTTCAATAGCAGCACAGACAGAAGGACTCAAAGATATCCCCTTTATCTGACTGATTGGAGTCAGCTGGTCCTGCTCAGCCCGAGAGGAAGCTTCCTGAGGACGGATTCCAGTCAGCATCTGATACAATACAGCACATACTGCATACAGATCGGTCCATGGTCCCTGTCGGCTGTTGGAATGATATTGCTCTTCCGGCGCATAACCACGTTTTAAGATAACGGTCAGGTTATCATCGTCATCACGGGAAAATGTGCGTGCGGCACCAAAATCAATCAGTGTCAGCGAAAGATCAGAATGTACCATCAGATTTTCAGGACTGATGTCACGGTGCAGAATATTTCTTTTATGCATCATCCGGAGAGCGAGAAGAATCGGTCGTATCATGGTCAGGGCATCTTCTTCGGAAAAAGGAGCTTGCCGTATCTTCATATATTTTTTTAAAGGAACACCGGAGACATAGTCCATGACCAGATAAGTGGTTCCGTTTGCCTGAAGCTGCTCTTTGACATGTACGATATATGGTACATCGGAAAGACGGTATAAGATGTGTCCCTCTTCTGAAAAGCTTTTCATGGCGGTACGATAATATACTGCCTTTGAAGGAGCCGCAGGGACTACCGTTTCCTGATCTGTATCACGTACTGCCAGATCCGAGGGAAAAAATTCTTTGATGGCGACAATTTTTTCATCCGGCAGATGCAGGGCAATATAAGTGATTCCAAAACCACCCTTTCCCAAAGGTGCACCCAGCAGATATTTGCCGGCGAGAATAGAAAATAGGGGAAGACTGTCTTTTACAGTCAGAAAATTCTGAGGATAATTGCAGTGCGGGCAGATGGTATCGGAATCTTCCCGCGGATGCATACAGCCGGGACAGAGTTTGTTGACATCGAGCATAAAAACACCTCCATGTATAAGGATTTACAGATATTTTAACATAGGATATATGCGCATTTTGTGACAAAGAAAAGGAAAATATGGAGCACAGATTTTGTCACAGATTGTACGGAATTTGAATTCTTTTTATACTTGAAATAAGAAACAGAAGAGTGGTCTGAAGAAGGAGAAAGAGGGGAGAAGATGATGAAAGATAACAGACATCGACCGATATACAGTCTGCCACAGGATACAATTGTCGGAGGGAGATATCTGATACAGGATTTTCTGGAAGAACGTGAGAACCGGCTGATTTATCTGGCGTATGATCTTGCCGGGGAAAAACAGATCAGACTGACAGAGTGTTATCCGAAGCAGCTGGTTGCGCGTGACGGAGAGAAAGGTGAGGAAAATCTCAGGATACATCCGGGAAAAGAAGCGGAGATGAAAAATCTGCTTGGCAGTTTTGAAAAAGAATATAAGCAGACGATTCCGGATCACAATACATTATATACCGTTTCACAGATCCAAAAGAAAAAGCCAATGGGTACGGTAGCTCTTTGTACGGCAGTTATAGTACTGGGAGTCGGAATGCTTTTCTATACACTTCGTCCATCCGGTCAGAAAGAACAGGTAAAAGAGCCTTCAAAAGTATCTGAGGGAAAGACGGAAACATATGAAAATGGAGATTATATCTTTGATGCCGGGACAGAGGCAATCGAGGTGGATACAGACAGCGGAACGATGTATTTTGACCGGATACTGCAGGTGTATCTGGACAGCGAACTGTCGGATTCGCAGATAGAAAATCTCCTCTCTGCGGTAGATGGAACACTGGTAGGAAAAATTGCCGGAAGAATGAATATCCTTCAGGTACAGATTCCGGAAAGTGGATTTGATGTGCTGGAAGAAAAGGCGCAGAAACTGATGGAACAGGAAAATGTTCTTTTCGCGGGGTATGATTATCCGGTTCAGATTGAAAACATGGAAATTGGAATAGATACAAATCCGTGGGACAGTGAGAAAAAAGAAGGCGGATCGGAGTATGACGAGGGTGTGCCAAATGGAAATAACTGGTGGGCAGAAGCGGTAGGTGCATATACGGCGTGGAATAACCTGCCGGAGCTTTCTGATGAAACATTAGGGATTGTAGATTCCGGCTTTGACACCAGCCATCCGGATCTTAAAGGGAAAATAACAATTACAGGAGACACAAAAAACAGAAAGGAATCACACGGAACGCATGTGGCAGGAATTGCCGGTGCAATAAACAATGATATCGGTATCCGGGGAATCGCAGATTCGGCGCAGATTCTGGGCGTATCTTATGCAGATTACTTTGACACCGATGAATTTACTTATGCAGTACCACTTCAGTTGCTGGAGGCTAATCGTATTCTGATTGAACAGGGAGCGAAAGTTGTGAATAATTCCTGGGGATTTACTTTGATGTCAGAGGATGCGTACAAAGAAACATGGTCGGTAGATCCGGTTGGCTTATTGTATCAGGAACAGACAGAAGAACAGAATATGGAAATGGATTATGAGGGCTATGTTCATTATTATACAGATGTTCTTGCAAAAAGAACAGCGCAGGATGCGGAACGCATGATGGAACAGCTGTTGAACAGTGCAACCACGGAAGAAGAAAAAGAGTTTATGATCGTACAGTCAGCAGGAAATGGCTTTGATAATATGATGGAGAAAGGCTATGATGCATCATGGCAGGGATTTTTCTGTGGAATAACAGCGGATACACATGTATCTGAAACATACAGTTATGAAGAAATGAAAAATCATATTATGATCGTCTCAGCAGTACAGAATAAACGGGAGAAAGGCCGGTATCAGATCGTGGAAGGAGCCAATCAGGGAGATACCGTAGATCTCTGGGCTCCGGGGTGGGATGTATACAGTTGCGTTTCCACAGAAGAAAGTGAGATGTACCAGTCAGCCAGCGGAACATCCATGGCAGCTCCTATGGCAGCGGCATCCGCGCTTCTGATATGGGAGCTTGATCCATCTCTGTCAGCGGGGGAGGTAAAACAGACCTTGCTGGATCATGCTTCCGAGGCGTATCTGCCTTCCGATGAATCAAAAGTATATCCGATGTTAAATATCGGAAGAACCGTGCTGGCTCTTCAGGGGCGGGAGGATGGTTTTACAGGCTATCTGAAAGAGACACTTGTTCCGAAGTATGGTGTTATGCCAACAGACTCATGGAAACTGAATAACTCGTTGCCAACATGGTCAAAAGGAGATACATCGCCGGCAAATGGTATTTTAAGTGCCTATATTGCAGATTTTGATGGGGACGAAATGGACGAGATGCTGGTAGTACGCTTTGTTCAGGAAGAGAATAAAAAAATTTATCTGGAAATGTATGAAGATTATAAAGGCAGTATTGATCTGGCTACCGGTATAATGTTTGATATTGACTGGCTTTGTACGACATGTCAGAATAACAGGTTGTCAGTCATGGCAGATAAGAAAAACGGATATTACCAGATTTATCTTTATGCATTTCAGAGGGGCAATGGCGGTGGTGCAGAAACCATTGTGAAACTGAATTATGAAGAAAGACCGAATAAAGGAATGTCTGTACTTGAACCTGAAAATTACTGGAGCTTTATCATGGGCAGCGATCAGACTGCTTCCGTACAGTCCGGAACCCTGAAATTGAAGGAAGTAAATCCACTGGCAGAACTGTGGGACTACAAACGTGGAGAGGGAAGCGCGCAGGTAGAATATGAAAATACAGCAAAAGCACCTTACGAATCAGCCAGTTATGCAGAGGATTTTGAAAATATGCTGAACACTTTTTATGGAAATCTGCAGGAAACGACAGGGTTAAAACATAAGACAGAATTGGCACAGAGTTGGAGCAACGCACCGATTGAGACATATGTATCCGCAGACGATGAAGACAGCCAGGAGATGCAGTACACAGCGAAAACACTTTTTGAAGAAGATGATCAACTGCAGTGGATCGCGTCCCTGGACAATCATATGTACCATAACAGGGATACGAATACAATACAGAATACAATCATACCGGAGGATACAACGGGGATTGTGAGAAAATAAAACAATGTGAAATTTTTGACTCAAAATTATTTTTTGTGTTCTTCATTGACTAAATCCCGTTTTTGACACTTGTTAAAGAGTAAAAGTCCCGCAAACGGCGTAAATACGCGGTTTGTGGGACTTTATAGTGAAAAAAGTATGTAGCTATTTTCACTTTTTTCGGGTTTGATTTAAAATTTTTCTCATATTTTACTTTTCACCATAAAATCCTGTATCCGCAAGTTCCATCCATTTCAGATACATTTCTTTATAATGTTCCTTAATAAAAGCTCTGATCTTTCTTACTTCACGATCGGTCAGACAACCTTGGTTTTCCAGGGTAGTATCTCCATTGCTTTTTACGAAAAATTTTGCAGATCCCGCTTCGGTCAGTTTTCTGTCGCTGGCATGAACATGCATGGCTTCGATGATACAACTTGCAGTATAATATAAGTAATAGCCACACACTTTGAATTCATAGTATTTGGGCATGGCTAATCCTCCATAAACTGCTTATTGTTTAAATAGTAATCCAGAACTATCTGGTTTTCGATATCATCCATATTGGTTTCCACAATCTTATCATCATATATAACTGCTGCGTGATTTGGCTTGTTTAAATTAAGTATCCGAATATATTTTCCATTCTGCGTATATGCATATCCATTAATAATCATATCTGCTGCATCCGCTACAGTTTTTATATCAAGCTGCATAGTCGATCCGAACCTCCTTTATAGGTGTGAGAAATTCATCTACATCATAGTATAAGTTCTGTAAAATGGGAACCAGATCGATATATTCCTCAATTTCGTTTAGATTTTTATACTTTGCCATTACAACCAGATATCCGTTATCCCATTCTTTCACTTTTGTATACCGTTCTAATTTTGATGATGTCATAAATCGTATAATCTGATCGTTAAAAATGAATATCGTATACTGGCTGTCGCTTTTTAATATAGCATAATTGTCTGCTGATTTCTTCATCTGCTCCACACCTCCCGATACGTTTTCTTTATTATAACCGAATTACTATAGCTTTTCTACTGATTTTTCCATGGACTTTCACACGCGGAATTTTGCTTGAAAGTGATATTTCACGGCTTCTTCTCTTTTGCATAAAATCAATGTGAAATTTTTGTCAATTATGCCAAATTGACCAACAGTCATCCGTCGTGATACAATGATGGAAACTAGGAAACTAAAATGGGTTTCCGGGTTTCTTTTCGCTGACACGTGATTGTATTCAAAACAGGAGAGAAGAATGAGAGAAAAAATCATTGATACGGCCATCGAGGAATTTACGAAAAATGGTTTGAAATTCACGATGAATGATGTAGCGAAAGCGTTGGGGATCAGTAAAAAAACCATCTATACGGTGTTCGAGAGTAAACAGGATGTGCTGATGGCGATTGCAGACCGATATGCCCGTGATTTTACGGATATGCGGCAGGAGATCGAGGCGGATACCGAACTGGATACACTGGAAAAGCTGGAACGGCTGTTTTGCGCAATTCCGACCAAGTATTATAACATCGGACTTAGCAGGATCTTCGAACTGGCACAGAAGTATCCGAAGCAGTATAAGTACCTGATGGAAGCAGTCGGTCAGGGGTGGGCGCTTGCCGAGCAGTATCTGGAGAAAGGGATCCGGGAAGGAAAGATCCGGAAGAATATCTCGAAGCCGGTCGTTATGGCGATGATCCGGGGAACGGTAACCTGCTTTCTGGAGAGCGATATTCTCTACAAGAACGGACTGACCTACGAACAGGGAAAAGAAGAGATGGTACAGATTATCATGAAAGGGATAAGAGAAGCGTGAAAGAGGTAAGAGTCCTTGAGATCAAGGAGAGCGTATTTGCAGACAATGACCGACAGGCGGATAACCTTCGCCGGGAGTTAAAAGAACAGGGAGTATTTCTGATGAATCTGATGTCTTCACCGGGATCCGGAAAGACTACAACACTGAAAGGAACGATCGAGCAGTTAAAGGATCGGTTCAGGATCGGTGTGATGGAAGCGGATATTGATTCCGATGTGGATGCAAAGGCGATTGCGGAAACAGGTGTCAAATCGATCCAGCTGCATACCGGGGGTATGTGCCATCTGGATGCGGAGATGACCCGGCAGGGCGTGGAGGGTCTTGGCGTGGACGATGTGGATCTGGCGATCCTGGAAAATGTGGGGAATCTGGTCTGTCCGGCAGAATTTGATACGGGTGCATCGAAAAATGTGATGATCCTTTCCGTACCGGAGGGGCATGACAAACCGCTCAAATATCCGCTGATGTTTCAGATCTGTGATGCGGTGCTGATCAACAAGATCGATGTACTGCCTTATTTTGATTTTGATATGGAACGGGTGAAAGAGTATATCCAGCAGAGAAATCCACAGGCGAAGGTATTTCCGATCAGTGCGAAGACAGGGGAAGGCATGGATGCGTGGACCGAGTGGCTGGCAGAGCAGGTAGCTGCATGGAAAAAGGGAGGATGAAAATGAAGAAAGAACTGGATAAAGAGCTGTATCCGGATTATGTCTATCCGGAATTTACCCCGGATCCGAACGAACCGTTCCGGGAGCCGATCGCGAAACTGGGCAAAAAGATCACAGACCGGATTCCGCAGAAACTGGGATTGAAAAAGATTACCAGAAACGATCCGGAGTACTGGGGACTTGCCGGCGTGCTTACCGATGAGGAAGCAGAACTGGCAGTAAAACTTGGTGTGAGAAAACCGAAGACACTGGCAGAAATTGTGAAACTCTCCGGTCTGGAAGAAAAAAAATGTGAAGCGCTGCTGGAAGAAATGTCAAGAAAAGGTCTTCTGGAATACAACTGGGAGAATCCGAAGCACGAAAAACAGTATGTGTTACCGATGTATGTACCGGGATGTGCAGAATTTTTCAACATGAACGCAAACATCCTGGACTCTAACCCGGAGATGGGAACTTTCTTTGAACATATGTCCCGTCTGCCGCTGGAGAAGATCACACCGTTCGTGCCGGAAGGCGGTGCCGGTATCGGTATGCATGTTATCCCGGTGGAAAAAGCAATCGAGATGGAAAATGAATCCGTAGATCTGGAACATATTTCCCACTGGCTGAACAAATATGAGGGAAAATACGCGGCAAGCCCGTGTTCCTGCCGTCGTTCCCGCCTGACCCACGGAGAGGGCTGCGCGGACGATCCGGAAGGCTGGTGTATCGCCGTCGGAGATATGGCAGATTATGTAGTGGAAACACAGAAAGACGGGCGCTATATCGATAAAGCGGAGGCACTGGAGATTCTGAAGGCAGCAGAGGACAACGGATTCGTACATCAGATCACAAACATCGACGGTGCTAACAAAATCTTTGCAATCTGTAACTGTAACGTGAATGTCTGTTATGCACTGCGTACCTCCCAGCTCTTTAACACCCCGAATATGTCCCGTTCCGCTTACGTGGCGAAGGTAGAAAAAGCCAACTGTGTAGCTTGCGGAAAATGCGTGGAATTCTGTCCGGCAGGGGCGGTAAAACTGGGTCAGAAACTGTGTGATAAAGAGGGCTGCGAAGTAATCTATCCGCGGATCCCACTCCCGTCGGAACAGCCTTGGGGCGAACACATGTGGTCACATAACTATCGAGATGTGAACCGGATCAACTGCTACGATACCGGTACTGCACCATGTAAAACTGCCTGTCCGGCACATATCGCTGTACAGGGGTATCTGAAACTGGCAAAAGAGGGACGTTACGATGACGCACTGGCGTTGATCAAAAAAGATAATCCGTTACCGGCAGTCTGCGGACATGTATGTAACCGCAGATGTGAGGATGCATGTACCAGAGGAACCGTCGATGAGGCGGTAGCCATCGATGAAGTAAAACGATTCCTGGCAGAACGTGACCTGAATGCGGAGACGAGATATATCCCGAAAAAGACGATTCCGTCCCTGAAAGGTGGATTTGATGAGAAAATCGCGATCATCGGTGCCGGTCCGGCGGGACTTTCCTGTGCATATTATCTGGCGCTGACCGGATACAAACCGACTATTTTCGAGAAAAATGAGGAACCGGGCGGTATGCTTCGTTACGGAATTCCTTCCTATAAATTAGAAAAAGATCTTCTGGCAGCAGAGATCGATGTGATCCGGAAACTCGGTGTGGAGATTCGCTGTGGTGTGGAGATCGGAAAAGATATCACGATCGAAGAACTGCGGGAACAGGGTTATAAAGGTTTCTACGTGGCGATCGGATGCCAGCGTGGAAGAAAACCGGGTATCACAGGAGAGAATGCAAAAGGTACTTATGCAGCCGTTGATTTCTTGCGGGAAGCGGGAGCGAAAGAAAGCTTTGCGCTTGAAGGTGATGTTGTGGTTGTCGGCGGTGGTAATGTAGCCATCGATGCGGCGAGAATCAGCAGCCGTTGTGTGGATGCGAAGATCTCCATGTTCTGTCTGGAACAGCGGGAAAATATGCCGGCAAGTAAGGAAGAGATTGCGGAAGCACTGGAAGAAGGTATCGAGCTGAACTGCGGCTGGGGACCGAAAGAAGTGCTGGAAGAAGACGGAAAAGTGGCCGGTGTGGTATTTAAAAAATGTATCCGTGTACTGGATGAACAGGGAAGATTTTCACCGGAATACGATGAAGAGCAGACTGTGACCATACCGTGTAAGCATGTGATCTTTTCCGTAGGACAGGCGATCGAATGGGGTAATATGCTGGATAACCTGGATCTGAAGAGACGGCCGAACGGCGGTGCACTGGCAGATAAACTGACCTATCAGACCTCTGAGCCGGATATCTTCGTCGGCGGTGATGTGTATACAGGACCGAGATTTGCCATCGATGCGATCGCAGCAGGACGGGAGGGTGCGATTTCCCTTCATCGTTATGTACATGAAAACTGTCCCCTGACCATAGGAAGAAACCGTCGTGATTTTGTG
>ERZ827150.4008-NODE-4008-length-13511-cov-3.594084_pt1 | contig 13511 bp, 8 predicted proteins | sample MGYA00519779_ERZ827150 | MGnify/ENA primary metagenome ERZ827150 (study PRJEB31778, sample SAMEA3449267) | human gut metagenome | biome: human gut; feature: human-associated habitat; material: faeces | place: United Kingdom | collected 2010/2012 ...
GGTGCGCAAGCTGCGCGAACTGCTCCTTCCCGAAGCCGAAGCGGGTCATTTCGTTCACGCCCATGCGCAGCGCGCCGGATGCGGAGAAGCCTTCCTCCTCGGGCGTTGCCTGATAGTTGCAGATGATGTTGTTCGCTTCCAGACGATCGGCAACCTCAGGACCGTGCGCATAGCCGACCTTGACGATGACCTGATGGGTCTCGGTGTAGTCCATGGCAGGGTCGCCCGCGACGTCGAGTCCTTCTGCGGCAAGGCTCTTGGCAAAGTGCTTCGCGTTTTCGACGACTGCCTTCTGGTACTCGTCCTTGAAAGCGTTCATTTCGTATGCTGCCATCAGCTGACCGAGCAGGGTGCCGAGATGGTGGTTCGAAACACTGCCGGGGAAGGTGCGCGTTTCAATGGTCTCCCACAGACCCCACTTGAGGTCCTCGGGCTTGTAGTTGACGCCGATGACGCCGCGCTGCGGACCGAAGAAGGTCTTGTGGGTGGAGCCGGTGACGATCTCCGCGCCCTCGGCAAAGGGATTCTGGAAATGGTCGCCGATGAGGCCCAGCACATGGGCCATGTCGTACATAATGGTGGTGGGGATCTTCTGCTCATCCACGAACTGGCGGATGGCGGCCACCGGCTCCTTGTGCAGCACCATGCTCTTGCCCAGGATGATCAGCTCCGGACGATAGCGTTCCAGCAGCTTCTTGGTCTCCTCCATATCGGTCTTGTAGGGGTTCTCCTTGCACACCGGGAAGTTGACCACAGCGGGCTTTTCCGTGATCGGGTCGATGGCCACATAGTCATGGAGGGCGCCCATGGGCTGTGCGGACAGGTGACCACCCTTGATGATGTGGTTGTTCATAACGTAACCCAGACGCTTGGCCTCGCGCTTGCGGTCGATGCGGTTCTTCCAGTCCATCAGAGCGGAGAACACGGCCATGTTGGCCATCTGGCCGCTGAGCACACGAGTCTCCACCTCGGAGCAGCCCAGGTAGGCGCGCATCTCGTCAATCAGCAGCTGTTCCACATGGTCGATGAACTCGGTGCCCTGATAGTAGAACACGTCCTTGTCGTAGAAGGCCAAGATCTTCTTATGCTCGGCGTACCGACAGGCGGGGTCGCTGCCACAGAGCAAGCGGACGGCACGGCTGGGGGTGTTCTCAGAGGGGATCAGGTTCACGCACCGCTCCTGCCGCCACACATGGTTTTCGGCGGCTTTTTTCAGCAGCTCGACTGCCTTGCCGGTGCGGTCGCCCTTGGCGGTGGATTCCGCTTCCTCCTCTACTTTATAAATGAGGGGACGGGCAAAGGGAGGAGCGCCTACGCTCATATGACGGGCGGGGATGACCGCCTTGACCCGCTTACCTCGGATGTCCACTTCCACCACGTCATCTTCCAACACATCGCTGTCGATGTACGCCATGCCGATGGCACGCTTGCCGCTGGCTTCCAGGATGACGGTGGAGATGCCCTCGCCCTGGGTCTTGAAATAGGGTACCATGGTGCCGCTGGTGACCCAGCCCACCAGCTTATCATTCTTGTAAACCTCCATGCCCGCACGCATGACCCCACGGCCGGTCAGGGCGATGGGTGCGATCTTCTTGGGCAGGGCGGACAGATCGCTGAAATCACGATCCATGTATCGCTGAGCGGCTTCCTGCTGTGCCTTCAATGCGGCGCGGCCGATGAAATCCCCCTTCTGGTCGGAGAAGCTGACGGCGAACTTGGACAGGGGGACGGCGAAGATGGGAATTTCGCTGCCATCGGGGGCGATGCCCATTTCGTGGCCGTACAGGGGCAGGGCAGCCTCCATGCGCAGGGTGTCACGGGCACCCAGGCCGGCGGGACGAGCGCCCAGCTCCATGAGCCGATTCCACAGCCACGCCGCATCCTCGCTGCGGACGTACACTTCATAGCCCAGAGGCTCACCGGTGTAGCCGGTCTTGGCGATGCGGGCTTCATGGCCTTCCAAGGGCAGGGTCTTGAGGGCGTTTTTGACCGGTTCGGTGGGGGCTTCGCCGCCTGCCAGGGTGGTGAGCATCTCCTTGCTCTTGGGGCCCTGGACGGCAATGGACGCCCAGTCCTTGGTGATGTCAGTCATGGTGCAGTCGTAGCCGGCGATGACCTTCTGCAGGTGTGCCCAGTCCTTTTCCGCATTGGCGGCGTTGACCACCAGCATGAACCGTTCTTCTTCGAACAGATAAAGATAAGCGTCGTCAATGGCGCCGCCCTGTTCGTTGGGGATGATGCAGTACTGGGCCATGTTCAGCTCCAGGGCGCTGACGTTGCTGGTCAGCACATGCTGCAAGAATTTGACTCGCTCCGGCCCCTCGATCAGGAACCGCCCCATGTGGGACACATCAAAGAGGCTGCACACCTGACGGGTGTAAAGGTGTTCGGCGATGATGCCGGTGGGATACTGGATGGGCATTTCCCAGCCGCCGAAATCCACCATGGTCGCGCCCGCTGCCACATGGATGTCGTACAGCTGGGTTCGTTTCAGTTCGCTCATGAAATTCATTCCTCCTCCAAATCTCTATTCGGATGCACGGATTCAAAAAAGGGCACAAAACACCATGTGCTTTGCGCCTCCGTTCTCCTGCTGACCTAAACGCCCTCCCACATCCCTGCCGCCAGGGAGACCGCGCCAATGCGATCGGGAGTGAGCGTGACGGTTCGGAGCCTCGTCCCAATTAGGTCGTATCGCTGTGATCCAAAAACAGTTTCATTTTACACCCTGCCCTGTGATTTTGCAAGATTTATCACGCCGTTTGGTTCCATCTCCGGCAATTTCTCTTGACAAGCGGCGAAAAACCGGAACCATCCCCCCGATGGCTCCGGTTTTTCCCGTTCCTTTTTCGTTCTCTCATCCATGCTTCCAGTGCTCCCGCATCCGCTGCCAGAACCCCACTGGCTCCGGCTCCGGTTCCACTGGCCGGTGGAAGGACTCCGTCATGAACTGCTCCTGGCTGTTGCAGGCGGTGGACAAGGTGTGCTCCTTCCGGTGGTACGTTCCATCAGAACAGAGGAAGCTGGCCTTCACGTTGTCCCGCAGCTGACAGGTCAGCATCCATTGCAGCTGTTCCCGTATCTCTCTGTCGTGAACCGGACAGGCGATCTCCACCCGCCGTTTTAAATTTCGGGTCATCAGGTCGGCAGAGGACAGGTACATCTTGGCGTCCGCCCCCTTGCCAAAGCAATAGATACGGGCGTGCTCCAAAAAACGTCCTACGATGCTGGTCACCTGGATGTGCTCCGTCTCCCCTGCCACGCCGGGCAGCAGGCAGCAGATGCCCCGCACGATGAGCTCCACCTGCACCCCTGCCTGGGACGCCGCTCGGAGCTTGTCGATCATCCCCCGCTCGGTGACCGAGTTGACCTTGATGCAGATATAGCCATCCGCCCCCTTCTCCATCTCCTGGTCGATGAGGGCGCATAGCTGATCTCGGATGCCGTAGGGGGACACCAGCAGCTCCTGATACTGCCCTGCCAGATCATTGACCAGCAGGTTGCGGAAAAAGCGAACGGCGTCCTGGCCGATGGGTTCGGAGGCGGTCATCAGGCTCAGGTCGGTATACATGGCGTTGGTCTTTTCATTGTAATTACCGGTGCCGATCTGGGTGATATAGCGCATTTTGCCCTTGTCCCGAAGGGTGATGAGACAGATCTTGCTGTGGCACTTGAATCCCTCCATGCCGTACACCACCTGGCATCCCGCCTCCTCCAGCAGCTCCGACCAGGCCACGTTGTTGGCCTCGTCAAACCGCGCCCGCAGCTCCATGAGCACCAGCACTTCCTTCCCGTTCTCCGCCGCTCGGCAGAGGATGTGGGCAATTTTCGAGGAGGACGCCAGCCGATAGATGGTGATCTTGATGGACAGCACGTCCGGCCGCTCCGCCGCCTCGCTGAGCAGGCGCAGGAAAGGCTCTACCGAATCAAAGGGGTAGAACAGCAGCCGATCCTGCCGCTGGATCTGGGGGATGATCTCCTTCTCCCGCTCCAGATCCTCCGGCCAACGGGAGGGATAGGGCGGATAGCTCAGCCGCTTGGCTTTGCCGTGGGACAGTGCGCCTGCCAAGGTGAATATATACCCCATCTGCAACGGACAGGAGTCCACAAAGCATTGTTCCGGATCGACCTGCACCAGCTTGGTCAGGCAGGTGAAAAATGGGGCAGAAACCTCCTGATTCAGTTCCAAGCGCACCACGGCCAGCCGCCCCCGCTTTTTCAGCAGCTTGAGCACCTGCTTTCGGAAGTCCTCCTCGTTGTCCTCGAACTTCTCCTCATCGAAGCTGATGTCTGCATTGCGGGTGACCGTGATGAGACAAGTCTCCAGCACCTCATAAGCGCCGAACAGCGCAGGCGCCCAGTGGAGCAGGATCTCCTCGGTTCGGATGAAGCGCAGCTCTGTCTCCGGCAGCTTCACATAGGCGGGTACGGACTGGGGCACCGGCAGGATGCCGATGGCGCCCTTGCCTTTTTTATCCTGGAGCAGCGCCGTCACATAGAGCCGCTTGCTGACCAGGTGGGGCACGGGGTGATGGCTGCCGATGATAATGGGGGACAGAATGGGCAGGATGTTGGTCTTAAAATACCGTTCGATGTATTTTCCCTCCCTGCCGCTCAGCATCTGGTAGGTCACATCCTCCACCCCAGCCTCATGCAGAGCGGAGAGGACGCCGGCATAGATGGCCTTCTTCTGCTCGATGAGCCCCGGCACCGTCTGATAAATGCAGTGCAGCTGCTGGATGGGCGTCATGCCCGTCTTGTTGTCCACCGCCTCCGGCGAGACGGCGGCCAAGTCAAAGAGACTGCCCACCCGCACCATGAAAAACTCATCCAGGTTATTGGCGAAGATGGCCACGAACTTCAGCCGCTCCAACAGCGGATTGCTCTCGTCTGCCGCTTCCTCCAACACCCGCTGGTTGAATCGCAGCCAGCTCAGCTCCCTGTTTTGGGTGTATCGGTATTGTTCTGCTCGATTTTCAGCACTTTTTGGCACAAATATCCCTCCCTTACACCGTATTTACAAACCACCAGCTCCTTTGTCTCAAACAGCCGTCCCAGGTGGCACAGAATGAGCAGGCCAGGCACCATGGTGTGGATGCGCTCCGGTACATGGCGCAGCAGCAGGTCAATGGCGTTCTGGTCGCCAGTCTCCAGCGTCTGGCACAGCCCTTCCAGCTGCTCCATTGTGATGGTGCGGCTGCCTGGGGTCAGGTGGTACACCTTTTTGCACAGCTTCAGGGCGGCGCGCGCCGTGCCGCCCACGCAGATCAGATGGGTGCATCGAGAGAAGTCCAGCAGCGCTTTTTCCTCCACCGTTTCCTCGATGGCCTCTTTCATCCGCTTCAGTGCGCCATCCCCTGGCAGGATCTTCTTCACATAAGACCGGTACAGGCTCAGCGATCCCATCCGAAAGCTGGCGGACTGAACCGGCTGCCCCTGGTCGAACACCACCACTTCCGTGCTGCCGCCGCCGATGTCTAAAAAGGCGCCGCTGGTGCAATGAACCTCTAGCCCTGCGCCGTAGTAGCCCAGCAGGGCTTCCTCCGTTCCGCTGAGCACCTCTACAGAAAAGCCGGTGGCCGTTTGGATGGCCCACACCGCCTCTGCTGTGTTGAAGATGTTCCGCAAAGACGCCGTGGCAAAGACGGCTACCGCCGTGATGTCCAATGCCGCCAACGTCTCTCGAAATTCCAACAACCCGCTGCACGCTCGGGCGATGCCCTCCGGCGACAACCGTCCTTCTTCCACATAGCCGGCCAATCCGGCCATACTTTTCTCTCGGAATAAAATCTTGAATGTTTCGCCTGCAACCTCATATACGGTCAAGCGCATGGAGTTGGAGCCGATGTCAATGATCGCCTGTTTCATCCCGTTTTCCTCCTCTCCTTGCGTGTCTCAATCGGTTCATCCTGCGCAATCGACACACTGTCTCTATGATATCCAATTGCTGGGAATTTATGACAGCACACCTGGCCGTCTCCGCCGGAAGCCCCCTTCCCACAGAATTCACCAGGTGTGCATTCACCACGCAGTCTAACGATTTTATCAGGCACCGGTTAAATCTATCCGTTCGGCTGTGTAAATTTTCTGTAAAGTCAAACCGACCCGCTCCCGCGCCGATACCGAAGTTCCCAAAAGGCCACGGCGCTGGCCGCCGCCACATTCAGCGAATCCACCCCATGGGACATGGGGATGCACACCGTGTGGTCGCATCGGGCAATGGTCTCCTCCGCCAGACCGTCCCCCTCGGTGCCCAGTACGATGGCCAGCTTGTCCGCCTCTTGCAGCACCGGATCCTCGATGCTCACGGCACGGTCGCTCAGCGCCATGGCCGCCGTCTGGAAGCCCAGCTTTTTCAGGCGTTCCAGCCCTGGATGGGGCCAATCCGCTGCTTTTTCCCCGATGCGCGTCCAAGGCACCTGAAAGATCGTCCCCATGCTCACCCGTGCCGCCCGCCGGTAGAGCGGGTCGCAGCAGGTGGGGGTGACTAGGACGGCATCCATATGCAGGGCGGCGGCGGAGCGAAAGATGGCGCCCACGTTGGTGGGATCCACGATCCCCTCCAGAACCGCCACCCGATGGGCGTCTGCGCACAGCGCCTCCACGGCGGGCAGCTTGGGACGCTGCATGGCACAGAGCACCCCACGGGTCAGGGCGAAGCCGGTGAGCTGAGCCAGCACCTCCCGTTCCGCTGTAAACACCGGCACATCCCCGCACCGGACAAGGATGCTCGCTGCGTCCCCTGCAATGTGACGGCGCTCCATGAGCAGGGACACGGGCACGCAGCCGGCGTCCAGGGCACGGGCGATGACCTTGGGGCTTTCGGCAATGAAGATCCCCTTCTCCGGCTCCAGCCGGTTGCGCAGCTGTGCTTCGGTCAGTCGGGTGAATACCGCCAGCTCTGGACGGGTCAGGTCGGTCACTTCTACAATGTTGGGCATACGGTTCTCCCTCTCTATCTCGAATTTTGTTGCCGTTATTGTACCCCAACGGCGGTGAAAAGTCCAATTTTTGCGAAAAACCCTGCGGAAGGATTCCACAGGGTTTTATGGTCATTCTTTGGGACTGACGTCCGATTTCTTCGCCCTCTCCTTGCCGCTGCGCTGCCGGATGTCGCTCTGGAGCAGCCGATACAGGGTGGCCACGATGGGCACGCTGAGCAGCATCCCCACAATGCCCAGCATCCCGCCGCCCACGGTGATGGCGGCCAGCACCCACACGCCGGGCAGGCCAATGGAGGTGCCCACCAGCTTGGGGTAGATCAGGTTGCCCTCCAGCTGCTGGAGGATGACCAGGAAGATGACAAAGATGAGCGCCTTCATGGGCGAGATGGTCAGGATGAGCAGGGCGCCCACCACCGCACCGATGTATGCGCCGGCGATGGGGATGAGGGCGGTGACGCCCACCAGGGTGCCGATGGCCAGGGCGAAGGGCAGGCGCAAAACCGTCATGCCCAGGATGCACAGGACACCCAGGATGACCCCGTCAAAGCAGCGTCCCACAATGTAGCCGTGGAAGCACTCGTCCATGGTCTGGAACACATAGTGAACCCGCCCCCGATCCTTGGGACGCAGGTAGGTGTCCAGCAGCCGCCGTCCCTGCGCCAGCAGGGTGTCTCTGCCCAGCAGCAGGTAGAGCGCAAAGACCAGCGCCAGCGCCCAAGTGACAATGGTGGAAAATACCGAGCCGACTGCGCTGACCACCCAGTTGACGGTGCCGCCCACCCCGTGGGTGAGGAACTGGACGGCCTGTTTGACGGCATTTTCCCAGTTGGTGTTCTGGAGCCAGTTGAGTACCTCCTGGGGCAGCAGACCGTAGAGCCTGTTCAGGTCGCCCACGCTCTCCAAGTCCAGGGACTGCGCCCAGCTGCTCACCTGAATATACATCAGCCGCACCGAACGCACCAGCTCCGGCACCACCAGCTTGCCCACCAGAAAGAGGACGCTGCCCACCGCCGCCAGGGTCAGCAGCACATACAGGGGCTTGACGCCGGAACCCAGCTTGGGGAAGCGCTGTTCCAGCTTCAGCTTCCGTTCAAAGAAGGTCATGGGGATGTTGACCATATAAGCCAGCATAAATCCCAAGATCAGCGGGGCGGACGCACCGATGCAGATCTCCGCCAGGCCGGCCAGCACCGACCAGTAGTGGACAGCCAGGTACAGCAGCAGGCCGCTGAGCACCAGGCGCCTGCAATCTTTCCATTCCATCTTCATATGCGTATCCGTCCTCTCCTTAAAAATGGTCAGGATTTCTTCTCCTCCGCCTCCAACGCCTCGGCGATCTGGATGCCCGCCAGCAGAACATCGTTCAAATCTCGGGTGGGCAAGATCAGATCGCTCTGTTCCAAATAGGCGAAGTAGTCGGAAAAGGCATGGATCAGGTTGTTCTCCTGGAATACATACACCTTCATCCCCTTCATCTGCCGCCGCTGGAGGATGATGCGCTCCTTGGGCGCCACGAAGAAGATGAATTCAGACGACGCCTGCACCCGACTGTCATCCAGCAGATAGATTGGCTTGCTGGGGTTGGGGTGATAGAGCATCTCCTTCAAAATCAGCGCCCGAGCTTTGGGGGCAACAACGGGGACGATCTGATCGGAGTACTCCGGCAGGATCCCCGTCCGAGCAAAGTCCAGGAGCCCCTCTCGGGTGCAGAAGCTCACATAGCGGTTCTCCTTGCGCATATGACTGACGTACTTTTCCATCAGCGGGGCAAGGGTCGGGGTCTGGTACATCCGCAGCACCTCGTCCGGCAGATAACCGCCAAAGCAAGGTGCGATGAAGTACTGATACCCGCTGCGCCAGAAATCCCAGACGCCATGCTCAACGGTCGTTTGCTCTGTGCCGCCGATATTCTCGATAAAGGGCTTGGCTCGGCTGATGGCCTCCTGGAACTGGGCGTGGCAGGCCACCAGAATGGAGTCGGTAGCGGAGAACAACGCCCGATCCATCCGGGCGGTCACCAGCATGACGCCGGAGCTGGTCATGACGCAGTAGGGGTAGAGGGCGCCGATGGTGTCCGTCAGGTTGGAGTCAGAATAATAGTAGTACGCCTCGTAGCTGTCTCCGGAGACTGCCATGAGAAAGAGGAGGGAGTTGAAAAAGTTCAGGATGTCTTTGGTCTTCTCCTCTTGATTTGGGGAAAACTGGATGATCTGCCGCATCCGTATCTTTTTGTTGCTCTTGTTCTGAAAGAAAGACTTTAGATATTTCAGGAATTCATTGGGCTGCCGAGGCAGAAAGAGGTCGATCTTGGGCTCCGGCTTGAGCATCTCCGCCTGTGCCAGGTGGCACAATTCCTGGTACACTCGGTTTTCCCCCAAAATGGGGGCACGGGAGACGGAATAGACCGCCTCGCCCACGAACTCATGGATGGGACGCCGATTCTGGCCCGTCAGCAGCGCCAAATCATCCAGACATTCTGCGCAGCCCACCCGACTTTCGTAGATGTTTTCCCCGATCTCCGCGATCTCATACAGCTTTCGCAGCTGTTCCTCCTCGCCTGGAGTCAGCTGCAACGCCGCCAGGATCGCCGCCAAATGCTCCTTGGTGGGCATCCGCTTCCCGTTCAGGAACTGAAAGAAGCTGAAACGGTTGATCTTGGACTCCTCTATGATCTGATTTTTAGATTTCCCACTGAGTTTGATGGCTTGACTTAGTTGATCAGAAAATTTACTCATTTTAAATAGATACTCCCTTGCTGTAAAAGCGCGCTGTACCCGTTAAAATCATTCGCACTGTTTTTGGTTAATTGCGATTATACCATTAAGTCTCCGATTTGAAAAGGTATTCCTTTCAAATTTAGAAAAATCCTGTACTTTTATTCCGTTTTTAGGAACATTTTCATAGAAACTATCCAACAACGTCAAAAACCTCTGGCAGGATTGCCAGAGGTTTTTGCGTTCATCTGTGTTCACGATCAAAAGAAAAGAGAGAGAGTAGTAAGTAGGTAAATCAAGGAGTGTTCAAACCGGGCCGCTTCTTACCCGGCGTGATTATTGTAGCGCAAAAGGAGGATGGAGTGTTGAAAGAACTTTGAATGGATTGTAACGAGTTTGTGAATAGGAACATAAATCGGGAGATCACGCATAGGATAACAAGTGAATCAAAACCAGCAATGGAGGTAGCAGCTATGTACGAATCCCACATCCCACCCATCAACCAACCAATCCCCATCCCCACGCAGCCCAAAGAGCAGGATCTGGACGATTTCATCTTCGCCCAGGACGGTGCGCCGGTGAGTGAGCGCTGAGGCCATGCCTGTTTTTACAGGCATGGCCTGCCCAGCAGGCAACTGCACCTTTACACCACCGCCCTTTTCCGATATAATACAGGATAAATGATTATGATTTTACCTCATCGTGAAAGGACGAGTTCCATTATGGCATCTATCAAATACGACGAATATAAAGTCAAGCTCAACAATCTCAAGCCCACCTTGGACGACCTGGGTCAGTCCCTGGGACTGGAAGCGGCAGCAGAGGAGCTGGATCTATTGCAGGCACAGAGCGCAGCAGAGGATTTTTGGAACGACATGGAGAAGGCGCAAAAAGTCTCCCAGCGCATCAAGAATCTCCAGGACAAGCTGGACGCCCAGCAGAAGCGGCTGGACACCGTAGAAGATCTGCTGGTGCTGTGCGAAATGGGGCAGGAAGCGGATGACGACTCCATGGTAGCGGAGCTGGAGGAGAGCTACGCCAAACTGGAGGAAGACATCGAGTCCGCCCGCCTGGCCACCCTGTTCACCGGTGAATACGACTCCAACGACTGTATGCTCACCATCCATGCCGGCGCCGGCGGCACCGAAGCCCAGGATTGGGCGTCCATGCTCTTTCGGATGTATCAGCACTGGTGTGACCGGCACAACTTTAAGTGCGAGACCCTGGACTACGAGGACGGCGATGAAGCCGGCCTGAAATCCGCCACCATGATGATCACCGGCGAGAATGCCTACGGCTATCTGCGCAGCGAGCACGGCGTCCACCGCCTGGTGCGCATCTCCCCCTTTGACTCCAACGCCCGCCGCCAGACCTCCTTCGCCGCTGTGGAAGTCATGCCCGACCTGCCCGACGATGTGGAAGTGGACATCCGTCCAGAGGACGTGGAAATGCAGGTGTTCCGCAGCTCCGGTGCCGGCGGCCAGCACATCAATAAGACCTCCTCCGCCGTCCGGCTCATCCATAAGCCCACCGGCGTGGTCGTTTCCAGCCAGCAGGAGCGCTCCCAGTTCCAGAACCGCGAGACTTGCTACCGGATGCTGCGAGACAAGCTGGTGCAGCTGCAAATGCAGGCACACGCCGAGAAGATCTCCGACCTGAAGGGCGTTCAAATGAAAATCGAATGGGGCAGCCAGATCCGCTCCTACGTCTTTATGCCCTACACCATGGTCAAGGATACCCGTACCGCCTTTGAGACCAGCAACGTCAACGCCGTCATGGACGGCGACCTAGACGGGTTCATCAACGCTTACCTCACCTGCGAGGCCACCGGTACTTGGGCGACGAAATAAGCATAAGCGCAAACGGGAGAACCCAAACCAAGCTGCTGGGGTTCTCCCCTTTTTATACATAAATCGTTTAAACTCTTTTCAGTCTCGTTTCAGTTAACCGTACTATTCTTGAGTCACAGGAAAGAAAGACAGCACCGCATGAATCCAGCCCGCCCTACATAAACTGGAGGCATCTCCGCTGTCAGCAGCAAAGGAGTGAACTTTGATGTACTTTAACCAGAATCCCAATGACAATCGCGATACCCAGACCAACCTGAATCATAGTACCTATCACTACACCGGCCCTGAATTGAACGGGCGGGAACGCAGCGGAGAGCCGAAACCCGGCTTCTTCCAGCGGCGGCAAGGAAACGGCAAGGCGCCCAAGCAGAAAAAAACCGCCTCCGGCCGCTTCGGCGCAGGCTCCGTGGTAGCCATCGTCCTGGCAGCCGCCCTGGTGGGCGGCGGAGTCGGCGGCGTGGTGGGCAGTGGGTTCGGCTCCTCCGGCGGCTCCACCTCTGTGGCCGTCAGCGACCGCACCGACTCCGGTTCCGGCGGTACGGAAGTCTCTACCACCAAGGTCAAGGCTGGAGACACCATGACCTCCTCCCAGATCTATTCCACCTATGGCAAGAGCGTAGTCTCCGTCAATGTAAAGACCAGCAACGGCGAAGGCGCCGGCACCGGCTTCTTTATCAGTGACGATGGCTATATCCTCACCTGTCATCACGTCATCGACGGTGCCACCGCCATCTCCATCGTCACCCAGGACTCCACCAGCTATGAAGCAGAAGTGGTTGGCAGTGACTCCGACCTGGATACCGCCGTTCTAAAGGTGAAGAACGCCGGCAAAAAGACCACCTTCCCTGCCGTGGTTCTGGGGGACAGCTCCTCCCTGACTGTGGGGGACAGCGTCACCGCCATCGGCAACGCCCTGGGCACTCTGGCCAACACCCTGACCACCGGCGTGGTCAGCGCCAAAGACCGTGCCATCTCCATGAGTGACGGCACCGCCATGAAGCTGCTCCAGACCGATTGCACCGTCAACTCCGGCAACTCCGGCGGCCCCCTGTTCAACCAGTACGGCGAGGTCATCGGCATCATCAACGCCAAGTATTCCAGCGGCACCAGCACCTTCTCCAGCAACGAGGCATCCATTGAGGGCATCGGCTTCGCCATCCCCATCAATGACGTCCAGACCATTCTGAGCGACCTGATGAAGCACGGCTACGTCACCGGCAAGCCCTACCTGGGCATCTCCGTCTCCACCGTCTCCTCTGTCACCGCCCAGCAGTATTCCAACATGAAGGTGGGCGCATATGTCAACAGCGTCACCAGCGGCTCCTGCGCCGAAAAGGCGGGGTTGCAGGTGGGTGACATCATCACCCAGGTGGACGGCAAGGACATCACCACCAGCGCCGAGCTCATCGACGCCAAAAACACCCACAAGGCCGGAGACGAGATGACCTTGACCGTCTATCGGGACAAGGACTATACCACCTTGAAGGTGACGCTGGACGAGCAGAAGCCCAACTCTGACGAGGAACAGGACACCCAGCAGGATCAGCAGAGCCAGCAAGGACAGAGCGGCCAGAGTGGCCAGAGCGGTCAGAGCCAGCAGGGACAGAGCGGACAGTACTATTATAGCTGGCCCTTCGGGAATTCCGGGTGGTAAGAATTACTCTTACCTTGCCAAAGCTCAAGCGCCGCAGGCCAACTTAAGTTTTGCGGAGCTTTTTAAGTGAGATTCCAAATCTATGATTTGGCTCAATCGAACTTACACAGAGTGACAAAAGCGACTAGGGTCCAGGGGCAAGGCCCCTGGTCGCTGACCGCAGTCAGCGAAATCCCCCTGCCTTCTAAAAGCGCAGGAAAGGGTGAATTTTCGGCAACGCCGAAAAGAGGGGAAACCCTCGCCGGGGGTTTCCCCTAAATAGGAACACACACTCACTTTTTCATTCCATTTTCATTCAACCAACCCAAGCAGTTTTCTTTTTCATGTTTTTTCCTTTTGAAGGGACGCC
>ERZ827150.4009-NODE-4009-length-13507-cov-6.033452_pt1 | contig 13507 bp, 11 predicted proteins | sample MGYA00519779_ERZ827150 | MGnify/ENA primary metagenome ERZ827150 (study PRJEB31778, sample SAMEA3449267) | human gut metagenome | biome: human gut; feature: human-associated habitat; material: faeces | place: United Kingdom | collected 2010/2012 ...
TCATCCGGGCGGTTCAGGCTTTCTCCTGCCACGGGGTGGCCAGGGCCACTCCCAGTTTTATTCAATCGACTTTCACGTTACACACAGGTTCTTTGTTTCTTTCTTGACTCAAGAAAGAAACGTAACCCCTTCGTCCCCTCGTTCCTGCCCCCTTAGCTGCTCATCCGGGTCAGCTCCACGTTCAGGCGCGAAAGGATGCGCTTTTCCAGCCGGGAGATGTAGCTCTGCGAAATCCCCAGCGCGTCGGCAACCTCCTTTTGCGTCATCTCCCGCGCGCCGCCCAGGCCGAAGCGAAGCTGCATGATCTGCTGCTCGCGCAGGGGCAAGCGCGCCAGCGCCGCGCGCAATAGCTGCTTTTCCACCTTGTCGTCCATGCGGCGGTAAACCAGATCGCTCTCCGTGCCCAGAATATCGCTTAGCAGCAGCTCGTTGCCATCCCAATCCTTGCGCAGCGGCTCATCCAGGGAGATTTCATAGCGAATCCGCGCCGTGTGGCGCAGATGCATCAGCATTTCGTTTTCGATGCAGCGCGAGGCGTAGGTGGCCAGCTTGTTCTTCTTTTCGGGGTCAAAGGTGTTGACTGCCTTGATCAGCCCGATCGTGCCGATGGAGATCAGATCCTCCAGCCCCACGCCCGAGCTTTCAAACTTGCGGGCAATGAACACCACCAGCCGCAGATTGCGCTCAATCAGGATGGAGCGCACCGTGCCGTCATCCGTGGGCAGCTTTTGCAAAAGCTCCGCTTCTTCCTCGCGCGTCAGCGGCTGGGGAAGCGGGTCCGCCCCGCCGATGTAATCCAGCGAACCCGCGCAGAGCCGCGCCCAGATTGCGTATAGCTGCCGTCGCATATCAATCATCTATGTCATCCCCCTCGGCAATTGATTTTATAAATTCAGCGTGGGCGGCAGCAGCGCACGCCGCCCGTGCAGGCAGGGCGATACCGCCACCACCGCGTCCGCCGCGCGCCATACGCGGCCGTCGCGCACATATAGCCCCCGCGGGCGAAAGCACATCATCAGCCGCTTGCCGCTGGCCGTGCGCACGCAGATCAGCCGAAATCCGCGCGGCAGCGTGCTCAGCTGCTCGCAGCGCGTGCCGGGCGGCAAATACGCGCGGATGGCCTGATAGGGCACCACCACCACGGGCAGCTCGGTGACGGGATCGCGCAGGCAGTTGCCGCTGTCCACCAGCCCGTCCAGCGATACGCCGCCGCGCTCGAACAGCAGGCGGACGTCCGCGCGCTCCCCCGCGCGCGATTGCCAGCGCAGCAGCAGATGCACGGCGTAAAGCACGCCCGGCGCGCAGGCCAGCGCGGCCGCCCAGCCGCCCAGACCCAACCGGTGCATATACTGCGCCATGCCCGCGGACAAAAGCCCGGCAATCAGCAGCCGGGCGCTGCCGCTCGGCGCGCGGCGCAGACCAAAGGCCAGCAGCGCCATCAGCACGGCGATGGGCAGCGCGGCATAGGCGCTGGCGCGCAGCCCCCACAGGGATAGGGCGATCATGGACAGAAGGGCGCCTGCCAGCGCGGAAAGCAGTACGCGCCCCGGCCGCGCGCGCAGGGAGGATAGCCGCATGGCCGCCGTCAGGCACAGCGTATCCATCAGCAGGTTCATCAGCAGATATTCCTCGCCTATGACGACCATAACGCTCCCTCCTACGCTGCCTATGATAGCGCGTTCGCCGGGCAAGGGCCGTCGATACGGAGCGCGTAAAAAAGCGAAATAGCGCGGGAAAGAGAAGATGAAGGGGAAGCTTTTTGCATGCAAAAAGGCGGCAGATCGTTTGACCTGCCGCCTTGATAGGCTGCTTTATTATTTGGCGTATTCCGTGCTGCGGGTTTCGCGGATCACGTTTACGCGGATCTGGCCGGGATACTCCAGCTCACGCTCGATGCGCTTGGCGATCTCCTTGGCCATCACCTTGGTGCCCTCGTCGGTTACATCCTCGGGTTTGACCATGATGCGGATCTCGCGGCCGGACTGGATGGCGAAGGACTTTTCAACGCCGGCAAAGTCGTTGGCGATGGCCTCCAGCTTCTCCAGGCGCTTGATGTAGTTCTCCAGCGATTCGCGGCGCGCGCCGGGACGGGCGGCGCTGATGGCGTCGGCGGCCTGCACCAGCACGGCCTCCACCGTCTGCGGCTCCACATCGTTGTGGTGCGCCAGGATGCAGTGGATCACGTCGTTGCTCTCGTGATACTTGCGGGCCAGCTCGCCGCCCAGCTGCACGTGCGTGCCTTCCTGCTCATGGTCGACAGCCTTGCCGATATCATGCAGCAGACCCGCGCGCTTGGCCAGCTGAACGTCCGCGCCCAGCTCGGCGGCCATCAGGCCGGCCAGATGGCTGACCTCGATGGAGTGCTTGAGCACGTTCTGGCCATAGGAGGTGCGGTAGCGCATGCGGCCCAGCAGCTTGACCAGCTCGGGATGCAGGCCGTGCTGACCCGTCTCGAAGATGGCCTGTTCGCCAGCCTCGCGGATCTGGTTGTCCACTTCCTTCTTGGCCTTTTCCACCATTTCCTCGATGCGGGCGGGGTGGATGCGGCCATCCTGAATCAGCTTTTCGATGGCGATGCGCGCAATCTCGCGGCGCACGGGATCGAAGGCGGATACGATGACGGCTTCGGGGGTATCGTCGATGATCAGATCGACGCCCGTGGCGGTTTCCAGGGCGCGGATGTTGCGGCCCTCGCGGCCGATGATGCGGCCCTTCATATCGTCGTTGGGCAGGTTAATGACGGACACGGTGGTTTCGGCCACATGGTCGGCGGCGCACTTCTGGATGGCCAGGGCGATGATGTTGCGGGCCTTCTTTTCGCCCTCGTCCTTGGCCTTGGCCTCGATATCGCGCACCATGGCGGCGGCGTCGTGGTAGGCTTCCTTCTGCACGCGGCTGATGATCATCTGCTCGGCCTCATCCTGGGTCATGCCGGCGATGCGTTCCAGCTCCTTCACCTGCTTGTCGCGCAGCTGCTCGGCCTCGTCGTAGAGGGCCTGCGTCTGCTCGGACTTTTGGTTGATGGCCTCCTCGCGCTTTTCGAGGTTATCCATCTTTTTATCCAGCATTTCCTCACGCTGGTTCACGCGGCGCTCGCTGCGCTGCATTTCGGCGCGGCGGGTGCGGATCTCGTCGTCCAGCTTGGTTTTGAGGCGAAGGACCTCCTCCTTGGCCTCGATTTCCATTTCTTTTTTCGTTTCCGCCGCCTTGCGGGTAGCGTCGTCCAACAGTTTTTTCGCGTATTCCTCGGTTCGGCCGATGCGCTTTTCGGCCATGTTCTTGCGATAAAAATAGCCGCCGCCCGCGCCGACCAGCGCGAAGACGACCATGAGTGCGATTGCGAGAATTAAGTCCACCTGGCTGCCTCCTTCTTTCTTGTTTTTCCAAATTTCAATATGTAATCTTGCCAATTGAAAAAACCGTGCGGGTTAAAAACCCCACGGCTATATGCTGAATTTGGGCACAACATGAAGCCTCGGTTTGCACACAACAAAACAGCAATGCCAAAACAGCTTGCTTTATCATGCAAGAGCAGGCGCCCACGCCCACTCGCAAAGAGCGAAAAGACATGTGTATCGAAAAACAGCATAGCCGCCGTGCTTACGCGCGGCCGCTTTTCAGCCGGTCATGCTATTGTATACATACAGCGGGGCATTTGTCAAGCGTTTTCTGGCCATTCGCGCCAATTTATACCTATTATTAGCTCGACCCAATACGACGGCTTCCGCGCCCGCCGCGCGATTGCCGAAGAAGCAAAAATTCTGCTTGACTTTTTGCCCGTATCCCGGTATAATAATGCGTGTTCGTAGGGGCATGGTGTAATGGTAACACGTGGGTCTCCAAAACCTTTGTTGTGAGTTCGAGTCTTACTGCCCCTGCCAAGAGAGCCTTTTCTGAAAAGAGAAGGCTCTCTTTCTATTTTGGATTGTTCACGCCGGCACAAGCAAATATTGCGCCCCTGCAAGGGCGGCGCATGCACGCTATGCCTTGCAGGAGCGCAGTGAGGGCAATTATGCTTAAAGCGTTACGGAAGACGCATCAGGCTTCTTTGGAGACGTCCGCGTCGATATAGAGGATATCGTGGCGGTTATACTCAATGGTAAATTGAATATGGCTGCCCTCGCTGAAGCCGTCGGGATAGCAGAAAGCGCCGGGGAAATCGCTGATGAGGCGCTTATCCTCAAAGGTTTGCAGCTCGTCGCTGCTTAGCCAGATGCTCAACGGGTTGCGTCCCTTGAAGCCTTGAATGGCGCAGGGCGTATGGATCAGCGCGCAACCAGTGGCTTTTTTGCTTATTGATTTGTTCTTTATCCCTTCGCCCTTCGCATATCCTCCCGGACGGATTGCAGCTGGCGCAGGATATCCAGGATGCGCGCGTCGGTGCGCTCCACCTGCTCCTTGGCCTCGCTGATCTGGCTCAGGGCTGTCCAATCGCTGAAAAGGTTATCCCACACGATGTCGGTTACGCGCCAGAAGGCGGACAGCTCGGTGGTTGCGTCGCAGCGCACGCGCACATCATGCAGCTCGCGGTTAAAGCGATCCAGCGCGCGGCGAAGCTGCGCGATTTCCTGCTCGGCTTTATCCATGCGGCTGTGCTTGATCAGCCCCGACAGCAGGCCGCCGCCTATCAGATCATACACGCCCCAGCCCTTGGCGCTGCGCAGGGTGGATAGCGCCTGCTGCGCCTGCGCGTGGGCTGCCTGACCCGCCTGGATGGCCTGGTCGGTTTCGTATATCAAGGATTGGAGATTGCTTTGTTCCATATTAGCTCCTTCTGGGCGGCGGTTCCTGCACCGTCCAAAGGCAGTATAGCAAGCATGCCCTGCCTGTGCAAGCCAAAATGGATGAAAGATACGTTTTGCCGTCCGAAAGCAGCCGTCAGGCGTATGCCTTTAGCGTGAAGGAAGCGCGTACCAGAGCTCGCCCCTCGGCCAGGGTGTGGATTTCCCCCGCGTGCAGCAGCTGGGACAGGAGATTGCCAATCGCCGTGGCTTCGGCCGGGCCCGCGGTCAGCGGACGCGCAAGCGCGCGGGCAGTCAGGCGGTTCAGATAATCGTTGCGGCAGCCGCCGCCCACCACGCGCAGGCAGGCGATGCGGCGGCCGGTCAGCGCTTCCAGCTCGTCCACCGCCGCGCGGTAGCAATCCGCCAGGCTATGGCACACGCACGCGGCCAGGTCGCCCACATCCGCAGGCGCGGGATAGCCGCCCTCGGCCAGGGCGCTGCGCAGCTCCGCCGCCATGGAGACGGGGGCCAGGAAACGCGCGGCGTTGCAGTCCACCCGGCCTGGATAGCCGTCGTGCCGCTCGGCCAGCGCTGCCAGCTCGGCAAAGGAGGTCTGCGGGCACAGCTCGCGCCGCAGCTCCTGCAGCATCCAAAGGCCCATGATGTTTTTGAGATAGCGAATCGTGCCCTGCGCGCCGCCCTCGTTGGTCAGGTTGCGCGCGCGGCTTTCCGGGGTCAGGATGGGCGCGGGCAGCTCCATGCCCAGCAGGCTCCATGTGCCGCTGGAAAGATATGCGTCGTTTGTCTCCAGCGGCGCGGCCATCACGGCGGCGGCGGTATCGTGCGTGGGAGCCAGGAGAATCTGGGTATCAAAGCCCACGGCCTGGGCAATTTCAGGCAGCAGCGCGCCCACCCGCGTGCCGGGCTGCGACAGGGGGCCGAACAGCCGCCGCGGAAAGCCGCAGCGGTCGATCAGCTCCCAGTCCCAATCGCGCGCGCGCGCGTCCAGCAGCCCCGTGGTGGAGGCGTTGGTATACTCATGCACGCGCTGGCCGGTGAGCAGATAGTTCAGATATTCGGGCAGCAGCAGCATTTCCTGCGCGGCATCCAGCTCTCCTGCCTCGCGCAGGGCGGTCAGCTGATAGATGGTATTAAACGGCTGCTTTTGGATACCTGTGCGGGCATACAGCGCTTCCTCATCGATGACGCGGCGGACGATTTCATCCATGCCCTGCGTGCGGCCGTCGCGATAGCTTACCGCGTCGCCCAGCATGCGTCCCTGCGCGTCCAGCAGCACAAAGTCCACGCCCCAGGTGTCGATGGCTACGCTGCGCGGGGTGATTCCCTGCGCCCTCGCTGTGCGCAGGCCGTTCAGGATTTCGGCAAACAGCCGGTCGATATCCCAGCATAAGCGCCCGTTTTTTCGCTGCGCGCCGTTGGAAAAGCGATAAAGCTCGGTCAGCTCCAGCCGGCCGTTTTTTACCTGTCCCAGCATGTGCCGGCCGCTGGACGCGCCGATATCGATGGCGATCATGGCGTTATTCATAGGCATTCCTCAGCCAAAGGCGCGGGCGTTGAGGGCCTGCTCCAGGCGCTTTAGCTTCCAGGGAGCCAGGGGCGAGAAGGGGAAGGAGCGCAGCTGGCGCAATGACATCTTTTGGATATCCTTGACGGCCTTCAATTCGGTCAGCTCGGGTGCGATGGTCAATATCTCCTCGCGCAGATCATCGTGCTTGAGCAGCTGCTCAAAGGGAACGTCCAGCAGCAGCCTTCCCGAATAGGGCGCGGCGCACACGCAATGGAAGGCATAGCTGCCGCTTTCCAGCACAGCGTGCAGGCAGCCGTCGGCCTGCTCCTGCCAGCCCGCGTCGCTGCCCGTCACCGTGCCCAGGGGCAGCACGGCCTCGGCCTGCGCGCCAAAGGGCACCTCGAGCTCCCAATCGAAGGTCGTTTCATCCACCGTTTTCCAGTGGGTGCGGTACCGTCCCATGGCGGATTCATAGCTGAAATCGATTTCACCCAGGCGCGTATCGGGATGCGGATGCATCAGCGCCTTGCGGAAGCCCGGCGCATCCTCCACGGGAGCCAGCCCCGCCGCGTCGCGGCACACCCACTCCATCACCGCGCCGTAGGCGTAATGGTTGAGCGAGTTCATGCCGGTGCTGGACATATGGCCGTCAGGCATCACGGAGTTCCAGCGCTCCCACACGGTGGTAGCGCCCATGTTCACCTCATACAGCCAGCCGGGGTAGTTTTCATTCAGAAACAGCGTGTAGGCCAGGTGGTTAAAGCCCGCCTGCGTGAGCACGCTGCACAGATAGGCCGTGCCCACAAAGCCCGTGCGCAGCTCGTTCCGGGCGTTTTCAAACAGGCGATCCAGCGCGGCCTTGAGGATGGGCGTGTCGGACTCGGGCATCAGCCCCAGGAACAGCGACAGGATGTGCGCCGTCTGGGTGTTGACGGTCAGCCCGCCCTTAGGGGCGCGGTAGGTTTGGCGGATGGCGGCAAGAATCTCCTGCTCCAGGGCGGCGTAGCGCGCAGCGTCGGACGCGTAGCCCAGGATGGCGGCGGCCTTGCGCGTCAGGCGCGTGGAGTACAGATAGAAGGCCGAGGCGATGAAATCGGGATCGGTGCCGCCCGTGCAGGAGGCCGGGAAGGCCGCGTCCATCGCCAGCCAGTCGGCAAAGTGGAAGCCCGCCTGCCACAGGCGATGGTCGCCCGTCTCGTGATCGACGCGATGAATCCACTCCACCCACAGCTTCATATTGTCGTATTGCTCGCGCAGCAGGGCGGTATCGCCGAAGAACTGATATACCGTCCAGGGGATGATGCTGCCCGCGTCCGCCCAGGCGCAGGCAGGGGAGCCCTGCATGTCAAAGGAGGGCACCACGTGCGGCACGCCGCCGCCGCGCTCGCGCTGCTCAAAGGCCATATCGCGCATGAACTTGGCGTAGAAGGCCGCGCTGCTCATCTGGTAGCAGGCGGTGGCGCAGAACACCTGCGCGTCGCCCGTCCAGCCCATGCGCTCGTCGCGCTGAGGGCAATCGGTGGGCACATCCACAAAGTTGCCGCGCTGCCCCCACAGGGCGTTTTCGCACAGGCGGTTCACCTTGTCGCTGGCGGTGCGGATGAAGGCCGTCTGCTCCATATCGGAATAGAGCACGCAGCCCACAAAGTCATGCAGGTCGATTTCCTCCCCAAAGCCCTCCAGCTTGATATACCGGAAGCCGAAGAAGGTGAAGTGCGGCCGCGCCCAGGCCTCCTGCCCATCGCAGATGTAGGTAAAGGTCTGCCTAGCGGTGCGCAGGTTATCGGTATAGAAGCAGCCGTCCTGCAGGATTTCGCCATAGCGCAGGGTGTAGGTATGGCCGCGCTCGGCGACTGTGCGGAAGGTGACAAAGCCCGTGATTTCCTGCCCCATATCCAGCACGGTTTCGCCTGCGGGCGTATGCAGCACGGCGGCGGGGCGCAGCGTCAGCATGGCGCGCACAGGCGGGCTCATGCGCGGGCGCAGCAGGCCTGTATCCATATCGGGCAGCAGGCGCGCGGGCAGAGCGGCGGACAGGGGCTTGGAGGCGTCCCAGGTTTCGCCGTCATAAATATTGGAAAACAGCACGGGCGATTCGCCGCAGCGCCAGGTATCGTCCGAGGGAATGATGATCTCCGCGCCGTTATCCAGCGCCGCGTGCAATTCGCAGATCAGCGCCTGCGTATCGCCGAAGATTTCCTTCTGCCCCTGGAAGCCAAAGCGCCCCTTGTACCAGCCGTCGCCCAGCAGCACGGCGATTTCATTGTCCTCCGCCAGCAGGTCGGTCACATCGTAGGTTTGATATTGCAGCCAGCTGTCGTATTTGTTGCAGCCGGGGGCCAGGTATTCGTCGCCTGCCTTCTGGCCGTTGATAAAGGCCTCGTACAGCCCCAGACCGCAGATATACAGCCGCGCGGAGACCACCCGCCCAGGCAGGGCAAAGCGCTTGACCAGCCGCGCGTTGGCAATCTCCCTGGGCGCGGCGATCCACTGCCCCAGCCAGGGCTCCTGCTGCTTGGCGGTTTCAAACCACGCGCGCGGGCTGAGCGCCGTTTCGCCGGTATCGGCGGTTACAGTGACGTCCCAGGTATAGCGCGTGCGCGGGGACAGCGGAATATCGGGCGCAAAGCACAGGCTGTCGATATCCTGCCGCGTGCCCGAATCGTAAACCACGCTTTCATCCGGGCCGTACACCCGCACGCGGGCGGACTGCTGGCGCTTGCCGCCCTCGCAGGCGACCTTATAGGAAAAGCGCAGGGGGGTCAGATCAAAGCCCAGCGGGCGCGCGATGTGATTGACCTGCATGCCGTATACTCGCATGGTGATGCCTCCTTATTATTGCGCGGCAAAGGGATCCGCGCAGAAAATATCAATGTTGCCCCCATCCAAGGTGATGCGGTAGGTGCCGTCCTTCGCAATTGCGTGGCGGCGCACGCCCAGGCGGCGCATCTCCTCCCGCACGCGCAGAATATCCCAGACGCCCGAATCGTAGCCCCGGCGACCCTGATTGTTATCCCACAGCCATTTGGGCGCGCACCACAGGCACACCTGCGGGCGGATGGCATGGTACACATCCATGCGCACGGCGCTTTGCCCATGATGACCCATCTGCACGATATCGCTTTGCAGCGCGTTCCCGTGCATGCGCAGCAGCTTTTCGCCGCCCTCCACGCCCAGATCGCCCAGGAACAGCGTGCGCACGCCCTCGCTGGTCATGCGCAGCACACAGGAGGAATTGTTGGAGGCGTTGCGGGTAAAGGCAGGATCGCTGGTATAGAGCACATCCCAGGCCGTGCCGTCGATGTCCAGATGCTCGCCCTCGCGCAGAATATGCTCCCGGCTGCCGATCTGCGATCGCAGCGCCTGATAGCCGTCCCAGGCAGGCAGGCTGCGCGGCTCGCCGATTTCCAGCACCCGGCGCTCGGGATAGTGCAGGTACAGCGCGTCCAGCGAAAAGGCTTCGTGGCGATTTTGCAATAGATCGTAGAGCGCGTACACATGGTCGGAGTGCGGGTGGGTGAGAAACCACGCTTTCACCCTGGGACGATTGCCGCCCAGGCGGCGCAGCAGATACAGCAGGTAATCCGCGTCCCCCGCCGTGCCGCCGTCAATGACGATCAGCGAATCGCCGGGGGTTTTGATCACATAGCCCATCATCTGCGTGTGCGTCTGCGGGGCCAGCTGATAGATTTCACAGGGCATGGTAAAGCTCCTTTATGATAGATTGGCGGGGATGGGAGGACGGCAACTCATCCGTCTCGCGTTTGGGAGAAGGCTTTTATGGTCGTGCGGTTTTCATGCTGGTTGCCGTTCTATTCAACAATCGCAAATAGATACGAACAACCAATGCATCCAAGCATGCCCCCGTGGCACGCCGATGCAATCGACTTTCACGTCACACATAGGTTTTTTGTTACTTTCTTCACTGAAGAAAGTAACGTATCCCTCGTCCCCCGTCTCCTATCCTTTATCAGAAAATGGGGACGCCGCCAGGTGCCGCGCCCCCAATCAAATCAATCCAGAAACTCCTCGCGCAGCGTTACGCCAAATTCCTTGGCGATGGCGCGCAGATCATCGTCCGTGATGGTCTGCAGCACAGGCTTGCCGCTGGCAAGCACCAGCATGTAAATCTGCGCCGCCTTTTCAATGGTGTGCATCAGGCCAAAGGCCGTGTCAAAGTCCGGCCCGGATACAAACAGCCCGTGGTGCGCCCATACCGCCGCGTCATACTCGCGCATCAGCCTGCTGGTGGCCAGGGCGATATCGCGCCCGCCGGGCACCATCCAGGGCACCGCGCCCACGCCGCCGGGGAAAACCACAGGGCACTCGGTGGCGCTTTGCCAGAGCGCGCGGGTGAAATCGCGCGCCGTCAGGGGCAGAATGTAGGTCATGGCGATCACATTGGCCGGGTGCGCGTGATAGATCACGCGGCACGCGCCGCCCGTGGCCGCCTTGCGCACGGAATGGTTGAGAAAATGGCTGGGGAACTCGCTGGTGGGGCGGCCGCCCTTTTCCAGCCCCCATACAATGCGCCAGGCGTCGCCCGCCGCGTTGATTTCCACAATGCAGCAGGTATCCTGCATGGCGCGCTGCACATGGCGGAAATACTTGCCGCTGCCGGTGGCGATGAAATACTCGCCGCGCAGGTTATCGGCCTGCACGTCCATCTGTACCCATTTGCCGGGCACGGCGCGGAAGAAGGGGCGCAGCTGATCCACCTCCTCAGCCGTCATGCGATAGGTGAGGTTGCCGCCGTTGCGCTCGTGCCAGCCCTGCTGCCAGCCATCGTCGCACACGCGGGCAAAGGACTGCATCACTTCAAAATCGGTTGCTTTCATCTGTGCTTACTTCCTTTCGGCAAGAACCTGCCGTTCATATTGCTGCACGGCGGACAGCCATTTTTCATTTTCGGGCACATCCTGGCGGCGGCAGTATTCCGCCCACACCTCGCCCCAGGGCAAGGATTTGTATTCCTCCTGCAGAGCCAGCAGCTCTGTAAAGCGGCAGGCGTTTTGCAATTCGGCCAGCGCCTGATGCGGGGTCAGCAGGGCCAGCAGCAGCGCCTTTTGCATATTGCGCGTGCCGATCACCCATGCGGCCACGCGGTTGATGGAGCCGTCAAAGAAATCCAGGCCGATCAGCGCCTTATCGCAGGCGTTGCAGCGCACGATTTCATCGGCAATGCCGCGCAGGTCGTCCGTCAGCGTGACCACATGGTCGCTGTCCCAGTGCATGGGGCGGGTTACGTGCAGCGGCAGCTTATCGTAGAAGGCCAGCTGCGCGGGGATTTTGTCCGCGATGGACTCCTCAGGGTGGTAATGGCCGCTGTCCATCAGGTTATATACGCCGGGATGCGCGGCGGCGTAGTTGGCGTAAAACTCCGCCGAGCCCACGGTGTAGGCCTCCAGGCCGATGCCAAAGAATTTGCTTTCCACACTGTCGATCACGCCGGGCAGGGGCTCGGCAAAGATCTGATCCAGACTGTCGCGCAGGCGCAGGCGCGGGGATAGCCGGTCGGCGGGCACGTCCTTGTAGCCGTCGGGAATCCAGATATTGCACAGGCAGTGCGTGCCCAGCTCGCGCGCAAAATACGCGGCGATACGGCGGCAGGCCACAGCATGGCGGATCCAGTAGGCGCGCACCGCCTCATCGGGGCTGGACAGGGTAAGGTTATCCTTGACCATCGGGTGGGAGAAGAACGTGGGGTTGAAATCCAGGCCGATCTGATGCGCCTTGGCAAACGCCACCCAGGGGACGAAGTGCTCGGGGCGCAGCTGATCGCGCTTGCCCTCGCCGCCGATGGCGTAGCTGGCGTGCAGGTTCAGCCGCTTGCAGCCGGGAATCAGCGACAGCGCGGTTTCAAAATCGCGCGTCAGCTCCTCAAACGTGCGGGCGCGGCCGGGATAATTGCCCGTCACCTGGATGCCGCCGTCCAGCGCGCCGCCCAGGCTTTCCAGGCCGGTCACGTCGTCGCCCTGCCAGCAGTGAATGCTCACGGGAATGGACGCGAGCGTTTGCAGGGCCTTTTCCGTATCTATGCCAATGTCCGCGTAGCGGCGCAGGGCCAGCTGATAGCCTTCGTTCATGGGAAATCTCTCCTTTAGTCAAAGCTGAGGTTCGCTATCCTTTATTGTACAGAAAACAGCGCGGCGGGAAAGGACGTTTATCGCCTTTCGTCGCAACCTGAATTAACCCGCCAGGCGCTGGGAGACATGCCTGTGGCCGACTCGAAGATGCGGTAAAAATAGCTGCTGTTGCTGTAGCCCACCGCCGCGCAGATTTCCATCACGCTCAGGTCGGTTTCGCGCAGCATGCGCTTGGCCTTTTCGATGCGCCGCTCCTGCAGCAGCGCGGTGCAGTTTTTGCCGGTAGCCTCCTTGAGCACCTTGCACAGATAGGCGGAGGACACATGCTTGCGCCGGGCGAAATCGCGCAGCACAAAATCAGCATAGTTCTGGCGGATTTCCTGCAGCAGCTCGATCACCACCAGGTTTTCCTGATGCGTGGCGGCGGGCATACGCATGCACTCCGGCCGGCTGAGCAGGTGCAGAAACAGCAGTCCCATCTCGGTGCGGCGAATTTGCAGGCCGGCGGCCTTGGGCGCGATGAGCGAATGCACAATGCTTTGCAGCAGCCACTGGATCTCGCTGATCTCGGCCACGCGGAAGTGCAGATAGGCCATGTCCTGCTCATAATTGCGCAGCGCGTCCAGCAGGAACCTGCCCAGCACGTTATGGGTGCCGATCATATCGGGCACAAAATCCAGGAACTCCTGCTGGATCAGGAAGTTGACCGCGATGTCGTTTTCCCCGCACCGGGCGATGCTGTGCGCGCTGTGGCGGTTGATCAGCAGCAGCTCGCCCGCCTGCAGGCGCACCGTGCTGCCGTCGGGCATGCCGTGCAGCGTTTCGCCCTGCAGCATATACATCATTTCCACATAGTCGTGCCAGTGCATGGGAAAATCGGCAAAGCGCGTATGCGGCCGCAGCGAGATCATCTGCCGCGAGGGCACAAAGCGCTCGCCCTCCACGATGAAGGCGCTGCGGTCGGTATAGCGTCCCTGCGCCAGGGGTTCGCCGCGCAGCAGGCTTTCTTCCTCCTGCGTATGGGGCGCGAAAAAGCGAATCAGGCTGTCGTCCATGCGTGGGCTCCTTTCGGGGAGGGGATGGGGAGAACGGGGGAACGATTCTTTCTTGGAGCCATAGCGCCGCCGCAGGCGGTGGTGAGGTGTAGGCTGCGAAGCAGCCGTTATCAA
>ERZ827150.4023-NODE-4023-length-13450-cov-14.599403_pt1 | contig 13450 bp, 16 predicted proteins | sample MGYA00519779_ERZ827150 | MGnify/ENA primary metagenome ERZ827150 (study PRJEB31778, sample SAMEA3449267) | human gut metagenome | biome: human gut; feature: human-associated habitat; material: faeces | place: United Kingdom | collected 2010/2012 ...
AAGGGCAGGGCGCTCTTCGTTTTTTAAAAATGACGGCTTAAAAAGCTCAACATATTTTTCCATAAAATCACCTTTCTATAAAGATTTACTCTTCATTCTATGAATGGCATATTTTTTTGCCAATATAAAAATTTTACATATAATAGAATGTGATGTTTAAAATAGGATTTTTTTGGTAATCATAAAAATGTAAGGCGAAAGCCTTAAAGATATTTAACCGAAGGTGATTTTGTGCTGATTAAACGAGGCGAAATTTACTATGCTGATTTAAGTCCTGTTGTCGGCAGCGAGCAAGGCGGAGTGAGGCCTGTTTTAATAGTTCAAAACGATGTGGGCAATAAATTTTCACCAACAGTTATTGCCGCCGCAATAACATCTCAAAAAGATAAAACCGCACTTCCTACTCATATTGAGGTTGATGCTGTAAATTGCGGACTTGCAAAAGACAGTGTTGTACTTTTAGAGCAAGTCAGAACTATTGATAAAAGGCGTCTTAAAGAAAAAATGGGCAGCCTTGATAATGTAGATATGGGCAAAGTCGACCACGCTTTGACAGTAAGTTTCGGACTTTGATTAAAACGAGCAATCTTATCTAATTCTTATTTTTTTTAAAAGAGAATGAAAATAAGATTTTTACGGCTGATCGCGCTGGTTCTGACGGCGGCGGTGCTTCTGTCCGGCTGCGGCATGGTGGACTTTGGCGAGTATTTCGGCGCTGTGCGTTCACTGGTGGATGGGAACGCCATTGTCCCCTACGAGAGCATGACCTACGAGCGCCCGGACATGACCCAGCTCCAGCAGACGCTGGACGCCGCCTGCGAGGCGGCGGAAGGGGACGATGTTTCGGCCATTCTGGACGGGATATACGACTTTTACGACGCCTATGACTGGTTCAGCACCTACTACGCGCTGGCGGATATCCATTACTGTGCAGATCTGACGGACACCTACTGGGAGGACGAGTACAACTACTGCACCCAGAACGCGGCCACGGTGGACGCCGCCTTACAGGAGCTTTACCGGGCGCTTGCCCAGTCCCCCGCCCGGGAGAAACTGGAGCAGGAGGAATATTTCGGCGAGGGCTTTTTTGACAGCTATGAGGATGAGGAAAGCGTCTGGGACGAGACCTTCACCGCCATGCTGGAGGAGGAAGCCCGGCTACAAACCCGGTATTACGAGCTGTCCGCTCAGGCGGCGGACTATCAGGACGATACGCAAGGCTACTATGACGCCTGCGCGGACGGCATGGCGTCCCTTCTGGCGGAGCTGATCGCCGTCCGGCAGGAGATAGCGGAATACTGCGGCTATTCGGATTACCCCCAGTTTGCCGAGGACTTCTACTTCTACCGGGACTACACTGCCGCGGAGGAAGAGCAGCTTCTGGACGACATCCGCCGGGAGCTGGTGCCGCTGTACCGGGAGCTGGACGCCGACGCATGGGAGGCGACCGGTGAGTACGCTTCGGAGAGGGAGACCCTCAACTACTTAGCCACGGCGGCAGAGGGCATGGGCGGCACGGTCAAGGAAGCCCATGACCTGATGAAGACGGCGAAGCTCTACGACACCGGCTACGGGGAGAACAAGTACAATTCCTCTTTTGAGCAATACCTGACCAGCTATCAGGAGCCGTTCATCTTCATGAACGCCACGCTGACGGCCTATGACAAGCTGGTTCTTGCCCACGAGTTCGGTCACTTCTGCAATGACTATGCCAGCTACGGCAGCGCCGCCGGGGTGGACGTGTCGGAATTCTTCTCCACGGGCATGGAGTATCTGAGCCTGTGCTACGGCGGGGAAGACCTGACCCGGGCAAAAATGGCGGACAGCCTTGGCAATTACGTGGAGCAGGGAGCGTATGCCAGCTTTGAGCGGCAGATGTACAGCCTGACCGGCGACGCGCTGTCTGCGGAGGGACTGTACGCGCTGTACGAGCAGGTCGCGCTGGACTTCGGCTTTGACAGCGTGGGCTACGACCGGCGGGAGTTTGTGGACGTGACCCATTTCTATACAAACCCCATGTACGTGTTCAGCTATGTGGTCAGCAACGACGCGGCGATGCAGCTGTATCAGCTGGAGCAGGAGCAGCGGGGTGCGGGTCTTGAGCTGTACGAACAGAATCTGACGACGGAGGAATCGTATTTTCTGGCGTTTCTGGACAGCGCCGGACTGGAAAGTCCTTTTGAGGCTGGAAGAATCAGCTCGGTCAAGGCAGTTTTTGAATCGGTGCTGGAGTAATTTTAACGGAATCCGCCCTTGGCTCTCCCTCTGGGAGAGCTGTCACCGAAGGTGACTGAGAGGGTATTGCGGCCTTACTTACCCTCTCCGTCCTCGCTGCGCTCGTCCACCTCTCCCAAAGGGAGAGGCAAGGGATGCTTTGCATCTTTTTGGCGAAACGGCGCATACTGTATGCGAGGTGAGAACGCCGTGAAAGAGGACGAAAAGAAGCCGCTGTCATGGGAAGTGGCCGACCCCAAGCCCCCGGTCATCCAGTCGGGGCATATGGAGAGTCGGAAAGAGAATTGAGCAGGAAACTGCGCAAAAAACCGGGAAGGGCAATGCCCTTCCCGGTTTTGTATGAAAGCCACGCAGAGGCAAATCGCCAAACTGGAAGTTATCGATTTCTTTGTGCGCTATATCTAACGGACAGCACAATGCTTACTGATGCGGTAATGACCTTTGCAAATACGGCGCTCCACCAAATCATGATTTGACCGCCAAACACCGGCGGCAGCATCAGCATCAACACCAGCATGATGATGGGTTCGATAAAGGTCAGAACATAGGACAGCACACTTTTTTCGGTTGCGTAGAAAGCCGCCGTGGAAACTCGTGTGATGGCGTCAAACGGAACCGACACAAGGAAGATCGGCATGACCTTTATGACCCCTGCGTTTACCTCGGCAGATGAACCGAACAGTAGTCCAATCTTTCCACGGAGCAGGTAAATCAGAATCGCACTGATTACCGCCAAAACCATGGAAAATTCATACGCCAGCGTTTTGGTTTGTTTGAGCGATTTTTCTTCGCCTGCTCCGTAGAACTGACTCATGAGCGGCTGGCTACCATCACCGACACCCTGCAAAAGAAGATAAACAATGCAGATGATATAGGAGATACAGGCATAGGTGGCGATAGCCTCCTGTCCGCCATAAGAATCCGAAAATCGGTTGATGATCACAAGAGAGATATTTGGGGCAAGGGTCAAGCCAAATGGAGCAAGTCCGATTTTTAATATCTGAAATGCCGTTTTCGGGGTATCAACAGGTGCGATTTTCAGAGTGAGGTTCTTTTTGATGGCGCAATACACGAGTGCAACCGCCATGGTAACTCCCTGCCCAATAATGGTCGCCAATGCCGCACCGTACATGCCCCGTCCAAGAACCCACACAAAAGTATAGTCAAGAGCAATATTGGTAGCAAAGCCGCAGATCATAGCGATCATTGCCCACAAAGAACCGCCGTAATTACGCATAAACGGAACCAGTCCGGTGCCGAACACCTGTAAAATCGCTCCAAGGGCAATTACCTTGATATACTCATTTCCCAGAGTAAGCAACTCGCCCGATGCACCAAGGGCAGAAAGGATTTTCTCTGAAGTGAAGAAAACGGTGACAGTCAGGACAGCGCTGAAAAGAAGCATCAGCCATGTTGCACCGGCAACGAACTCCCGTGCTTTTTTCTCATTTCCTGCTGCTTTCAGAATGGAGTATTTGACTGAACCACCCATTCCGATTCCTGTCCCTACGGATTGCAGGACCGCCGTGATGGGATATGCAATGTTGATTGCGGAAAGTCCGGCATCCCCGATTGAGTTGCCTACAAAGAAACCGTCAACGATGGCATACACCCCGGAAAGCGCAAAGGATAACACGGACGGAATCACATACTGAAAGAAAGTCCGCTTGTTATTCACTGTCCAGACCTCCGCTCAGCTCTCTTTCAAAGAGAAGATTGAAAAGGTCAAGAATTTCACACATGGCTTGGAGCCGTTCGTTCCCGATTGTTCTATAAACCTTCTCCTCGGCTTTTCGTAAAGGCGCAATCATTCTGTGGGCGTATACCTGTCCGCTTTCAGTCAAGACGATCCGCTTCTCACGTTTATCGCCCTCGCTGGCCTCCAACAGTAAATAGCCCTTCTTTTGAAGTGCGCTCACGACCGTATGAACCGTCTGTTTTTGCATACCGAAATTCTCTGCGATCTGCTTTTGCGTCAGTTCTCCCATGGATTCCAGCGCATACAGCACCATCATTTCCGGGTATCCGACGCCAAGTACCGAAGCTGCTTTTGTATATAGAGCAGTGCTTTTCGCCCACGCAACGTTAAAATGATTGTTTTCCATAAGTCCCCCACTTACAAATAGTATTTGTAAATATTATTATAGTATATTGTAAGGACTATTGTCAAGGGCGTATGGAGCAACAAATTCCGATTTGTTGAACCAACATTCCGTACAGCACCCACGAAACCCGACAGCAAACAATCAGCAAGCGCCTACACCGGGCAGCGTTTCTCCACCCCAAAGAGATACCGCTCCTTAAGTACAAAATGAAACCGGGAAAGACTTTCGCCTTTCCCGGTCATTCTCATTTCAGCAATCAGCCGTTGGCGCGCATCTGAGCGAAGCACTCGCTGCAGTACACGGGACGGTCGGACTTGGGCTGGAAGGGAACCTTCGCCTCGCCGCCGCAACGAGCGCAGGTAGCGGTGAAGAACTCACGGGGGCCACGGGTAGCGTTCTTGCGAGCGTCACGGCAAGCCTTGCAGCGCTGAGGCTCGTTCTGGAAGCCGCGCTCTGCGTAGAACTCCTGCTCACCGGCGGTGAACACGAACTCCTTGCCACACTCTTTGCACACTAAAGTCTTGTCTTCGTACATGATTTTACCCTCTCTTTGAGAAAAAATATATTGCGCTCAGCCGTTGCTGATATCGCCGGATAAAAGTTGCCGCGCAATTTTGCGGCGTATGCGCTGCACAGCGTTGTCCACCGACTTGGGGGACTTGCCAACAGTCTCTGCGATCTCACGGCAAGTGAGACCCTCCAAATAAAACCCTAAAATCTTTACCTCGAATTCGGACAACAGCTTGCGGGCGTTTTCCAACAGACTGGCAGCTTTTTCTCTGTCGATCAGGAGCATCTCCGGATCGGCATTGGCAAAAGAGAGATTCGCGTCAAAGAATGAGGGGTCAAGGGGAACTGCGTGGTTCAATGGTGCGTGTTTCCCGGAGGTCGCCGCCTTCAAAACCGAGTAGAGCCGACGGCGGATGCAGGTCTCGGCAAAGGTGTAAAATGAGGCGCCGTGACCGGGTTCATATTCGCGCATGGCCTTGATGAGGCCGAACATACCCTCCTGCAGCAGATCCTCGCTGTCGCCGCCCGCCAAAAAGTAGGGACGGGCGCAGCTGCGCACCAAGCGATGGTACCGTGCGGCCAGCACCTCCTCCGCCAGACGGTTTCCCGCCCGGACAGAGGCGCATAATGCCTCGTCACTCTCCGCCATCAGATGGTCATAATCTGCCCGTGTATCATTCACCATAATGCATTATACCTTTTTACAAAAGAATTTGTCAAGCAATCGTGGAAAATTTGTCAAAAATAACTCAAATTCGGCAGCAGAAAAAACGTTCTGTCGCGCCGGAATTGTGCGTTTTAACGGTTTGCGGCTTAAAGCTCCATCTGTACCTGTTCCGAGCCCGCCATATACAGGTGCTCATAGGCTCTCTGTGTGACACAGCGGCCGCGGGGCGTCCGCGTCAAAAAGCCGATCTGCATCAGGTATGGCTCGTACACATCCTCCAGCGTGACGGACTCCTCCCCGATGGTGGCTGCCAGCGTATCAAGGCCCACCGGCCCGCCGCCATAGTTTTCGATGATGGCGCGGAGCATACGCCGGTCCACCTGATCCAGCCCCAGATGATCCACCTCCAGCGCCAGCAGCGCCTGATCGGCCACCTGACGGGTGATCACGCCATCCGCCACCACCTGTGCAAAGTCCCGGACGCGGCGGAGCATCCGGTTGGCGATACGGGGCGTACCGCGGGAGCGGCGGGCGATCTCCATGGCGCCCTCCGGCTCGATCTCCACGTTGAGGATACCGGCGCTGCGCTTCACGATGGTCGCCAGCTCCTCCGGCGTGTACAACTCCAGCCGCAGGGTGACACCGAAGCGATCCCGCAGCGGGGCGGACAGCGAGCCGGCGCGGGTGGTGGCGCCGATCAGTGTAAAGCGCGGCAGATCCAGACGGATGGAGTTGGCGGAGGGACCCTTGCCGATGATGATATCGATGGCGTAGTCCTCCATGGCGGGGTACAAAATTTCCTCCACCGACCGGTTCAGACGGTGGATCTCGTCCACAAACAGGATGTCGTTTTCATTGAGATTGGTCAGCAGCGCCGCCAGATCGCCGGGCTTTTCAATGGCGGGGCCGGAGGTAATGCGGATGTTGACGCCCATCTCCTGGGCGATGATGCCCGCCAGCGTAGTCTTGCCCAGACCCGGAGGGCCGTGGAGCAGCACGTGATCCAGTGATTCCGTGCGGCGGCGGGCGGCCTCGATAAAGATGGAGAGATTCTGCTTGGCCTTCTCCTGTCCGATGTACTCCGCCAGCGTCCGGGGACGGAGGGATGTCTCGCCGGCGTCCTCGTTCAGAAACGTCTTGGCGACAAGCGGCTCCTCGTAGATGTCCGCGCCAAAGTCGATGCTCATGCGATCTCCTCCCCTACTTCACCATTTTTTTCAGCGACTGGCGGATGATCTCCTCCAGCGGCAGCGCCTCCATATCGATACCCTTCAGGGCGGCGCTGATCTCCTGACTGCCGTACCCCAGCACCGCCAGCGCAGCGGCGGCCTCACCGGCCTTGTTGTTCTGGACGGGCAGCACCGCCACTGCGCCGCTGCCGGCGTCAAAGCTGCCCTGCTCCTTTGCCAGCTTGTCCTTCAGCTCCAGAATGATGCGCTGGGCGATCTTCTTGCCCACGCCCTGCGCGGCGGTCAGTGCTTTCTCGTCGCCCATCACCACCGCCATGGCCAACTGCTGCGGCGTGGTGGCGGACAGGATGGACAGCGCCGCCTTGGGGCCAACGCCGGACACGCCGATAAGCAGCTTGAAGCTGCGCAGCTCGCTCTGACTGGCAAAGCCGAACAGCTCCATAGCGTCCGCGTTTCGTGTTGTCTCCGTGGCCGAAAGTCCGAGGGCTGCGTCGTTGGCGAAGTTACCTTTCAAAAAGGACTGCAACGTTTCTGTGGCCTGCTCAACACTGGTATCATAATAGGCCGCGCTGTCTGCCGCCGCTTTCAATGCGCGCTCCATCAGATTCATGCTTTCGGTCGCATCACCTCCGGAAGAGCGAGCAAACGCATAAATTTTGCTGCCGAGTGCGTTCAAGCGCGTCTGCAGGATGCCGGATTCATCAGCTACGCGCCCAATTGCCTTTGTAGCGGTGTCCTGCATATCACCGAAGGTCTGTTCAAACGCGCTTGCCTCTGCCCTCACCTCAGCGGCGGTATCTACACCGACCGCGGTTAACGCTGTTCCGACTGTGGTAACAACTGCGCCAATTTTTGAAGCCGTCTTTATCACAGAGCCGACGTTGTTTTTGACCTTTTCGAACGAGGACGTTATTTTATTTAGGCCGCTGTCAACACCGCTGTCATCAACCGTGATTTTGACGGCAAGGTCAAGTAAATTCATTTTGCCATCTCCTTTCCGAAGGTATACCCTCTGTCATACATTGTTTGCGCAAAAACTACCGCACCATAAGCAGGTGTTCCCGGCTGTATTTCTTCCGGGAAAGGAGGAGCCTGCCGCTGATTTCCGGCGGCTCCATCCTCATAGCCCATATCAAACGCGGCCAATACATTCCGGCCCATGACTTTCACATACTTTCGCGCCCAAGCTTTACTTTTTGCCTTGTGTTTCATTTGCTCGCCTCATTTCAAGCTGAATACCGATAGAAACCATTACGGCCCCGCAGAATGTACCGGCGGCAAACACAGCCGCTCCGCAAAGCATCAATACCATGTGCCCCCCCCTTAAAAGTTTTCGATGATCTCGCCGGAAAGCTGCTCCCACCATTCGCCCATGCTAAGCGTTACGCCGGGAGTAGGGCGCCGGTTGCCGCTGCCGCCGCGCCCGCTGCAATAGTTGGCGGCGGTCATCATACTGTCCCACGCTTTCAAGGTCTTTCCCGTTCCTTTGGCGCAATCCTGCGCGAGAACGGTTAAAGCAACCTTGTCTTTTCGGTCGCCGGCGCTGTCTGCTGCTTCCTTTGCATAGTGACCGATCAGCTTTAGCATGGTCGGGTTTCCGTCGTATCTGTCCGCAAAGCCGAAATAATCATCTACCGTCAGAACGCCGGTTTTCATCAGCTCCACGGCGTTGCTGTCAATGGCGGAAGGGTCGGCAAGGTTGCTTGTTTGCACTTCCTTTTCCAATGCGCTGCGGAGTTCTGCGGCCTTTGCATTGAACACCGACCAAATGCGCCCCGTTTCTTTGCGCAGGCTGTTTTCTGCCTCTTGGAGCTGAAGCGTGGCGATCTGCCTTTTCAGCGCGTCCGGTCCTGCGTCCTGCATGGCTTTTCGGGTCTGCTCTACTGCGTTATACGCGGCGGCGTATTCGTACCGTGCCGCCTTGAAAGCCGCGTCAAGTTCTTTTGCAAAGTGGTTGTATTTAGTAGACATTGGTATCCTCCGTTCCTGTGATTTCTCTGAAAACTGCGTAATACTCGCGGTTTTTACTGTCTCGGTTGCTTGCGTTTGCGCCCTCGCTGTTTCTTGCGATAAGCTCGCGATTTTCACCCATGAATTGCTCGATCTCGCGGATAGCGTTGATGTTAGTCAAATCGCGGATCATTCGCTCGATTTTCAGAACTCGCGCCATATCCTGTTTGCTTCCTGTGAACGATCTTAAATAACTCATTTCGTTTTCCTTTCTGCTGCAAAAATGGTGCAGCGCCCGTCTTTATACATCATGCAGCTATCGCCGCAAGTCAAATGCGCAGGCATCGGGCAACGCTTTCCCGCCTGTGCTGTTCCCGGCTTGCATGTCTCGCACATAAGAAAGGCGCAATCTTCGGTGCAGCGGGGATATAGACCGCCCTTAAAGGGGCAATCTTTTCTTTGTGCGGTTGGCTCTTCCTGCATCTTCTTATAAATGACTGTTCCCATCGGCACTTCGCCCGCAGAGGTTACAAGGGTCGGCGCGTACTCACGGCATCCGCGCCCAAACTCGCGGTATCTTTTGCCGTGTTCATCAATTAGGGGGTATTCCCTCAAAATGTCCATGTGCTTCCTTTCAGTCCAAATTTGGACAGTTTTCATAGCCGTTGCGGAATACGCTGTCGGCCTCATAGCTGACCTCGAAAAGCGGGGTATGGTAGCCGCTGCTGTCCTTTACAAGTTCGCGGTTTGCATCGTCCAGCGCAAGAAACGCCGGAATGATCTGCTTGTCCCATGTCTGCTTTTCAATGGCCTTGAAGCAATGCGGGCAAGTGCGGGGATAGTCCCCACTAATAATAGTGGCACTTGATACGCCTGTGATGCTTCGCCCGTACACTTCCCATGTGCCGCCGCAATAGTGGCACTTGATGCGCATATAACCCATGCCTTTCTCCTTTCTTTAAGCGCTCTGCCCTCGCTTGCGGTAAATCTCACGGTCTAACGCATAAGCGAGGCTGTCTATACTGTGGTTGTCCCTGTCGGGGAGAGAGGAAAGCATATTGCCGTCTTTGTCCTTTTCGTATTCGTAGTTTGCAAGCTCCCGCGCCGCGTTTGGCGTCCTTGCAGGATCAACCACGATGCGCCGGTGTTGCAGCCACTTGACACGATACGCCACGCATCCCGGCTCTTTGTGGCAAGCTCTGGCCTGCTTTAAGCCGTGGTCGCGTAGATCGGCTATGCTTTTCGGCTCTGCTGCATCGCAATAAATGTCGCTGTGATCTTGAAAGCATAAGCCGCTTACCGGGGAAAGGTAGCTGCTGCCTTTGGTGTCCCCCTCCACAAGCGGGGCGATTTCCTCCGCAAGCTGCCGGTTACTCATGCCGCGCTTGTAAATCTCGTTCAGAATGTAGATTGTCTCGTGCTTACGGTCATAGCTGCATCGGATAAAGCAAGCGGGGTCTGCCGCAAAGCCGAAGTCCACGCCGGAAAAGAAGTATTCCATGTTCGCCACTTCCTCGGCGGTGATTTCCCGCACTTCCAGCGCCGGGAATACCTCCGCGCCGGTGCCGGTCGCCTCGCCTAAGTATTCATTCCGGTATGCCTGCTCATTGACGGCCTCCAGGCGTTCAGCCTCCGCTATGAAAGCCTCGCCTAACCATTCGGCGGGTATGTCCTTATAGGTGGTGTGAAAGGTGATCCCCTGCGTGTCTGGCTCTGCAACAAACTGATTTGCCCAATTCGCCTTACTGATCGGCGGGTTGAAGCTGCGGAACACTTGCGGATTTGTCCCTTGCCCTCGCATGACCGATTGCAAAACATTTCGGGCGAAGTTCGGGCCGTTTATCTCGCTAAATTCTTCAAACCAACAATAGCGGAAAGTTCCACGCCTGGGCTTGATAGATTTTAGCTTGCTTGCATCGTCCAGCCCTCGAAAAAGGATCTGTGCGCCGGTCGGTCTGTATTCATACATCATCGGGGAAACGGTCGCTTTCCAGAGGTGGGAAACGCCCAGCATATCAATAGCCCATGCGATTTGAGAAAAAACGCTGTCGCGCATTGTCCCCGCCACTTTGCGGAACACAATAGCGTTGCTCTGGCCTGTGGGGTCGCTCTGTATGCCGTCCACGATCTCAAGCGATACGAAAGAGCTTTTGCAGCTCCCGCGCCCGCCTGGAAGATTGTAAAAGCGGTGCTGCCCTGCTTTTATATCCTCGTGCAAAGGGAGATAGCACGGGGCTATGAAGTCCTCCACGGTGGCGGTGATGGTCATGCTATCCCGGCGCTGCTTCTCTGCCATTTCAAGGGCCGCTATGCGCTGTTCCAGCTTGTCCCGTGTTATCATTGCCGCATTTCCTCCAAAGCCGTTAAACGCTCTGCAAGGTCGTTTTGATCGGTCAAGCGCACGGCGTAATCAAGGGCGATTTTCGCGGCGTTTACTCTGGCGGCGGGGTTTATTTCCTCGTCCTCCATGACCGTCTGCATGCAGTTGCGGAGCGTCCGCAGGGCGACCCGGTCGATCGCCGCCCGTTCCGGAGAAAGCGCCGCCGGCGGCTCCGGCAAATCGCGCACCGCCGCCTCGGCGATCACCTCGACCGCGTCGAAAACGACCTGCTCGGCGACGCAGAGGATTTCGATTTTCAGATACCGCAGCGAATAGCGGCGCGGCAGCACAAATTCACCGGGGAGGATGTCGAAGTTCACAACCTCGTCCTGCAGCCACGCCCGGCTGAGGCCGCCGTGATAACCGGAAAAATCCGCCGACGCCTCGTACGGCAGTTCGGCCGCGGTCAGCCGCAGCCGCAGCGGCGAATCGTTCCTGCCGACCGGACGCATGCGGAGCCGCAGCCGCCCGACCACGCTTTCGCCGAAATCGACAGTGAAGGAGTCCCCGCCGCCGAATGCACGCTCCCGCAAAGCCGCGGCCGGCGCGAGGTCGCGCATCCGGCACTTCTGCCAAGCGTCCTCACAGAATTCCGGCTCCACCAGAGCCCGCGGCTCCACGGCCCAATGTTCAAGCTCCGGCTTCAGCGATTCCGCGCGTTCCAGCCATTCGGCACGACGATCCCAATCTCTCATTCCGACCCTCCGGATTGTTTCATTATCACCGACATTCTGTTTAAACTAGCCCTGCAAAACCGTCCCGGCAAGTTCTTTTCACCATTTCTTGACATTTTTGCCTTGACATTTTAAAATTTTTTGGTATAATATAAGTGTATCTTATGTGTATACATGAGATACCAGAACAAATCTAACAGTATTTTAACAATGATACAACCAAAGCTCAAAATCACCAAACACTCCACTCCGGCCGAATATCAGCAGATCCGGAAATACGTGATCGACTCGGTGCTGGAGTCCGGCTGTGCACCGAAGCGGCTGGCTTCGATGCGGGAGATGGCGGGCTTCTTCAAGGTCAGCACCGCCACGGTCCAGCGCGCGCTGAAAGAGCTTGTCGACGACGATTACCTGACCGTAAAGCCCGGAATCGGGCTTTTTACGAACCCTGACCGCGGCTGGCTGCGCGAAAAGGCCGAAGTCATCGGCGTGCTGGCCGCCGACGGGCGCCAGATCTACTATGAGAATTTTCTGTGGGATCTCCTGTCGGCCGTCGGGCGCCGGATCACGTCGGGCCGGAAACTGCTGTACCCGATCAATCTGTTCCACACGGCCGGCCATGTGCCGGAGAGCCTCGCGTTTCTCTCCATGACCGGGCTGATCTGGCTCGGGCCGGACTTCGCGCCGTCCGCCGCGGCGGACGCTTTCTTCGCGGCTCTGACCGTTCCGGCGGTCACCGTCAACGATCCGCGGGCCGGACACTCCTGCATCAGTTACGACATGGAGCTCGAGGGGTATCAGGTCGGCCGGAAACTGCTGGGAGAGGGACGCCGGTCGCCGGTCGTCATCGCCAAGCGGCCCGATATGCCGCAGATCGCCGGGCTGCGCCGCGCCTTCTCCGAATCGGGAACGCCGTTCAACGACAGGCTGCTCGTGCTGCGCAATCCCGGTATGGCCGACCGTCTCCACACGATCTTCGACCTGCTCGAAATGCCCGAGGCGATCTATGCGGTCGGCGGCATGCTGCGCGACATCGAGCCGGTTCTCCGGGAGCGCCGGCCCGACTTCGACCGCTGCCGCCTGATCGGGGAGTCCTCGGTCTGGAAACCCGACTTCCGGGGCTGGGTCGTCGGCCACGAATACGAGCTTCTGGCGGAAACCGCCTGCAGCCAGCTTTTTGCGGAGATCGACGGCGGCCCCCGCAGGGACCACCGGATTCCGAGAAAAATCAAGTTGCACCATCCATAACCAAGGGAGAGTTCTCATGAAACCGCTGAAACCATTCACACTGATCGAACTTCTGGTCGTCATTGCGATCATCGCAATCCTGGCTTCGATGCTGCTGCCCGCGCTGAACCAGGCGCGCGACCGGGCCAAAACCATCAAATGCACCTCCAACCAGAAGCAGCTCGGCACCTATGTGCAGATGTACACCGACCAGAATAACGGCATCGTCATGAACGACGACGGCAACATCAAGCCCGCCAACAACGGCAAATGGCAGTCGATGCTGATGATGCTCTACATGCCGGGTTCCGAGATCAAAGACTGGGGATTCTACGACGAACAGCTCAAGCGGCCCTACGGCATTTTCGCCTGCCCGGCCGGCGCCGACGGAATGCCGAACCCGGACGGGTCGCGCCACTACGGCATCAACCGCCACTACGCCTCCTATGAAGGCGGCGGCGGCCGGATCATGCGCAAAACCGCCTCGATCCGCCGACCCTCCGCGCGCATGA
>ERZ827150.4026-NODE-4026-length-13445-cov-5.889320_pt1 | contig 13445 bp, 9 predicted proteins | sample MGYA00519779_ERZ827150 | MGnify/ENA primary metagenome ERZ827150 (study PRJEB31778, sample SAMEA3449267) | human gut metagenome | biome: human gut; feature: human-associated habitat; material: faeces | place: United Kingdom | collected 2010/2012 ...
AGGCATTGAAATATTACCCTCTCTTTTTCGGGAAATACGAGAAGGAGAAGAAGTCTACCAGCTCCGGCAGCAGCGGTGGCGGCCACAATTCCAGCGTGACCATCAGTACACAGAAGGAAGAGATATATGAATCAAAGGACTTCGCTTCACTGGATCCGGGGGAATTTATCGGAATGGGAAACCGTTTCAATATCAAAGGGCATTTCAGGAAGAAGTTCAGGCTGCTCAAACTGGAGGAGGAACCGCTTCTGGTAGTTGCGTTTAGGGCGGAGAAGAAAATATCTGACAATTATACCAGAATACTGAAAGATATCGAGAGGGTGTTTGAAATGGAAGATACAGAAGAGGATGTAAACTCTTTGTTTTCCGACAGATAGAAAGCTGTATATATATTCACAATTTCAATAAGTGCAATAAAAGAGGACGTAAATTAAACTGTATCTGTGTCAGCAAAGAATAAAATATTAACTTTGAAACACAGTTTAATTTACATCTTATCCTTGCACTATTATAATTGAATTTTCTAAAAAATATAGAGCCTCTTACGAAGCCCTATATTTCTATTTTTGACTTATGCCAAAAGGAGAAACATCCCGATTAATTTCATAGACAGATTTATAAATCTCTATAATGGAAAAATATTGAAATTTTATTTTTATCCATATTTACCAGCCGTCTGTTTGTACCAAATTTCTATTCTTTTGGATCTCTGTAATGGATATTGGCCATAATGCATACTTTTCATTGGGGAAATTTCTATCTGCAACAATCTGAGGTTGGGCCATATCTCCGGAAACATTATAAAATTCTTCTACGCTTTGACCACTAACATCCCAACCCTTTACATCCTGATCAAATTCTTGGCGAGCTATCTTCCACCGTCTGACATCCCACATACGATGCCCTTCAAAGGACAATTCGATCATTCGTTCTCTATGTATGATTTCTCGCATTTCGTCCTTTGTAAAACTTGTTTTGGGATATCTGGCTTTTGACCATGACTTTAACAGAGCAGGGATTCCAGCACGTTCTCTAATCTTATCTAAATAAGGAATTATTTTGCTATGGCTAGCTTCTCCTTCATATTCATTTAAAGCTTCCGCATAATTCAGATACAATTCGGCCAACCTAATAAGAGGGAAGGGATATTTTACAAGCAAACCTGTTTGACCGCTTTGCTGGCAATCAGAAGATGGGTGTACTCCTTTCTTGACTAAATATCCTGTCGAGGAAGCGTCTTGCGATTGCTTGCCATAAGGCTTATTAAAACGCATCTCACATAAGATATTCGCCCCACGCAATTCATATATACTATTATCGAATGCGATACTTGCATAAAAACGTGGCTCACGGTTATAGTGCAGTCGTAGGGTTCTATCATAACAATGGACATTGTCCGCAGCTACAAGCTGATATCGTTTCTCATAATCGAATTCGGGATCTTGTTCGATTGGTAACCCATTTCTGGTATAATAGGCTTCTACCATTTTCAGCGTAGGAGAAATCCCATTAAAAGTATAGGGCCTTAGCATTGAGTGTCTTTGCCATGTTTGATTATTCTCTATATTGGTAAATCCCCAAATCAGTTCACAGTTCCAAGGATCGACCATTGTATAACGATAATCATATTCTTTACGCTTCTCTTCCGAAAGAGAGTTATAAGAAATCTTAGGTCTTTGACCAGGTATAATTCCTGTGAGATCTTTAGCCTTAAGAAGGCTATCTGCAAATGTCAATGAACTGTTTGTTGAACATTTGTAAAGCTTAACGCCTTTCGTTTCAGCCATTTGGATAGCTTCGAAAGAAATATCTGCCGCTGCTTTCCATTTTTCCGCATCATAAACTGTGTTGACAAGTATTGTACCATCAGAATCCTTGAAGTTGCTATAGTCCTCATTCCCGTTAAATATCGGACTGGCTCTATATAGTAAGATACGGCTTTTTAAACTTTTGGCTATAAGGGTTGTGATACGACCCCATTCATTACTTGTAACACTTTGTGGCAGACCGTTGTTTATTGCATAATCTATATTCTCTAAAATGAAGTTAAAACAGTTATCTACAGGTTCTCTTCGGGGATAGCGTTGTTCTTCCGGAGCATTCATATCTACACTGTTTCTGGCTACTATAATCGGTCCATATTGCCGTAATAGGCAGAAATGGTAATAACCTATCAGAAAATGCGCTTCTGCAATCCAACGTGCTTTTTTAGCAACATCCAAATCCGGAACCTGATCAATATTTTCTAGAAATACGTATGCTTCACGGATACCCTTATATAATGCTTTAGAACCGTTAGCCCCTTCCCATAAATTAAAATATGGGGACGAAGTATCCAAAGTGCCTAGGTTGATATGGTACGCTTTAAAATTGGTTTTGTCATTTCTCCATGGTATATCAAGTTCATCTGTGGAAAGAAGAGCAGGATTTTCTGCGATCGAGCTCTCTGTTGGAATATACCCGTAAACATTCCCCATTATATAGTTTTGTGCCGTTGCCTCGTTTTTAAATGCATCGCTTAATTGTGGAATCTCAGAAGGAACCACATCCAAGTAGTTGCATGAAGTTAAAATTACACTGCTACTAATTATTAATAATATATCTTTTAGTTTCATGATTAATTAAAATTAAATTGTATTCCTATGTTAAAAACTCTTTGTGTTGGATATTGATAATATCCATTTCCCCCCATTTCCGGATCCCAAAGTTTAAAATTAGAGAATGTTAAAAGATTCGTTCCATTAACATAGAAACGAAGATACTTCATTGAATAACCGAACTCGAGACTTTTCAGTTTTAGGAAGGAACCATCTCTCAACCAATAAGTGGAGTTTTGGTGGTTGTTCTCGTTGCCTATGGCTGATAGGCGTGGGTATTGAGCTTTAGGATTAGGATTGGATTCACTCCAATAATCATCAGCAATCCACTGGGCAACATTCGCATTCCATCGCCCAAATGGGGCCATATTACCAGCGGATAGGATGAAAGAAGTACGAGCCACCCCTTGAAAGAATATTCCGAAGTCAAATTTTTTATAACGTATGGTTCCACCGAATCCATAGGTGATTTCCGGAACTGTTGGACTGCCAATAACATGTTTGTCATTATCATTCACAATATTCTTTCCGTCAACTTGACTGGTTATATCTACATATTTAATATCACCTATCTTAGGACCGCTACCGTATTGCTGCACAGGTCCGTGATCTATTTCTTCCTGCGTACCGTATAACCCTGATGCGGTTAAACCATATATTGAATTGATAGGATGACCAATGTGGCTAAGATTGGAGTATATCTGTTCCGGATACTGATCCTTTATTATCTTGTTATGTGCGTATACAATATTTCCAAGCAAGCTTATTGTAAAATCTTTATTTACAGCCTTATTGTATGTGAATGAAGCATCAATTCCACTATTCTTAACTTCTCCCAAATTGTAATATGGAATAGTGCTTCCAAACCCCATACTACTTGGCAAGGTCGCGGGCTGTTGAAAGATTCCGGTTCGACGTTCTGTAAAATAATCTATTGTCAAATTTAGGCTGCCTAATATCTCCATATCAATACCAACATTTGCCTTATATCCAACCTCCCATTTTGCTTGTTCATTGCCAATACGTGTGAAAGTGATTCCACTATACCATGTATTCATGTTTTCACCGTAGTGATAATTAGGGCCAGTACCTAAAGAAATCTCCGTTAAATAAGGAAAGCGGGCTCCAGCTATTTTATCGTTCCCGACCAAGCCATAACTTCCTCTTATTTTCAATGCTGTAACTACACTTCTTAGAGGCTTGAAAAAATCCTCATTTGAAATACTGTACCCTAAGGCTATTGACGGGAAGAATCCAAATTGCCTATCTTTAATAAAATTTTCTGTACCATTGTAACCAAAATTAAACTCCGCAAAATACCGCTCGTCATAAGCATAGGTAAAACGACCAGCCAATCCTGTGGTACGATAAGGCACAGCGTCAAACAAGGAGCTAGGAAAAGCAGGATTATATTGTCTCTGGTTATAAAGCAGCATCGCTGTTATATTATTCTTCCCGAACAACCGCTGGTAGTCAATAGCAGCTTCCCAATAAATAGTTCTGTCTCCGTTATTGGCCTTAGAGAAGGACAAATAATCACTTCCGGTTGTCCCTATTTTCTCCAAAGTGTAAGTATAATCTGTAGGGTTATACTTACTTATTTGGTAGTAAAAAGGTACAGTGGAACGATCAGTCTTTGCTGTATTCCAATTCTTATATGAAAACAAAGCCCTTGCTGACAAACCTTTTGCAAGCATGGACAAATCTTGTTTTAACTCAAAGGTGGAAATGACCGTGGAAGAAAACGTGGTAGAATACCCCTTTGCCAATTCAGCATAAGGATTGACAAAAGTGGCTCCATTAAAACTCATATTTCCATAGAGTATGTTAGTTTCATTTCCTAAAGGACCGCTACCTGCCGGAAACATGATAGGAAAATTTACCGGATTGGTTTTCTGTATAATATTTCGATAAGTATCAGCTGCGCTGACAACTGGACTGTTTTTGTCATCGATAACAGTGCTCAGTTTGAGACTTACTTTTGTAGTTTTTGTCACATTAGCGTTTATATTAGCTTGAAAGTTATATCTTTTATTGTCTATATTATTATTGAAACTTCCTTGTGATATATTTTTCATGATCCCAGTATCTCTGTAGATGCCAGCAGACACATAATATGATGCAATTTTACTTCCACCGCTAATATTTATATTGGCCCGTTGATTCATTGTTACATTTTTAAATATTTCTTTTTGCCAGTCAACGTTCGGGTATATATATTTATTTAATCCTTTTATTGTTCCCTGAATTCTATCTTCCGAATACATTGGAGAAGTGTTAGGATCATCATTTTTCAAAGCTTCGTTATACATACGCATATAAGTCGGGCCATCAACCATATCAAGATGATACGATGGCATACTCCAAGAATTCTCCAAACGTGCTTTTACAGATATTTTCTCATTTGTAGCTCCTTCCTTGGTAGTGACAATCATCACTCCATTAGCTCCCCGGACTCCATAAAGTGCTGTTGCACTGGCATCTTTTAATATAGAGAAACTCTGAATATCATCTGGCTGGATGTCATTCAAATCTCCTGATGAAATTTCTACTCCATCTAGTAATATGAGAGGTGCGGAGTTAGCCCCGTTTGTTCCGATACCCCGTATCCAAAAATCCGCCCCGTCCCCGCCAGGCTCACCAGAACGTTGAACAGCGATTACGCCAGACATCCTTCCCGCTAATGATGCTGACAATGAGCTTGTTGGAAGTTTGAAAGATTCCGGTTTGACAGAGCTTATTGCTCCGACTACACTCGCTTTCTTTTGTTTTCCAAATCCAACAATAACCACATCTTTTAAAGAAGTGGACTCCTCAATCATGCGGATATTAAAAACCTCTGTTTCGGAAGTCACCTTTTTCTCAACGTTTTCATAACCAATAAATGAGAAGGAGAGTGTTTCACCAACTGCAACCCGAATGGAAAAGCGCCCATTAATATCTGAAATAACCCCTTGCGTGGTTCCTTTCACCAATATCGTGGCGCCGATAATGGGATTCCCATATTCGTCTGTCAGTAGACCGGTTACATTTTTGCTTTGCTGAAGAGTTTCTTGGAAAAGTTTCTCTTCTATTTCCATTGGCTTGGCCAAGACAGATCTTTGCCCGATAAACATGCTCAAGCAGAGAACTAAAATGAACGTTTTTTTCATTTAAACATGATAACTTTAAGGTTAATTATTTGATATAATTCTTTTATTTAAGGCCTTAAACGCAACAAATATATATAATATTATTAATACAAACAATATATTTATTAAAAATATTTCATAATTCCACGCAATTTTTCAAATTAAATGGTTGTATATGGTGTGTTAATATATTAAATTTACTAATTATCCAATATATCATATACATATCTAATTATTACATTTTTATTATGTATAGTATTATATGTAAATAAGGAATATAATTCAATAAACAAAAACATTTATTCGGCTTAACTTGCCATCCTCAATTGGTAGCTATGGTGGTAATCTGTTCCATCGCAATCATAGTTTCATTTTTATCTCTCTTTGTTCCGAATCTTCGAGCTCAGAACAAGGTTGTTTTTTACGTGCGACACCCGACGGCAGAAGCGAGAATCGTAAGCAAAGAAGCCTCTGTAAATTTTAAAAATGCTATAATCTCTCTCTGACATTGGAAAGTTTGCGTTAAATTCCAGCAAGTCAGTCTCACAATACTTGGTCCACCATATAAGCGTCTCCGCGTTTCTATATTGTCTCTCTTTTTTCGTTCTTATATCTTTGCCTGGTATAAAAATGAATCATTATGGATTTAGCAGAAAATAGATTTAGAAAAACCTGGTAACGTTTCCTTGAAGTATTGAAAGTAGACTGTCATTGTTCTTTAGCCGATGTTTGCCGCGAGCAGCATACCACTTCTGGAGGTATGAGTTCCTGGATGTCCCGACGGGGCTATAGTGTTAAACAAGCTAAGGAAGATGCGGTCCGTAATTATTATGGCGGTGTTTCCCCCTCCCGACCGACAAGTACCTCTCCTTCGTTCAGTCAAATAGTTCCCGTCATGTTGTCGGAAGAAGAGTTCAGCCTTTCCGGAGTCACAATCACCTTCAATAGCGGTATGACCATTTCGTTCAAACGGGTCACTCCCGGCGGTATCATTCAAATGTTGCACGATTACGAACGAAGAGAGGGGGATCCATGTATTCTCTAACATCAGCCAACTGATACTACCTGTATCAGGGCTTTGTCCGTATGAACCTTGGCATTGACGGTTTATTCAATATTATACGCTCAGAGATGAAAGGTTTGTCTCCCATATCAGGAGTTGTCTTTTTGTTCTTTGGCAAGAACCGACAGGGTGTAAAAATACTGCATTGGGACGGTGACGGCTTTCTTCTTTACTACAAGCGTCTCGAAGGTGGAAGTTTTGAGCTGCCGACATTTAACCCCGATACTGGCAATTACGAGGTTTCCTATCAGATTTTGTCTTTTATCCTGAATGGAGAAGTCCGTGCGACTGCGAAAACGCTTTAGGATATGACATAATCGTTTGTTCCTTAATAATTTACATCACAAATATTGTCTGATCTCCATGGCTGTCCCGTTAATATTTCGTATCTTTATGCCATGAAAAAGGATGAGATCATAGAGTTATTGAAGGAACAAATCAAGGGATTACGAGATGACAACAACAGACTCTTGGACCAAATAGATGCTTTGATAAAGGAGGTTTCTTCCCTTAAAGAGGCACTCCTTCAAAAAGGCGAATCTCTTAGCAAGCAACAGCGCCTTACTAAGGGACTCGCCAAACTTGTATCCAACACATCCGAACAGCAACAGGCTCCCCAATCTGCCATATCCGAAGAAGAGCGGCAGAAGATAGAAGCGGAAAAAGCAGATAAGCGTAAAGCAAGAAAGAACAATGGGGCCAAACGTGACATGCATTATGAGATGGAGGAAGAAGAACATGTCGTTTATCCCGATGATCCCGATTTTGACATCAATAAGGCCCGGTTGTTTACCACTGTTCCCAGAATATGCGTCCGCTATGAATGTGTACCCATGCGCTTCATCAAGCATGTCTACAAGATACACACCTATACGCAAGAAGGTCGCCTGTTTGAGGGAAAAACACCGGCTTCGGCCTTCTTGAATTCCAGCTATGACGGTTCATTTATTGCCGGATTGATGGAATTACGTTATATACAATCGCTACCTGTTGAAAGAATCATCAACTACTTCGAGAGTCATGGCTTTACGCTGAAGAAACCTACGGCTCATAAGTTGATAGAGAAAGCCTCAAACCTCTTCGAAAATCTTTATAAGTGCATCCGGCAGACAGCTTTGAGTGATCCTTATAAGGCAGCCGATGAAACCTATTACAAAATACTCGTCCCGGAAAAGAACAGCAAGGGAAAAGGAGTCAGGAAGGGATACCTTTGGGTGGTTGTCGGCATAAACACCAGGATGATATACTTGCTCTATGATGACGGCTCCCGGTCTGAAAGAGTTATTCTTAACGAATTAGGCAGTTGCAAAGGTATCATACAAAGCGATGGTTACTCACCTTACCGGAAGCTCGAAAGCGATGCTTATCCCAATATCACACGCATCCCGTGCTTGCAACATATAAAACGGAAATTTATAGATTGCGGTGAGAAGGACCCGGATGCAAAAAGAATCGTGGAGCTGATAAACGCACTTTATCAAAACGAACATAAGCATAAAGTTGAGGTTGAGGGATGGACGGTAGAACAGAATCTTATGCATCGAAAAAAATATGCGCCGGACATACTCGGAGAAATAAAAGATGTGCTTGATGAAATAGAAGAACGGGGGGATTTATTACCTAAGAGCGAACTGCAGGAAGCCATTACCTATCTTCGCAATGAGTGGAATGCAGTGGTGGACATCTTTAATTATGGTGACACTTATCTGGACAACAATATGGTTGAACGGATGAACCGGTACATATCCTTATCAAGAAAAAACTCATTGTTCTTCGGCAGCCATAAGGGGGCCGAACGAGGCGCCATACTCTATACGATAGCACTCACTTGTAGGATGCATAAAGTGAATTTATTTGAGTATCTCACGGATGTGATAAACAGAACAGCCGAATGGCAACCGAACACACCAATTGAAAAATACAGGGAACTGCTTCCTGACAGATGGGAAAAGGCTAATGACTAAAAAGGGATCATTAGCCTTTTTATTTTAATACACTATATAGAATCGCGGAGACGCTTACTCTTGATACTGGTAAATGTTCTCACTTATCGCATGAAAGTAAACAAAGCTCGCCCCAAAGACAGTTCAGCATTAGCAGCAATCAAAGTCCTGACACATTACAGCCCACTTGGATGTCTTGTATTGTTTTTTCCGGTCTGGCCTGCACTTATTGCGGCATCCTTATGGTACAAGTTCTACCAAAAACAACGTGTTATTTTGCAGAGTAAGACCTGCGACTCTTGCAAAGCTGTAGCTTTACAACTTTTACCCAATGAGCTTGCAACCCCTTTATTATCTGCTTCCGAACAAATGGAACACAAACTAGGTTCTGCTATCCACCGTATTTATCAATGTACTTCCTGCGGCTGGCTTTTACGGTATAAATCTATCACCATAAGCGAATATAGGATGTGTAATCAGTGCCATACCATTGCTTCCAAGCGTATCAGCCCGTGGAAAACAATTAAAGAGCCCACATATTCCGATGCCGGATTGGAGGTTGCCGACTATCTTTGCCTGATGTGCGGAGATAAAAAGCAGACAACACAGAAGATCCCCCGCAAGACACCCCCCAATAGTGACAGTTCTAGTAATAGTCACAGTAGTAGTGGCAGAAGCAGTAGTAGAAGTAGTAGCGGCAGTTTTGGTGGTGGACATAGCGGTGGCGGTGGAGCGTCAAGTAGTTTTTAAGATCAACTATCCATCCGAAGAAGTCGACTAACCAAATAAAGGACATGAAAACACATCTCACCTGAATATTTTCATAGAAAAATGGTTATCCACTCCTTTATTCTAACTATTTTTGCATAGATAACCGAACATAAAAAAGTGAAATGAATATAGAAGAATTTAGAGAATACTGCCTGTCTTTTAAGGGAGTCCATGAGAAGATGCCGTTTCCCAATGTGCCCGACAAATATAGCCGTGACATTCTATGCTTTTATGCAGCGGACAAATGGTTCTGTTTCGTCCATATCCGCGAGTTCGATTTCTGCTGTCTGAAGTGCGACCCGGACGAGGCGATCGATCTGCGGGACCGCTACGAGGGCATAGAGCCCGGCTACCATATGAACAAACGGCATTGGATCAACGTCCGTTTCGACCGGGATGTTCCCGACAGCGAAATCAGAAGGCTCGTCCGACGATCGTATGAGCTCGTGGCCGGTCGTTCGGACCGAAAGCGGTAAGCGACTGCAGCCGGACGAGTCGGAGGAAGAACGGTCCGTTGCCGTGGTTCGAATAGGGGTGCGAGCAAACCGGCCGGAGCATCCGGGCAGCGGGAAAACTCCCGATAATCCCGCTTTTAGGTCCCAGACCGAACGGGACGAAGCCCGCTCGGCCGTTTGCCGGAGACGACGGAGTTCCCGACGGACGATCGCGCGAGCCGAGGCGATTGCCGCTTTGCAGGTAAAACGTTTGTCGGACGGGCTGTGAAACGGCCAAAAGGAAATCGGCAGAGCTTTCGTTGCGGGTGATTCTTTCCGTTCGGCCGGAGCGACGATCTGCGGTTTCGGAACGCGCTTCCCCAAAAATCGTAGAATCGTATTTCGCCATTTCGATGATACGGGTTCTATGATCCGTAAAACGGATACAAGCGCTATGTCCGTACCCGCTATTTTTGCAAAAGGAGAATCATAGGTGACAAGGGAATGAAATATATCTTTGTAAATTCGAATTAAACAGACGAGGCATGTTGCGAAAAATCAGAATAACGCTCGCCGTCCTTTGTTTCGTGCCGGTCACGTTGCTGTTTCTCGATTTCACGGGGACGTTGCATACATGGTTCGGGTGGCTGGCGAAAATACAGTTCCTGCCGGCGGTATTGGCACTCAACCTCGGCGTGGTGCTGTTGCTCATTGCATTGACCTGGATTTTCGGTCGGGTTTACTGCTCTGTAATCTGCCCTCTCGGTATATTCCAGGATGTCGTTTCATGGCTGGCGGGGAAACGGAAGAAAAATCGTTTCCGGGATTCCCCCGCCTTGTCCTGGTTAAGATACGGGGTGATGGTGATCTTTATCCTTGCCATGATCAGTGGGTTAGGGGCATGGGCGGCCTTGATCGCACCCTACAGCGCTTACGGGCGTATCGCCTCTAACTTATTCGCACCCCTCTGGCAATGGGGGAACAACTTTCTGGCCTACTTGGCGGAACGGACGGGCAGTTATGCTTTCTACGAGACGGAAGTCTGGCTACGGAGCCTCCCAACCTTTATCATTGCCACAGTTACCTTCATTATACTGATCATACTTGCCTGGCGGAATGGGCGAACCTATTGCAACACGATCTGCCCGGTAGGAACGTTTTTGGGATTGATCTCCCGTTTTTCCGTTTTCAAGCCGGTTATCGATACGTCCAAATGCAATGGTTGCGGTTTGTGTACCCGCAATTGTAAAGCAGCCTGTATCAATGCGAAAGCACACGAGATCGATTACAGCCGTTGCGTCGCCTGCATGGATTGTATCGACAAATGCCGGCAGGGAGCCATCCGATATACACGCAGAAAAACAAACAAGGCGGAAATACAGACCGCCCAACCGGCCGTAGACAAGCCCGATCGTCGCAAATTCTTTACCGTATCGGCATTACTTGCCACTTCAGCCGCACTGAAAGCCCAGGAAAAAGTACAACTCCCGGACAAGAAAGTCGACGGCGGACTGGCCATCATCGAAGATAAAAAGAAACCGGACCGGACAACCCCGATCACTCCTCCGGGCTCGCTGAGCGCTGACAATTTCTCCCAGCATTGCACCGCGTGCCAGCTTTGTGTATCGGTTTGTACGAACCATGTGCTGCGTCCTTCGGGGAACCTTCAAACATTTATGCAGCCAGAAGTATCGTACGAGCGAGGATACTGTCGTCCCGAATGCGTCAAATGTTCGGAAGTTTGCCCGACCGGAGCGATCCGTCCGATCACGAAAGCGGACAAGACGGCTATCCAGATCGGACATGCCGTACTGATTCAGGAAAATTGCATCGTCAACCGGGACGGCGTCACTTGCGGCAACTGTGCCCGCCATTGCCCTACCCAGGCGATCTTGATGGTGGCAAAAGACCCGAACGACCCGGATTCGCCTCAACTGCCGGTCGTAAACGAGGAAAAATGCATCGGCTGCGGAGCCTGTGAAAACCTGTGCCCGTCGCGTCCGTTCAGCGCCATTTATGTGGAAGGGCACGAACAACACCGGAATATTTGATCAAGAAATAAAAGAATCATCACATATGGAAAAAGACAATCATCAAGCGATAAACCGTCGCGATTTCCTGAAGATTGTAGGAATCAGCACGGCAACTACCGCCCCGTTGCTCTCCGGGTGCAGTTCGGACAGCGGGATGGCCTCAGGTTCGGGAAGCTCCACCCCTATTCCCACGGACCGGATGACATACCGCACGACGCCGTCCACAAAAGACAAAGTTTCCATCCTCGGTTATGGATGCATGCGTCTGCCGACTATTGCCAAAAGCAGCGCAAGAGACAGCGATGACGAAATCGACCAGGAGATGGTCAACCGGCTGACTGACTATGCCATCGAGCACGGTGTGAACTACTTCGACACCTCGCCCGCCTATTGCAAAGGACGTTCGGAACATGCTATGGGGATCGCCCTCAGCCGCTATCCGCGCGACAAATATTACATCGCCACCAAACTTTCGAACTTCTCTCCCGACACATGGAGCCGCGAAGCCTCTATCGCGATGTATAACAATTCGCTCAAGGAGCTGCAAGTCGATTATCTCGATTATATGCTGCTCCACGGGATCGGCATGGGTGGTATGGAAGCCTATGAAAACCGGTATGTCAAGAACGGCATACTCGACTTCCTGCTCGAAGAACGCAAGGCAGGACGTATCCGAAACTTAGGTTTCTCCTATCACGGAGATATAGAGGTGTTCGATTATTTGCTTTCGAAACACGACGAATATCAATGGGATTTCGTCCAGATCCAGTTGAATTACCTGGACTGGAAACATGCCAAAGAGATCAACCCGCGAAACACCGATGCGGAATATCTGTACGGGGAATTGCAGAAACGGGGGATTCCCGCCATCATCATGGAGCCACTCCTCGGAGGACGGCTTTCGAACGTGCACGACCATATCGTCGCCCGCCTGAAGCAACGCGAACCGGGACGGAGCGTCGCCTCCTGGGCTTTCCGGTTTGCCGGCTCGTTTCCCGGCGTACTCACCGTGCTGAGCGGCATGACTTACATGGAGCACCTGCAAGACAATCTCCGCACCTACTGCCCGTTGCAACCGTTGACGGAAGAGGAAAACCGTTTCTTGTTCGACACCGCCGACTTGATGATGCAGTATCCGACCATCCCGTGTAACGACTGCAAATACTGTATGCCTTGTCCTTACGGTATCGATATTCCGGGAATTTTGCTTCATTATAATAAATGTGTGAACGAGGGGAATGTCCCTCAGAGCGGACAGGATGAAAACTATCGCGAAGCTCGCCGGGCTTATCTGATCGGGTACGACCGCAGTGTACCGAAACTCCGCCAAGCGGATCATTGTACTAGTTGCAACCAATGTAATCCACACTGTCCGCAGGGAATCGATATTCCGAAAGAACTACAGCGAATCGATCGTTTCGTCGAACAACTGAAACAAGAGACATTATAAATCCAAACAGCCGTCCCGATTTC
>ERZ827150.4031-NODE-4031-length-13433-cov-5.320900_pt1 | contig 13433 bp, 10 predicted proteins | sample MGYA00519779_ERZ827150 | MGnify/ENA primary metagenome ERZ827150 (study PRJEB31778, sample SAMEA3449267) | human gut metagenome | biome: human gut; feature: human-associated habitat; material: faeces | place: United Kingdom | collected 2010/2012 ...
GTGCGATAGCCGCATAGAGTACGAGCGATGCTAAAGCATGTGTGGCGGCTATCCAAGTTTTCCGCGCCGTGGGCGCGAAAAACTCTGGGACTTCGCAGCGGGGATAATGACCGCATAGAGTACTGCACAATGTGGAAGTATGTGCGGCGGTTATTCGAGCCGGCTGTGCGGCGCATAGGCATTTCTTGGGTATGCAGTTAAGGGCGGCCGCGCAGCAAACGGCGCGATGCCAAAGCCCGTGCAGCGGAGATGCAGGTCCTCCGCGTCTGCGGGAAAATTGCGGGCAGCGGCGGGCCAAGCAGCGCGGAGAAGGGGGCTTGCCCTGCGGGGCTGCGGCTGCGTCGGATTGCGGCAATAAGAGCGAGCCCTTTCTCTGATTGACAAACGAAATGATAAACGAAAGAAGCACGGCGGGCAGGACGCGTCCCCCATGGACGGCGGGGATTTCCGACAGAACGCGCGCCTTCTGCGCCGCAGTGCAAAAATACGGGACGCCTCGCTGGAGGACTTGCCCTGTTTTGGACTTTTCAAAAGGACGGTTATCGAATTATGGAACAACTCATTCAAGCGCTGGCTTCCGCCGCGCAGACCGCCGCCGGCGTGACCGGCGAGCAGCTCGGCGTTTCGCTGCCGTCGCTCTTCGAGCAGCCGGAGGATAGCGCCGTCGGCGACCTCGCGCTGCCCTGCTTCCGGCTGGCGAAGGCGCTGCGCAAAAGTCCGGCCGTCATCGCCGCCGACCTTGCCGAGACAATCGTCCTGCCGGACGGCGTCGCGCGCGCCGAGGCGGTCAACGGCTACCTGAACTTTTTCGTTGATCCCGCCTATTATGCCGGACGGGTGGGTGCGATCCTGCAGAACCCCGATTTCGGCACGCGCCATCAGGGCGCGGGCAAAACGATGGTCATTGACTACTCCTCGCCCAACATCGCCAAGCGCTTTCACGTCGGCCATCTGGGGACGACCGTCATCGGCAACGCCATCAAAAACCTGCACGCCTTCTGCGGCTACCGCTGCGTGGGCATCAATTACCTCGGCGACTGGGGAACGCAGTTCGGCAAGCTGATCGTCGCGTATAAGAAATGGAGTTCGGCCGACCGCGTGGCCGAGCGCGGCATCGAGGAGCTGGTGGACATCTACGTCCGCTTCTCCGACGAATCCGAGAAGGAGCCTTCGCTCAACGATCAAGCGCGCGCCGCCTTCGCCGAGCTGGAGCGCGGCAACGAGGAATATTTGGCCATCTGGCGCTATTTTAAGGAAATTTCGCTGCGCGAATATATGAAAACCTACGAGCTGCTCGGCATCGAGTTCGATTCGTTCGACGGCGAGAGCTTTTTCACCGATAAGATGCCCGCCATCGTCGAGGAGCTGCGCGAGAAAGGGCTGCTCGTGCAGGACGACGGCGCGTGGATTGTCGATCTGGCGCCGTACGGGATGCCGCCCGCGCTCATTCTCAAGCGCGACGGCTCGACGCTGTATCCCACGCGCGACATCGCCGCCGCGGTCTGGCGCAAAAAGGAATACGACTTCGACAAGTGCATTTACGTCACCAGCGCCGGCCAAAGCCTGCATTTCGCCCAGTGGTTCAAGGTCGTCGAGCTGATGGGCTACGACTGGGCCGACCGCCTTGTCCACGTCCCCTACGGCACGATGAGTGTGGGCGGGGAAAAGCTCGCCTCGCGCACGGGCAACGTGATCCTGCTGGACGACCTGTTTGCCGAGGCCATCTCGAAGGCCGAGGCGATTATGGAGGAAAAAAACGCGTCGCTGCCGAACCGGCACGAGACCGCCGTCGCCGTCGGCACGGGCGCGGTCATCTTCAACGCGCTCTCGGGCAGCCGCATCAAGGATACGAATTTTACCTGGGAGAACGCGCTTTCCTTTGACGGCAACACCGGCCCGTATGTGCAGTACACCTACGCGCGCGCGTCGAGCGTGCTGCGCAGGGCCGCCTGCCCCGACGCGGACGCCGCGGCCGGCTATGTCCCTGCGCCGGACGAAACGGCGCTGATCAAAACGCTGCTGCGCTTCCCAGCGCGTGTGGACGCGGCGCTCTGCGAGTACGAGCCGAGCATCATCTCGCGCTATGTGCTGGACGTCTGCGCCGCCTACAACGTGTTCTACCATAACTGCCCGATCCTCCGCTCGTCCGGCGCCGAGCAGGCTTTCCGCCTGCGGCTGACCGCAGCGGCGCGGCAGATCATCGGCAAATCGCTCGACCTGCTGACCATCCGGCGGACCGAAGAAATATAAATCCGGCTCAGAAAGACTGTTTTTGTCTTTGCGGCGGCGGGGCGTATTTCCCGACCGCCCCTCGGCCGTCCGATGGCTGCCGGGGCCGGCGTCTGCCGCGCCGAAATGTACGGCAGGCCGTTTATCGAAAGGGGTTATTTGACTATGTCCGGGCATTCCAAGTGGAAAAACATTATGCATAAAAAGGAAAAGACCGACGCGCAGCGCGCCAGCGTCTTTACCAAGATCGGGAAGGAGATTTCCATCGCCGTCCGCGAGGGCGGGCCGGACCCCGTGTCCAACACGCGCCTGCGCGACCTGATCCAGAAGGCGAAAGCGAACAACGTGCCCAACGACAACATCGACCGCGTCATCAAAAAGGCCGCCGGCGGCGACGGCGCGCAGTACGAGGTCGTCGTCTACGAGGGCTACGGCGTCGGCGGCGTGGCCGTCATCGTCGAGACCACGACCGACAACCGCAACCGCACCGCGGCGGACATCCGCCACTACTTCGATAAGTGCGGGGGCAATATGGGTACGACGGGCTGCGTATCGTTTATGTTCGCGGATAAGGGCGTCATCGTGGTCGACGGCAAGTCGGTCGCCGACGAGGACCGCTTTATGGAGGACGTGATGGAATGCGGCGCCATCGACTTTACGGGCGACGACGGCATCTTCGAGGTCTTTACCGACCCGTCCGAGCTGTCGGGCGTGCGCGACGCGCTGGCGGCGAAGGGGTACGTCTTCCTCTCGGCCGAGCCGGAGAAAATTCCGAACACCTACGTCCGGCTGGACGACGAGGAGCAGCGGGCGAAGATGAGCAAGCTGCTCGGTCTGCTGGAGGACAACGACGACGTGCAGAACGTCTGGCACAACTGGGAGGACGACGAGTGAAAGCATCCGACAGTCGGAAAGGGAAACGGCTTATGAGATTCACCAAACAGCTTTTGGCCGGTCTGCTGGCGTCGGCGATGCTGCCGGCGGCGGTCCCTGCGTTCGCGGCGGAGGGCCGCACCAATATTGCGCTCGGCAAGAGCTATACCATCGAGAGCGACGCGCCCAACGAAAACAGCCTCGGCACCACCGAGGAGGGCGGCAAGGACCAGCTCACCGACGGCGCCTACGGCACCTCGGAATATTATTCCGGCCTCTGGGCGCATTTCGTCAACGCCTACGGCCGCACCGTGACCATCGATTTGGGGGCTTCTATGTCGGTGGATGGCATTTCGATGGAATTTTTGCAGAACAAGGAGCACGGGGTCTACTGCCCGCGCACGCTGACGGTGTCGCTGAGCGAAAACGGCACCGATTTTGAAACCGTCGCCACGGTCGAAAAGCCGGTTTCCAACACCGCCAACGGCCGCATCCGCGTGCCTTATACGGCGGATTTCGAAAAAGCGCGCGCCCGCTATGTCCGCGTGCATTTCGACGTGCAGGTCAACACCTTCCTCGATGAAATTGAGGTCTACGGCGGCGCGCTGACCGACGACGCGCGCCCGCTCGCGCCCACCGCGCCCGTGGAGGAGGAACTGTATTTCGACGACGGCGCCGACATCGGCGTGCGGGACATCATGTGCTTCCACAACGGCTATTATCCGCAGGACGAAACGCTTGTCAACAATACCAAGGACGTGTTCCGCTCCTATATCGGCTATGTCGATTCCACCGGCAAATATGTGGACACGATGTTCGACGCGATTATGTTCCTCATCCTGCAGGGCTTCTGCCCCTCCGGCGGCAAGCTGACCAAGGACGGCGGGCCGACGCTGCTTTCCGACTGGGAATATCTGCTCGACAACACCTTCGGCGAGGGCATCAATCTGGATGCGCTGAACGAAGCCACCGCCGAGCTGAAGGCCGACCTTGACCTGCCCGATACGCACAAAACGGCCGTTTATCTCACCGTGCCCTATCCGAAGATCAGCGATCTGGTGTTCGGCGATTGGAACGGCGACGGCATAGACGAGAAGATTTCCACCCTCGACGACTGCGTGGACGTCTACTGCTGGTTCGTCGACGAATGCATCCGCCGCTTTGCGGAGAAAGGGTACGAGCATCTCGATTTCAAGGGCTTTTTCTGGTGCAGCGAGTCGATCATCGAGGACGAAAACGACTATGAGGTCGAGCTGGCGCACCGCTGCGTGGAGCAAATCCGGAGCCGCGGCTATCAGAGCATTTTCATCCCCTATTTCCAGTCTGCGGGAAGCTGGATGGCGGAGGACATCGGGTTCGACGCGACCATCCTCCAGCCCAACCTTTCCTTCAACGCATTCGCGCAGAAGGACCCCGAGCGCTTTATGGAGGACTTCGTCGCGACCGCCGCCAAGTATCATTTCGGCATCCAGATGGAAATGAAGGAAAATCTGGCGTCCAATATGGAGCCGTATGCCGACTATTTCCTCCAATACCTCGTCTCGGCCTCGCGCAGCGGGATGATGACCGACGCCGTTCACGCCTATTATCAGGGCGCGGGCTACGGCAGCGTGCATCAGTGCGCCGTCAGCAGCGACGTCCGCACCCGCTGGTTTTACGACGCGCTGTATAAGTTCGTCAAGGGTACGCTCAGCCTGCCCGCGGAGGCCGAGGTCGAATACGAGTCCGAGATCACCGTCGAAAAGGGCGGCCTGTACAAGGGCAGGATGAAGCTGGAGGGCGACTGGTTCAACGATTTCACGGTCGCCAAGCAGGCGCTCAACGGCACCGTATCCTATTATCCGGCGCTGGGCGAGTTTCGCTATCGTCCCGACCGCACATATGTCGGCGAGGACAGCTTCGCCATCGCCGTGCAGAAGCCCGACGGCACGACCGAGGAGCTGACCGTCCGCGTGACCGTCACCGGCGAATCCGACGCCGAGTCGGCGCCGGCGGCGTCGGACGGCGAAGCCTCCGGCGGAGACGCGCCGCAGGATAAGGGTACCAATTGGGCGCTCATCGGCGGGCTGGCGGCCGGCGCGGTCGTCCTCGTCGGCGGGATCGCCGCCGCCGTGGCGGTGATGACCGGCAGACGTGCGGGCGGCAAGGACAAGAAAAAGAAGAAATAAAAAAGCCGAAGCCTGAACGGAACGCGTGGATTTCCGTTCAGGCTTTTTTTGCGCACTTCTCGCCTGCGTTGACCTACTCTCACGCAGCGAGCGATGGACAAATAACGGAGATTGGTACATAATAGCCGCATAGAGTACGAGCGATGCTGAAGCATGTACGGCGGCTATACAAGTTTTCCGCGCCGTGTGCGCGAAAAACTCTGGGACTGCGCGATAGCCGCATAGAGTACGAGCGATGCTGAAGCATGTACGGCGGCTATTCAAGTTTTCCGCGCCGTAGGCGCGAAAAACTCTGGGATTATGCGGGTGGTTAGGGGGCGCATAGAGACCGGCAATGCGCTGCGTTTATGCGGCGGCCATTCGCGTTTTCTGCGCCGCAAAGCGCAGAAAACGCGGGACTTGTGCGGTCTGCGAACCGCATAGGGACCGGCAGTGCGCCGCGTCTGTGCGGCGGTCATTCCGGTTTCCGCGTCCGCGGCGCGGGGAACGACGGTGCTTTGCCGCTTGGCGGTGCGGCCGTATAAAGGGGCGGCGTTCCAAATCGTATGCCGCCGGCGTGCCGGTCAACAATAACATTTTAAGAAAGGTGGATAATCTATGACCATTGGACAACGAATTCGGGAACAGCGCCGGAAAGCAGAGCTCACGCAGGAGCAGCTTGCCGAGCTGCTCTCCGTTTCCCCGCAGGCGGTCAGCCGTTGGGAGACCGATGCGGCGATGCCCGACATCTCGCTGCTTCTGCCGCTCTGCAACCTGTTCGGCGTCAGCGCCGACTATCTGCTCGGAATGGAAACGTATGAAAAGGACCTTCGCCGCGCCGAATTCGACGAAGCCTTCAAGGACTACTGGAAGCATGACGACAAGGAAAAGAATTACGAGATCGCCTGCCGTGCGGCGGCGGAATACCCGGGCGATATGCCGTATCTGGAATGGCTTGCCTCTGCGGAATTTTACCTCGCGTTTCTGCGTGGGGACGATGCGGAATACCGCGCGCTGCTGGAAAGCGCCGTCGGCCATTACCGAACCGTCCTCGACCGCGCCGATGACAGGAAGCTGTTGGCACAGGCGCGGCATGGCATCGTGCTCTCGCTGCATCATCTCGGCCGGAATGCGGAGGCGAGAGTCTTCGCCGAAGCCGAGGAGGACGAAAGAAAACGCGGTGAAATGCTCGTTTTCTGTCTGGAGGGCGAGGCGAAACGGCAGCACTGCCAAAAGCTGGCGAACGGCGCGCTGTTCGAGCTTCTGATGCGGCTTCGGGACATCGGCGGCTTGGAGGCGTGCGACGCCGCTGAGCGGATCGTCGGCCTGCTGTTTCCCGACGGTAATTTGGGATTTTTGCATAATACGCTGCAATACAATGCCGTCCAGAAGGCGTTCCTGCTCTGCGCTGCGCAGCGCTGGGATGAGGCCGTGGACGCGCTGCGGACGGCGCGCCGTCATGCGGAAGCGATGGAACGGCTGTATGCCGAATTCGGCGGACGGACGTTTCGCTATACCGCCGGGCTGTTCGACCTGTTGGCGGCCGACGTCCCCAAGCCGGAGACCGACGACACCGATGTGGACGACTTTCTGCGCTGCCTGAAAAGCAATCGCTGCTTCGACCCGCTGCGCGGCCGTGCGGACTTCCAAGCCCTCGCTTCGCCCCGCCGCGGCTCGTAAAGGCGGCCCGAAAACGCAGGAAAACAGAGAAGCGCGCAAGGGCGGTGCGGCCTTTTGGCGGCGTCATTTCCGCAGGACGCCGCGCGGCTTTTGCCATCCTCTGCCATCCTCGGAGCCTCCGCTTGCGTCAGAGCTTCAGCATATATGTGTAAAAGGAAAGCACGCTGTCCTCGCGTCCGTTGACAAAGCGCTTGTATACCTTGTCGATCGGCGTGATTACAGCCGTTCCGTTCCGCAGCACGGGGATGGAGGAGCCGTCGACGATGTCCCAAGCGTAGCCTTTGTCCCGCAGTCCGTTTCTGAGCATGGTCTCGCCCAGATAGGCGCCCCAGATGCTTGCCATGCTCCAAAGCTGGTTTTCCGTCGGCTTTTCGATGCGGAGATTTTCATGATACCCTTGCAGAATCTGCTCCAAATCGTATATACTGTTATCGGTGTAAAAGAAAAATTTTCCGTATCGGTTTGCGAATTGAAGCGCCGCTTTGTTCAGTTGGTCGATTTGTTCCTGTAATTCCCGATTGTCCAAGGCGTTGTCCTCCTGTAAGTTATGTTGCCGGTATTGTAGCACAAAGCTAAGCCGTTTGCAAGCGCCTGAAGCGGCGTTTTGAAGCATTTTAGCTTCAAAAAAGTCGGGACAGCAGATCATCCTCCGCTGTCCCGACTTTTGATTCGTATGGCTTATCCGAAAATGCAGCCGGTGCGTTTTGCAAGCCGCACGGTCGAGCGCCTATCGGCGCCGCCTCGCAGAACGGGCGGGGATGGGCGGCCGATTTGCGGCATAGCTTAGGAAAAAACCGCCGCCTGAAAGGGCGGCGGATTTCTCAGCGCGGTATGACGGGGCAGGCTTCCTGCCGAATGCGCAAAACACAATAAAACGGCAGGCAAAGCCTTTGTATAATCCGCTATGCAAAGGCTTTTGCACAGCTTCAATTCGGATTTCAGAATCAAAACGGCCTTACAGCTTTTCAAACTGCTCCACGCCGAGCACGAACAGCGTCGCGCCGCCGACGGTCACCTCGTCGGCGGGGGAGAGGGATTTCAGCCCCTTCCCGAAGTTCTGCGAGGAGGGGTTGAGCTGCTTGCGCGTGGCGCAGGTGCGGGAGAGAATCTCCTTGATCCGCTCGACCCGGCCGTCCTCGGTGCCGATGAGCAGCGTGGTGTTGCCGACCATCAGAAAGCCGCCCGTCGTCGACAGCTTGGTCACGAAAAAGCCCTCGGCGTTGAGCGCGGAGGCGGCGATGGCGCTGTCGTCGTTGTTGATGATTGCCAGAACAAGTTTCGTCATATCGGTTCGTCCTTTCACAGTCGTCAGATTTCGCTTTTCAGCTTGGCGCGGCTTTTTTTGTCCAGCTCGTACAGCGACGGGATTTCATAGCGGTTGTCGTCCGAGTCGCGGACGAGCACGCGCCCGTCGTAAAGCACCTTGATGTCGCTGTGCCGGTTGCGGATGGAAAAGCGCCGCTCGCCGCGGTCGGTCTGGACATGCCAGCTCAGCGAGCCCTTTTTGTCGGTGATGTCGTAGATGCCCGTGATGCGCGGGATGAGGTAAAACTCCACCAAGCATTCCTCCACCGCCCGGCGCGATTCGGGGGATGAGCGCGTCGAGGCTGCGGATGATGGCCGCCTCGCGGCCGTCGCCGTCGAGCAGCGTGATGTATTTGTGCAGCCCGGAGAGCGGAAACAGCCGCCGCGGCTCCAGATTTTCAATTTTCCGTCCGTCGTAGTAGGTCAGCGTGACCTTGCAGAAGTCGGTGCGCTCGATGCGCGCCTCGTCGCCCTCGATATAGGTCCGTGCCATTTAGTCAAACCTCTCTTCCTCTTTGCTCTTGCGCAGCTTTTCGGACATCGACTGAATCTCGATGAGCCGGTGGTACTTGCCGCCCAGCGCCATCAGCTCGTCGTGCGAGCCGCATTCGATGATGCGCCCCTGATCGACGACGATGATCTTGTTCGCCTTCCGCAGTGTGGACAGGCGGTGCGCGATCATCAGCGTCGTTCGGCCGCTGATGAGCCGCTCGATAGCCTCCTGAATCAGGTTCTCGGTCTCCGAGTCGACGGCGGCGGTCGCTTCGTCGAAAATGAGGATGCTCGGGTTCATCAGCACCGCGCGTGCGATGGAGATGCGCTGCTTTTCGCCGCCGGACAGACCCACGCCGCGCTCGCCCAGCATCGAGTCGTAGGCGTCGGGCTGGCGCGCGATGAATTCGTGTGCGTTGGCGACGTCTGCGGCGTTGATGACCTGCTCGACGTGCGCGCCCGGCACGCCGTAGGCGATGTTGTTGTAGATGGTGTCGGAGAACATCATCGGCTCCTGCTGCACATAGCCGATTTTGGAACGGAAATGGCCCGTGTCCAGATTGCGGATGTCGATCCCGTCGACGAGAATCTCGCCCTCGTAGCCGTCGTAGAACTTCATCAGCAGGTTGATGAGCGTCGACTTGCCGCTGCCCGTCGTGCCGACGATGCCGACGATGTCGCCCGGCTCGATTGTCACGCTCACGTCGGAGAGAACCTTCTTGGTGCGGTCGAACGAAAAGCTGACGTTGCGGAACTCGATGCGGCCCCGAATGACGTCGGGCTTCAGCCCGTCCTCGGCCGACTGCTCCGGCTCGGCGTCAAGGATGTCGAGGATGCGCTCGGCCGCCGCCAGCGCGCTCTGGTAGGAGTCGGAAAGGTAGGCGAAGAAGTTGACCGGCTGATAGAACATCGACGCGTAGGAGATGAACGACACCAGCAGGCCGAGCGAAAGCGGTCCGCTCGGGTCGTCGATGACCCAGCCGCCGCCCACGCTCCAAATCAGCAGCGACCCGCAGGTCACCACGAAGCCGACGATGTACGGGTAGACCGACGTAATCCGCGCGCTTTTCACGTCCACCTTCAGCCATTCCTCGTTGTATTTCTCAAACCGGCGCACCGCGCGCTTTTCGCCGGCAAAGGATTTGATGACGCGGATGCACGGGATCGAATCGGTCAGCACGCTCGTCACCGCCGCCCAGCGCCGCCAGATGCGCTTGTAGAACGGCGCGATTTTGCGCCCGAAGATTTTCACGCCGATGACCACCGCCGGCACCGGCAGCAGCGACAGCAGCGTCAGCCGCCACTCGAGCGCGAACATAATCACGACGATGCCCACCAGCATGAAGAACTGCACGATGACCTCCTGCGTGATGCGCAGGATGAACGCCTGCAGGGTCGCCGTGTCGCCCGAGATGCGGTTGATGACCGAGCCGGTGGAGGTCTTGTCGTAGAACTTCATCGGCAGATACTGCGCCTTGAGATAGACGTCGTTGCGCAGGTGCAGCACGATGCGGTCGCCCGCGATGCGCAGGATGTAGCCGCGCAGCGCGCCCACCGCGTGCTGGATGAAGTACGCGCCCAGCAGGGAGAGAACCACCGTCACCAGCATTTTCTTGTCCGAGTTGGGGATGATCTCGTCCACGAGCATCTTCGTGATGAACGGCGGCAGCAGGGCCATCGCCGTGGTGATGATCGACATAATCAGGCTGACGATCAGCGGCTTTTTCTCCGGCGCGACGTATTTCCACAGCTTGCTGACAATCTTGCCCTTCGACTGGCAGCGGATGCACTCCGCGCCCTCGCGGATGAGCCGCCGCCCGCACTTGGGACAGACCAGCTTCATGCGGTCGAAGGCCGCCTCCGCCGCGGGCAGCTCGCTGTCGGGCGAACAGCCGCCTGCGACGTTGTTGATGAACGCCGCCGCCATATCGCACAGCGACGCCACCGCGTAGGTGAAGCGCACGGCGCGTATGGTGCCGCCGGATTTCTTGCGGATCGTCAGCCGCGCGTTGCCGTACATACGCTTGACCGCCGCTTCTTCGATCTCCGTGTACGGCAGCGTCGCAAAGCCGCCGTCCTCCTCGGTGTACAGTACGCGTCTGTCGGTGGCGGCCAGCAGCGAATCGTCGTAGCTGCCGGCGGGCGACAGGTCGCAGACCACGGTGAACAGCAGGCGTTCGCCGTCCTCCAGACGGCTTCGCAGCCGTTCTTCCGTACCGTCCGGCAGCGGACGGTTTGTCAACGCTTTCGTCTGTGCTTCCATAAGTAGCTTTTTCCGCGGGCGCCTCTCTGACCCGCGGCGCCTCCTTTTCTCTCTTTGGCTCGCGGCGGGGCGTTTGCCCGCCGTGTTTTGATGATAGCGGAAATATACACGGATAAATGTGTATATAGGCATTATATATGCCCGAACGGGAAAGTCAAGAGGTTTTTGAAAAAATAAGCGATTTTCCGACGTCATTGTGCCGCAGTCGTCGGAACGCGTCCGTCCGCCGCATTCGGTCCCGCTCCGCTCCGCCGCTGCAGGACGTCGGGGCGGACGCACCGGCTTCGGGACGCACAGTCCCGTTTTGCCTCGACGTGGCAGAACGTTGTGGTGGACACGCCGTCTTTGGGATGCGCGGACCAATTCTGCCGCGCCGCCGTCCTGCGGCGGCGTGTGGATGCACCGGCTTCGGGATGTGCGGACTGCATCGCAATTCCCGCTATGCGGCCGCCGCCGCTTTCCGGCCGGATGACAGCCCGCCGCTTATGCGCCCCTCCCGCGACAGTCGCCGCAGCCGGTTCTCGCGCGGCGACGTTGTGATTACGGTATGCCGAAGGGACAGGCGGCATAAGCCCTTGCGTTTCCCCAAATGACTTCGGCGTTCGATTGCGCCGTTTTTTCAGTGTGGCGGTTTGACGCACCGTGCGGGGCGGCGGTGCGTCGGGTGTACGGGCGGTTTTCGGACAGGCGTTGGCCGCAACGCAAAGACATACTGCGGGCCGACAATACGCCGCAGGGGTGGGGAACGCCGGTTTGCCGCCGTGACGCTTTACCTCGTGTCTGTCCGCCTGCCCGCCGTGCGGCGCGGCGCGAAAGCAACGCCGTGCGCGCGGTTCTGCGGAAACGCGCTGCGGCTGTCGGCACGGGGCTTGGCAGGGGGCCGCAATTCGGTTTTCGGCAAACCGTTTTGCGCGGGCGGCTTCAGTGCTTTGGAGCTTATGTCAATAAAAAAGCGCCGGAATCGAAAAAAATCAGAAAAAACACAGAAATAAATATTGACAAATCGGTACGGAAATGTTAATATATAAATAGAGTTTATCAAATACAGCCGAAAGGAATGCATAGGTTATGAAAAAGTTTGTTTCTTTTGTCCTTGCTATCGCGCTGGTTTGTACACTGGCTGCGGCGATGGCGGGCGCTGCGTTCGCGGCGGACAAGGCCGACATCACTATTAACGGCTTCAATTGTCCGGGAAATGAAGGCGTCACCGCCGTTTTGACCGGCGAGACGGTCGGCGCTGAACTGTATTGGTGGTATGTGTTGACCTTTGAACCGGATTCCGCGTCGGGCGGTTATAAGTGCGTCGATAAGAAGACGATCGGCGAAGGCGAAGAGACGGGAACAATCAGCAAAAAGGATATGGCGATTCCCGCAGGCGGCTTTGCGATCGGCTCCAATACGGGCAATGACTATCCGTCCATTGGGCAAACGGATAAGCCGAATTATGTAACGGCAGCCAATAATGCCGCGTTTAACGCCGTGCAGGCGACCGAAGTCGGCGACATTGTCTACCTTGTCGGCGTCGATCTGGAAAAGGGTACGATTGACGACAACGCCACCGACGAGCTGCTCTGGTATCAGGACGGCTATGTGAGCAATGCGAAGTTGACCTTCACCAAGCCCGCCGGTGCGACGGACGAGTCGGAGGGCGGCGATGCGCCCGCCGGTCCGGTCAACGCCGCGCTCGGCAAGAGCTATACGGTCAAGGGCATCTTGAAGGATCAGGCCGGTAATTCCAACTATCCGGATGAGGAAGGCAAATCCTTGACCGACGGCAAGGGCGCTACGCAGGTCGGGTACGGCGACGCCGCATGGGTCGGCTTGAACCTGAACGGCGAGGGCATGCAGACGACGGACGATTTCAAAGACAAGAGCAACATCGTCGTCAACCTCGGTGAAAGCATGAAAATATCCAAATTTGCCGTAGAACTGTTGGATTTCAAGGGCGAAGCGGGCATCTCGCTGCCGGCGTCGCTGGAGTTCTTTTACAGCGCCGACGGGGAGAACTGGACGTCTGCGGGCACCGGCACGCCGGAGGTAGGAAGCGAGGTAGCCTGCATCGAGATTCTCTCGCTCACGCTGGACGCCGCCGTGGATGCAACGTATGTCAAGGCCGAGTTTACGCACGGCACCAACTGGGTGTTCGTATCCGAGTTTGAAGCGTATACGTCGGGCGCGGGCGCCGATACGTCCTCGTCCGCCGGCACCTCGTCGTCTGTGGGAACGTCCTCTTCGGCGGGGAATTCCTCCACGCCCGCGACGGGTGACGCAGGCGCCGCCGCGCTTGTGATTGTCGCCGTCGTCGCGCTGGCCGGCGCGGTCGCGGTGAAAAAGGTCCGATAAGCTTTTTGCGGTCTTGCGCCCCGGAATACCGGCGCTGATTCTCCGCAGGGTTTTTCGATAAGGGCTTGCCCCGCCGCAAAGCGTGGCAGTCCGCAGCGATA
>ERZ827150.4036-NODE-4036-length-13415-cov-3.000225_pt1 | contig 13415 bp, 9 predicted proteins | sample MGYA00519779_ERZ827150 | MGnify/ENA primary metagenome ERZ827150 (study PRJEB31778, sample SAMEA3449267) | human gut metagenome | biome: human gut; feature: human-associated habitat; material: faeces | place: United Kingdom | collected 2010/2012 ...
ATTTTTATAGTCAACGAAAAAAAGAAGGCGCATCGGGTATTACGACACACCTTCAAGTTCAAATCCGATCAGAAAGCACGGACCGCTTTCCGGCGATCCAATTCTGCTTTCAGCATACGAAGTTCACGGCTGGTTTGCCCGGCAACCGAAGTGTTTTCCTCGGCACGGCGGATCAGGTATGGCAAAACATCCCGCACTTTTGCATACGGTACATATTTGGTTACGTTATAACCTTCATGAGCCAGGTTGAAAGAAATATTGTCACTCATACCTAACAGTTGCGCGAAGAAGATACGGGGATCATCGCGTTTTAAGCCTTTTTCATCTATCAGCTTGGCCAATTTATAGTTGCTCTCTTCATTATGCGTCCCCATAAACATTTCGAAACAGTCGAGATGATCCATTGTGAAGCGGACAGCCTCGTCGAAGTTCTCGTCCGTTGCCTGCTTATCCTTACAGATCGGATCGGGATATCCCAAAGCAGCTGCCCTGGCACGCTCGGCTTCCATATAGGCGCCACGTACGAATTTCACACCGGCAATATATCCTTTCTCTTTCGCATCGTCCAAAATACGGCGTAAATACGGCATACGGTCATGGCGGTACATTTGCAAAGTAGCAAATACGATCGCACGTTTCTTATTATACCTGCGCATGGCCTCATCGGTCAAAGAGTCGATGGCATCCTGAAAACAATAGTCTTCAGCATCCACAATCAAGCGTACGTCATTGTCGTAGGCACGCTGGCAAAAAGCCATAAAGCGTTCCTTGAACTCCGGCACCTGGCTGAGGAGATTGTCGTAGCTGATCAGCTGAACTTCGCGTCCCGGCTTCAGGCCGTGTTCGTAGAGGACGTCCAGCACGCCGACCGTCACGTAATCCGAGAGCGAGATGATCGCCGTGTCGCATTTGAATTCCTTCAGGAACATCTTGCCGTATTCGCGGCCGCAGAGGATCTGGAAGTGGAAGTAGTCGCCGGACGGAACCGGGAAACAGAGGTTTTCCCGGCCGAAACCGCACAGCTCGGCCGCATCGCAGAGCGCTTCGTAACGATGTTCCGCAGTGGACAGATTCGGTACACCGACCGCCATCGCCTTGCGGAACCCGCGCTCCATCAGGAACTCCAGCGCCCGGCGGAATCCGGGGCGGTAGTCGAAGAACACCTGATGCCACGGACCGAACACGAATTCGTCGTCGCCGAAAAGGATCACTTCGCCGGGGAAATTCCGCAGTGCATCCGCCGCGACCTGCCGGTATCCGGCTTCGGCGATGATATAATCGAAACGGCTCAGCTCCATTTCGAGCAGCGGACAATTTTCGACCTTCGGCAGCTGCTCGCTGTGGAACTCGACCGACAAACCGGCATCTTCGAGGACCTGCCTGAGCAGCGACCGCGAATTCCGGCACAGAATGCTGTTGAGCGACGGAATCTCATGATTCAGCGATTCGAAGTAGAAAAAACCGATGCGGCTGTGCGGCGGCAGTCCCATATTGCCGCGCACGAAGCTGCCGGAGCCGCGCACCCGGCGGATCAGCTTCAGGTCGGCCAGGTGTTGCAGCGCCCGGTGGACGGTTTTCTCGGAAACCCGGTAGCGGGAAGCAAGTTCCGCCGTGCCGGGCAGTTCCACGCCTGCGGCCAGCTGGCTGCCGACGATATGAGCCTCGAGCGCCTTCACGATATCCTGGCACCGATATTTCCGCCCGGTTTCCTCGGTTTTGATTTCCGCCGTCTGCATCATCATCGAATTCCTGTCCGTTTACGACCGCCTGCGGTCAATTCCGTTTGTCAGCACGCTATAATTATGACCGATTCCGGGAGAAAAAACAAGTGCCGCGGACAGCAAAACTGTCCGGCTGTGGACAATCATACGGAACTTGTAGACAATTTTCCGGCCAATACGGTTTCCGGCAATCCCGGATCCGTGACGGTCGTCTTGAGACGAAAAGGGACTCCGTGTCCATTCCGGAGTCTCCTTTTTCGTGTTGAAACCGCTTGATTCAGCACAATTTATCTGGGCAGCAGAATCGCGCCTTTCCGGTTCCGTCCCGGACAACCGTGATTTCCGGCCGGCAAAACGCTGTCTTATCGATACTTTATCGAAGCGGAGGAACGGTATTTCCTCATCGTATCCGGATCTGCTCGATCCATCGTTCGGAAGCTGTTTGAGGGGGGGAATCCCCGAAAGAAGGCAAAAATAATGGTGGCCGGACCCAGAATCGAACTGGGGACACGGGGATTTTCAGTCCCCACCTTTTGAGCGTGATAGATAACCTTCGATATTCTATCGATATCTTATCGATCAGAATAAGGTATGCAAATGGCTCAGAGCAGAAGGCGGAAAGGCACCGGCACGGTTTTCAAGAAAACCAATGGAAACTATGTCTACAAATACAGAGATGTTGCCGGACAACTGAAGACGATTACCCTGAAAGACGAAAACGGTCAAGCCGTCACAGTAAAAAGCAAGGCAGAAATCATCGCAGCCGAGTATGCAAAAGAACGTTGCCGGTTGGAATCGCTTGGCTCAAAAGCGGAATATATTGCCAAGGTTGCTGAAATCAAAAAGATCATTCAGCATACCGCTTTAAAAAACTGCGATATCTGGCAGGCTTATCTTCAAAACCCCAATCGGCCGGAATCCGGTACGGAAACTCTTGCAATCTATCAGCGTTGTCTGAAAAAATTCCAGACATTTGCCGGAGAAGCAGAGATTACGGAACAACTGGCAGGGCGTTACATGGTATCTCTATGGAACACCGGAATCTCTTCCCGTACCTATAACAAGCATCTGCAGGCTCTGAAACTGATCTTCCGCCGATTGGGTATCTTTGCTCCAACTGGACGAAGAGATTTTCGTACAGTCTTGCCCGGACTGGCGTTTTTCCGCTGAAGAATGGGGGACGTTACTGGCTACATCGCCACAGCTTCGGGAATATTGCGATTTTAAGGCATTGGATGCTTCTGCGTGGAGTATCGTACTGCAATCAGCTCCGCATTTATTTCAGGAATGCCCTTGCGTTTCGGAATGGGGAACGCTGCAATGGAGCGAGTTGTTGGCCAAGCAGCCACAGCTTGCGGCCTACTGCCGCTGTTGGAAAAATCTCTCGATAACTGAATGGGCGGAATTGCTCTCGGTTCAGCCGCGCCTGATATCCTATTGTCCGAAACCGAGGCCTCCGGCAATGTTGGTCGGGTTTCTGATCAGTTCTCCAGAATCGGCAGTCTGTATCAGAGATTGGAATTGTTTTTCCCTTCATGACTGGTTGCTCATGCTGCGAAGGTGCCGTGAATTGGAACCCTACTGCCATTGCTGGGAACGCTTTCCGGTTTCCTACTGGTGGAACTTGTTGTTCCATCAGCCGGACTACATCGAGCGATGCCCGGTCATTAACCAATTCTCGGAAGATGACTGGCAATTGCTCTGCCGAAAGCATCCGCTATTGAAGAAATATCGTCCTTGAACTACGTGTAAGGAAGCGTATTGCCAACGAGGGCAATACGCTTCCCGCTTACTTAAAGTGAGCGATTCGAGAACCGTTTCTCCCTCGATTTTCATGTCTGAATCGATGCCCCTGTACAGTGATACAGGGAGCCATTGAAACGGCGTAAAACGATCAGAAATCTGTGGAAATAGCGGGAGATTTTTGCCCTTATTCCGACAAGTAGGAAACAAGGACTTGAAAATGGAATCCTTTGCGATATGTTAACCAATTCAAAACGGGGCAGCAGCTTGAAGTATCCAGAAACATCCAAAACCTTATTGGAAAAGATGACCGGGGGAGATGAAGTCTCCTGGGAGGAGTTTTTTGCCCGTTATTCGGAAATCATTATTTCGCTCGGCCGCCTGAAAGGATTGACTGACACCGAATGTGACGACTTGCTCCAGGAGGTCATGTTCCGCTTCTTTCAGAACTCCAAAACCTTCGTGTTCGATCCGGGAATTGCCCGGTTCCGTACCTATTTCGGCAGGATCATTCACGGTAAAATCATCGATATTCTGCGGAAGCGTCCTCCAGTAAGCCAACCAGTGGAGACTCTTCCGGAAGATCCCGCAGATGCGGATGACGGCCCGGACGACATCTTGAATACCGCGTTATTGTACGAATGGCGCGCGTTGATCCTGCATGACGCCATGGAACTTCTCCGAAAGGAAGTGGAGCCGATCACCTACTGCGCCTTTGAACTCTACATGGTGCAGGAAATGCCGATCGATCAGGTCATCAGCCAACTCGGAATCACGAAGAATCAGGTTTATATCGCCCGTACCCGCTGCGTTCGGAAATTGAAACATATTATCGCAGAAATCAACGCAGCCGATCCGACTTTGGAGCTGCCGGAAAATGGAATATAGAACGGGTGATGTCATCGGCGCTTACCGGTTGCTGGAGCAATGCGGCAAAGGTTCTTTCGGTCAGGTATTCCTGGCGGAAAATCTCTTCTCCGGCCAAACGGTTGCCTTGAAGCTTCTGACGGAAACCGGAAAGGCGATGCAAAAGGAACTGGACGGGCTGATCCGTTTCCGTTCCTGCCGTCACCCGAATCTGCTGCCGATCCTGCATATCGACAAAGTGGACAATCACCTTTATTACACCATGCCGCCGGCTGACAATCTCACTCCCGGAGAGGGATATTCCGCCGATACGCTGGCGTATCGACTGAGTTTACAAGGCTCCCTCCCCGCATCAACAGTAATGACAATGGCGCTGGAGCTGTTGGCGGGCTTGAAGGAACTGCATCGACATAAGCTGATGCATCGGGACATCAAGCCGGATAATATTCTCTGGCTCAACCGACAGGCGGTACTGGCGGATGTCGGGTTGGTCAGGAATCACGCCGATGCCGGAGCCTGCGGTTCTCCCGGTTTCATGCCGGAGGATGTACTTGCCGGACAGCGGAAAGCAACGGCAGCAGATGATCTGTATGCGCTGGGGAAAGTGATTTATTGTGCATTGACGGGATTGGGAGTGGAAGAGTTTCCCCGATTGCCGGGGAAGTTTTCCGATCCGGTCGCCAAACGATTGTTCCGGGCAGTGTGTATGGCTTGTTCCAGTCAGTCATCGGTCAGGACTGCCGATGCGTTCAGGCGACTTCTGGCTCCGTCCGGCCATGCCGCCGGCAAACGAATTTGGCTTTGGGGCTGGCTTGCCGGAGGAGTTTTCCTTGCCGCACTTCTGATAGCAGGATGGGCAATGCATGCCAACCGTAAGCGACCGCGCGTGGTATTATCATGGGGATCGCCTCCACCAGTTGTTTCTCCTGCTCTTTCCGCAACACCACCGGAACCGCCGAAGCCTCCGGAATTGCCATCCAAGCCGGAGCCGTCTCCCTATCCGCCGGCACCTTCAGGGAGCTGGATCCATGCCATCAGCGAAAGCTTGAAAAAAACAAATTCCACCGATATCGATGCCAATAAAGAGCGGGAATTGTTACAGAACAAATATTCACAACTCATGCAACGCTATACGCCGGAGTTGCAGGAAAAATGTCGCAAACGCTCTTTTGAAATGACGGAGTATTTGCTTTCACTGGACAAATCCATCAGAGATCCATTGGAATGTGCGGAAGCCAAGCGGGAGGTCAAGGCAATGCAATCCTCAGATATTTTATGCCGCCTTAGTCAGACTGCCTTCTTCTGCAAGCATCGATATAAGCATTTTGTAGAGCAACAGACAGTTTCTTCTTTCGAGGTTTCCGCCCAGCATCACCTGATGGATTATTTCAAACACCTGCTCGATTTCTACGATGCGTATTGTGCTTCGCCAAAATAATCCGATTTTCGGCCTCTTTTCGTGAAAGATCCGCCGATCCGGTACGGATAATATAGAAAAGCCCTCCTGTCGCACTCGTTCGCAGGCACGTTAATGCCGGGGAAAGTCACGCATAAACGGAGTTTCAGCTTGACAAACTGTTCAAAAGATGATAGTTTATTATCGTAATTCACCTTTAATCAACGGAAAGGGACGATAAGTTACTGATCTGAACAGCAACAACTGAAACATATAACGTTAAGCAATCTTTCGCTCGGAAAACGCCAAATTCACAGCAGGAAAGACACAGCTCAACGGATACGTCATTGTGGCGTCTTCCGTTTGCGTGGTCTTTCCAGGCATTGGCGTGCCTCCGAGCGACAGCAACGGAGGGCGCCTTTTTATTTGCCTTTCGCCGACGGTCAAGTATTCGAAAGGAGGGATGTGCATTGTAATAAGAGACAGGTTCAGAGAAGGATTTATCACAAAATGAAGGAGTGGGAAATGAGTAACGACGAATGGCTATTGGGAGAAATGAATGTTTACGCGGATTCCCTGCCAGCTCCAACCGGATTGGTCGCGAATATCGGTGCTGAAAATGAAGTGACGGTTTCCTGGAACGACATGTCGTCCGGAGAGGGATATATAGAGTACAGTGTTCAAGTCAGCCGGTTTTCTGATTTCCGGGATGTATCTGATTATGGCAGTCCGGCGATTGTTGATTCATTCATGGAGTCCGATAATACATTCTGGATGATCCTCGACAAAGGAAGCTATTATATCCGGGTGAGAGCCATTGATTACACAGGGGAATACGGCGAATGGTCCACCGTCATTACGGTCGATGTGCCGATTGCGTGGATGACAGGCTACGAGGGAACTATTCTTGGCGTAGAGGGAATGGATGACCGGCTGGATACCTCCAATACACGAATTTCCGAAGTGACGGTAAACCGGAATGGATACCTGTCCGTACAGGATGGCGGCAAGACTCGAGGGATTATTGTAAATTCCGGCGGTCAGATGCGGCTTGGCGACGACTGGGCTGTTTATACTGAAACTTACGCAATAGAAACCGTTATCAATGACGGTGGAAGAATGATGGTAAAGGGAGGCTATGCGCAGCATACCGTTATCAATACGGGAGGCGAACAAACTGTTTATGGAGTATTTTCGTCTTTTACTTTCATGGAAGATTGGGTCGGTGCTTATGATACTACCGTCAATGGAGGTACACAGACCGCGATTGCAGCCAGTATTTCCCGGACTACTGTGAACTCCGGCGGCTTGATGGTTCTTCACGGCGGACTGGTTGATTCTCTGACAGTAAATTCGGGCGGTGTCGCAAAAATTTACAGTTATCAGGCAGGAAAAACTGCAACTACAGACAGCACACGTTTTGAAATTACTTATTTCGCCGGTCGTACCGCCGACATGGCCATTAACGGAGGCACGGCATATTTGTACGACGGCACTACTGCCGACGATACCCGGATCGGTTCCGGCGGTGTCATGATGGTCCATGCAGGAGCGGAAGCGTTCGACACCACGATCTCCACAGACGGTTCGCTGATGGTGCTTGCCGGCGGACGGGCGACCGACAGTGTGCTGAACGGTGGTTCCATTCATGTCGCAACCGGCGGCTTGATTGATGGAGTTTCCATCAATTCCGGCAAGCTTTATCTGTATGGCGGCGCGATTCTTGACGGCATGGTCAATGTCAACGGTACGGTCATGCTTGATGATGTGACGATGAATCGGGGAACGTTGAATCTTCAATTGACTTCCGCTTCCGCCGTTTCTCCGATGATCAATGATTTGTCGTATCTGGAAGGTGGCGAGTTGACCGTCACGGTTGACGCCGTGCCAGGTGCCGGCATCTATGTCTTGGCCGGAAATGCCGGGCAATACAGCCAGAGCATTTCGTTGAAAGCCGACAGCGAAACGCTTGGAGCGCTTACGGTAAACGGCGACGCTCTGAATTATGGTGCATATCGTTATCAGCTTCTACTTTCCGATAATTCCGACTTGACGCTTCAGATCAGTAGTTCCATTGTACTCGCGAAGCCGGAATATTCTGTTTCGACGACAGAGCCGACCAATCAGGATGTCGAAATCATTGCCGCTTTCTCTGCCGACGCGGTGATCCGGGAATATTCCTTTGACGGCCAGAACTGGTCCGCCTATCAGGGAAAGATCATTCTCTCCGGCAACGGTTCCGTCTACTTTCGGGAGGGGGACGGTTCGGGCAACTACGGCCCGGTGGCAAGCTGCATCGTAAACAATATCGATAAGATCGCCCCCGAGAAGCCGCAGTTGACCGCGTCCACTCAGGAGCCGACTTACGACGCGGTCCTGGTTACCGCCCTGTTTTCCGCCGATTCGGTCAAGCGGGAATATTCGCTGGACGGGCGGAGCTGGCAGACCTATACTAACCCGGTCGCCGTGACCGGAAACGGCACCGTCTATTTCCGCGGAACCGACGCTGCGGGCAATACCGGCGTTGCGCAGTATGAGGTATCCAATATCCTTACGGTTTCGCCTGAGGCCCCGTCAACCGTCAGCCTCGCCCGCAGCAGCTATAAAAAGTACAACATTACCTTGAAGTGGGACAAGGCGACGACGGCGGATAAGTCAATCAAAATCGCCAACTACGAGATCAGCATCAATGGAGTGATTTACACATCGAAATCCACTTCATTTTCGTTGAAAAACGTCGATCTTGGCAGTTATGAATGCATGGTTCGCGCCATTGACAGTAACGGGAATGTCGGTAAATGGAGTGATGTGACGACTTTCACGGCGGTCGACGAAACCGCTCCAGTCGTGAAAATCACCTCCGTTTCTGTCAACGGTTATGATCTGATTCTGGGGTGGAACGGCGAGGATAAGAAAGGAGACATCATTTCCTATAGCGTCAAATATGACGGGATTATCCGGGAGATGCTGGGCGGAGACGCTTCCTCCATGACACTGACGCTTTCCGAAAACGATGTGGGCAAGCATAAAGTCGAGGTGATCGCCTTCGACGGCACCAACTACAGCAAGGCTGCCTCCAAAACTGTCGCGGTCAAGGATGTGACGCCCCCGGAACAGGTGACCGGCCTCTCGGTTCCCGTTGCGGACAGTAAATACAAAGCGATACTTTCGTGGCATATCGGAACCGATAATTCCGGCAAGGTTGCTCGGTATGAAATTTTGCTCGACAACGGCAAGATTCTGAAATCGACCCGAACCGCTCTCTCTGTCAGCAAATTGGCGGTCGGCGAACACACCTATCAGGTCCGGGCCCTCGACCAGGCGAAGAATGCTGGAGCATGGAGCGAGGTGCAGACTTTCATCGTCCGGGATATGACCGCTCCGACTTCGATCAAAGGCAAGGCGACCGTAACCGGCTACAGTGTCGGCTTCGAGCTTTCCGGCAAGGATAACTCCGGTGAAATCGCGAAGTACATCGTTAGTTGCGGCGATAAAGTGGTGGAAACCACTTCCTCTTCGGCTGTTCTGGACGGCTTTGACCCCGGCAAACATTCGGCTGTCGTTGTTGCTTATGATGCGGAGGGGAATGCCAGTAAAGCGGCCAAGGTTACTTTTACCGTGAAGGATGTAACAGTGCCGGAGCAGGTGATCGGTTTGAGCAGTTCGAATGTTCAGGATAAGAATTATAAAGCAAATCTGTCCTGGCAGGTGGCGTTTGACAACAGCGGGAAAATTGCTCAATACGAAATCCTGCTTGACGGCAAATTTTACCACTCCAGCAAGCCGACTCTCACTACCGCAAAACTTACGGTCGGCGAACATAGCTATCAGGTTCGAGCGATTGACCAGACGAAGAATGTCGGAGCATGGAGCGAGGTACAGACTTTTATCGTTAATGATGTCACCGCTCCGAATAAGGTCTCCGCCAAGGCTAAAGTCACCGACAACTGGGTCGGAATCGAATGGAAGGAGGCGAAAGACAATGTCGGAGTCACAGCCTATGAGGTCTGGTTCGGCGAGAGCAAAGACTGCATGAGCCTGGGATACCAACTGGAGGCCAATCAATTCTCCTGCGACTTCAGCGGAATCGACAAGGGAACCTGGTATTACGGCGTGGTGGCAATCGATGCCGCCGGCAACCGGAGTACGCTGACGACCTCCAAACTGACTGTAAAGCAGGAGCTGGAGACGGCGGTTCCGGTCGAGCTTTCAGTATTTCCCTTCCAAAACGATGAACAGTATTCCTCCGGTTTATTGAATTTGGCGGCGGGATTCTAAACAACCTCCACAAAAAAGAAAAGGAAGCTTATGAACACCAGAATTGCAGTATGCGGACACAATGCAGAAGCCAGAATCAACCTGATCCGGAGCGTCACTCCTCGGGGAACAATACCGGAAACGCCGCCGACAGGCAATGTTGTTTATGAAACCGAGAATATTGACTATCTTGATTGCGCTGTTCCGGTTCAGGAAATCGGCCAGCGTTTTGAAATCAATTTCGACTCCTCTGCTCCTGATCGGGCAGATGCTGTTTGGTATTGTCTTGACGGCAACTCCGGATTGGACGAACTGCAACAAGCTGCCGGACTCACCGGACGGGTACTCTTTGTTGTTACCGACGGTGATGAACTGGATGGTGAAAAACTGGAGAAACGAATCAGCATGCTGGAGCAAACCGGCTTCGACCGGGAAAAGATCATCATCGTTTCACTGAGGGAGAGAACCGGCCTTGTGTTGCTGATCGAACAAACGATCCGCCCTCTTGGCGGTACACTGGAAGAGAAGGATCCTGAGCTCGAAGCGTTGCGCAGGAAAACCTCAGAGGAAGCGAACAGCTTCATTTACTGGGCCTCTGGCCGCGCATTCGCAATTGCACTGGTTCCGCTGCCGATGGCGGATGTATTGCCGTTGGTAGCAAACGAGGCATATATGTTCTATAAATTGGGCGCGCTGTATGGCTACGCGGTGAACAAAACAATCTTGGCAGGGTTCCTCGGCTGTTTAGGCGCAAGCGTTGGCGGCAAAATCGCCGTCAGTTTCGTTCCGTTCCTGAAAGCTCCGATCGCCGCCGGTATTACTTACGGGGTGGGGTATGCCGCCAAGGCCTATTTCGAGTCTGGTATGAAGCTCGACCAGGAAATGCTTCGTGATATTTTCCTGAAGTCGAAGAAGAAGGGCGAAGAGGTCAATTGGAAAGAAAAAAACTGAAGCCACACAGGTTGAATCATGAGTCAAAAAGTTTGAATATCGCCAATGGTACAGGCCTTATCTCAATGCATTCCATGAATCAGTAAACAAATCGGCAGGAAGAGGCGAGCCAATATTGCCTTGGCTCGCAAGTTCCTCGATATTGTGTATCAAATATTAAGAAACAACTGGATGTTTGATGATTTTACTCAATTTGAGCTTGTGTAAAATTGAGTTTTCTCGACATCGAAGTGGAAATTTATTATGGGAGACAGATGATGCAGCCTAAAGTATTGATTTATGGTGATTCGCCGTTTATCCAAAAAGAAATAGTGCAGTGTTTGGCCAATGTTGAGCTGCTTAAATTGGAACAAGAGTCGGGAGAAATCAGCAGTGATTGTTCTCCGATAAGATTCATGAAATATTCAGGAACTCATACGGTTCCCGATTTTCAAAATTTCTGCCGTCGCAAGCAAGCGTATTTTGATCCCGAGTGTAATGAAACTGAAGATATTATTTGGTTTTTTTTAGGTCCCAAAACTTCAGAAGAACTATTGGACTATATCAGTCAGTATTCCGGACGTTATTGTCTTATTCTATGCGAAGCGAAAGAATTGGAACGAAAAGAGTACACTTCCTTTCGTTCTCTGTTAAAAACAAAAGGATTTAATGACCATAATCTTATTACAGTTTCACTACATGACGGGACGGGACTGGTAAGATTAATGGAACAGACGTTCAGTGTTTTTAAGGATTCATATGCAAAGCAAGAGTGTAAGAACCATGCAATGCTTACATTGTTGCGTAATCGCGAATCTAAAAAAGCTGATAGCTATATCTACTGGGCTGCCGGAAGAGCATTCTTTTTAGCCGCGTGCCCTATTCCCGTAGCCGATATCGGCCCATTACTTGCCAATGAGGCTTATATGTTTTTCAAAGTAGGGAAGACTTATGGATATGCAACAGATAAAGCCGCTCTCGTCAGTTTCCTCGGTTGTATTGGAGCCAGTATCGGCGGTATGGCGTTGGCCAGTTGGGTTCCTTTGCTGAAAGTGCCTATTGCCGCCGGTATTACCTATGCAGTGGGAAAAGCTGCTCAAGTATATTTTGAATCCAATATGAAACTGGATCAAAAGAAACTCAAAAAAATATTTGAGGCAGAGTTTAAAGTAGGAAAAAAAATGGACTGGAAGGCGATTGTTGAGAAATTAAAAATCAAAAAAGACTCTGCATTGCCTGAAGAATACGAAGGAAACGATAGCAACGTTTAAAAAATAAATGAGCTTATTGGAGATTCAATTACATGGTCGATAAGTAACAAAAGCCGCTGTTTGCCAATCTTTTCCGTATAGAAGAGTCGGGGAACAGCCCTCTGCATGTTGACGTTCAGCATGCAGAGGGTTCTAAGATCTTATTCTTTACTTACTCCCAGCAGCTTAATCAATCCGACTACTGCCGCGGCTCCGGTAACAAAGCCGAGGGTCAGCGCGTCAAAAACTGCTTTCCGGTCGCATCGCCGGAACGGGAAACAGCGCTCTTTCTTCTCTTCTTCCATGGTGGACTTCCTTTTGTTTTAGGTGAATGAAAACCGGCAGCCGAAACTGCCGGGGTGCTGATACTCTGCGGCTCGCACCATCTTCCGCAGAGGGCGTACCCGGTTGGGGTCACTTCCACAAGGTCGGCGGCTGGTCGTCGAGACCGAAGAGGCGCGTCAGTCCGCGATAGCATTGATCGGCGCGGGCGGGGCTGTACTTCTTGGCGTTCTCGGTGAACGCATTCAGAAGCGCCCAGCGCGTCGGCTCCGCGAACTCTTCATGCCGGGGCTCTTTGAACTCTCGGAAGATCGGCACGATATCGCAGGAGTTGACCGCTCCGGCTTCCGCCGCTTTTACGATGGCGGCACGGGCAGTGTCATCCCTGACAAACTGAATCTTCAGGTCTTCGGCCACGGTTTCGAGCGTCAGGAAATCATCTTCGAGTGCGTCGATGGCTTCCACGACCAAACCGTTCAGCTCAATCCGTGAGGTGTGTCGCCGCTTCAAAACCGTACTGCCACCGAACATGAGATTCGCGCAGACCTGTACGTTCAATCCGGCAGCCAGTCCAACCGCAATCGTGCGGTCATGACTGTTGCGGATGCCGATGCAACGTGACCACTCCGAGCTTGAAGTCCGGTTGATCCGAATCACGCCGAACATCCGCTGACCGTCACGGGCCAGGCCGTACTGCTCGTCGAGAATCTGCCAGTTGTGCGCCCTGACCACATCAGTTACGGCGTCGATCACTTCGCTATGGGGAACCGGTTTCCAACTCGCGGTAGCGGTCGGCGTCGGAACCATTGCGATTTCATCGCGTCCGACAAACTTGCCTTCACTCATCATCAGTCCCATAATCTCACCTCCATTTTTTCAGATGCCACGTCCTGCAGCGATCCCGATACGGGCATTCGCCGCAGGCGAACGATGTTTCATTCGGCAGGAACACGCCTTTGTTGATCGCGT
>ERZ827150.4039-NODE-4039-length-13406-cov-3.762115_pt1 | contig 13406 bp, 9 predicted proteins | sample MGYA00519779_ERZ827150 | MGnify/ENA primary metagenome ERZ827150 (study PRJEB31778, sample SAMEA3449267) | human gut metagenome | biome: human gut; feature: human-associated habitat; material: faeces | place: United Kingdom | collected 2010/2012 ...
CAGTTTTATCAACAATAAGAACGAACGTATCTGGGTGAAGTTCCATCTCAGAACCCTGCAAGGTATCAAGAACTTGAGTGACGAGGAAGCGGCTGCGATCATCGCCAAGGATCGTGAATCCCATCAGCGTGATTTGTTCGAGAGTATCGAGCGTGGGGACTTCCCGAAATGGAAATTCCAGATCCAATTGATGACTGAGGAGCAGGCCGAGACCTATCCGATCAACCCGTTCGACCTCACGAAAGTATGGCCGCATAAGGACTTCCCGTTAATGGATGTCGGTATCCTCGAGTTGAACCGTAATCCGGAGAATTATTTCCAAGACGTGGAGCAAGCCGCATTCAACCCGATGAATACTGTCGAAGGTATCGGCTTCTCCCCAGACAAGATGTTACAAGGTCGTCTATTCTCTTATGGCGACGCCCAGCGTTACCGCCTTGGCGTGAACCTAGAGCAGATCCCGGTGAACAAGCCCCGCTGTCCGTTCCATGCCTATCACCGTGACGGAGCGATGCGTGTAGACGGAAACTATGGAGCCGCAAAGGGTTACGAACCTAACAGCTTCGGCGAATGGAAAGACTCTCCCGAGAAGAAGGAACCGCCTTTGAAAGTACACGGGGATGTTTATAATTACAACGAGCGTGAGTATGATGATGATTATTACAGCCAACCGGGTGCCTTATTCCGTTTGATGCCGCCGGGAGAGCAACAGTTGTTATTCGGAAATACCGCCCGTGCGATGGGTAACGCCCAACTGTTCATCAAGCAACGCCACGTACGCAATTGCTACAAGGCAGACCCTGCTTACGGTAAGGGAGTAGCTGAAGCTCTAGGAATCAGCTTGGAAGAGGCCTTGAAAGAAGACCGATAAAGTAGTAAGGCTACGATAGAAAGCGATAAAAGAGGGATAACCCCAGTAATCCTATGGATGAACAGGTTATCTCATTCTTTTTTAGTAGGATAAGAGAGGATATGCCATGAGACCCCGATACTGATAAGCCCTAACAAAGCTTTCACCCACCAATAGCCGACTAGCAAAAGGGAAGTAATGATCGTAGATAGCCACATGATAGCGATCGTGATAATCTTGGAACGCAAAGGAATAGCCTTATCTTCCACAAAGCCCTTAATATGCGGCCCGAAATAACGATTGCTCATCACCCGGTTATAAAGTCTCTCCGAGCTACGGACATAAAACCAACAAGTCAGTAACCAAAAAGGAGTGGTCGGGAGCAAAGGGACAAAGATGCCGATCGCTCCCAATATGAGAAAAAACGTTCCTAACGTAATGTATATGATACGTCTCGTCCCGTTCATCAGCCAACCGTATATTCTGCGATTTGCTTGAAACCGTTCAAGAAGTCCGTTATATTCATCCGTTTCTTTCCGGCAAGTTGCAAGGAATGCAATCGAAGGAAACCATCCTTCACGGCCACATCGATATACGATTTATGATCTGTATGGATAGAACCTACCGGGAAGTTATGCGTTGCCGGACGCTTCTTCGTCTGGTAAACCTTCAAGACCATACGTTTGCCATCCGCTGAGATCAATTCCGTCCAAGCGGCAGGATAAGGAGAAAGCCCACGGACGAAATCATAGATCTTCTTCACCGGTTGGTTCCAGTCGATATGACAGGTATCTTTGAAGATCTTCGGGGCCGGACGCAACTCGGCGGCATCCTTATAGAACTCCTCTTGAGGGATAGCGTCTGTTTTTCCATCCAACAGTAAGTCCACGGTCTCGGTAACCAACCCCGCCCCCATCGCCATCAAGGCATCGTGAACGGTTTCTACATCGTCGGTATCAGCGATCGGCAGATGTTTCTGACGGATGATCTTACCCGTATCAATCTCATGCGTAAGAAAGAAAGTAGTCACGCCGGTCTCCGTATCACCATTGATAACCGCCCAGTTGATCGGAGCGGCGCCCCGGTATTGCGGAAGCAAGGAGGCATGCAGATTAAAAGTTCCCAGACGGGGCATATTCCAGACCACCTCCGGCAGCATACGAAACGCCACCACGATCTGCAAATCCGCCTGCAAGGCACGCAGTTCCTCTAAAAATGCCTCGTCCTTCAATTTCTCTGGCTGCAAGACCGGAAGACCCACCGATACGGCATATTGCTTCACAGCGCTCGGCTGAAGCACGCTACCATGACGGCCCATTGGCTTATCCGGCATCGTAATGACACCTACCACATTATATCCACCTTCTACCAAGGCACGCAGGCTCTCCACGGCGAAATCGGGAGTGCCCATATATACGATTCGTAAATCCTCTTTCTTCATATACAATAAATTGGATCTGTTTTTAACAAGTTAGTCCCCGGAAAAGTTATCGACCAATACCTCCCGATAGGAATTAAATATCTTCGATTTCGACATAAAGCCGATATAATGGCCATTCTCATCGACCACCGGAAGATTCCACGCTTTCGTATCATCAAACGTCTGCATGATCTGATCCATCGGCGTGTTGATTACGATCTTGGCCGGGGCGGAAACCATGAACTTCGATACATGGAAACGATTATACAACTCCGGACGGAACATGATATTCCGGATATTATCCAGCAAGACGATACCCAGCAACACGCCCCGCTCGTCCACGACAGGAAAGGTGTTACGTCCGCTTCGAGAAATGACCTTTACCATATCGCCCAACGTCATCTCCGGAGACACCATCTGGAAATCTTTCTCGATCACGCTATCCGCCCGTAGCAAGGTAAGCACCGCCCTATCCTTATGGTGCGTCAGCAACTCGCCTTTCTGTGCCAAACGCATGGAGTAGATACTATGAGGCTCAAACATAAGGATCGTGATATAGGAACTGATCGAGACGATCATCAAGGGGAGGAACAAATCATACCCACCCGTCAGCTCGGCGATCAAGAAAACACCGGTCAAAGGAGCGTGCATCACCCCGGACATAATGCCCGCCATACCCAGCAAAGCGAAATTCTTCTCTGAGATATACATCGTGAACGGGAAATAATTAGACGTATGCGCAAAGATAAAACCGGCGATACAGCCCAGATACAAACTAGGAGCGAAGATACCACCGCAACCCCCTCCGGCATTCGTGGCGCTGGAAGCGAATACCTTCGTAAGCAAGATCAAGGTCAAGAAGATCAAGACCCCGAAATACGTATCGTTCAGATCGTAAAACAAACTCTTGTCCATGATATGCGAGAACTGCCCGTTCAGCAACGAGCCGATCGTATCATAGCCCTCACCATATAGTGGGGGGAACAGGAATATCAAGATACTCAGCATCACGCCGCCCAACATGAACTTCTTCCAATACGTACCCAACTTCCGGTACATCCCTTCCACCTTGTTCATCACACGGGTAAAATAAAGGGATACCAATCCGCAAAAAACACCCAGCAAGAGCACGTAAGGAATACGCTCGATCTCGAATGCCTCGGTCTGAGAAAACTTAAACATGGCCTCGGTACCGGTAAAGATATAAGACATCGTAGCCGCCGTCACCGACGAGATCAGCAAAGGAAGCACGGAAGTCATCGTAAGGTCCAGCATCAATACCTCGATCACGAACACCAACCCGGCGATAGGCGCCTTGAAGATACCGGCGATCGCTCCGGCGGCACCACATCCCACGAGCAACATCAACGTCTTCTGCTCCATCCTGAACACCCGTCCCAGATTAGAACCGATAGCCGCCCCTGTCAATACGATAGGAGCCTCCGCCCCGACCGATCCACCAAAGCCGATCGTCACGGAACTGGCTACGATAGACGTCCATGTATTATGCGGCTTGATACGGCTCTTTCGTTGCGAGATGGCATACAAGATCTTCGTCACCCCATGGCCGATATCGTCACGCACGATATATTTCACGAACAAGCCGGCCAACAAGATACCGATCACCGGATAAAGCAAATAGAGATAGTTCACGCCATCAGCACTGAAATTACCCGTCAATACATGTTGTATGAAATGGATCAATTGTTTCAATATGATAGCGGCCGCAGCTGTGCAAATTCCCACGATAAAGCTGATAATAAGGATAAAATGCTTCTCCTTGATGCGCTTTTCCCGCCATAACAACAATTTATAGAATAACCCTTCGTTAGCCATTTTAAATACCTTTACCTGTAAACACTGTTTTAACTGTATAAATGAGAATCGTTATGTCCAGAATCAAGGACATATTCTCATAGTATAATATATCATATTCCAAGCGCTCGATCATCTCATCCACACTGCCGGCATATCCATATTTCACCATACCCAACGAGGTGATTCCCGGACGTACGTTATGCAGCAGATAGTAGAAGGGGGCTTTCCTCACGATCCGCTCGATGAAATATTTACGTTCCGGACGGGGGCCAACTAGCGACATATCCCCTTTCAGCACGTTCCAGAACTGCGGTAACTCGTCCAAGCGGTATTTCCGCATCACCCGTCCGAAGGGAGTGATACGGGAATCGTCCTCGGAAGAGAGCAACGGACCTTCTTCCTCGGCGTTCGTATACATCGTACGAAACTTATAGATCATGAAAGGCTCGCCCATGTATCCGATCCGTTCCTGACTGAAAAACACCGGGCCGGGGGAATCCCGCTTCACCCGCCAAGCGATATACAGGAACAAGGGAGATAAGAGCACCAAGAAAATCAGAGATAACATCTTATCCATAAAGAGCTTTACATTCTGCTCGATGGGCAAGAAGTTGTTATCCGTCACGTCCACCAGCGGAACGCCCTTTATCGCCTTGATCTTTACTTGCGATAATGAACTGGATTTATCCGCCAATATCTTGATCGGCCGTTTATAGCAATATAACGAATACAGGATATCCATCAAACGGCTATTATCCACCGTCTCCAAGGCGACAACCAGCTCATCCACCTTTTTCTCCTCTACAATCACCGGCAAAGATTCCAGCCTACCGATCACACGATCTCCGGCGACCCCGCCTTTTTTCTCCGTACCATCGGAGACAAAACCGACGATATTATAACCCAACCCATACAGGTCGTCGGCAATACACGCCGCCTTCTTCCCCGCCCCAATCATCAATACGTTCAACGCCCATTCCCTGCACTTTATCTTCCGTAACCCGGCCTGCGTAATCAATAACCGGGGAATATACGTCAAGACAAACTGTAATCCCCATAAAGAGAAAAACATATCATAATACACATGATAGGAACGGGGCAAGTCATTCAGCACTAAGGCAAAAAACAAGATCACGACACCGATCGACACGCTCCCAAGGGTAGAGAACAACTCAGTAAGCCTCGACTTACCGAACGGTTTATTATAATAACCGGAAAACCAATATAATACGAACCAGAAAAACGGGATCAATAGCTGCCCCTTCAACGAGGGGATATGCAGCAAAAAGGCCCCGACGGTATCAAACCCTTCATACACCGCCACCTCCTCATAGCGTATCAGGTTAAATAATAACCAGACTACCGACGACGCTATAAAATCCGAGACAATATATTTTCCGGCTTGTACGCTTTTCTTCATCCTTATCTAATTACCTGCACAAGCCCACCGGCTCCTAGCTTGATAATGCCGGACGGAGCGGCCTTGCTCATATCGTCCTGACGATAACTCACGATATAATCCACACCCTCCTTGATCACCTCCGATACCTCGCTGAAATTAGCGGGAGAAGGCTCGCCGCTTACGTTGGCGGAAGTAGAGACCAAGGGTTTACGGAAGCGCTCGCACAATTTCTTGGAGAACTCCTCGTTCGTGATGCGGATACCCACGCTACCATCGGCTCCCAATAGATTTGTCGCCAAGTTCTTGGCACTTGAGTAAATGATGGTCAACGGCTTATCAGACACGCTAATCAAATCCCAAGCGATATCGGGAACATCCGACACGTACCTATCCAATTTAGCCTCGCTGTCCATCAAGACCAACATAGCCTTATTGTCTGCCCTTCGCTTTAGCTCGTACACTCTTTGTACGGCTTTTTCATTGGTAGCGTCGCAACCAATTCCCCAGATAGTGTCTGTAGGATAAAGTATTATGCCGCCTGCGGCCATTACTTCGCAAGCTTTTTTAATATCTTCCGTCATTGTATTTTATAATATTTAGGCAAATGTACGAATCATTCTCCTACTTCAAAAAAATAATAACAAAAAAACTATTTTCTTTAAGCCATACCGGATATACCATATTTAATTTCTAACTTTACGGGTTGAAATATATTGCGGAAATCTCGCCTTTGTCATACGGTAGATTAAGGATGACAAGGTATCCGTAGTATCAGGCAAGCAAAAAAGAAAAAAACAATATATAATGATTAACAAATGGAACTTTCAAACCCCATCAGAAGAAGAGTTACATAAGAGAGACCAATTGGTGGCTGAATTAGGATTCAGCCCGGTAATCTGTCTCTTGCTCGTTCAACGAGGTATCACTTCGATCGAAGAGGCGAAGAAATTCTTTAAACCCAGCTTGAACGATTTGCACGACCCGTTCCTTATGCCGGATATGGATAAGGCGGTGAAACGGTTGAACAGAGCCTTGGGCAATAAAGAAAAGATTCTGGTTTACGGCGACTACGATGTAGACGGCACAACTGCCGTATCGCTTGTGTATAAGTATTTAAGACCCTATTCATCGACGTTGGATTATTACATTCCCGACCGCTATGACGAAGGGTACGGTATTTCTTATAAAGGGATTGATTATGCCTCCGACAACGGAGTCACATTAATTATTTCGCTCGACTGCGGAATCAAAGCAGTGGAGGAAATAACGTATGCCAAAGAGAAAGGTATTGATTTTATCATCTGCGACCACCACGTGCCGGACGACATCCTTCCTCCTGCCGTAGCCATCCTAAACGCCAAACGTCCGGACAATACGTATCCGTACACACACCTTTCGGGTTGCGGTGTCGGTTTCAAGTTCATGCAGGCATTTGCTATCAGCAACGGTATCGAGTTTCATCACTTGATTCCTCTGCTCGATCTGGTAGCGGTAAGTATCGCTTCGGACATCGTGCCGATTATGGGCGAGAACCGTATTCTTGCTTTCCACGGACTGAAACAGCTGAACAGTAACCCGAGTGTGGGAATGAAAGCAATTATTGACGTCTGCGGACTCTCCGAACGGGAAATCACTGTCAGCGATATCGTGTTCAAAATCGGACCGCGCATCAATGCTTCGGGACGTATCCAGAATGGAAAAGAAGCTGTCGACCTGCTCACGGAGAAAGATTTCTCGGTTGCACTGGAGAAAGCAGGACAAATCAACCAGTACAACGAAACCCGCAAGGACCTCGACAAGAGCATGACGGAAGAAGCCAACAACATTGTCGCCAATCTGGAAGGGTTGGCCGAACGGCGTTCTATCGTTCTCTACAATGAAGAATGGCACAAAGGGGTGATCGGTATCGTAGCTTCCCGCCTGACAGAAGTTTATTATCGTCCCGCCGTCGTACTGACACGGACAGATGACATGGCAACCGGTTCGGCACGCTCCGTTTCCGGTTTTGATGTTTATAAGGCGATCGAACATTGCCGCGACTTGCTTGAGAACTTCGGAGGGCATACATATGCTGCCGGATTATCCATGAAAGTAGAGAATGTGGAGGCTTTCACCAAGCGGTTCGAGGACTTCGTTTCGCAGCATATCCTGCCCGAACAGACCAGTGCGGTAATCGACATCGATGCAGAAATTGATTTCAGGGATATTACGCCCAGGTTCTTCAGTGACCTGAAGAAGTTCAATCCTTTCGGCCCGGACAATATGAAGCCGATTTTCTGTACGCATCATGTATATGACTACGGTACAAGCAAAGTGGTGGGACGCGACCAGGAACATATCAAATTGGAACTGGTTGACAACAAGTCGAACAATGTAATGAACGGTATCGCATTCGGACAAAGTTCGCACGTGCGCTATATCAAGACAAAGCGCTCCTTCGACATTTGTTACACCATTGAAGAAAACACGCACAAGCGTGGCGAAGTCCAACTTCAAATCGAAGATATAAAGCCGATTGAATAAGTATCAGGAGATATTAAAACAATATTGGGGATATGACTCCTTCCGCGACTTGCAGGAGGAGATCATCACCAGTATAGGCGAAGGTAAGGACACGCTGGGGCTAATGCCGACCGGAGGTGGCAAATCTATCACATTCCAGGTGCCCGCTCTCGCCCAGAGTGGACTTTGTATTGTCATTACCCCCCTCATCGCCCTGATGAAAGACCAGGTGCAGAATCTGCGCAAACGCGGAATCAAAGCGCTCGCCATATATTCCGGCATGACACGTCAGGAGATTGTCACTGCGCTGGAAAACTGTATCTTCGGCGACTATAAGTTCCTTTATATCTCTCCGGAACGGCTGGATACGGAAATATTCCGTATCAAACTTCGTTCAATGAAGGTCTCCATGATTACGGTAGACGAAAGCCACTGTATCTCACAATGGGGGTATGATTTCCGTCCGGCTTACCTGAAGATAGCAGAAATACGGGAACTGCTGCCGGGTGTTCCGGTGCTGGCACTAACGGCAACGGCTACTCCGGAAGTCGTAAAAGATATTCAGTCACGGCTGAACTTTCGCGAAGAGAATGTTTTCCGTATGAGTTTCGAACGGAAGAATCTGGCATATATCGTCCGCAAAACGGACAATAAGACGGGAGAACTGCTACATATCCTGAAAAGGATAGACGGCAGCGCAATTATCTATGTCCGCAACAGGAGACGCACCAAAGAAATCACCGAATTATTAATGCAGGAAGGCATTACCGCCGACTTCTATCATGCCGGACTGGACAATGCCGTAAAAGACCTCCGGCAGAAACGCTGGCAGAACGGAGAAATCCGCGTCATGGTAGCCACCAACGCTTTCGGCATGGGCATCGACAAGCCTGATGTCCGTATCGTACTGCATATCGACCTTCCCGACTCTCCCGAAGCGTACTTTCAAGAAGCCGGACGGGCAGGAAGGGACGGGCTGAAAGCCTATGCCGTTATCCTGTATGCCAAATCCGACAAAATGACATTGCACAAACGGGTGGCGGACACTTTCCCCGAAAAAGAATATATCCTCCAGGTATACGAACATCTGCAATATTACTATCAAATGGCCATGGGTGACGGATTCCAATGTATCCGTGAGTTCAACCTGGAAGAATTTTGCAGGAAGTTCAAATACTTCCCCGTGCCGGTGGACAGTGCGTTGAAAATACTGACGCAAGCCGGCTATCTGGAGTATACGGACGAACAGGACAATGCTTCCCGCATTCTTTTTACAATCCGGCGGGACGAGCTGTATAAACTACGGGAAATGGGTACGGAAGCGGAAACTCTGATACAGACCATTCTCCGTTCCTACACGGGAGTATTTACCGATTATGCTTATATCAGCGAAGACACACTGGCTATCCGCACCGGATTGACACGCCAACAAATTTATAATATATTGGTGACACTGACCAAACGCCGTATCGTAGATTATATCCCGCACAAAAAGACACCTTATATAATATACACGCGCGAGCGGCTGGAACTGCGTTACCTGCACATTCCGGCTTCTGTCTACGAAGAGCGCAAAGCCCGGTACGAAGCACGTATCAAAGCCATGGAAGAATATGTCACTTCCGAAAGCGTTTGCCGGAGCCGGATGTTGCTTCGTTATTTCGGAGAAAAAAATGAGCATAACTGCAAGCAATGCGACGTCTGTCTAAATCGTCACGAAACGGACTGCCTGCCCGAAGACTCTTTCAGAGAAATGAGAAAACAAATCCTGGAACTGCTTACCCGGAAAAGTTTGCCCCCTGCCGGAATAGCGAATGCCATTGAAGCAGAAAGAGAAGATATCAGCCGGGTAATCCAATATTTATTGGAAGAAGGTGAGCTGAAGATGCAGGACGGAATGTTACATATATCAAAATAAGTTATTACATTTGCAGATAAACTCAAAAACAACATATCATCATGCCGAACTTTTTTAAATCTTTCTTCTCCGGAAAGTCAGAAACACCGGAAAGTGAAAAACAGAAAAACGACCGGAAAAGATTCGAGATCTTCAAATATGACGGTCTGCGTGCACAACGTATGGGACGTCCGGATTACGCAGTAAAATGTTTCACAGAGGCCCTTGCTATCGAAGAAGATTTCGAGACAATGGGTTATCTCAGCCAGCTTTATATCCAGACGGGCGAAACCGAAAAGGCCCGCGAACTGCTGGAAAAAATGGCAATCATGGAACCTCATGTGACAAACACATTCCTGACATTGGCCAATGTGTGCTTCATACAGGAGGACTACAAAGCAATGGAAGAAGCTGCCAGCAAAGCGATCGCTATCGAGGAGGGAAATGCAGTGGCACACTATCTGTTAGGCAAAGCCCGTAAAGGACAGGACGACGACCTAATGACGATTGCCCACCTGACAAAAGCGATTGCCTTGAAAGATGATTTCATCGAAGCCCGCCTGATGCGTGCGGAAGCATTGCTGAAAATGAAGCAATATAAAGAAACAATGGAAGACATTGACGCCGTACTGGCACAGAACCCGGAAGAAGAAACCGCTATCCTCCTGCGCGGCAAAGTGAAAGAAGCCAACGGACAGGAAGAAGAAGCAGAAGCCGACTACCAACTTGTAACAGAAGTGAATCCTTTCAACGAACAGGCATATCTCTACCTGGGACAACTTTTCATCAACCAGAAAAAGTTGACAGAAGCTATCAGTCTGTTCGACGAAGCAATCGAACTGAACCCCAACTTTGCAGAAGCATACAAAGAACGCGGCCGCGCCAAACTGCTGAATGGAGATAAAGACGGTTCTGTAGAAGATATGAAGAGGTCATTGGAACTGAATCCGAAAGATGAGGCCAGCCTGAACGGAGAATTCAAGAACCTCGGCCCAAAACAGGAAGCATTGCCGGGAATCTTCTGATTGGCGGAAGTCATTCAACCCGTTCCGACAGAGGGTATCCCATGTCTTTTTTATTCTTTTTTGCAGAGAAAACAAAAAAAGTATCGCTTTTTGTTTGCGTTTAGCAGAAAAGTATTACTTTTGCCCCAGAATTAGAAACCAAAGCAAAAAACAAAGACTCGTATGAGATCATTTACTTATGCATATTACTTCTTTTTTTACTTTTACTTTAGCCAGAAAGTAGAGCGGGAGTTTGTATGTATCAAGTGACAGTGATGCTTAAGGACTGAATAGAGAAATTAATCATATGAATCCCGCTCCAATATGGACGCGGGATTTTTTTATATAATACATTTATAACAATGAAAAAAATAGCAATTCAAGGAACACTCGGCTCATATCACGATATCGCCGCACACAAGTACTTCGAGGGAGAAAAAATAGAATTAATCTGTTGTGCCAGTTTCGAAGACGTGTTTACCTCGATACGTAAAGACAGTCAGGTTATCGGAATGCTAGCCATAGAGAATACGATTGCAGGCAGCTTGCTGCACAACAACGAGTTGTTGAGACAAAGCGGTACACAAATTATCGGTGAATACAAACTGCGCATCTCGCACAGCTTCGTCTGCCTGCCCGATGAAAGTTGGGAAGACCTGACGGAAGTCAACTCCCACCCTATCGCCCTGATGCAGTGCCGTGATTTCCTGAACCAGCACCCACAACTAAAAGTAGTGGAAGGTGAAGATACGGCACGCAGCGCAGAGGCTATCAAGAACGGAAATCTGAAAGGACACGCCGCTATCTGCTCCAAGATAGCCGCCGAACGTTATGGAATGAAAATCCTTCAAGAAGGTATCGAAACAAATAAGCATAACTTTACCCGTTTTCTAGTCGTTGCCGACCCGTGGCAAGTGGACGAGCTCCGCCAGCACCGTACAAACACGATCAATAAGGCGAACATGGTATTCACACTGCCGCACTCGGAAGGTAGCTTGTCACAAGTGTTGTCTATCCTGTCGTTTTACAACATCAACCTCACTAAGATACAGTCGTTGCCGATTATCGGACGGGAATGGGAATACCAGTTTTATGTGGACGTAGCTTTCAACGACTATCTGAGATACAAACAATCGATCGCAGCAATCACTCCATTAACCAAAGAACTTAAAATATTAGGCGAATATGCAGAAGGTAAATCAAACGTATAAGATCGCTCCCGCCGACAGACTGGCAAGTGTAAGCGAATACTACTTCTCTAAGAAACTGAAAGAAGTAGCACAAATGAATGCGGAAGGAAAAGACGTGATAAGTCTGGGTATCGGAAGCCCTGATATGCCACCTTCGGAAAAGACAATCGAAACATTGTGCAATAATGCCCACGACCCGAACGGACACGGTTACCAACCGTATGTAGGTATCCCCGAACTTCGCAAAGGTTTCGCAGCATGGTATCAACGCTGGTATGGAGTCGACCTGAACCCGAACACGGAAATACAACCTTTAATCGGCTCGAAGGAAGGAATCCTCCATGTCACACTGGCTTTCGTCAATCCGGGAGAACAGGTATTGGTACCGAACCCGGGATATCCCACTTATACTTCTTTGAGCAAGATACTCGGCACGGAAGTTATCAACTACGACCTGAAAGAGGAAGATGGCTGGATGCCCGATTTCGAAACTCTGGAGAATATGGATTTGGGCCGCGTAAAGTTGATGTGGACCAATTACCCGAATATGCCGACAGGCGCAAACGCCACTCCGGAACTGTATGAACGTCTCGTTGACTTTGCCCGCCGGAAGAATCTCGTGATTGTCAACGACAATCCGTACAGCTTTATCCTAAACGAAAAGCCAATTAGTATTCTGAGCGTGCCGGGAGCTAAAGAATGTTGTATTGAATTCAATTCCATGAGCAAAAGCCACAATATGCCGGGCTGGCGTATTGGAATGTTAGCGTCAAATCCCGAATTCGTACAATGGATATTGAAAGTGAAAAGCAACATCGACAGTGGAATGTTCCGCGCCATGCAACTGGCGGCTGCAACCGCCCTGGAAGCTGAAGCCGACTGGTACGACGGAAACAACCGGAACTACCGGAACCGCCGTCACCTTGCCGGTGAAATAATGAAAGCACTCGGTTGCACCTACGATGAGAAACAAGTCGGTATGTTTCTCTGGGGCAAGATACCCGATTCCTGCAAGGATGTGGAAGAACTGACAGAGAAAGTATTGCATGAAGCGAGAGTGTTCATCACACCGGGATTTATCTTCGGCAGCAACGGAGCAAGATATATCCGTATCTCGCTCTGCTGCAAAGACAATAAGTTAGCAGAAGCACTGGAAAGAATTAAAAGAATAAAAAACAAATAAGAATATGGAACTCGAATCAATTTTATTACCGGGCATAGAAGCCAAAAGACCAATCGTCATCGCCGGCCCATGTAGCGCAGAGACTGAAGAACAAGTAATGGATACAGCCAAACAACTGGCTGCTAAAGGACAAAAAATAT
>ERZ827150.4040-NODE-4040-length-13404-cov-2.584388_pt1 | contig 13404 bp, 4 predicted proteins | sample MGYA00519779_ERZ827150 | MGnify/ENA primary metagenome ERZ827150 (study PRJEB31778, sample SAMEA3449267) | human gut metagenome | biome: human gut; feature: human-associated habitat; material: faeces | place: United Kingdom | collected 2010/2012 ...
ATAAAACAAGGCCGCAAAACTGCCTGTCTTTCAGGTGTCCCTCCTGTTTTCAGAAACAAGCCGTTACAAATGATACGGGTCTTTAAGAGCCGAAACAGGAACCGGAAATTTTCCAGACGGTCAAAAAGCTGCCAGTACAAAATCATCAGAACAGCCGATATTGATTTCACGAACCTTTTCATGAGAAAGGCGAAGTGAGAACTTCCGGATCGATGCCTACCGGCTTTTCCGGATAAAAACATCCAGGAGGCAGAAATGACTTACCCATTGAGAAACCTTGTGCCATGGGGGCGCAATTTCGATGAATATACGAAAATGTTCGGACTGACCGATACCGAACTGACCGGCAGGATCGCCGGATTCGGGGATGGCCCTGCCAGTTTCAATGCAGAATGCTGCCAGCAGGGTGGACACGTCACATCCTTCGACCCGATCTATCGCCACCCCCTCGACAAAGTGCAGGTCTGTCTATGTGAGGCAAAACGACGGATGCTCGGCGAGGCGGAAAAAAATCCGTTTCACGATATCAAGACAGCCACGATAACCATCGATGAAATCGAAAAGCATCATCAAAACGCGACCCGAATCTTTTTCGACGATTTCGAGGAAGGCAAAAAACAGGGCCGCTATATCGGCCATGAATTGCCATACCGAATCCCGTTCCAGGACGGTACTTTCGATCTGGGGCTGTCATCCCATTTTCTGATGCTCTATCCGAAACTGGGCATCAACTTCCACTTTCAGGCGATGGAAGAAATGCTGCGTACCTGTCATGAAATCCGGGTCTTTCCAATCATGAACCAATCAGGAAAACATACCGGACTGACCGATAAAGTCATCGGGCATTTCTGCGACGATTACAAGGTAAGGCTTCTGGAGGCGGCCTGCCATTTCATGAACGGCGGCAATCAAATGCTTGTCATCAGCAAACGAGACGAGACAGGAACATCAATGCCAAACTGATCGTTCCTGTACCCGGCATACCCGGAAAAATGACAAAACCGCAGGCCTGACCTGACCGCAGGTTTTCCATCGTCCTGCAAGGTAAAAAACGGTGGCAATAATCGGGCATCCCGCCATTGATCCGCTTATCCCCCGATCAATACCGTCGGACATCCAATGACAATCACCCCTCCATGAGCCGTCGCATCCCCCATCCGGGCAGCAGGCTGGCCGCCGATCAACACCGTCGACGATCCCTTGACAATCCTATCCGGCGGTCCGACACATAAAGCCATATCGCCCATCCGTGCCGCAGGAAGACCACCGATCAATACCGTCGGGCATCCGGGCTGAAGAATAGGCCCTCCGACGTGCGGAATAGGTGGAATCCCAGGTGTTTGCATGGGGCAGGTATGCATATCCGTAATGCGTGCAGCTGGTGGCATACGATTCTCCTTTACCGGAATACTCAGTTTATCTTGATCATGCCGCCCTTGATATCCAGCATGCCGTCTGCCTTGATATCCAGCATGTTGCCTGCCTTGATTTTGCCAGTCGCTCGCCCTTCAATATCCACGCTCGTCGCTTTCTGGGACAGTTGTCCCCTGGCGTCGACACGGGCATTCATGGCGGAAAGCGAGAGGTCTTTACCGGACTTCAGTTGCAGGTCGCCATCCGCCTGAATAACCAGATTGCCCGTTACATGCAGGGTATAGTCACCCTTGACCCGGATAACGACATTTCCGGCATGATCACTCTCTTCACCACCCGTTTTGACAAAGCGTTTTCCCTCAACAAGCAGACTATCGTCTCCCGGACTGGCCTGTGCAAGCGTTTTCCGCTTGAGCACCAGCGCTTCTTTCCCCTGCCCCGAAATGACGACAGTACGGGCATTCACCTCACATACCAGCGTCTTGTCCCCAGTCAATCGGATACTACTTTCATCTTCTTCCATCGGCATGATATACCCCATTCATCCAGACATTTAATAATAAGTCCATTCAATGATAAGCCCGCTTGCCTGACTGTAACACGGCTGGTAGCGTCACACCAGATTCATTTCCAGCATTGCGGCAATAAAAACGGGGATACCGTTTGACTGGTATCCCCGCATCCTTCTGCCAGAAAACGCTAGATCTTGATTTCGTTGTTGGAAACCAGCTGATTCAGCAATTCCTGTGCATGCTGTCCCGGGTCGTTGCCCAGATTGACGCCATTCATGGTGATCGTCGCCACATTGTGGAAATCTGCTCCACCTTCATGACCGTTCACATCGATAGACAGTTTCACCGTAACCGATCCATCCTGATTCTGCTTGATATCTTCAAACTGGAGATACCCGCCATTAATCAGATCAGCTGCACCGCCTTCCAGCTTGTCGGCCCCCATCAACAGATCATGGAGATCCAGAACGTCGGCATTATTGTCTTTGGCCACATCACCGACATGGAAATCCGTAATGGTATCGCCATGCGTTTTGCCTTCCAGACTGTCTGAACTGAACTTGAAGGTATCGTTTCCGTCGCCACCGACAAGGATATTGTCGCCCTTTCCGCCGATCAGAGTATCGTTACCGGAACCGCCGAACAGGATGTCATTGCCGTCGCCGCCGTGAAGCGTATCGTTGCCATGACCGCCCATCAGGATGTCGTCTCCGGTACCGCCATGAAGCACATCGTTTCCGGAACCGCCAATCAGGATATCATCGCCAGCGCCACCGTAAAGCGCATCGCCTCCGCCTTTATGGTCACCACCTCCGAGATTATCTTCAGCCCAGTTGGCAAACTCATTCAGCTGCGCATGATTCATCCCGTGAAGGGCATCCCCCAGCGCACCGATATCGTGCGTCAGATCGTGGCCTGCCGAGAAATCCAGATGATCCACACCGGTCACACCATGCTCAGTCAGGTAATTCGCAATATCACCGGCTGCATTCAGGCTACCGTCCCCGATCAGAATGTCATTGCCATCCTGACCGAAGAGGAGATCGTCACCGCGACCGCCAATCATCACATCTGCCTGACCCAGACCGTTACTCGTGCTGTTCAGATAATTATCGAATACATCGGCATGATCCCGGATGTACTTCATGACATCGGCAGACTTAGAGACATCGACACTTGAATCCTGTGCATGGATGAAGGATTTCAATGCATCGTAGCCATGCTTGCCTTCATGAACGAACGCTTCACCGAATGCGATGTCGTTGCCGTCACCACCGAAGATCAGGTCAGACCCCATCGGATTGTTTGTCGTCGAAGACGATCCGCCCTGCAAGGCTGCCTGCATATCTTCCGGTTTGGTTGCCAGTGTCCAGTTATCCCCGTCCTTGCCACCTGTTGCCCAGTCCTGAAGCGCCTTTTCGCTGACCGCTTCCCCTGCCCCGGAATTCTTGTCATCGCCGATACCGACGGTATGAATGATGGTATTTCCATGCGCTTTATTGAATTCTTCAATAGGCTCATACTTCCACCCCGGAGGCGCAAAGTCAGGAAAATCATAGTACGCTCCCGCGATACCATTCGGATTTCCATCCGTCAGGATAAACATGTGATCTTCTGTATTTTCACCCGACTGCTTATCCTGTTCAGTGAACCAGTCACCTGCTTTTGAAATTGCATCTGCAGTATTGGTGCTTTGACCCGAAGAGGTATGTCCATTTGTCTCTACCTGATTGACATAATCATCCAGTGCCTTGGAAATCTGATCCAGATTCTGGATTTTTCCATCCTTGTATATTATCGGTTCAAAGGAATATGCATAGTTTCCGAAAGGAATAATATTGACATTGATATTACCATCATGCCCTTCAAGCGTCCCCAGATAATTCTTCAGGGCTTCGACAACGATACTGATACGGCTTTCACCGGAACTTCCTGCCAGGGCCATGGTTCCGGAAATATCCAGCAATATGCAGATATTATAGTCATGTCCGGGCTGGACAGTGACCGTACTGCCTGCACTGTCGCCCAGCAACACATCATCCGAATTCCCCGGCTGTCCAGCAATGACATCACTGGTATTGCCACCTTCGGTTACCGAATGACCAGGATTGACCGTCAGATTGACGTCCGCACTCACCTTGTCGCCATCATGGTCGGTAATGGTGAAATGCAGGCTGTCGTTGCTGACCAGACCATCCTTGCCGCCCGACGTAAACGTGAAATTGCCATCGGCGTTCAGGTCAACCTTATCACCGGCATCGTTTTCAAAGTGCCAGACCTTGCCTCCATTACCATCATCCACGCCTTTGAGTTCAAAACCTTCAAGCGCGATACCATCCTGTACGCCATCAGCATTGGCATGCTGGCCATCTGCGCCGAAATTCATATCCACATGACCTTCAACAGTCTGGGAACCATAATCCACTGCCGCAGGATCGGTCACACTGATCGACGGAACACCGTCAACAATATCGACACCGACTTCCACTTCGAAGGAGTGGCCTTTATCGTCTTTATAGGTAATCGTGACCGTATCCGCGCCAATGGCCTTGTTGGCTCCATCACCTGTGGTATGGTCATACGCCTTGTTCAGGGTATATTCCCATTTGCCTGTTTCAGGATTCAGACTGACCGTACCGTAAGCATTGTCACCCACCGTCACCTTCTCGATCGTATACCCATCAGGTGCCGTAAATACCGTCGTTTCAGAATGATCGGCCGCATTGTTCATGCCTGCTTCATTGACTTCGACATTCGAGACCGTCGGCGGAACACCGGGATCTCCCGACACAGTCACATTCACCGTCTGTTCGGAGTACGCACCATGTTCATCGGTCACCCGAATCGTGAAACTGTCTGTATCCTTTCCGTTCAGATCCTGATAAGCACTGGATTTGTCGTTCAGGACATATTCGTATGTGCCGTTATCATGAAGCACCAGCTTGCCGTATTTTCCTTCCACGACGTTATCCTGTGTGCCATCTTCCTTGACAAGACCGTATTTCAGCTCTGCACCACGATCCAGATCCTTGCCTTCAAACGTTCCGGATATCAGATCCTGATCAGAACCTGCAGTAAGCTCCGTATTACTTACTGACAGTGTCGGCGCATCATTGGCACCTTCAATCGTGACACCAATCTCGTGACGGCCCTGTGCGCCATGACTGTCTGTTGCCGTGATGGTAAACTGGAACACGAATTTTTCACCTTGCGCCAGATGCTGCGCCGCTTCCTGATTCAGTTCAAATTCGTATTCACCGGTAACGGTATTGAGCTTCAAGGTACCGAAATTCGTTTCCAGAATCTGGATATCCGGATTGGTACTATCGGTTTTATGGCCTGTTACTTCAATGGTTTCAGTCAAATCACCAAGTGGTTTATTGCCGGTATCCGTTACTTTAACTGTTGAGGTATCAGAATCCTTGTCTGTTTTGAGCGATGCCTGGAGCGTCATCGAGTCACCATCGACGTCAGAGAAAGGCACCTGTCCTTTTGCCGTTGGACGTTCATTTTGTTGCCCAACTGCGCCATCATTTTTATGATCTTCCGTCGTCGCGTAGTTGCCATTGTAAACACCGCTTTCCTTGACATGTATCGTGGAATGCAGGACAACAGGCTTATCGTTTGTACCTTCGATATGCACGCCTACAGGCACATTGATGGTGCCGCCTTTACCGTCGCTGACAGAGACGCCGACATTGATGTCATAGTAATTGCCGCCGTTTTCCGGATGCGCCGGATCAAAGGCCTGTGGATTTGACGGATCATATTGCGAGAGGACATCGGCAGCCTTGTCGTTCAAGTCGAAATGGTAGGTATAGGTCACCGATCCATCGGCATTGACTTTCGGTGTCACTGTCAGCGTACCCATGTCGGTCACCACCGTCATCTTTCCGTCGTCACCCACTGTCACGTTACTTAACGGTTTGCCACTGGCATCGGTCAGGCTGGCTTTCAACTGGTCACCATCAGGGTCCCTGACAGTAAAGGAATTTTCGGCAGAAGCAATACCGGCGACTTTACCCTGATTGATCCCTTCGGCCCACCCGGTGGCGTCAGCAACTTCTGCCTTGTTGCCCTGTCCGGACTCTTTCAGGAAGAGACTGTCTCCTGAATGTTCCACAACGGGAGCATCATTGGCACCGGTAACAACGACGGTGATGGTTTCAGTATGCGTTGCGCCATGAGCGTCTGTCGTCGTGACGTCGAATTTTTCTTCATGCGTCTCGCCCGAACCCAGCTTCTTCGTAGCTTCACTGTCCTCATTCAAGACATATTTATACGTTCCGTCCGGATTGACGGTCAGTGTGCCGTAGTCCGTCACAAAGAAAGCAGCACTGCCGCTGGCGCCATCGATTGCGCCATCCGTTGCGGTACCGCTTGTGTTTTCCTTGCCTGCGATTGACAGGGATTGTTTACCGCCATCGGAATCGTTGTCGGTAATGGTGAAGTGTCCGCTGACCGTGGTTTCATTCGATCCATCGGTAACCCCGTTTCCGTTATCCCATGCCATCGACAGTACAGGTGCATCGTTTGTGCCTTCAATCTTGATATTGACGTCCTGCGTCACCTTGCTGTCGTCACCATGTCCATCGCTGACTTCAATCTTGTACTCATAATCGACCTTCTGCCCTTCGTTCAGGCTGTCGGCTTTCGCATTCAGTTCGAAGTTGTAGGTGTAGGTAACCGAACCATCCGCATTGGTATTTGGAGTCACTGTCAGGGTGCCGTATTCGGTTTCCAGTGTCATGACTCCCGTATCGGGATTGGTGACCACGCCGCTTGCCGGATTACCATTTCCATCGACAATCACGGCTGACAATTTGTCTCCGGCATCGACATCCTTGACGGTAAACGAACCGCCCGCCTTGTCGTTTCCTTCGATGACCTGATTATGGTCGCCCACACCCGATCCCGGAATACCCCCCTGGTCTACCGTGCCGACACCCGCTTCTTTCAGATTCAGCGTATCGCTTCCGTGCCGGGTAATAACCGGTGCATCGTTCGTTCCTGTCACGACAACGGTAATGGTTTGCGTATGGGATGAACCATGTGCGTCGGTGGTTGTAATGTCAAAGGTTTCTGTTCGTGTTTCACCATCACCCATTTTCTGGACAGCTTCGCTATCGTTTTTCAACTCATAGCTATAAGTCCCGTCCGGGTTCAGTGTCAGCCTGCCGTAATCGGTTTCGAAAGTAGCCGCATTCGGCGTCTCACCGCCCAAAATACCGTCAACCCCACTCCCGTTTGTTCCTTCCTTGCCTGCAATCGAGACCGTTTGTCTGCCACCGTCTGCATCATCGTCTTTCACGTCCCAGGTACCACTGGCAATCTCGCCTGCGTCTTCTGTCACGCCATTGCCACTTTCACCCCAGTTCATCGACAGGGTCGGCAAGTCGTTCGTGCCGTTGACCGTAACCGTAATTTCCTGCTGGACCATGCCACCACGACCATCGGATACCATGATCGTGAAGGTTTCGGTAACGCTATCGCCCTGCGACAGACGCTGCGCCAGTCCGTCATTCAGTTCATACGTATAATTTCCGTTTGCATCGATCGTCAGCGTACCGTACTGGCCATCTGCAGAACTCGCGCCATCCCCTTCCTCTCCGGATGGTTTGACGGTGTAGGTCAGCGGATCGCCATCCGGATCAGTTGCCACAATCCGGCCACTGTCGGTCAATTTGCCTTCATATTCGGCATTCGGGCCATTTCCTGCAATAGTAGTATCGTCCCCTTTGACGCCGGATTCGCGTACCCCCAGCGACACGCTGGACGCATCCAGATCAATAACCGGAACCTTGTTGGGCTCTTCCGTATCCGGCGTCAGCAAAAAGCGGTCGCCGGCATATTGCCGGGTATCCGTAGCGGCATTGGCAAACGTATCGGTGGCAAAACCGGGGGTCACTTCACCCCGTGCCGCTTCCTGATTGACGACGACGAAACTATGGCCACCCTGCCCTGTCTCACCGACCAGCCCGGCATCGGCGCCAGCCGCGGTCGCTTCGGCGATCTGTGTCGGATCCATACCTGCGGCGATCATGGCCTGGATGTCCGCAACGCTCTGGCCTTCGGCCGCCTGTGCCTTCGCTGCTGTCGGATCGATGACGGCTTCACTCAACATCAGCGTTTCATTACTGCCGATCGTTGCAAAATTGCCATTATTAAACGCAATGTGAACCGTTCCCCCTGCCGAGGCCTGAACGTTATCGTTCAACTCGACTGCATCCCCTACCCGCAATTCACGGACGCTGCCCTTCGCGTCAGTTACCGTTACCTTGCCGATCAAGCCCCTTACAATTCCGATAGCCATCATTTCACCTCGTCAGATCTGGTTTTCCAGCCATTTTGTGAACGGTCTGAAAAACGGTTTATTGTCAGAAAACCGGGCAGATTCCACCCGGAATTCCACTTATGTTTCCCATAATAAACTTTCCGACAGGCAACCGGATATTGTCCTTTGGTACTATTTTTGTTTAAAAATTTTTAAAATTTGATAAACATTACGTTTATCATCGCATTTCCTCGAAAAAATTGAACAATTCATGTAAAAGACACCTGTTTTTTGAAATTCCTGCTGAAAAGTACAGGTTGAAAACCGGACACGAGTGTTGTTTATTTATGAAAAAAATGACAGATTCCCTGCACCGGACATCTGTGGAAAGAAACACGGTCATCCTGTCTTGCAATGGAACTTAGCGGCAAGAGACCGGTTTATTGCCCGATGAGGAAATGGGGACGATTCAGGAAAATCGCTCCGGTATGACAGCCATCAAAAAAGGCATTCCAGAGGAATGCCTTTTCAGACGAAGCGAAAAACGCTTTACATCTTGATCGCGTGATGGTCCATCAGCTGCTGCATCAGGTGTTCGGCCTGATCCTGCGGATTCATGCCGCCGAGACCATGAACGCCGGTCATGTCGATCGTGGCCAGCGCGACGCTGCCATGTTCACCACCGGCAGTACCATCCTGATCGATGGACAATTTGACCGTCGCGGTACCTTTTTCCTCGTCATGCCTGACGACTTCCAGTTGCAGGAAACCGCCCGAGAACAGATCACTGCCATCCGCTTTCGCGCCGGAACCCGACAGCAGATCACCGATATCCAGCACGTCGGCATTGGGATCGCTGGCCTGATCACCCAGATGGAAATCGGCGATATGATCGCCATTGACGACACCGTCAAGGTCGCCCTGATGATACTGGAAGGTATCGTGACCGGAACCGCCGACCAGAACGTCATCGCTCTTGCCGCCGACGAGAATATCATCACCGGAACCGCCAAGGAGGATGTCGTGTCCTTCTCCACCGTGCAGGACATCGTTGCCACCCATGCCGATCAGGACATCGTTACCCGACCCGCCCATCAGGACATCGTTCCCGTCGTTATGGTGTTCCAGCGTTTCAAGACCGTCCGAGAGACCTTTCAACTGTTCCGGACTCATTGCGTGAATGGTGTTCAACACCGATTCCGAAGAACTGTCCGAATGAACCAGACCGGCCAGTGCATCGACTGTCGTGCCACTGCCGTCACCGACCATCAGGTCGTGCCCGGCTTCACCATACAGGACATCGTTACCGTGCGAACCGGTCAGCATATCGTGTCCTGCCGTACCATGTTCGATCGTATCGGCGGCGGCAATCATGCCGTCCAGACCGTTTATATGCGATACCGGATCATGAAGCGGCTGCACCAGCGGATCTGCCACCTGTTCGGCCCCCGTATCCATGACAGACAGCATCATCATGTCGTGAGAAGCGCCTGCAAGCTGATCGACGATCGAAGCCGTCACGTCAACCTTGTCACCCGTAACCGTCAAATTGAAAGAGACACTGGTCGTATCTTTTCCATCATAGGCGGAGACAAGAATGGAATGGCTGCCGAAATTGCCTTCTTTTCCAATGATGGTCAATATGCCATTCGCATCAAGAGAAGCCGTGTATCCGGCCGGAAGGCCACTGGCATCGAACGCAAAGGTCAGGTGGTCATGATCACTATCCTTGAAAACGCTATTGAGATCCATCGTGATTTCAGCGTGTTCCTTCGTCGTCGTGACGTCTACCTCACTGCCGACCTTGACGCTGCCATGCCAGTTGAATGTTCCGCCAACGAGAATGTACGGACCGCTTCCGATGTGGAAACTGCCGAGGGAGACATCCATATTACCGGTCACATATAACAGTCCCTCAAAGCCGCTGTCGCCCTTGTCGCTGCTGTCATTGAATTTGGCACCATTTGCAAGTTGGAGATTGCCGTCGACAATCAGTGTCGTTCCTTCTGGAATTCGGAAATTTTCACCGAATATGAAAGGATCCTTGCCATGCCCGTCCAGAATAATCACATCCGGACAGTTTTCACCGTTAGCCAACTTCAGGTAGTCTTCCATAGTGCCCACCCTGACAGCGTCCCTGACGGCCTCGTCGTAGCTGACACCTCCGTTATGCTCCGAGAAAATGGCATGCGTATCCTGTGATGCCGGATCGTACTGCGCCACGCCATCCGTATGCGCGTGGGAGTCGCCCAGTTTTTCAGCCAGAATGCGGTCGCCTTCCACCTTTTCAGTAACGGTTTCCGTCCTGATTTCCACATTTGCACCGACCTGACCCAATTCGGGGGCATGATTTACGGGAGGGATGACAGACGGATCGATGTCGATCGTGCCAATAGCCTTGTCCCCGTCGTGATCGTTTACAGACAATTCGATTTTGACCTGTTCGTTTTCATGGCCGGGAGCCGGCCTGAATACATAGTCGTAATGGCCATCCGTTCCGCCGGACAGCTCCAGAGTACCGACATCCCTGCCGTCACTGGAAAGGAGTGTGACAGAATTGCTCAGCAACTCGCCATTATCGAGCACCCTGAAAATAACCGAGAAATCCGATCCGGCAATTTGGGCATGAATATCCATCCCTCCGAAATCACCTGACGGGTCATCGGCACCATAATCGACTGTAAGAGAACCCTGAAAAACCGTTTCCCCGGTACCGGTAATGACCGAACCATTTTCAGTCACGTTGATATGCGGGATATCGTCGATAATATCGACCTTGACGGTCACATTTTGAATCTGTCCATCCGGCCCCTTGACCTGAATCAGTATCGAGTCGGCATTTTCTGCTGTATTGGTCGGATTATTCTGGTCAACTTCATGGTCATAGGCCTTATCAAGCTGATACTCCCACTTACCATCGACATTATGAACCAGATGACCGTATTTACCTTCATACTTGCCGTCTTCCGACTGGACGATTTCATAACCGGCGGCCAGTTTCAATACAGCCACTTCCGAACCGTCTGACGGATTGTTCAGGCCCGCCTCATTGACGACAAGAGACCCTTCCACAGGATCGACAGACGGGGCCGATTGATTGCCATTGACGGTGATGTGAATATCCCTGATATCGAAGGCATTGTGCGAATCTTTCACACCGATGTAAAAAACCTCATCGGTCAGCACCCCGTCCTTGCCGAGGTTCCGGACGGTTTCCCATGCATCGTCATGGCCTTCGCCCTTGCCATAGAGCCGGTAAGTGTAATCGCCGGTATCCGGATCGATCGTCAACACGCCATACTTGCCTTCCAGTTGCGTCACCGGCTTGTAGTTGTCGAACTTGTTGGAGGCGAAATTGTCGGTCCTTCCCTCATAATCACCCGGATTGTTCCCGTTCATGGTCGGGTTGGTGATGATATGGAAGGTATGGGTATCATTGATATCGTCGTCCGCCACGGAAAGGATCTTGTCAGCCAGAAGATTGCCTTGCGTTTCGGCACCGGCCGTTGCGCCGAGCGGAGTTTCGCTGACCGTCAATACCGGCCGGTCGTTTCTGCCCGAGATATTGATCGTAAAGTCGTGCGAGGACGATGCGCCATACCCGTCAGTCACGGTCACGTTGAAATTCAGGGAGTGCGAGTCGCCGAGATTCATCCCGTCGATCATCGGATTGCCATCCCGGACGTCGAAATAATATTTGCCGGTATTGACGTCAAGATAAAAATCGCCCACGTCAAAGTGGAAAACCTTGTACGTGCCCGCAGACAGCTCGGTATAGTGATCGGTACCCTTGTCGGCATGTTGCGCCAATACTTTCGATTCGGTCAGCGTCAGGTCTTCGACACTACGAACCTCGAGACTGCCCAGCTTTTCCAGTTCCGCCCGGTGCGCTCCGGAAGTCGAGCCCTTGACGAAATCAGCTGAAAAAGACAGCGTATCGCCGCGGTCCTTGTCGCTGGCGCCAAAACTGCCGGTCACGACATCGGAATGGTCGGAAATTCGGTTACTGTTGCCATCGCTGCCACGCCAGCGTCCCTGCTCGGCCGCTTCCACTTCCCATTTGCCGTCAATCCCGATGGAAGGCTGTTCACTGCCGAGGTAATCGTTATGCTCAAGCTGGACAAAAGACGGCGCGTCATTTGCCCCTTCGACCGTCACATGCACACCGTAATCATTGTGGCCCTGGGCATGATGTTCGTCCGTTGCCGTGATCCGGAAATCGATAATGAACTTTTCGCCCGCGGCAAGATGATCGGCTGCCTCGCCATTCAAGGTAAACGAATAATGTCCCGTGACGGTATCGAGTTCAAGTGTCCCGTAATTCGTTTCGATGACCTGGATGGTGTGTTCCTGCCCGCCCACCGTTCTGGTAAAGGAATCCGTCTTTTCTATCGTGATCTTTTCAGTTGCACCTGTCGCATTTTCCGGAGTCAGGACATCCCCTCTGAAAACCGTCGACGTCGTTTCAGACACGATATTTTTACCGTTGGAAAGATTGGCCGAGAGAGTGACAATGGAACCGTCATCCGGATCGGAAAACGGCACTTTCCCCTCGACAACCGTACGATGGAACTGCTCGTTCATATTCCCGTTGTTCCTGCCGTCGTCAGAGGTGTCCTGATTGCCGTCGTAAACGCCTTCTTCCTTGACGTGAACCTGTGTACCACTGACTTTGGGCCCGTCGTTCGTCCCTTCGACCCTGACATTCACCTCCTGCGTGACAGATGCACCGCTGCTGTCGGAAACCTGAATATGAAAATCCAGCGGAACCGAATCGCCCTCAGCCAGACCGTTGGCTTTGGTGTTGTCCAGTTCGAATTGATATTTGTAAGTCACGGTACCGTCGGTATTGTGCCCAGGTGTGACGGTCAGGACGCCGTACCCGGTTACCAGCGTCATGGCACCCGTATCCGGATTGGTAACGACCCCGTCAACCGGATTCCCCTCTTTATCGACCAGAGTTGCGGTGAGGGTATCGCCTCTTTCAGTATCCGCATCTTTCACCGTGAACGAGCCGCCATCCGACTGGATGCCCGGCGCTTTCGTCTGGTTGATGCCTTCCGCGTAACCGCCATCGGGTACATTCGGGCCACGTTCAACCACACCGGATTCCTTGACCGTCAAGTCGTGTGTGTCGTCCGGGGTCGGTACGATTTCAGGTGAACTGTTGCGATGAACGTTGACCGAGATGTTTTCCTCACTGAACTCGCCATGCTCGTCGGTCACCCGCACCGTGAAATCCAG
>ERZ827150.4048-NODE-4048-length-13376-cov-5.589971_pt1 | contig 13376 bp, 9 predicted proteins | sample MGYA00519779_ERZ827150 | MGnify/ENA primary metagenome ERZ827150 (study PRJEB31778, sample SAMEA3449267) | human gut metagenome | biome: human gut; feature: human-associated habitat; material: faeces | place: United Kingdom | collected 2010/2012 ...
TAATGTTACTCTCCTTTCTGAAATTTCCGTTTCCGGTTCTGCGGCATCGTATATTTTTCCGCGTTTCGGCGCGATTTTCTTTTGTTTATGCACGTCGGCTCGTTGAGGAGGGCGTCCGTCAAAATCCTGCCTTTGTGCAAAACGGAGAAAATGTTGCAAAAACGGGTCAAATAGGCGATATCGTATCCCCATTCGCGGATTTGTGTTGCAAAATCAGGTGTTTTCGGGTGTTTCTCGATCCACTTACCGTGGCATGCCGTTCCCGTAACTGAACCGGGAACTCACCTTGGCCCACCATCAATTGCACGCTCATATTACACCCGGCTTTCCCGCCCGTCAACCGCTTTGGCCGATTTGTAACTCACCTGTAACATTCCAGTATTTTTGTTACACCGCAGCGAGTGATTCTAAATGAGGGGCACACAGGGGCCTTTTGTTGCACGGCAAACGGCAACGCGCCCCTCACCCCGCCGCACCCCGCGCGGCACATAAGGAAAGAGGGCCATTCTTAGCGGAAGAATGGCCCCCTTTCGATTCCCCAAGACCGCAAGGGCTGCGCCCTTGACCTGCCATTGCCCGTTCATGCACGGCTGATACTGCACGCGCTGTGCAAAGGAGTACCTGCCGATTTTCGTTGCAGCTTTCGACTTGGCCTGCGTCTATGTCCGCTTGGCCGCTGCCTTTGTATGGTTTCGAGGCTTTTTGCAGCGGCTCTCGTACCAGTATTGCAGCAGCGGCTGAGCGGAAAGAGAAGCACGCCAAATCGCTCAGAAGAAAAACTCTGACATACGGCCGCTGGAAAAATGACTTGGCGTTGGCGTTTTGGGGCCAAGGGGCGTCAGCCCCTTGCGTTCTCTTGGGGTTCCAAAGGGGCGGTTCTCTGCCGCAGAGAACCACCCCTTTGATAGAAACCGCACTTGATGTACGGGCTTTTGACGATCAGCCTTGCCATGCTTCGCTCTCCAGCTCACGGAGTTTTTGCTCTAACCGCAGCTGACCGTTGGTGCGCTTGACGGCGGCGATGCTCTTCGCACGCTCCTGCCGCAGCACCGATTCGTCCACGTTGAGGCTTTGCAGCAGGATGGACATTGCCATGTCCATCTCCACCGTCTGCTTGTAGAGCAGCGACGCGATGCGATCCTCGAAGAGCTTCAGCCGACTATCGATGGCGATCTGTATGGCCAGCGGAAGCGAGGTGCTGTTCTCCGCCGCCAGAGAATCTGCGTAGAAGTTCACAGCTTTTTCCACGAACTCGTTGCGGCTGCGGCAGTTATCTTCCTGATACCACCGCTCTATTTTGTTGGCTGTTTCATCCGTCATACGGAAGTTCAGCCTGTTTTCATTTTTGCTCATCATTCCCTCCGATCTGCTGTAAGGCACGCTTGTTTTCGTTGAAGCGCCTGCGCTTGCGGGAACAAGGACGCCAGCCGCTCCAAAAGTTTGCTCAAAAGGCGCCACAATCGCCTGCGCTGAAACCCCCGTCAACTGCCCGCACTGCGGGCAGAAGTGATTGGGCGAAGCGTCGGTTCCGACGCCAGTCCTTTATCCTGCTTCTCGTTTTCGTCCCTGAAAATGGTTCGAAAAGTACTGAAAGCCTCCCACACACAGCACGCTCAATCACCGACTATAAGCGCTATCATTTTCATCCTCACAGTTCCATTTCAATCTCGCTTTGGACATTCTCCCACGAACGGCTCACATTCGCTTTCACTCCCGAAAGCGGTACACACTTGCCTTCGCCAACAGGATCGCACACAGCGGCTCACAGGGGTAAATAGGGGGCATTCAGATGGTGGGGGCTATCACTACCCTCGGAGCGTTCCGCACGTTCGCAAACCTCCCCGGGCCGGGTGTCAGAACGGCGTACTTTGCCGCTTTTGGGCCTTGGTTGGGTGTGCTCCTGAAGAATGCAGAGAGCCTGCGGAACAGCGATGCGCTCATGCGCGTCGCTGTTCCGAGGCGACGCGGTCCCGCTGGGCTGCGCTGCCCGCTGCTGCATCCTGCGCCGCATCGACCATCTCTGAGGTTCGTTACCCTTGCACCGAGGCGCAGAGAAAGAATTACCGCTTGCGTCATACATCGGACTGTCCCGCCAGCCTTGCCTGCACCCTGCTTCGCGCAGCGGATTCGTCTAACGCGCAGAGCTGCCGCTCATAGAATCGCTCCATAACCTCGTGCATCGGGATGAGCGTATAGAGCAGATTGCCGTTCCGCTTGACGCCCTGCTTCGTGATGACGGTGGTGTACTCCGTAACGATGAACCCACGTTCTTCCAGCAGACGAACATGCTTGGCAACGGTGTTGCGCGAGAGGTGGAGCTTCTTTGCGATGATCGCTTCACTCGGGTGGCATTGATTTGTTTTACGGTTCGCGTGACGCAGCAGGTAGAGGTACACGGCGACCGCACCGGCGGGGAGGTCAAAGTCCAACAGCTCATTCGGAACAGGAAAGCAGTTTCGCACCTTCTCCCATCCGACCGGCGGCTTCGTTCTTCTCACATCTCACCACCGTCTTTCGTATGCTGCTCGACCCATTCGATAAACTTCTCTTTCGGCACCACCATACGGCTGCCGACGCGCAGCGTTGGAAAATCCTTTTCGTGCATCAGCTCATAGGCGCTGGCGGGCGACACGCCGAGCACGCTTGACACAGTTGCCGCGTTTAAGAACAGCGGCAGCTCATCATAGGTTTTGTAGGTTGACTCTTTCATTTTCAATGTTCCTTTTGCATTTCGTATTTACCGCAAACGCACCTGATTGACTTGCGGTCATCAATCAGGTGCAATCGTAGCATAGCATATCTCAAAGACCGGGGGCAATAGCTCCGGCGCTTGTTGGGTACACAACAAAAACTCCATCGGAAACGGAGAGGGTGACCATGATCTATCGAAACGACAGTCTCTTTGAACGATTCAATGTGTTGTTCGGAAAGAAAAGCAGCATTGTGGCAGGCGAGGAATATCCGATGGGATACTTTGCCGCCGAAGCGTTGGAGGTGGACGACGTACTTCTTGCGGAATTAGAAAAGCTGACCCAGCAGGCGGGCGAGGAATTTGATGTGTTTCTGACCGCGCGGACAGGCTCGAGCGTGGGAATGGCGATCCAGAAGCTGGATCGGGCATGGGAGCTCATCCGGCAGCTCCCACTGTATAACAAGCTCCCATATCGGGACGGGTGCGGGAGCGTCGTCAGCGGTATGATCTGTGACCTGCGCGACGACGAGCAAAAACATGACCGTATGCTCACGACTGGAACGAGAGAGAATGAACTGCTGCTGCGCTGGCAAGGGCGGTATCGCGGCATGGCGGCTGGAAATATTCCACATCGGTGTTACAACTGCGGGAGGTGGTTTTTGCTGGTGGGAGCCTACGACACGGTGTACTGCCGACGGACGGCACCGGGAGAAACAAAACGCACCTGCCGTCAGGTCGGCGCTCACCGGAAGGAGCGGGAAAGGAACGGCAGGGAGTTTGCCTGCCGCGAATACGCGAGGGCGTACAACCGGTTGAAGACATGGAAACGGCGCGGGAAGCTCAGCGCAGAGGAGTGGAATCGCAGAGTGGCGTATATTCAGGATCTGAAGGAAGCGTTTTTGACCGGCGAGCTGAGTGATGCCGCGTATCGGACGAAGCTGGAGCGGGCTTGAGTGCAGAAATGGTTTGAAAAAGGGAGTCACTGCCCGACCGAACGGGAACTCACTTTTATTGATTTCAGCAGCGTAAAATATATTGATAACTGGAAAAATTCCAGTCAGTTAAATTCAGATTAAGAAGGCTTTTCCTTGATATTTCTTTTTAGCCATGATAAAGTAAATTTGCGACGCAAGTTAATATGTCCATTCAAGCGAGCGTGCGTTTTTACTTTTGGTAAAAGCGCAGGCTCTATTTTGGCATTCGCTTGAATGACTAAAAACTTGCGTCGCAGCAGGGAGTTTGCGTTTTTCGGTGCGCAACTTCGTGTTGCGCACTTTTTATTTGCATTCAGCACTACTTGACTTCCCCAGCTAAGCAGGTATAATTTAATTGCACGATAATCTTCGCGAGCGACAATAAATTAATGTGCATTTTGTTGTCTTAGGTGGAACTTATTTTATGTCCCAAATATCTGCTTTTAGTATTCAAAACTGCATAACAAGAGCTTTTCTCATCTTAATGAGTTCGCTTTTTCTGCTTTATCCAGGAATGCAGGGATTTGGTGAAATCGCACAGGCGAAATATCAGATGTTTCTGCTCCTTTGCGGCGGATATACGGCTCTAATGCTACTTCTTCTGGCGGAGAGCGCGCTTGTCAGCGGCAAAAAGTGCAGAAATCTCAAAGCGGTACTGAAGGAAACAAACTGGACGCAGCGATTCCTTGCGCTCTATCTGCTATTCACTTGGCTTTCCGCCCTGCTCTCACCGTACTTTCCCGAAACGGTGATCGGCGTCAGCCGCTATGAGGGCGCGCTGACGATCAGTATTTATGTCGTCTGCTTTTTCCTTGTGCGCGCTTACGGGCGGATCGACCGTGTCCTTATCACTGTATTTGGCGCAGCGGTGACGCTGTTCGACCTTCTCTGCATCGCACAGCTCTACGGCGGCAATCCGTTCACGCTTTATCCCGTGGGCTATGGCTATGCCGATGCGGGCGTCGCCTACTCCGGCGCGTATCTCGGGACGATCGGCAATGTCGACCTTGTCGCCGCGTTTTTCTGCCTTGCCATTCCGGCGTTTTGGGCAACGATATTGAGAAGTCACGAGAGAAAAAGATACTATCTGATTGTGCCGCTTGCGCTGTCACTGTTCGTGCTGGTCAAAATGAACGTGCTGGCGGGTTTTGTCGGCGTATTTGCTGGTGGGGCGATTAGCTATGTGGTAATCACGCCCGTGGGAGAAACGCATCGGCGCGCCTTGGCAGCAGCTTTTTTTTGCCTTGTGGTGGGATCGCTTGCAGCGCTGTATTGCGTTGACTTCGGCGGGGTGTTCCACGAACTGCACAGTATCATGCACGGAGAGATTTCCACTACATTCGGCTCGGGGCGGATCCACATCTGGGAGCAGGTCCTTAGTGCCGTGCCGGAGCATTTTCTGTTTGGCACCGGACCCGACACCATGCTCTACGGCGGGCTGGAAGCCTTTACCCGCTATGATGAATCACTCGGCGGCACCATCATCGGGCGCATCGACGTAGCGCACAACGAATATCTCAACATTCTCTATCATCAGGGCATTTTTGCACTGGCGGCCTACCTCAGCGCGCTCGCTGCCGCGGCAAAAAAATGGCTGAGAGACAGCGGACGCAATGCACTCGTTGCAGTGCTGGGCACGATGCTGCTCTGCTATGGAATTCAAGCCTTTTTCAGTTTCAGCATGGTCATGACAGCGCCTTACTTCTATTTGACGTTGGCGTTGTTTGATAAAAGTGATGTGTAAGAAGGAGGAAATCAGTATGCACAGTCAGAAAGTGCGATTGATCAGCCTGAATCTGGTACTCGTGATGCTTCTCACGATGCTGCCGGTGCAGGCTGCGGACATTGTCATTGATGATGATGGCCCGATGTACACCGTCGTGCTCAATGGTAACGGGGGTACTTATGAGGACAAGGAAACCCTCTCCATCAGCTACGGGAGCAGCACGCTCTATCTGGAGGATTATATCTTCACCAGAGAGGGCTATACGCTGCTCGGCTGGAGTGAAAAAGAGGATGCGAGCACCCTTGACTACACGCGCTTCGGCGAACTTTACGCCAAAAACGCAGGCAAGGATTCGCAGCTCTACGCTGTATGGGGCGAGGGCGAAAACTGCGCACTGTATCGCAACAAGCCGGTCGATATCGAATCTGATCCGGTGGACAGGTATTACGTTGCGGACAGTGAGACACTGCCTGCCGGCGATCCATACAAGTTGATTGGTTGGGCAGATCACGACAAGGGGTTTCATAAGGTGGGCGAAGCAGCCGCTGCCGGTGAAATCTACGAGCCCGTTTATAGATACAACGCCGTTCTGCTTGACGGCAATGGCGGCGAGCGCAATTTCAATGCGGATCTGTTCTATGCCGGTTCGCCAAATGACAAATATCTCAGAACGACGATGTTGGTTCGCGGCAAAAATGTTCCCTGCTACAGCAAGGACGGCTATCTGCTCACCGGCTGGGAAGACAGCAACGGGAATCTTGTCGCTGCCGGAGATAATGTTGTTGGCGCATACCCGGCAGATGAGGATGGCGTTATCACGCTTTATGCCCGCTGGAGCAAGGCAGATCAGCTTGGAAACGGCGTAAGGCTCGTCATCGACGGCGACGATATGACCGAGCTGCTGGATCGGGATGACAGCTTCTATGGTAACGGCTGGAGATTTTATCCCAAAGGCAACGAGCTGCAAATTTACGGTGACTCCTATTATGGAGACGCCATCGCATACGATGGTAATTTGAATGCCCGGTGCAGTGGCGAAGTTGCCACCGGTCAGATTGAGGTCAACGGTGAGCTGTACGTGTATGCAGGCAGCAATGACGCCGCGCTGCATGTCAGAACGAGCGGCGTTTCCGCCATCCGTGCCGCAGAGGTACAGCTCTCTGCCAACTGGAATAAGGATGGTATGACTGCCTGTCAGATCACGGCAGAGGGCGAGGGCGTCATCGGCATTGACGCTCCGATCATCCGCATCAACTGCGCCAATGTGACGATCACCGGTGATCCAGCTGTGCGAGAAGATGCCAAGATCGTTTGCGGCGATGGAATCAGCTATAAGACTATCGATAATGGAGATGGAACGACAACACTGACAACCAGTGCTGTCGAGAGAAATATCACACTTGACGGCAACGACGGTACGCTTGACGGTCAGAAAACCGTTAATGTCGACTACGATGTAAGCAACAAGCTCGATTTGAGCCAGTATGCTTTTACACGTAAAGGCTACGCCCTGATCGGCTGGGCGACGGACAAAGACGGCAGCAAGTTTGTGGCGGAATATGACGGTGAGATCAGCAGCGAATCCTATCCTGCGCTGTATGCCGTCTGGATCGCAGTGCCGGAGAATTATGCCATCTTCCGTATCCTTGGTTATTCAGCCAAGTTGACAGACGCATTTGGCCGTGTGGAAGCAGGGAGAAACTACATTTTCTACAGCTATGACCTGAGCGACAGCTTTGTTATGCCGGAAACCACGGAGGGAGCAGCCGTCTGGGAAGACATCAATACGCACAACCTGTATTACAGCGGCGAAGAAGTCGTTCCTGAAAACGGTTCACGATTTGAGAGATCCCATGGAAAAGAGCCCGAAAATGGCGAGCACACCATTCTCCTTGACGGCAACGGCGGCACCTACGCTTACCGCACAGGCGGCGTCACGTATGAAGTGAACAGAAAGATTGCCGATTACAATGCCGCCGAGGGCGAGACGGTCAACTATGCCTGCCGCTTTACCCGCCCGGGCTATGAACTCGTCAGCTACAACAGCAAGCCCGATGGCAGCGGTAAGGAGTATGCGCTCAACAAGTGCACGGTCACAGCCGATATGGATTTGATTCAAGTCCTTTACGCCCAGTGGAAGAAGAACGGCGAGAGCGGACAGTACATCACGGTCGACGGCAAACGGTACGACGCCGCGCAGGATTGGGACGGTATGGGCTGGGAATACCGCCATTATGGAAACGAGTATAATGAGATTGTCCTAAACGGCTATCACGGCGGCTCGATCGAATCGGATGTTGCTCTGCGAGTCAGCTGCTCCAAGGGGCAGAGCAGCGTTACCGGCTGCATCAATGCGCCGGAACTGAATGTTAATTTGTATCGCTATCAGAATAATGGCAGCGTGTCGCTGACGGTGAATGCCAAAGAGGGCGCGGCTCTCATTTCACAAGGGGATATGCAAATCAATGTGCAGAACCTCGCAGAGCTTTCCGTTGTTGGGGCAGAGGGATATCCTGCCGTCAGCGCGGGTGGAGAATTGGCGCTCAATCTATATGATGAGGGTCGAATCTCTGCGCGGGGCGGTAATACTGCCGCCATTTCGGCGGTATCTATCATCATGAGCAGCAGGCGTGGATATCTGATCACCGCGGGTTCAGATCCGGACAACGCTGTCGAAGTGGACAGCTATTCCGGTCAGCAGTATGTTTCCTACGAAGTCCGCACCAAGACGCTGACGCTGCACGGAAACGGCGGCATGGCGGACGGGCAGGACACATATGTGGTTCAAACAAAAGATTTCAGGCTCGCTCTCAGCGATTACGCCACGGTCTTCACAAACGACGGAAAGTTGTTGCTCGGTTGGTCGAAATCGGCCGACGCCACCGAGATCGACTATGCCGCACAATCCGGTAAAAATTTTGTGTTTGATGATGATTCCTTTGCAGAGGACCTCTACGCCGTATGGGAGAGCGACAGCCGAAAGGGCGTTGTGCTGAACGACTACGGCCAGCGTGACGATACGGTCAGCCCCTTCGACATCAGAAGCTATGTCTATCATGAGCGCTTTGTCGGCGCGGTCGATGCGGGCACGCAGTATACGCTGCCGGACTCCTATAAGGCGGGCTACCGCTTTCTGGGCTGGCGCTCCGCACAGGACGGTGAGCTCTACTCCGCAGGTACGGAGATCACCGTGGAGCAGAGCGTGACCTATACCGCGGAGTACGAGGTTCTGTCGATGACGATCAACGGCAAGACCTACCGCATGGATCGCGCGCACGGCAGCCGCAGCCTTGGCTGGGAGTATAGACCTGCCTTCGAATATGGACGTTGGTCAGAACAAGTCCGGCTTAGCATTTATGAAAACTACTCCAGCGGGCCCATCAGCATTCCGTGCAATGTGGAACTGATGGCCGCAGGGAAAATCACCGGCACAGCTGGCCAGCCCGCGGTTTCCGTGGACGGCAACGTACTGATCGAGGGCTACCGTTACAGGGAGGATGATCTGAGCCTTACGATCACCGGCGGCGCGGGCGCTCCTGCCGTGCGGGCAAGCGGGAGAATTTACGCCTTTCCAAGCGCAGTCCCCATTACTTTCTGGGGCGGCGACGGACAGCCTGCACTGGTTGGCAGGAGCGTCCAGACTGGGTGCGTGATGCTTGCGGGCAGCTCGGAAAGCGATGCCGTCCTTACCGGCAGATATCACGGCGAGAGTTTTGTCCGCGTCAGTGACGAGCTGCTGACCGTTACCGTCCAGCCGGGGCAGACGGTCCCCGCTCTGCCCGAAGCGGACGGCGTCGTGTTTGTCGCGTGGCGCGCGGACGGACGCGGCAGCGTGTGGTATCGCCCCGGCGATGTGATCGAAGGCGAGGAAGTGACCCTGCATGCGAACTATATGTGGGACGACAGCGGCGCAGTGATCCTTGACGGCAACGGCGGTACAACAAGCAGCGGCTCCAAGTATTATGTAGCACAGGTCTCCGGTGCAGACCTGCGCCTGACGGAATCGACGGCGCGGAATGGATTCACGCGCGACGGCTACACCCTGAGCGGTTATAATGATCGGGCAGACGGCAGCGGCAGAAACTATACGTTCCGTCAGCTTGCAGACGGCAGCGCATGGGACAGCCTTGTCGGCAAGGTTTTGACGTTCTTCGCCCAGTGGACGAGGAACGGCGATCCCGTTACGCCTGAGAAACCCAGTAAGCCGACCACGCCCACGCAGCCGACTACGCCCCCGCAGACCACCACGCCGGACGGCTCAGCAGACATCACGGTATCCGGCAGCACGGTGAAGGTGGAAAACGTAGACGTTGACAAGCTGGTGACCGACAACGGCGACAAGAAGACCGCTGAGATCGACCTTTCCGGCACCAAGAGCGGCATCACAGATGTGACGCTGCCCACTGATGCGGTGAAGGAGGTTGCCGCCTCTGAGGCCGAGAGCCTGACGGTCAAACTGCCCGATGTGACGGTCAGCTTTGACGACAAAGCGCTTACGGCTGTCGCTGAGCAGAGCAGCGGCGCCGATCTCAGCCTGAGCGTCAATGTAGGCTCCGCCAACAACAGCAACCTGACCGACGCACAGAAAAATGCCATCACGGGCGCACGTGAGCTTTCTGTGATTGAGGTGAGCCTCAGCTCCAACGGTGAAAAGATCAGCAATTTCAACGGCGGCAGCGTGACGATCGATGTCCCGTTCCAGTGGTCGATGAAGGGGCTTCTCCGAGCCTATTACATCGATGAAAACGGCAACAAGTCCGCGATCGATGTGACGTACAAAAACGGCGTTGCGACGCTGGTGCTGAACCACTTCTCCACCTATGTGGTGGAAGCAGTCGATGCACTTTCCTTTACGGATGTTTCGGTCAAGGAATACTATTTCGATGCGATTGCATGGGCGGTGAAGAATGCGATCACCGAAGGCGTGAACGACACGATTTTTGCACCCGGTGCAAGCTGCACCCGCGCGCAGATGGTGACCTTCCTGTGGCGCGCCAACGGCTCGCCCGAGCCGACGGTGACCGAGCTGCCGTTTACCGACGTTGCGGTGGACGCCTATTACGCCAAGGCGGTTCTCTGGGCGGTCGAAAACGGCATTACGACCGGTACGAGCGATACGACCTTTGATCCGGACGGCGTCGTCACCCGCGCCGAAGCAGTGACCTTCCTGTGGCGCGCTGCCGGAAACCCGGCAGCGGATGGGAAGCTGTTTGCCGATGTGGAAAGCACGAAGTATTACGCTGAAGCGGTGCGCTGGGCGGTCGCCAACGGTGTGACCAAGGGCGTAAGCGATACGTCCTTTGCGCCGGGCAGCGCCTGCACCCGCGCTCAGATCGTGACGTTCCTGTATAGAGATTGCATGAACGAGTAGAACCAACACTCAACAAAATGTACGGCGGTTCTCATTGAACCGCCGTACAAATAAATGGGAGTGAGTTTCATTTCGTGTTTCACTGTTAGATGATACCGAAAGATTCTATAGGGACCGCTTCAGTGAAAGATCGCTATGAAAGATGTCTCCGCCAAATGACTTTTATTGACTACAGCAGCACAAAATATGATAAGCAATGATCTTGATTTTAGTTGGATTCTGTGCCACTGACCGATTTCATGAAGCATGTTTCCAATCGTATATGGGAAGAAACTCTGACCCACACCGTGACCCACACGGGAAAATGAGCGGACAAAAACAGTGGAGAGGATAGGACATACCTCCCGCAATATGCCAAGCGGAAGGGCTCCAAAATCCCTGAAAATCGTCAAATGGAGCGCCCGGATACACTTCGTAATCAGCAGGTCATGTGTTCGAGTCACACCACCAGCTCCAAAAAAGCATCGAAAGCCGAAGCTTTCGATGCTTTTTTTACTGCAAAAATTGTGTGCATGCGAGAAGGTATATGCCGATACCCACGATAACAACAAGATCTACGAGCGTGATGACGGTAGCAACAAGCAAGTGTCTGCTTGAGAGTGCGTCCGCTCCATCACGGTCGGTGCCAGAGCGGCGCATTTTCTTCCGTGCGCGTCACAGCGTTCTCCCGCTCGCGCGGCGCGAGGTATCGCGGATGATATAGTACGTCATCACCAGCAGGAGCGGGAAAAAGGCAAGGCCAAGCAGCAACGTCAGTTTGCGTCGAAGCGCCTCGGGGAGCGGGAGGGAAATCACTTCAAAATACGCCAGCAGATGATAGAGAAACAGCCCGAGCGATAAAGCATAGACACTGAGGCGGAAGGTCTGTCCACGGATCTCCTGCCAGGTAAAGCGGACGGTATTGTAGTCGAGCAGAATCAGTACGAAGGGCATGGCGGCGCCAAGAAGAGGAGAGAGTGCCGGGTCATTTGTTGTAAAGCTGCAAAGTGTGATCGCACCGATGGCGAGCGACAAAAACACATTGATCGCGCTCTGCACCGCGCTGCGCCGGTCCTTTTTCGGGCGAGTCATGCCCAGCGATCGATACTCTGCATCGGAATAGTTCCGGCGATGCAGACCGCGTCGTTCCCTTTTCTGTTTCCACAGCGCCACAACCTCATACACGAACAGAAGGAAGCTAACGGCGAAGAGGAAACTGTAGATCATCCGCTGCGTCAAAAGTGACAGGGCAAGAAAGACGACGGCGTTGCCCGCGAATATGATGGCCGAGGAGGGGCGAGGCTTCAAGGGGTCAGAAGGCGGGGAAAGTCTTGAACGCATACGCTTTGCTCCTTTCTGCATATCGTGAATGAATTAACAGTGCGCTCTTGCTGCAAAAGCAGGAGAAAATCCTGTACCTGAAGGAAATGGCTCTGATCTCAAATTACCCTATTTGGTTTATTATACAATATCTGCTCGCGTTTGTAAACGGAAGCCTCAAAAGTCGGCTGACAGCTTACTTTTCGTCAGTTTCGCTAAATAACTTTCAGCTTTTTCTGCTGGACAAGTGCAAAAGAACGTAGTATCCTATAAAAAATAGCCGAGTAAACCAGACGAGGTATCACACAAACTGGTCAAACACAACAAAATAAGGAGGAACACGCATGGCATACCGGGAAAGCTACGCAGGCAGGATCAACCGCAAGCTGAACAAGAAGCTTCACGTCGTCGAGGTGGCGTCCGGCCGGCAGAAGGCCGACCTTGTGCTCAAGAATGCGACGTATGTAAATGTATTCTGCAATGAGCTCAGTCACGGCGACATTGCCGTAGCCGAGGGGCTCATCGCGGGCATGGGCGAGCATTACGAGGGCGCACTCGAGGTCGACATGGGCGGCAAGCTCGTGCTGCCCGGCTTTGTCGACGCGCACATCCACCTGGAGAGTTCGCTCGTCTCCCCCAAGGAGTTTGCCAACGCCGTCATTCCGCACGGAACGACCACCGTCATCACCGACCCGCACGAGATCGCAAACGTCATGGGAACGGACGGCATCGAATACATGCTGCAAGCCACCGAGGATCTTCCCGTAGACGTGCGCCTCATGCTGCCCTCCTGCGTGCCCGCGACGCCGCTCGACGAATCCGGCGCGGTGCTCGACTACCGCGCGATCGACTCCTTCTACGAGCACAACCGCGTTGAGGGTCTTGCCGAGATGATGAACTACGTCGGCGTTGCGAACGCCGACGAGCAGGTGCTGGAAAAGATCGTCGCCGCGCAGGCGCACCACAAGAAGATCGATGGCCACGCGCCGGGGCTTGCGGGCAACGACTTAAACGCCTACATCGCAGCGGGCGTCTATTCCGACCACGAATGCAGCAGCGTCGAGGACGCCATCGCCAAGCTTGAGCGCGGACAGTACATCATGATCCGCGAGGGCACGGCCGCGCGCAACCTTGACGCGCTCCTCCCGCTGCTCACACCGCAGTACTACACCTACTGCATGTTCTGCACCGACGACAAGCACCCCAACGACCTCCTTGAGAAAGGCCACATCGACTACATCGTGCGCCGCGCCATCAAGGCGGGCGTCGACCCGATCATCGCCGTCAAATGCGCGAGCCACCACGCCGCGCGCT
>ERZ827150.4051-NODE-4051-length-13362-cov-4.204103_pt1 | contig 13362 bp, 10 predicted proteins | sample MGYA00519779_ERZ827150 | MGnify/ENA primary metagenome ERZ827150 (study PRJEB31778, sample SAMEA3449267) | human gut metagenome | biome: human gut; feature: human-associated habitat; material: faeces | place: United Kingdom | collected 2010/2012 ...
GGTGGAGGCCGGCTACGAGCCCGAGAACGCCTACTTCGAGTGCATCCACGAGATGAAGCTCATCATCGACCTGATCAACAAGGGCGGCGTTGCCATGATGAACTACTCCATCTCCGATACTGCTGAATATGGTGAATACGTCTCCGGCACTCGTATCCTGCCTTATGAGGAGACGAAAGCGCGCATGAAGCAGGTTCTGACCGAAATCCAAGACGGCACCTTCGCCGGCAAGTGGATCGCTGAGAACAACAACGGCCGCTGCTACTTCAACTCCAAGCGCAAGATGCTGGCCGCTCATCCCATGGAGACTGTGGGCGCAGAGCTGCGCAAGAATATGCTGTGGGGCGACGACGTCGATCCCGATACCGCTTCCACCTGATACAACCAATGGCGTGGGGAGGCAGATTCTGCCTCCCCACTTTTCGCCCCGTATATCCAGCGGCGAATCTCATCCCCGTGATGATACTGGCCCTTGCATATACGATTACATCAAACCGATCAAGGAGGAACTCCCATTATGGCACTGAAATCTGCTAACGTCACCCAAGGGGTGGATCGCGCTCCCAACCGCAGTCTGTTCGCGGCGCTGGGCTTTACCAAAGAAGAAACTGACCGGCCCCTCATCGGCATCGTCAGCTCCTACAACGAGATCGTCCCTGGCCATATGCATTTGGACAAGATTACCGAGGCCGTCAAGGCCGGCGTCCGCATGGCTGGCGGCACCCCCATCATGTTCCCCGCCATTGCCGTCTGCGACGGCATCGCCATGGGGCACATCGGTATGAAATACTCTCTGGTCACCCGTGACCTGATCGCTGACTCCACGGAATGTATGGCCATCGCCCACCAGTTCGATGGTCTGGTTATGATCCCCAACTGTGACAAGAACGTGCCCGGTCTGCTCATGGCCGCCGCACGAGTCAATGTGCCCACCATCTTTGTCTCCGGCGGCCCCATGCTGGCCGGACATTTAAAGGATGGCCGCCGCACCTGTCTGAGCCATATGTTTGAGGCGGTGGGCGCCTATCACGCTGGCACGCTGGATGAAGCAGGCGTGGAGGAATACATTGAGAACGCCTGTCCCAGCTGCGGCAGCTGTTCCGGTATGTATACCGCCAACTCCATGAACTGCCTGACCGAAGCCATTGGCATGGGTCTGTCCGGCAACGGCACCATCCCCGCCCCCTACTCTGCCCGTCTGCGTCTGGCCAAGATGGCTGGGATGCAGGTGATGGAGCTGGTCAAGCAGAACATCCGTCCCCGAGACATCATGACGCCGGAAGCCTTCCACAACGCCGAGACCGTGGATATGGCCCTGGGCTGCTCCACCAACACCATGCTCCATCTGCCCGCGATCGCTCACGAGTGCGGTATCCAGCTGAACCTCCAGCACTCCAACGAGATCGCCGCCAAGACCCCCAACCTGTGCCACCTGGCGCCCGCCGGATTCACCTATATGGAGGACTTGGATCGTGCCGGCGGCGTCTACGCCGTTATGAAGGAGCTGGCAGACGCCGGTCTGCTCCACACCGATGTGATGACCTGCACTGGCAAGACCATGGCCGAGAATATCGCCCATGCGGACAACCTGAACCCGGAGATCATCCGACCCATGGACAACCCCTACATGGCCACCGGCGGCATTGCCGTCCTGTTCGGCAACCTGGCTCCTCACGGATGCGTGGTCAAGCAAGCCGCTGTGGCACCGGAAATGCTGGTACACACCGGCCCTGCCCGGGTCTTTGACAGCGAAGAAGATGCCATCGCCGTCATCTACGCTGGACAGATCAAACCTGGCGATGTGGTGGTCATCCGCTACGAAGGCCCCAAGGGCGGCCCCGGTATGCGGGAAATGCTCAACCCCACCTCCGCCATCTGCGGCATGGGTCTGGGCGAGAGCGTAGCGCTCATCACTGACGGCCGGTTCTCCGGCGCCACCCGCGGCGCTTCCATCGGCCATGTCTCCCCTGAAGCCGCCGCAGGCGGCCTGATCGGCCTGGTGGAGGAAGGGGACACCATCTCCATCGACATCCCCAACCACACCATCTCTCTGGACGTGCCCGAAGATGTCCTGGCCGCTCGGAAGGCCGCTTGGGTGTGTCCCGAGCCGAAGGTCAAGACCGGTTATCTGGCACGGTACGCTGCCCTGGTCACCAGCGCTGACCAGGGGGCCGTATTGCAGGGGAACTAAGGCGTCGAAGAAACGTCTTTCCCCCTTCGCCTTCTCCCACTGTGCCAAAGTTTGAAACTTTGGCACAGTTTTTTTCACTTTGCAGTGGTTTTCCACGCAGTTTTATAGTATACTTGGATTACTTACATCTTAACTTATAATCCGAGGTGCTCCTATGTACTTATCAAACGAACTGATCTCCAAAAGAGTAAAATCCGCAAAGCGCTTGCTCATTGTAGGCGGTATCTTCACCGCTATGAGCGTGTACGGTATCGTCGCCGGCCTGGCCGGAAACGCCAAGCTGCGCTCCGGCTTGGCCACCTATCTCGTCATGCTCGTCATGTTCGGCGCAGTATTCCTCCTGGGCATCCTCAATCAGAATCAGGTCAGACTGCCAAAGCGGTTTGCCACCATCTTTTCCGCCAACGCTACCGGCACCATCCTGGTTCGCGATCTGGCAAAACAGCTCAATATGTCCTATGACAAAACATTGGCCGAGTTGAATCGCGCCATGAACCGAGGCTACCTGGTCAACTGCTATTTGAACCAAAGCGGAGAAGCTGCCATTATTTTGACCAACATCACAGCAGCAGACAACTATGTCACTGTCATCTGCCCCAACTGCGGCGGCTCCAATCAAGTGCGAGCTGGTTTCTCTGGTGTCTGCTCCTATTGCAATTCCCCGCTTTCCGGCAAGTGATCCTGCGATATTGTCTTTATGAAAGGAGTCCAGACCCATGGTGCGGAAAAGTATTCTGCTAGACCTGCTGAACAGACGAGACTGGGCGCAATTACAGCCGTTGGTAGACCGGTTTCAATCCTGGCAGTTTTATCCCCTGTTCGTCCACGCCGTGGAGCATCTGAATCTGGATGTTCTCTATGAGAGCAAGATCCACGGGCTGGGACACATCGAGCGAACCCTCTGTCACGGTGGGATGTCTGCTATGGACGAGCACCTGTCTGAAGCCGATACCTCGCTCCTGTTAGACGCCTGCGCCTATCACGACATCGGCCGCAGCCGCGATGGCTTGGACTTTGAACATGGCAGTGTCGCTGCCCGCTTCATTGGTCTGGTCACCGGTCGCACCGGTGAGGATCTGCTGATTTTGAAGGCCGCTGTGGAAGCCCATTCCCGAAAGGAAAAGGAAATGCAGAGCGTGCTGGACAAGTACCATCCGTCGGACATGGCACGGGCGAAAAATATTGCACAGCTGCTCAAGGACGCCGATGGATTGGATCGGGTACGCATCTGCGACTTGGATGAAAACTTTTTGCGCCGAGAAAGTTCTGTCCATCGGGAACCCTTTGCCCATCAACTGTATATTCGCTATCAGACGGTGGTCGGTCTGCCGCTGGTGCCCGATTTTGTGCCGGAAATGCTCAAACATCGCAATCGGGAAAAAGTCTGGCTGTGACCCCATCCAACACCAACTGAGTTTGGGAGGTAATCATCATGAAACGGTTTATCAAATTCCTGCTGGCGATGGCCGCCTTCTTCGCCAGCCTCTGCGCTTTCGTCTGCGTGCTGGAGCGTCTGAGCTCCCGCCTGAACCTGACGGCTGACGCCGAGGAAGAGCCCAAGGTGGAAAAGATCCAGTTTGATTTAGATACCAACGACTAACAAAAAACCGACTCCCTAGGGAGTCGGTTTTTTTCGCTGCCAGACAGCTGCTGCGCGATTTTTTCCGGCCTATCAGCCTTTCAGTACGGTGCCGCCTGCCAGGGTGATGGTATGGCCGTTGAAGTCGATGGTGCCGTTGTTGGTCAGGCTGGTGATGGTGCAGTCACCGGTGAGCACCCACTTGCTGCCCTTTTCGATGGTGACCACGGCATTGTTCTCCACGGCGGTGCCGCCATCCGCGTTGTCTACGATCTGGATGGTGCCGGTGAAGGTGCTGTTGTTCTTCAAGGTCAGATCCAGGGTGGAGATGGAGTCTACCTCCATGTCCCCTTCCATGGTCTGTGCGTCCGCCGTGAAGGTCACCTGTGCGCCGTTCTTGCCAGCAGTGCCCCAGCCGTGGGAGGCGGAGTTTCCGGTGACCCGCAGGAGCTTGCCATCCTTGTCCTTGTTCACCAGGGTGACGCCGGAGAGGGTGATGTTGCAGTCGGTGTTGGTCACATAGAACTGGTCGCCGTTGCTGCTGGTGAGCTTACCGCCGGTCATAGAGAAGTTGGCGGTGCCAGTCTCCGCATCTCCAGACATAGACTGATAGATCATGACGTTGTGGACGTTTTCCGAAGAACTGGTGCCCTTGCTGTCGCTCATGCTGCCGCTGACGTCACAATTTTCCAAGGTGATGCTGTTCTTGCCTTCCACCACCAAGGCTTCGGAATTTTCCGCAGTGAGGGCAGCGTTCTTTACAGTGATGTCCGCAGTGGAGTAGACCGCAGGAGAGTTATAGCCTTTGCTGGTGTAGGTGCCTTTTTCCACGTTGACGGTGCCGCCGCCTCGGTCGGAGCGGATGGCGGCGGAGGAGTTGCCGTTGGTCTCCACCGTCAGATTGGTGGCGTTGGTGGTACCGCCGCCGGTGGTCTGGATACCGCCGGAGTTGTCCTTCTGGGTGGTGATGGTGGAGTCAGAGAGGTTCACCGTGGTGCCCTTGCCGTAGCTGAACACACCGTTGCCCCCCTGGGCGTTGGAGGTGATGGTGGCGTTTTTGATGGTGACGGTGGCGCCATCCGTGGCCAGGAGGGCGGCGTTGGTGCCATAGAAGTCGCCGTTGCCAGGGTTGGAGGACGCACCGCCGGACTTGTTGACGGTGACACCGTTCAAGGTGGCCGTGGCGCCCGTGACCCGCAGGGCATTTTCGTCATCGCCGTCCGAGGTGTAGATGGTGCTGGACACCTCCCCATCCTTGTCGATGGTGTTGGCGCTGGTGCCCTGATCCACTTCGCCGGAGCCTGAACCGTCCGGTGCTCCGCCTACGGACTTGATGACCACTGCCGTGGCGGTGTTGTCCTCGCCCATGGTCACTTCGATCACGTCCCCTACTGCCAGCTCAGACAGGCTGGCGTCGGTGGTGCCGCTCTGGCTCTCCTTGGTGACGGTGGCGCCGGACAGGTCTATTGTGGTGGTTTCTTCCCCTGCGGTGAAGGTGCTGCCAGGCTCGGAGCCTTGCCGCCCGTCAGAGGGAGGATCGTTCTGGGCGTCGGTGCTGGATGAGCCGTCCCCTGTGCCCTGGGTGTTGTTGTCCCCCTCCGTTTTTTCCGGCGGGGTCTGGGTCTGGCCGCTGGCACTGCTGTCGCCACTGGCGTTGTCGCCGCTGGGCTGAGCGCCGTCCTGGCTGGGCGGGTCACCGGGCTGGTTTTCCGTCAGCTCCCCCAGCTGGAGGGTGACGGTGGTGCCGTCCAGGGCGGTGATTTTGCCCACCACGGCACTGGTCACCTGAGGGGTGGAGGTGCTGCTGGAGGCTGCGTTCTGGCTACCGCAGGCGGCCAGGGAGAACGCCATCAAACCTGCGCAGCAAAGGGAGATCATGCGTTTCATGGAAATGGCTCCTTTCTGGTTGATGGGGCTATTGTGCCCCAAGTTCCTAAAAGGGAGCTGAAAAAAATGCGAGGAAATGATGAACAAAGCCGATGCAGTTCCTCTCGACCGATTTCCAATACAAAAAGGCTCCCACGGCTTTCACCGCCCCAGTAAAAACAGGCAACGGACAAAAGCCCCCTGCGGGAGTACAAGAGCGAAAAGAAGCACATGGAGATGGCAGTCTCATTGCCACGGGACACGCTCCGTGCCACCAAAGCGCATCCAGTTCAAGACAAAACTGGCGCCGCTGAAATTGCGGCGCCAGTCTGGGCGATGTCGTCTTTTTTCGCTCAGTCCCAGATCAGGGTGGCAAAATAATCTTCTATGGTCTCCGCCCGACGGATCATCTTGGTGGAGCCGTCCTCCTTCAGCAAGATCTCTGCGCTGCGCAGACGACCGTTGTAGTTATACCCCATGGCGAAGCCGTGGGCGCCGGTGTCGTGGATAACCAACAGGTCGCCCCTGTCGATCTTGGGCAGCATCCGGTCGATGGCAAACTTATCGCTGTTCTCGCACAGAGAGCCGACCACATCGTACTTGTGGTCACAAGGTTCTGTTTCCTTGCCCATGACCGTAATATGATGGTATGCGCCATAGATCGCCGGACGCATCAGGTTGGCTGCGCAGGCGTCCACGCCAATGTATTCCTTATAAATGTGCTTTTCATGGATGGCACGGGTGACCAGCAGGCCGTGGGGCGCCAGCATGAAACGCCCCATCTCGGTGTAGATGCTCACGTCATCCATGCCGGCGGGCACCAGGATCTTCTCATACTGTTCCTTGACGCCAGCGCCGATGGCTGCGATGTCGTTCTTGCGCTGCTCTGGACGATAGGGGACGCCCACGCCGCCGGACAGGTTGATGAACTTGATGTGGCAGCCGGTCTTTTCCTTCAGTTCCACCGCCAGCTCGAACAGTTCACCAGCCAGGGTGGGATAGTAGTCGTCGGAAATGGTGTTGGAGGCCAGGAAGGCGTGGATGCCGAAATATTTTGCGCCCATGGACTTGAGCTTCTTGTAGCCCTCGATGATCTGCTCCTTGGTGAAGCCGTACTTGGCCTCGCCGGGGTTATCCATGACCTGGAAGCCTTCTTCGCTCTCCCCCAGGGTGAACACGCCGCCAGGATTGTAGCGGCAGGAGATGGTTTCGGGGATATAACCGATGGTCTCTTTCAGGAAGTCGATGTGGGTGAAGTCATCCAGGTTGATGATGGCGTTCTGCTTGTCCGCCTGGACATATTCTTCCGCCGGAGTCTCATTGGAGGAGAACATGATCTCGTGGCCGGTGAAACCGCACTTGTCGCTCATGATCAGCTCGGTCAGCGAGGAGCAGTCCACACCGCAGCCTTCTTCTTTCAGCACCTTGAGGATGCCGGGGGTCGGTGTGGCCTTGACGGCGAAATATTCCCGAAAGCCCGGGTTCCAGGCAAACGCCTGGTTCACTTCCCGCGCGGTCTGGCGGATGCCAGCTTCATCGTAGAGGTGGAAGGGGGTGGGATATTGCTGGCAGATCGCCTCCAGCTGATCTTTGGTTACAAAGGGTGTTTTCATGGGTGAATGCCTCACTTTCCGCTCACTTTAATACTGGAAACCATGATAGCGGATTTTGCCGGATTATGCAAGATGAAGCGGAAAAAAAAGTGCCGAATTTCTGGGCGGACAAATGTCCTTTCTGCATTTATTCAGAAAAAGCGATTCATTTTCCCCGTCATTTTCATGCCGTTTCCCCAGTTTTCCCAGGGGATTCGCCTACTTTTTTCTGGCGTTCTGCAAAAAAATCGAAAAACATCTTGCATTTCCTGCACCAATCGTTTATACTATAAACAATCACACGTCAGTTGATGTTTGCAGGAGAATGACAGCGCGGTTTCATATTGCTGTTCTACCGAAGGAGAAAATCTCTCAGGTCGGTTCAAGGACGAACCGGAGGACTGTGAACAGATGACTCTCTGGAGAAGTCCGCAAGACCCCTTGCGGAGGCCGAAGGTGCAAAGCGAGATCGCGTCAAACTCTCAGGCAAAAGGACAGAGCGTGAACCCCCTTTTCTGTTGTCAGGATGGATACGGCAACGGATTTTTTCATGCTTCCTTTTCCTTTGATGCAGCGTTCGCCATCCCAGGCCAGCGCTGCGTTTTTCTTTTACGCTTCACAAAAGGCAGCGCCCCCTTTACCAGGCTATCCTGTTAGCCCCTTTCCCCGCCCCCCTACCGGGACGTCCTGAGGCGGTGAAAATGCGGTCTAATTGATAGAGCATAAAGAAAGAGTAGGTTTTCAAAGTAAGTAAAGGAAAGGATGTAATCTATGAAAGCTTTTAGCGACTTTATAAGTTGGCTTGACGGCCAGGTATGGGGCATCCCCATGATCGTCCTGCTGTTCGGCACTCACCTGTTCCTGACAGCACGAACCGGTTTCATTCAGAGAAAGCTCGGCACCGCCATCAAGCTCTCCTTCACCAAGGATCCTGATGCTCCCGGCGATGTCAGCCAGTTCCAGGCTCTGACCACCGCACTGGCCTCCACCATCGGCACCGGCAACATCATCGGTGTGGGCACTGCAATCTTCATCGGCGGCCCTGGCGCTGTCCTGTGGTGCTGGCTGACCGGCGTGTTCGGCATTGCCACCAAGTATTCTGAATCCCTGATCGCCGTGAAGTACCGTGTGCAGAGCGCAGACGGTCGTATGCAGGGCGGCGCAATGTACGCTCTGGAACGTGGTCTGAACATGAAGTGGCTGGGCATTCTGTTCGCTTTCTTCGCAACCTTCGCCTCCTTCGGCATCGGTAACGCAACACAGATCAACGCCATCGCAGAAGTCATCGAAAACAACATCAACTTCATCCCCACTCCCCGTCTGGGCATCGGCATCATCTTTGGCATCATCACCGCTGTCGTCATTCTGGGCGGCATCAAGTCCATCGCTACCGTTTGTGAAAAGCTGGTTCCCTTCATGGCTGTCTTCTATGTCCTGGGCTGCATTATCATTCTGGGCATGAACCATGATACTTTGATCCCCGCGATCAAGACCATCTGCACCCTGGCATTCAAGCCCGGCGCAGTCGCTGGCGGCCTGGTCGGTCAGGGCATCATGATGGCAGCTCGTTACGGTATTGCCCGCGGCCTGTTCTCCAACGAATCCGGTCTGGGCTCTGCTCCCCTGGTCGCTTCCGCTGCACAGACCCGTAACCCTGTCCGTCAGGCTCTGGTCTCCGCAACCGGCACCTTCTGGGATACCGTTGTTGTCTGCCTGATGACCGGTCTGGTTCTGGTCACCACCATCATGCGTGACAATGGCATTGATATGTCCACCATCAAAAACGGCGGTCAGATGACCACCGCAGCCTTCTCTCAGATCCCCGTCCTTGGCCCCGTCATTCTGGTCATCGGCATCATCTGCTTCGCTTACTCCACCATCCTGGGCTGGTCCTACTATGGTGAACGCTGCGCCGAATACCTGTTCGGCAAGAAGGCTCTGCTGCCCTACAAGCTGCTCTACATCGCAGTTATCGTCATCGCTCCCGTTGTTGCTCTGGATCTGGTCTGGAACATCGCCGACATCCTCAACGCCTTTATGGCAATCCCCAACCTGGTGGCTGTCCTGGCTCTGTCTGGCACCATCGCAAAGGATACCAAGTATTATCTGGCTAATCTGCATGAAGTGGATACCACTGAAATCCCCGTGGTCGACAAGTAATCCCTATCACATCTATCATCAAACTCCCCTGCTCCAGCAGGGGAGTTTTCCCTTTTCTAGGAAAGCATTTCTAACGCTCTGTCTTGTCTATTAAAATAGATGATGCTATAATGAGCTGTGACATGACCCACGGACAGACCCGTTTGCTCTTTTTTCAAACGGGAAAAGAGGTATTTTTATGACTTATCAAGAGGAATTTATCACCTTTATGGTGCGCTCTGGTGTATTGACCTTCGGAGATTTCACCACCAAATCCGGTCGGAAAACCCCCTATTTCATCAACACCGGCAATTACAAAACCGGCGCCCAGGCCGCCCGTCTGGGCGACTACTACGCAGCCTGTCTCCAGGAACATCTGCCGGCAGACACCACCGCCCTGTTCGGCCCCGCCTATAAGGGCATCCCCCTGGCTGTCTCTGCCGCCGCCTCCCTGTATCGCAACTACGGCCGTGACCTCCCCTACTGCTTCAACCGGAAAGAGGTGAAGGATCACGGCGAGGGCGGCTTCATGGTGGGCTATCAGCCCCAGGCCGGCGATGTCATCGCCATCGTAGAGGACGTGGTCACCGCCGGCACCGCTGTGCGGGAATCCATCGCCCTATTCCAGAAGGTGGCGCCTGTGAAGATCTCCAGTCTGTTCGTCTCGGTAGACCGAATGGAACGGGGGCAGGGCAGTTGTTCCACCCTGGACGAGCTGCGGAAGGAGTACGGCATTGCCGTGCACCCCATTGTCACGGTGCGGGACATCATCCAGTTCCTCTATGAGCGCCCCATTGACGGCAAGGTCTATATCGACCACGCCATGAAGGAACGCATGGAAGCGTACTTGCGTCAGTACGGCGCAGAGTGATCTGATCTGTCCATTAAAGCAAATAGAAAGAGAGTGGTTGATTTGAAAGAAAAGAACTGCCATACTGGACACCGGCAACGGTTAAAGGACCGTTTTCTTCGCAACGGTGAAGTGGCGTTTGAGAACCATGAGTTGTTGGAACTTCTCCTCTTTTACGCCATCCCACAAGGGGATACCAACCCTTTGGCACACCGTCTGATCAACCACTTTGGCTCCCTGGCTGGCGTCTTTGACGCTTCTGTTTCCGATCTTATGCAGGTGCCTGGCGTTGGGCAGCACACTGCCTTGCTTATCCATATGCTGCCCCAGATCGCCCGTCGGTATCACATCGACCGTTCTGCCCGCGGCAATGTGCTGCGTAATACCTTTAATTACGCAGACTGGCTGCGTCCATATTTCTTCGGTGCGCGAAATGAGATGGCATATATGCTGTGCATGAATGCCAAGGGGAAGGTTATGGGCTGTGATTTGATTGATGAAGGGGATTTGACCTCGTGCGCATTGTTTACCCGTCAGGTAGCAGAGATTGCTATACGCTATCGTGCCTCCGCTGTGGTGCTGGCTCACTGTCATGTGGTGGGTTCCACCCAGCCCTCCTACGCAGATCATGAAGCCACTCTGGCCTGCCGCAAGATGTTGGATCGACTGGACATCGAACTGTTGGATCACCTGATCTTCTGCGATGGCGACTACGTTTCTTTGGCGCAGACTGGGGAATTACATCGGTTTTGATGTGCTATGGTTCCTCTCCCTTGCTCGGGGCGAGTGAATCGCCCCTGCGCCAAGGTTTTCCTCCGGAAAACGCTTGTGACGCCGCTCTTGCGGCGGTGGCTGATCGCCTGTGTTTATTTTCGTTTGAAAGGCTGGTGTTTCTTTCGTGCCTGAATTTAAAGTTGTCAGCCCCTTCGAGCCTTCCGGCGATCAGCCGGAGGCCATTGACGCCATCGCCAATGGTATCGAGCTGGGGCTGGATGAGCAGACCCTACAGGGGGTCACCGGCAGCGGCAAGACCTTCACCATGGCCAAGGTCATCGAACGGGTGCAGCGTCCTACGCTGGTGCTGGCGCACAACAAAACGTTGGCCGCCCAGCTCTGTGCGGAGTTCAAGGAGTTTTTCCCGAACAATGCTGTCGAGTATTTCGTCTCCTACTACGACTATTATCAGCCGGAGGCATATATCCCCCACACGGACACCTTCATTGAGAAGGACGCCAGCATCAACGAGGAGATCGACCGGCTGCGCCACAGTGCCACCTCCGCCCTCTTTGAACGGCGGGATGTGATCGTTGTCTCCTCCGTCAGCTGCATCTACGGTCTGGGCAACCCCATCGACTACAAAAATATGGTCATCAGCCTGCGCACTGGCATGGAGTATGACCGAAACGCTCTGCTGAAAAAGCTCATCGAGATCCGCTACGAGCGCAACGACATCGCCTTTGACCGAAATATGTTTCGTGTACGAGGAGACACGGTGGAGATCTATCCGGTCTACGCCAAGGAACACGCCATTCGGGTGGAGTTCTGGGGAGATGAGGTGGATCGCATCAGCGAGATCAACGTAGTCACCGGTGCGCCGGTGCGCATCCTGAATCACGTTGCCATCTACCCCGCCAGCCACTATGTCACCACCAAGGACAAGCTGGCGCGGGCACTGGCGGAGATCGAGGACGAGATGTGGAAGCAGGTGGAGTTCTTCCAGAGCCAGGGCAAGGCCATTGAGGCGCAGCGCATCCGTCAGCGCACCCAATACGACATGGAGATGATACGGGAGCTGGGGTACTGCCAAGGCATTGAAAACTATTCCAGAGTCATTGCGGAGCGGCCGGCTGGTTCTCCGCCGATGACCCTATTGGACTACTTTCCCGATGACTTTTTGTTGTTTATCGACGAGTCCCATGTGACCCTGCCCCAGGTGCGGGCCATGTATAACGGCGACCGAGCCAGAAAGACCACGTTGGTGGACTACGGCTTTCGGCTGCCCTGCGCCTATGACAACCGGCCGCTGAAATTCGAGGAATTTGAGCAGCGGCTGAACCAGGTGGTCTACGTCTCCGCCACCCCCGGCGCCTATGAGCGGGAACGCTCTGGCCAGCTAGTGGAGCAGATCATCCGTCCCACCGGGCTGCTGGATCCGCTCATCGAGGTGCGTCCCGTCAAGGGGCAGATTGATGATCTGCTGGCGGAGATCCAAGCCCGCTCCGCTCGAAAGGAACGAGTGCTGGTGACCACGCTAACCATCAAGATGGCGGAGGATTTGACGGAATATCTCATCAAGGCTGGTGTGAAGGCCAAGTATATGCACCACTCCATCAAGACCATTGAGCGGACGGAGATCATCCGTGACCTGCGTCTAGGTGTCTTTGATGTGCTGGTGGGCATCAACCTGCTCCGAGAGGGGCTGGACTTGCCGGAAGTGTCCCTGGTGGCCATTTTGGACGCGGACAAGGAGGGCTTTTTGCGCAGCGAGACCGCTCTCATTCAGACCATCGGCCGTGCCGCTCGAAACGCTGACGGCATGGTCATCCTGTACGCCGACAAGATCACGCCCTCTATGGATCGCGCCATCACGGTCACAGAGGAACGGCGTGCCAAGCAGGACGCCTTCAACAAGGCCCACGGCATCGTGCCCAAGACTATCCAAAAGGACATCCGAGATCTGCTGGAGCTGAGCAAGCCAGTGGAAGAAAGCCACAAGAAGGGCAAGCTCACCGCACAAGAGCGTGCCGCTCACATTGCCCAGCTGGAGAAGGCCATGAAGGAGGCCGCCAGCCGGTTGGAGTTCGAGCTGGCCGCCGCCTTGCGAGATCAAATCATCGAGCTGAAGGGGCAGTCATAAGCCTGTTTCAAAGAAGGAATTCAAATCACTATGCAAGATCGCATTATTGTCAAAGGCGCACGCGCCAATAACCTGAAAAACATCGACGTGGAAATTCCACGGGACAAGCTGGTGGTGGTCACCGGCCTGTCCGGCAGCGGGAAAAGCTCCCTGGCGTTTGACACCATCTACGCCGAGGGGCAGCGCCGGTATGTGGAGTCCCTTTCCAGCTACGCCCGAATGTTCCTGGGGCAGATGGACAAGCCTGACGTGGACTCCATTGACGGCCTCTCCCCTGCCATCTCCATC
>ERZ827150.4077-NODE-4077-length-13307-cov-10.042635_pt1 | contig 13307 bp, 8 predicted proteins | sample MGYA00519779_ERZ827150 | MGnify/ENA primary metagenome ERZ827150 (study PRJEB31778, sample SAMEA3449267) | human gut metagenome | biome: human gut; feature: human-associated habitat; material: faeces | place: United Kingdom | collected 2010/2012 ...
TCGCGCAGAAAACGGCAGGCGCGGAGCGTTATAAGGCAGAGCCGTATGTCTATTCCTCGAACATCTTCGGCCCGGAGAGCGATAAATTCGGCCTTGCCAACGTCTCGTGGCTGACCGGAACGGCGGCATGGATGTATCTGGCCGCGACGCAGTACATTTTGGGCATCCGCCCAACGTGGGACGGCCTTGAGATCGACCCCTGTCTGCCGGAGCACCTGCTCCCGGCAAAGGTCACCCGCGTGTTCCGCGGCTGCCGGTATGAGATTACGATCACAAAAAACCAAAAGCTGTCCCTCCCGCATGTGGAAGGAAGAGAACAGCTGACCGTTCAGGTATAAGGAAAACCACCAGTCATACGCATATGGCTGGTGGTTCTGTTTTTACGGCAATCTCGACGAATCCGTATGTACTTACCTGCTTGATTGTAGGGGCCGATGCCCACATCGGCCCCTATAGGCTGCTGCGCAGATTTGCAGCTGCCCATCGGGCGGAGTAGAGCCCACCCTCAACTGCGTCAGTCTTTTTCAGCCGTCTCCGGCTCAAGATTCTTTCGGCTCAGCAGGATGCCGATCGCAATGAGCGGGATCACGATCCAGCTGACAATGGTCGCCGTCCAGCCGCCCCACTGTGCAAGCAGTGCAAACAGATAGGAGGAGATTGCCGCGCCCAGATACAGCATGCAGTCGAGAATGCCGCTGACGGTCGCGCTGCGGCCGACGGAGCCGAACTGAATGGGGATCGAGATCGTAAAGGAAAGGTCCGTGCAGACCATCAGGCAAAGCATGACCGCCATAAAGCCTGCCGCGGCCAGCGTCCACCCGGCAAGATTTGCAAGCAGCACAATACACGCTGCGGCAGCGCAGCCTGCATAGAACACGATCAGCTGCATTCTGGTTTTCGGGATTTTTTTCTGAACTGCCGGATGCACGGCAAGCGCCAGAATTTTTGCGGCGGGCAGCACCGCGGATAAGATCAGGGAAAGCGTCGCGTTCAGCGAAAATTCCTCAGAAAAATACACCGGCGCCCACGAGGTTAGCCCGTCGCGGATCATGCCGGTCAGACAGGCGACGCCCATAAAATAAAACAGCCTTCCTCTGCGGAAAAACTGCCAGTTCAGCTTGGCCGCTTGATTCTTCTGCGTCTGCGCCGTCTGCGGCGCTGTGCAAAGCTCCCGCATCAAAGCCCACACAAGTCCAAGCGTCAGACACGCCGCTGCCGTGACCGTCATGGCCATTCGCCAGCCGCCCAGGGCCAATTCCGCAGGGACGATCAAAAAGCAGCTCAGGGAACCGGCGTGCTGGAAAAGCGAAACAATGCGCAGCGCGCTCTCCTGCTGCTCTGCGGGCAGATTGTCTGCCGTCAGCCGGACGAGGCTGGGCCAGACTGCGGACTGCGCATAGCCGTTGATGCACCACAGAACAATCATGACCGGCAGATACGGCAGCAGCCGGATGCCAAGATGCGTCGCGGCACAGCAGAACATGGCGGCGCAGATCATCAGCCGTGGATTTGTGCGGTCCGTCAGCAGCGAGTTGATCGACATCCCGACGGCATACGCGATATATCCGGCTGTGATCGCCAGCCCCATCGCGTCCTTCGCAATGCCCAGATCGGGCAGCAGATCGACCATGCAGGCGCTCAGATCCGTGCGGCAGATCTGACAGACAAAATACAAAATGCCGGACAAAATGACCAGCTTCCAATGCTTCTTTTTCAATGCCTTGATTCTCCTTCTGATTTCTTTTAAAATCGTAGCACAGGCGTTTTTGGAAAAGCAATGATAATTATGGCGCAAATGCGTATGAAAATGTCTCGAAAACAGCCTATTTGTTATGAGCCACATCCTCTTAAAATGTGACAGTCAGGAGTTCTCAAGGAGCTGTGTTATGACTGTTAAAGACAGAATGAAAGAGAAAGGATAGACAGGAGCCATGAAGATAGCCGGAATTCTATTTGATAAAGACGGGACGCTGCTTGACTTTAACGAATTCTGGGTTCCTGCAGCACAACGCGTCATCAGGCGCATTTTTTCGGATTACAGGATATCAGATACAAGCATCCACGCGGAGAAAGCACTGCATTCGATTGGGATTGTAGAGAATAAAGTGCTTCCGGATGGTTCGTTTGCATGGAAGCCATACCGGGATATTGCAGATGATCTGAAACCTGCATTGGAATCCATGGAAGCGGGACTGTACGTCGATGCAGAAGACCTGACGAATAAGCTTGTTCGGTATTTCGAGGAAGAGAGCCTCGCGGGCAATGACAATATAAAGGGCACTGCCGATCTGCCGGTCATTTTGGACTAGCTGCGGGAGAAGGGCATTCAGCTTGGAATCGCTACAACAGATACCTATCATGCAGCGGTGAACTGTCTGAAAGAACTGCGTGTGCTTTCCTATTTTACTTTATACGCCTGAGATGAATCCCATCGAGCAGATATGGAAAGAGCTTCTAATCACGGGCTTCCGCAATGAAGTGTTTGCTTCTTTGGAGAAGGTAGTAGATCGGCTTTGCGATACCATTTGCACCTTGACCTCTGATACGATAAAGAGCATTACACGGCGTAGTTGGATAATCAATTGTTTTAATTAGACTTTAGTATTATACGGTATTCTTCGGCAAATCCGCAGCTTCTCAGCGGGCCGATGTGGGCATCGGCCCCTACAGGGTACTGCGAGAATTCGCGGCTGCTCATCGGGCGGACAGAGGCGTCCGCCCCTACGCAGGCCTTGAAATCCTGCATGAGAATGAGGGGGGCACCTGTTTTTTGACAGTCTTAGGCCGGGGGCAAACGCCTCCGGCCCTTTGAATTTCATCCGATTGTTTATGGTTCAGGTGTTCAGCAGAAACGCAGGCGTAAAGGACTGCGGTGAAACAAGGTGCGCATACTGCGCGAAGGACTGCAGAAGGAACCGGCGGTCATGACAGTCGGAAGCGAGCATCAGCGGCAGGCGCATACGCTGCATTTCCTGAAGCAGGAACGGAGCCGGATAAGGCGTGCTGCGATAGCCGCGCGCGATCGCGCCGGTGTTGATCTCAAAAATCACGGGCGCGGAGCGCAGCCGCTCCAACGCGCCGAGGGCCGCGGCCCGGTAGCGCGGATCATTTCGATCAAAGAGCGCGCCGTCCTCGTTGAATTTCTCAATCAGGTCAAAGTGCGCGATCACGCGGCAGCGCGTCTTTTCATAGAGATTCCCAATAAGCCCGTAATATTCCTCCGCCATCGCGTACCAGTCGCCGCCATACCAATCATTCACGATGGAGCGCAGAATGTCCGGCGTTCCGTCAACGCTGCGAAACTCGTTTCCATGCCGCAGATAATGTACGCCGCCGATTACATAGTCATAGCCGTCTGTCGCTGCGTCGGACCAGTAATCCTGCTCCACGCCGCAGAGAATCTGGATCTGCCCGGCATAGGCCGCCTGTAGGCGGTGAACCTCGGCGCGGTACTGCGCCTCGTGCTCCGGCGTCATGCCGGCGTAGTCATATGGCGCGACGCTGTGCCCGGAAAACCCGATGGCCGGACAGCCAAGCCGAATTGCCTCCTGCACGATCTGCTCCGGCGTGTCGCGCCCATCGCAGAAGGTTGTATGTGTGTGATAATTTGCAAAAATCATAATCTGTCCTTCTCCATTCCACAAAACCAGCTTTGGAGAACTTTTATTCATATAATGATAACGCGCATATATAAATTCAACAACCATTGCGGCGTAAAATTTATGTAAAATATCTGTCAGTCATCACAGGGCTGCAAAATATTCGGGCATGTGAGCGGGCTGGACACAGCACCGCAGGCGAATCCGACATCACGCCTTTACAATGGATGCGGCGGCGCTGAGCGTGGTATCGGACACGAAGTTCTGCGTGCCGTACAGCACCAGTGTATCGGTAATACCGTTCTCTTTCGCGTATTCTGCCACATCGCCCTTGAAAAAGCGCAGATCGATTACATGGACTTCCGCATAGTCCTCCACGGGAAACTGCGCGAAGGTGTTGCCGTAGGAGTCTTTCATGAGCAGGAGTTTGCCGCTCTTTCCGCTGCCCGCAATGACAGTCTGCGCCTGATTGGAGTTCAGAAACACGGCATACTGGTCGCTGCCATTAAGATATGGGCATGACGACTGCACTGATTGATGATTTTACAGAAGAACTGCTTTTCGAGGACGAACTGGCTCCAAAGACCGTGCATGATGTTCTCGTTGTGCTGCACGGCATCCTGAAATACACAGCAGCATGTTTCTCCGGAGGATTTCCGGGGATTGACCTGAACTATCCAAAGCTGTGTAAGAAGGAAATGCGGGTTTTGTCCCGTGAAGAACAAGCGCGCTTTGTTTCCTATTTGTTGGAGGATATGGATAGCTGCAAGTTTGGCGTCCTGCTGACGCTGTTTACAGGCATCCGAATCGGAGAACTTTGCGCGCTGCGATGGAGCAATCTATCCGTAAAAGAGCAGACGATCCGTATCGACGCCATGCTTCAGCGACTGCGCGACACCAACGCTGCCGGCAACTCCGGTTCACGGACGAGAATCGTGATCGGCACTCCAAAAAGTGATACTTCCATCAGGACGATTCCCATAACAGACTATCTGGATGGGGACGGAATAGAGCCAACAGAAAGACAACAGCTTCGCAAACGCACTTGCTGCTTCAGCGGCTTTTCAGCATATGACGGCGGCCCGCAGGAAAACCTGCGGGCCGCCGTCAACACAAATGAAAAGAGGAATCATGAAATATGCTTTATTACTGTATCCTGACGCCGCTTTTGCGTCTCCATGTGAGCCGGAAGAACTTTACCGGTCCGTTTGTTTGAGCGCATTATACGCGCACCACAGGCAAATGTCAAGCGTTGCATGGGAAAAAGCGGTATTAGAATTTCTGAAGGCAGCGTTCAGCAATATGAATAAATCAAATGGGTGAAAATTGTTGACATTAACGATACACATCACTAAAATAAATAAAAATTCTTTTTACAAAGACATGTGTGCATGATACGAGGACATATCCGGAGGGTACTTGCATTCCTCCAAATATGCAGTACAAAGCGGCACAGGCCTTACAGCGGAAGAGGGGACAGGAAAGCATGGAACAGGCACATCAGCATCGATTCACCGAACAGGAAAGCCAGCATGATGCCTGCGGAATCGGCGCCGTTGTCAATATCAGCGGACAGAGAACGCATCGGGCAGTAGACGACGCGCTGAAGATCGTCGAAAAGCTTGAACACCGCACCGGCAAGGACGCTGACGGCATCACCGGTGATGGCGTCGGCATTATGACGCAGATTCCACATGCTTTTTTTGAAAAAACGGCGCGGCAGGCGGGGAAAACACTCCCGGAAGCGGGCGATTACGGTGTTGCCATGATCTTTTTCCCGCAGGATCCGCTCAAACGCATGCGCAGCCGAAAGCTGTTGGAGATGATCCTGTCGCGCGAGGGGCTGGGCCTGCTGTTCTGGCGGGATGTGCCTGCCTGTCCGGAGATTCTGAGTGAAAAAGCGCGGAGAAGCATGCCTGCAATCGCGCAGTGCTTTATCCGCCGCCCGGAAAAGACCGCACGCGGTCTGGATTTTGACCGAAAGCTGTATCTGGCCCGGCGCGAGTATGAGCATTCCGTCTCCGGCACCTACGTCGTATCGATGTCCAGCCGGACAATCGTATACAAGGGACTGTTTTTGGTCTGGCAGCTGCGAAAATTCTATCCGGATCTGCAGGATGCGGAATTTGCTTCTGCTCTCGCGCTCGTGCATTCCCGCTTTTCCACCAACACCACGCCCTCGTGGAAGCGGGCGCATCCCAACCGCATCATTCTTCATAACGGCGAAATCAACACCATCCGCGGCAACATCAACCGAATGCTTGCACGCGAGGAGACGATGGCCTCGCCGATTCTGGGCGAGGAAATCGCCAGAGCCTATCCTGTCGTGGAGACAGACGGCTCTGATTCGTCCATGCTGGACAACACACTGGAATTTCTCATGTACAGCGGTATTGAACTGCCAAAGGCAGTGATGCTGTGCATCCCGGAGCCGTGGGGCCGGGATAAGAACATGCCCCGGGAAAAGCGCGATATGTTCCACTATTATGCTTCCATGATGGAGCCGTGGGACGGCCCGGCAGCAATCATCTTCTCCGACGGCGAACAGGTCGGCGCTGTGCTTGACCGCAACGGTCTGCGCCCGGCGCGCTATCTGGTCACAAACGACGGCTACCTGATTTTGGCCTCAGAGGTCGGCGCGCTGCCGGTCCCGCCGGAACGGATCGTCCGTAAATCCCGCCTGCAGCCGGGGAAAATGCTGCTGGTCGATACCCGAACCGGCACCGTTCTGGAAGATCGGGAACTCAAGCACCGCTATGCGGCGGAGCATCCCTACGGCGAGTGGCTCGATCAGGAGCTGCTGCAGCTGGCGGATATTCCGATTCCAAACCGGAAGGTTCCGGAATACACGGCGTTGGAGCGCAGCCGCCTGTATAAGATCTTCGGCTATACCTATGACGAGATCCACTCAGCCATATTGCCCATGGCAAAAAACGGCGCGGAACCGACCGCTTCCATGGGAGCGGATATCCCGCTGGCCGTCCTGTCAGAAAAGCACCAGCCGCTGTTCTATTACTTTAAGCAGATGTTTGCACAGGTCACGAATCCGCCAATCGACGCGCTGCGCGAGGCCATCGTCACCGATACGACGGTCTACGCGGGTTCCGACGGCAATCTTCTTTCCGACTGCGCGGAAAACTGCCGCGTTCTGCAGATTAACAATCCTGTCCTGACCAGCCGGGATCTTATGAAGATCGAAGGGCTCCATATGCCGGGGCTTCAGGCGAAGAAGGTTTCGCTGCTGTATTATAAGAATGCCTCGCTTGCGCTTGCGCTCGACCGGCTGTTTGTCGCCTGTGATAAGGCATATTACGCGGGGGCAAACATCCTCATCCTCTCCGACCGCGGTGTGGATGAGAACCACATTGCCATTCCGTCCCTGCTGGCAGTGTCTGCCGTGCAGCAGTATCTTGTACGCACGAAAAAGCGCACGGCGATCTCTTTGATCCTTGAGAGTGCCGAGCCGCGCGACGTGCACCATTTCGCCACACTCTTCGGCTACGGCGCGAGCGCTGTCAATCCCTATCTCGCACAGGACTGCATCGGCGAACTCGTTGCCGAAGGGGCACTCAACAAGGACTACTATGCCGCGGTCGATGCCTATGATCAGGCCATTCTGGACGGCGTCATGCGGATTGCATCCAAAATGGGCATTTCCAGCATGCAGTCGTATGAGGGGGCACAGATTTTTGAGGCTGTCGGCATCTGCAAGGATGTTGTAGACCGGTATTTCACGAACACGGTCAGCCGCGTCGGCGGCGTCGGCCTACAAGAGATGAATGACGCTGTCGTCTGGCGGCATGACCGGGCGTTTGACCCGATGGATCTGACCGCTGATCTGACTGTCGATTCCTCCGGCTTCCATAAACTCCGCTCCGGCAGCGAGATGGAAGATCACATGTATAATCCGCTGACCATCCTGACGCTGCAGAAGGCCGTCCGTACCGGTGATTTTGCGTGCTTCCGCAGGTACTCCGCCATGGTTGATGATGAACTGCTGCCGCATACGCTGCGCGGTCTGCTTGGGTTCCGGTTTGACGAGACAAAGGCAATTCCGCTCGGCGAGGTCGAGCCGGTCTCCAGCATTGTCAGGCGCTTTAAAACCGGTGCCATGTCCTACGGCTCCATCTCCGAAGAAGCGCACCGCTGCCTTGCCATTGCGATGAATCGCCTGGGCGGAAAGTCCAACTCCGGCGAGGGCGGGGAGGAATCTGCAAGACTCGGCACGGAGGAAAACTCCGCCATCAAGCAGGTCGCATCAGGCCGGTTCGGCGTTACAAGCGAGTATCTTGTAAGTGCAAGCGAAATCCAGATTAAACTGGCGCAGGGAGCCAAGCCAGGAGAGGGCGGCCATCTGCCCGGCAGCAAGGTCTGGCCATGGATTGCGCGCACGCGGCATTCCACGCCCGGTGTGGCGCTTATTTCACCGCCGCCGCACCATGATATCTACTCGATCGAGGATCTGGCACAGCTGATTTACGATCTGCGCAATTCCAATCCGAAAGCGCGGATTTCGGTAAAACTGGTTTCCGAGGTCGGAGTCGGCACGGTTGCGGCGGGTGTGGCAAAGGCACATGCCGATGTGGTGCTCGTCAGCGGTCATGACGGCGGAACCGGCGCTTCCCCGCTGACCAGTATCAAACACGCCGGTCTGCCGTGGGAGCTCGGACTCGCTGAAGCGCAGCAGACTCTGGTGCTCAATCAGCTGCGCGACCGGGTGCGTCTTCAGGTGGACGGACAGCTGAAGACCGGACGCGACGTGGTGATCGGCGCTCTGCTGGGTGCGGAGGAATTCGGATTCGCTACGACGGTTCTGGTCTGTCTCGGCTGTGTCATGATGCGCAAATGCCATGAAAACAGCTGTCCGGTCGGTGTGGCGACGCAGGACCCGGAGCTGCGCAGGCATTTCAGCGGCAAACCGGAGTATATTGAAAACTTTCTCCGTTTCATTGCCGAAGATACCCGCGCGATTCTCGCCCGGCTTGGTCTGCGCTCAATTGACGAGGCGGTCGGCCGCGCCGATCTGCTGAGAATGAATCGTGCGATTGATTTCTATAAGGCGCGCAATCTTGATTTTGAAAAGATCCTGACTCCGGTTTCCGGCGGGAAAGTCCGTTTCGATCCGGCACACGCCGCGGAAGAACTGGACAATTTCGACCGTCGGAATCTGCTGGGGGCGCTTCTGCCGCATATTGAGGATGGCACTCCGGCGGAACTGGACTGCACGGTCTGCAATGTGGACCGCACCGTCGGAACGGAACTTTCCGGCGAGCTGGTTGCCCGGCGCGGAGCGGCGGGATTTCCTGACGGCACGCTGAAAGTGCGGTTCCGCGGCTGTGCGGGCCAGAGCTTCGGCGCATTTCTGGCCCCCGGCCTTGAATTCGTGCTGGAGGGCGAGGCGAACGACTTCGTCGGAAAAGGTATTTCCGGAGGCGTTATCGTGATTCGTCCGGACCGGAATGCCGGATTTGATCCCGGTTCCAACGTGATTGCCGGAAATGTGATCGGTTACGGCGGAACGTCCGGCAGAATTTTCATCAACGGACAGGCGGGGGAACGGTTTGCGATCCGCAATTCCGGGGTGACGCTTGTGGTGGAAGGTGTCGGCGATCACGGGTGCGAATACATGACCGGAGGCCGGGTCGTGGTGCTCGGACGGACCGGGGTGAATTTCGCCGCAGGAATGACCGGAGGTCTGGCGTATGTATACGATGAGTCGGATGATTTCGATTTGCGGTGCAACGTCGGGACCGTGGACCTGGAGAGCATTCTGCCTGGTTCGGAGGATGAAGCGGAGCTGACCGGACTGCTGCGCGAACATCTGGACCGCACCGGAAGCCCGCGGGCGGAAGCCATTCTGGCAGACTGGGGAAATGAACGCGCCCGTTTTGTCAAAGTGTTTCCGGTCGAATACCGTCAGGCGCTCGGACGCATGGCACGCGAGGACGTCGAAGCCGTCGACCGTCGCGGTGAGATGAATTGAGAAACAGGGAGAAAACAGAATGATACAGAGAATACATGATATTTACCGTCCCGTTGACCAGCGCCGTCGGGATTTCCGCGAAGTCGAACGCCCGCTGTCGTGTGCCGAACTCCATGAACAGGCGTCCCGCTGTATGGAATGCGGAATTCCGTTCTGCCACGGCGCGGGGTGTCCGCTCGGCAATGTGATTCCGGAATTCAACGCCGCGGCCGCCGCCGGAGAGTGGCGGAAAGCGTGGGAGATCCTTTCGTCGACCAGCAGTTTTCCGGAATTCACCTGCCGTGTCTGCCCGGCGCTCTGTGAAGGTTCCTGCACCAACGGCATTGACGGAGAGGCGGTAATGATCCGCCAGATCGAGAAAAAGATAGTCGAAACCGCCGGTAAGAACGGTTGGATGAAGCCTTTTGTTCCGGAAAAGCGCAACGGCAGACGCGTCGCTGTGATCGGTGCCGGACCGGCGGGACTCGCCGCCGCGGATGAGCTGAACCGGCTCGGATATCAGGTAACCGTTTACGAAGCTCATGCCGCACCGGGCGGACTGCTCCGTTACGGCATTCCGGATTTCAAACTGGAGAAAAGCGTGATCGAACGGCGGATCGAACGGATGAAACAGTCCGGGATCGGGTTTGTCTGTGGGACGCGTGTCGGAAAGGATATTTCGGCGGATTACCTTGCACGGTGTTCCGATGCCGTGGTTCTGGCGGTCGGAACGCCGGAAGCGCGCGATCTGCGTCTGCCCGGCCGCGAACTTTCCGGAATTCATTTTGCTCTGGAATTTTTGCAGGGACAGAACCGGGTGATCGGCGGCGAGATTGCGACCGTTCCCGTTTCCGCCGCAGGAAAACGGGTTGTGGTGATCGGCGGCGGCGATACCGGAAGCGATTGCGTCGGTACGTCGCTGCGGCAGGGGGCTGCGAGTGTTCTTCAGATTGAGATCATGCCGGAACCGCCGGCGGAACGTTCGTCCTCCACACCGTGGCCGCAGTGGCCGTATCTGCTGCGTACCAGTTCCAGCCATAAAGAGGGCGGCGAACGGCAATGGGGCGTTCAGACGACCGCTTTCACGGGCGAGCACGGACATGTTGCCGCACTTGAAACGGTTGCGGTCAAATGGGAGTTCAGCCCCGCCGGGCGTCCTCTGAAATTTGCCGCGGTTCCCGGTTCGGAACGGAAGATCGGGGCGGACCTCGTTCTGCTTGCGATGGGCTTTACCGGAGTCCGGCCCGACGGCGTGGCTGCGGAACTGGGACTTGCGGTCGATCCGCGCGGCAGAGTGCTGGAAGATCCTGCCCGGAAAGTGTTCTGCTGCGGCGATACCGCTTCCGGAGCGTCGCTGGTTGTCCGGGCTCTGGCGGATGGGAAACGGACGGCTCACCGTCTGGATGCCGCATTCCGCGGAATGTGAATATTCCGGCAAAATATCCCGCAAAACGGATTCCGGCAGCTTGATTCCATTCGTTTTGCGGGTACATTATGCAGGTGCCGGATATGGCGCAGATTGAAAACTTGATAACACGGGGAACGGAAAGCAATGCCGCAAAGAAAACATGAACTGAGTCCGGAAATCACTGTTTTGCAGGAAATCAGCTATGCGGTGGTGCATCATCAGCGCAATGTTGATGATCTGCTGAATGAGATACTTGCCGTGCTTGACCGGCGTATGGGAATGTTGCGCGGTACGATTACTTTACTGCACGGCGATACGTTGAAAATCGAAGTTTCGCACGGCATTGATGAAAGCGGGATGCAGCGGGGGCTGTATCATCTCGGAGAAGGGATCACCGGAATGGTCGCCCAGACCGGAAAGCCGGAACTCGTGCCGGATATCGCCAAAGACGCCCGATTCCTCAACCGGACCCGGTCCCGTAAATACGATCATCCGGTCGCGTTTATCTGCGTGCCGGTTTTTCACATGGAGCGGGTGATCGGAACGCTGAGTATTGACCGCCGGATCGAACCGGATACCGACTTGAACCGTGACATGGCGCTTCTGGAGACCATCGGCAACATCGTGGCGGATGCCGTCGCCGTATGCCGGAAGGAACACGAGGAGCGCGAAGATCTGCTGGAAGAGAACCGCAAGTTGCGCAAAATGCTCAATGAGACACCAGGTGAGCTGATCGGGAACTGCCGCAGTATGCAGAATATTTACGGACTGATCCGTCAGGTGGCGCCTTCCGATGCGACCGTGCTGATCCGGGGCAGTTCCGGAACCGGAAAGGAACTTGTCGCGAGGGCGATCGTTCAGTTGTCCGGACGCAGTTCCAAACCGTTTGTCGCCCTGAACTGCGCCGCTTTGCCGGAGAATCTGGTCGAAAGCGAATTGTTCGGACATGAGAAAGGCGCTTTTACCGGAGCGACCTGCCGCCGGATCGGGCGCGCGGAGGCTGCGGACGGCGGAACGCTTTTTCTTGATGAAGTCGGCGATCTGACCCTGCAAACTCAGGTGAAACTCCTGCGGTTTATTCAGGAACGTACCTTTTCACGGGTCGGGAGCAATCAGGAATTGCGGTCGAATGTCCGTTTCCTTGCCGCCACCAGCCGCAACCTCGAAGAGCTGATGCGGCAGAAGAAGTTCCGCGAAGACCTGTATTACCGGCTGAATATTTTCCCGATCGTGATGCCGGATTTGTGCAAGCGCCGCTGTGACATCATTCTGCTGGCGGAGCATTTCATTGAAAAGCTGAATGTCCGGTACGGCAAGCAGGTGAAACGGCTTTCCACGCCCGCGATCAACATGCTGATGAGTTACCACTGGCCCGGCAATGTGCGGGAACTGGAAAACTGCATCGAACGCGCCGTTCTGACTGCCACCGACGACTGCATTCACGGCTACAATCTGCCGCCGTCTCTGCAGACCGGAAAGGAATCCGGTTCCGATCTTCTGCCGGAGGGCAAGGCGTCGTTCAACACGCTTGTGGATTCCTATGAACGGGAGCTGATCGTTGAGGCGCTGAAACGGAACTTCGGCAATATGTCCGCCGCGGCGCGTGATCTTGATCTCTCTCCGCGCGTGATCCATTATAAAATCGGTCGTCTCGGCATTACTCCCGAATGGTATCAGCAGGAACGTCCGCTTTCCTGATATTTTCCTGTATTTGCAGAAACAGAAAATGCCGGAACAACGTTACGCTGTTCCGACATTGCTGTTTTACAGTCGACTGTTCTGCGCTTATTTTGCAGGAGCCTCGATTCTGTCGAATCCTGTATAGGGACGGAGAACTTCCGGGATGATCACGGAGCCGTCCGCCTGCTGATAGTTTTCCAGAATGCAGATCGCGACACGGTCGGTCGCGGCGGTCGCGCTGATCGTGTGGACATAGCCCTTGGAGCCGTCTTTCCCTTTGTAGCGGATGTTAAGCCGGCGGGACTGGAATTCCGTCAGATTCGTGTTCGAGGTGACTTCCCGGTAGCCGTTGAAGCCGGGGAACCATGCTTCGATGTCGTACTTGCGGTAGCCCGGAGCACCCATATCGCCGACGCAGACATCGACGACATGGTAGGGAAGTCCGAGTTTCTGCAGCAGCATTTCTTCGTTTTCCAGAGCGAACAGGTGCTGATTGACGGAATCTTCCGGTTTGCAGAAGATGATCTGTTCGACCTTATGGAACTGGTGTACGCGGAAAATGCCGCGGCTGGCTTTACCGTAACTGCCCGCTTCCGTGCGGAAGCAGGGAGAATAAGCGGTGTAGCAGATGGGAAGTTTTTCGGCTTCGAGAGTTTCG
>ERZ827150.4086-NODE-4086-length-13281-cov-5.486995_pt1 | contig 13281 bp, 12 predicted proteins | sample MGYA00519779_ERZ827150 | MGnify/ENA primary metagenome ERZ827150 (study PRJEB31778, sample SAMEA3449267) | human gut metagenome | biome: human gut; feature: human-associated habitat; material: faeces | place: United Kingdom | collected 2010/2012 ...
ACTATTATAGTGTTCAACGTGGTATGCAGCAGATTGACGCAAGTATGCACAGTGCCATTGCCAACTTGTTCTTTGCCAAGTATGGCCGTAGGGATGCCCAAGACCAATGTGGAGCTGGTCAGCACACCAACATGAGAACTACAGGCGGAACAATGGCATACGGCATGACTGACACCATTGGCTATATGGCTGCAAAGGCAATCAACGCAAATGTGACAAATTCGCTCATTGACAACTTGGTGTACCAATACGCATGGTACAAGGTTAATGGTGAATATGGAGCCGTTGATGTCAAGCAAGTAAACAACACTTGTTGCTTGGGTTATGAAGACATATTCGGCAACAAGTACGATATGATGGACAATGTGGATTTGCCAAATGACAGTGGCAATGCTGGCAAGTGGCGCATTTGGATGCCTGACGGAAGCACACGAATGGTAAAAGGTACGACTAACAGCGGAAACTGGGTAACAGCCGTTTATCATGGCAAATACATGGATGTCGTGCCAGTTGGCAACGTCAGTGGTTCATCCAGTACGTATTATAGTGATATATATTGGATAAGCACATCAGTCAGCCGTGTGGTTTATCGTGGCAACAGCAGCGCGTACCCGGTTGGCGGTGTCTCTATGTCGTATGCGAATAACGATTTCTCGAATACGGGCACGAGCATCGGTTCTCGTCTGGCCTTCCGCGGCAAACTCGTTCGGGCGGAAAGCGTGGAAGCGTATAAAGCGATTCGCGAAGTGTTGTAAGCGCAAAGCGCCAAAGCGTGGAGCGAAGCGACTAAAACGAAAGAACGGTGTTCGGATGGTTTCCGAACACCGTTCGTGTTATTATAAATACCGGCGTAAGCCGGTCGAAAATGTTTTAAGAAAATGAAATTTGATAGTGCTTTAGTATGTGTGAGAGAGTGCACAACACACCAATTTATACTATACAAATGTAGCGATTTTTGGCGAGATTACCAAATTTCTTAGTAATAATTAGAAGTGAGAAATTAAGCGGAAAAGGGCAGGGTAGGGGTGCGAAAAAAAGAACGTTTCGTTTTGGGAAAAAGAACGTTTCGTTCCCAAAAGTCGAAACATTTCGTTTTGCGGATTATATATGAAATAGCCGGTTGTATATCCACACCAACCAGAACTGATTTTTCCATGCACACCATTGCAACCACCGACTACGCCCCGATATATTCCGGTTCTGCAAAATAAAACGGTTTGCCTCCGGATACCATTCTTTCCACAGACGATAAGAACGGCTATCTCCCATTAAAAGAAACGGGAACTTGGCCTCCAGTTTCAAGAATGCAATCTCTTTCTCCAGTGTATTTCCATAAATCTGAGTCAATAGCGCTGATATTCGACTTACATTATGTTTCAACTCTACTTTATGCTTATCCGAATACACATTGCTCATCGCTCCCGTATTCAGTTTTACATAATGATAGAAAGCCTTTGGGACATAAAGTACTTTATAGGCATGTGCAAACAAAAGCATCATAGTCATATCCTCTCCCATCCCATAGCCGGAAGGAAAGGAAACCTGATAATCCGTATAAAGATTACGTTTTACGAGTTTATTCCATACATTATACTTCATTCCTCCACCCAACATGGCTTTTAAAGCCTCTTGCGCAGTATCAAAGGAAGGCTGTTTCATATAGCGCTCGTTCTTCTCAAAAGACAAGAACCAGTCGCACCACACAATATCTGCCTGATGGCTTACAGCCTCGGTATACAAAGTTTCCAGCATATCAGGCTCTACAAAGTCATCGCTATCACAATGAAAAATATACTCCCCCTGTGCCATCTGCAATCCAGTGTTCCGGGCAGCCGGCAGTCCTTTATTGGTTTCATGAACTGTAATTACCACACTGTCTTGTCTCTCCGGATAACGGGCTAGTACTTCCTGAAGGACCTCCATACTATGGTCGGGAGTCGCATCGTTGACAAAGATATACTCCACCTCTTTTAAGGTCTGTTGCATCAATGTTTCTGCACACCGGCCAATAAACTTCTCCACCCCATAGATAGGGATAATCACCGAAACTTTATATTTCATTTTAATATACTTCCTTATAATGCAATCCATCCTTTGCACAAGGCCCTATCCGACCTAAATTCATCGCATGAGTCTGGATTAAACCAGATTTCCGGGGCAATTACCACTTTTTCCGGATTACGGTTCAAAAAAGCACTCCACCAGCTATATGTACTGTTCGAGATAATATTATGCTTGCACAGACTCATCAACTGCATATCAAAATGGCAACCATAGCCATCTGCCGGATTTCCCTCTACCAGGGTATACTTTATTTCCTGAAAGTTTTCCTTCACCCAATCCACGTTATCAGTAAAGACATAAAACTTAGGGTGCTGCAATTTTTCCTTCATCTGTAGAATTGCTTTCCGATAATAGTCCATTGAGCAGGTATTCCGGTACCAGATACGGCTCTGATAATCTTTCCCTTTCCGTACATGAATGGCCACTGATTCGCTTCCCTCTATTTCTTTTTTAAGACGAAGATTCATTTCATCCGTAAACGGCAGAAAAGTAAAACATTTCTTTATTTCATCGTCTACAGCTTCTACAATGGAAGCATTCAGAAAAACCCCGATAATATATTCATTCCGAGCCGTATTTGCCGGTAAAGAGGCATCAAAAGCTCCTGTAGTAGTTCTTACATTCGTAGACGAAGGGAAATACCTGCGACGTACTTTGGAACAAAGATCTGCTCCTCCTCCCCATAAAAATACCTTTAAACGAGAGGCCTGTTTTATTTCCGCATACGGAAAAATTGAATTCCATGCAACCTTTTCGTGTGCCAATTTAGCCGAACGATAAAAATCGACAGCGACCTTATAACCCTGCTTTTTCAAGAAGAGATAATAGCTGTATTGAAACATCCGGTTGGCAAGGCCACAAGCCATATTCACTATAAACCCCATCAGCTTTTAACTTTTAGATTTCCCTTTTACCATACACAAAATAACGAATTAAGATCTTGATACGCTTCCAAAGCGAAAGCTGATCCAATTCGTTCAAGCGGGTATAGAAAAACTCGAAATAAAATTTTTCATCAAAGAAAGGAGACTTCCGGTAATACTCCCACCAGATATCAAAATTGACACTATATTTCTTCCAAGGTTTATGACCGTTATAATGAATATTCCCTCGCTTCAACGCATTATCTATCTCTTCCTCAGAAAATAAATTCTGAAGTAAGGAGTGTTTTCTCATTGCAAACATATAGGAATAATCTGTCATATTGTATTCTATAGGCAAATAATGGATTTTATCTTTACAAACAATATTCAATATATCCTGGTCTTGAAATTTCAATTTCTTATCACTCCATTCCTTGAACTGTATATGGATATTATCATTTAGAATAGCCTTAGTATTCATAATAATAAAACCAGCCTGAATATAGTTACCCACACTCAATGTTGGAAGAGAATGGATATGTTTCTGTCCACCTTCCGTCAAGTTCATGCCTAATTCGCGGGTCGCAGCAATATAATTATCTCCTATCTCTGTATTGTAAAGTTCAGACAAATCCATCCGAAATATAATATCCACATCAGCATAAATCACCTTGTCATATTCAGAAATCAACTCTGGGATCAACAAACGGTAATAAGTAGCAGCTGTAATCCCTCTTATTTCAAAAGCTTGATCGAAAGTATTATCTACCACACGATACTGAATTCGGCAACGTTTGAAATGATTTGGTAGTTCGTCCAACTGTTCTTTATGCAAATCAATTTTTGAAGAATGTAAAATAAAAATGTCATAATAGGTGTCTTCTTTTGCATTCATCAAAAGAGAGGAAATACAAATACAAGCCGGTAAAACCAAATTATTATCAAATGCAAAGACAATAGGCACAGTTTTCATAATCATTCTTTATTTTTATAGCTAATGGTCTTATTATCAAAAATTACTATCCCATCCTTTATTATTGAGACATCTTGTGGCAAGCAATAAAATCCAGACTTCCAATAATGGGGAGTATCCCAAAAAGGAGTCTTTTTAAAGAACAAAAAATGAAGATAGGGAATTTCTTGACCCCATGGATTGAGAATTTGATTATTCTTTACATTCCAGACCCATTGTTCTCTTGTTTTAGGCAGAGGACTTGTATAGAATTCTTTTATAAAGACTTTTGAATACCAATTATGAACAATATTAGGCAATTTCATAAAATTATAAATTCCAACATGAAATGGCTTTCCAAGATATCTATATAAACGTAAATAGCTCACCATTCTACGACGTACAAGATGAGTCAAATCCATTTCATCCAAGCCCAATACTTTTTCATCATTTAATTTATTCTGCCAATCTGGTATTTTTAAACATAATTTACTATAAATAGAATTCTGTTTAATTATAGTAAAATGTCCCGCAATTCTATCTGCATGAGTTGTAATCAGTTCATATTTTCGTAATCTCTCTTCATTTATAATTAAAGATAAATCTCCATAACATAAATCTAAATCCCCAAATCCCCAGTGAGTATAATTACTCAACATTGATTCATGAACAAGACCATAAAATGGTTTTAAATCACAAAACTTATAAGCTGTTTTAGGTGAAAAATCAATATGAAGACAAGACATTACATGCTGACAATAGTCTTTAAAACTCATTTGAATAAAAATGGTATTGTCATAAATTTTTCGTGGTAATTCACAATCTGTAAAAATAAGCCAATCTATTGTTATATTATCTGTAATCTTTTTATTGAGATTACAGCTATATAGAAATAAATCAATCCATTCCGGAAATTTTCCAAAGTAAGGTATTATAATGGCAACTTTATACATAGATTACTGTATTTTAGAAACAATAGATAATGTATGATAAACACTACTCTTTACAAACTGAATACCACTAAAAACAGCTTTATATTTAATACCTAAAATATCCCACCTTCCTTTTAACAAAGAAATTACTAAACTAAACAAAAACGTATACCCAATACAGAATATACTCCAAAGTCGTTTTCCCTTTGAGGTTTCAGGAAGATAAATAAAACGATGCCAAAAGATGGTCTTAAAGCGGAAATCAGCATAAATTACTTTCTTTTTCTTTTCCGGATGCATATTCTCTCCTCCATCCAGATGAACAAAACCATGCTTGTACCAAGTCAATATTTTCAATCCCATCAGATACATCTTATAATACATCACCTGATCTTCCCCCATAGGATAATCTGCTTTATCCAACCATAGTTCTTCTTCAAAATGAATCTTCAAAAAATTCTCTTTCGAACATAAAAAACAAGCTCCTGCATTTGTTTGTGATTGATATATCTCCTTTACTGGGGAAGCATTATAAGAATAGCCAGAATTTCTCATTACCTTATATCCCCAATAATCATCATTTCTACGAGCACACATCCTTCCAGATAACCTCATCATAATTTCAGCCGGTAAAGAACGGGATGAATTAGGAAATATATCAGGAGATATCACATCAGCATGTTCCTGTTGAAGTAGTTCTATCATTCTTTCCACTGTATTCTCAGAAAAAGAAAGATCATCATCCAAAAATAAAATATATTCTGTATCAACTTCATCATATGGTAAAGCACGTTGTGTTACCATACCCTTTTTCACATAAATATATTGTTCTTTTCCGATAGTTTCTTTCGGAATGGGATATCCTTCTGCAATATATACCAAAATCTTTGAGGGTTGAATGGTTTGCTTATTCAGCGAATTCAATAAAGTTTGGTATTTATCTCCTGCTGTACCTAATGTGCGAATAACTGCAGTGTAATTCATTAGTTCATTATTTTTAATATACGCAATAGTTTTCCTCCCCACCAACGCAAACGAAACAGGTAAACTCCAAGATAAGGCGAAATATATAGATGGATTGGAAAGTGAACTTTTGAAACTTCCTTTGTCCAACTATATACTTTCTTTCTTAAAGTAACTAAAGATAAGTCCTTTTCTAGTTCTTTATATTGATCTATATATAAGTCACTTGCGACAGTTTCCAATGTCCAATAATACATCATAATTCCCTTATATAAATAATAAGGAGTCAATCTTTTATCTTCTACTTTATATGCATATTCATGAAAAACATCACAAAGAGCAAAAGAATTTGCTAGATTACTGATACGTGGAGTAGACATAATAGAATTTTCACGTTGTCTATACGCATAGAATTGGATAGGAAGATAGCCACATCGATAATTCTTACTAAAAAATTTAATTGTGAAATCTATATCCTCTTGGAATTTCCGATTTTCATCAAAGCGTAAACAGCCTATAGCTGATTTACGAAACATAAAAAGCCAAGAAAAAAATCTATCGTTTATTACATGTTTTAACATCTCATAAGAACTCAATATTTGATTTTTCAAATTTAAGCTTTCTTTCCGAAAATTAGATGTATATAATAGTTCTCCTTTTGCATCTACATTTACGAACTCTCCTCTTACGACATCTAAGTTTTCAGATTCTGCCTTTTTTATTAATAAAGACAATATATTTTTATCTATCCAATAATCATCAGAATCTAAAAATATAATATATTCACCTAAAGTTCTATCTATCCCATAATTACGGGCTGAAGATGAGCCACCATTGGACTTATGAAAAACTCTGATACGAGAATCCTTTAAGGCAATTTCATCACATAACTTTCCTGATAAATCAGTACTCCCATCATCAATTAATAATATTTCAAAGTTTTTAAAAGTTTGCACTAAGACACTATCTATGCAATTTTTTAAAAACTTTTCAGCATTATATGTTGGAATAATAATTGAAACAACAGTATTCAAGACTTTCGATTTTTTAAATAAAATAAAATTGCAGACATCCACAAACAATTGTGTAACATTAACCAATTAACGAGCTTACCCTTCCAACTTCTTACTTTTACTCCTTTTATCGCTTCCTTTATTACAGAAGATTTCAGTATAGATTTCAACTCTTTCCTTATGTAAGGTATAGAATGCACAGAACTTATATAATAAATATATCTTTTAAAGAAAAGAATTGCTGTAATATTACAGACCTCTTTCCCATCCCATTTAAAGACATGTTCCAAATTATGAATTGCTTTTAACAGTTTTTCAAGTATATACCAATAAATACTCCAACTAAAATTTTGTTTTGATAATCCTATACCATAACAATTATAATGATAAGTAGCTTCTGAACTAGTTCTAACTGATTTTACATATTGAAGGAATTGATATATAAATAATGTATCTTCACCATACGAAATACTCTCATCAAAACGCAACTTATAATGCATTATAATAGAGTATCTAAATAATTTACCAAATGGAAATATAAAATCAAGCAAACAACCAGTCAAAAAATCTTTCATTTGCTTTTCATTATATACATAATCCTTAAAAGGAACACTAACCCATTCTTTCCATCCTTCTGCAATAAAATAGCTTGCTACAATATCATTTTCATCATTCTGATATAAATTTTCCAGATAATTATTTTCAACCCAATCATCAGAATCAATAAATGTTATCCATTCCCCAACAGCATTATCTAATCCTACATTTCTCGCAGAACTTACTCCCCTATTAGGCTTATGGAAAACTTTAATACGTTTGTCTTGTTGCGCATATTCATCACAAATAAGAGCTGAATTATCTGTACTTCCATCGTTGATAAGAAGTAGTTCCCAGTCTTTATAAGACTGATTAAGTATACTATCCACACACTTATGCAATGTTTTTTCTGCATTATAAATAGGAACTATAATAGAGATTTTAGGAAACATAATAAAATTATAAAATAAAGATAATCTCAAAGTAGATAATTGAATAGAACTATATATAAATAAATAATTTTTTCAACAATTTTATACAAGCTCTCATTCCTTTATATTTATAAATAGCATAAAAAATATTACATACTAATAAGAAATTTTTTATAAGTAAAAATCTACTATAACATCTTTGTTGCATTGTATTTAATATGAAATCAACAGACATTTCAGTTTTTTCAATTTTATAAATTGCTAAACGCTGTTTAATTTCAAAAAAATATTTGTCTTGAGAATCCAAACGAGACCATACGCCACCACTATGAATGCGATAAACAGCCATTGTTTCTGGCATCAACCAACACTTACCTTTTTTTAATAGTATGTAAAACCAAATAACATCATAAGACATGCCATATTTTAAACATTCTTCAATATTAAAAGCTGACGAACGATAAACAACTGTTAATGGATGGGCAAACCATTTTCCTTTAATATAGTCATATAATGAAAAGCTATTTTCACTAAAAAAGGGTTTTACATATGTACACATATATTTTTCATCCTCAATATATTCACGATAGAAGTGTGAACACATTACATAGTCCGGATGAGTTTCCAAAAAATCCACCTGTTTCTGAAGTTTACAAGGATCAGTCCAATAATCATCTCCTTCACAAAAAGCGATATATTTTCCGTTACAAGCTTTATCCATAATTCGTTGTAAAGATTCATCTTTTTTGGAGTATTGATTTTCAGTTTCATAAATAGGTTTTATAATTTCAGGATATTTTTCGGCATACTCTTTTATAATTTCTGCAGTATTATCAGTGGAAGCATCATCGTGAACAATTGCCTCAAAACGAAAAGTAGTTTTCTGCTTCACAAAACCTTCAAGAGTCTTACGAATAAATTTGCCATGATTGTATGCTAAACATTTTATACTGACCATTAGAGGCCGTAATTCTTTGTTTTGTATATCATCCATTTTATAAACTCCTATTTTTATGCCCCAATAAACGATGTTCAATCAATATTATACGAATTCTATCAATATATCTTTATTTTGACTTATATACGTGTGCAGGACTTCCTATCATGATACTATTAGGATCTACAGATTTAGTTAGCAGGGCATCAGCACCAATATATGCATTATACCCTATTTTATCCACCTTACCAGAAATAGATTTTGAACATATGCCCATAAATACTTTGTCTTCCACTATTGTATATGCTCCCAATAATGTACCTGGTGACAAAAAACAATGATTACCTATAGTACTAGAGTGACATACTCCTGCATTAAATGAAATAACACTATTACAACCTATTTTTGTATCAGGATCTATTACGGCATTGGCATGGACGATAACCCCTTCTTCCAGTTTCGAAAATTTAGAAACGATTGCTTTCGGATGTATTATAGTTGGTATATTTCCTCCTAATCTTTTTATTTCATTGAAACATTTTTCTCTAATGTCATTATTTCCCTGACTCAAAGCAAAATTTAGTCCCTGAAGATTTTTTTTAGAATATAATGTTTCGAATGAACCTATTATAGGATATCCCCAATAGAGTTTTCCCATCATGTCATTATTATAATGATATAAACCTTTTACATTATATCCACACATTTCAACTAAATCTATATACACAATTGTATTATGTCCAACACCAAGTATATATATATCACCCATCATTATTTATTTATTTGTGATAATATTTGATTAACTTCAATATCACTAAGTCCACAATACATCGGCAAGCAAATCACCTGTTCGGCCTTTTCGGTTGCTACAGGCAGGTTTTCCTTATTAGCAGACTCTAGTCCACGATAGGTAGAGAATGAACTAATCAAAGGGTAAAAATATCTTCGCCCCAATATATTATGTTCTTTCATCTTAAAATACAGTTCATCACGAGTCATACCGTATTTTTCAGCATCTACAAATATGGGAAAATATGCATAATTGTGTGTTACATCAGGTATATCATTGAAAAATGTAACTCCTTCTACATCCTTTAACGCAGCACGATACAATTCTGCCACATGCTTTCGCCATTCGATAGCCTTATCTACTTGTTTCAAATTAAGAAGTCCGTAAGCAGCACGCATTTCGTCCATCTTGCTATTAATACCTGGTGCCACGACTTCTGTTTCTCCGGCAAATCCGAAGTTTTTAAGATAATCGATTCGTTTTTTGGTCTGCTCATCGTGCATCACCAATGCTCCTCCCTCGATGGTATTGTATACCTTTGTAGCATGAAAACTAAGTGTAGACATGTCTCCGGCATTAAGGACTGATTCTCCGTTTACTTTTACTCCAAAAGCGTGAGCTGCATCGTATATTACTTTCAAGCCGTACTTGTCGGCAATATCCTGTATTCGTTTTGTATCGCAGGGATTTCCATATACATGTACGGGCATGATAGCTGTAGTACGCGGTGTAATGGCTGCTTCTATCTTTTCAGGGTCGAGATTGCATGTTATAGGGTCTATATCTACAAAAACAGGCTTTATGCCATTCCACCATAATGAATGTGTGGTAGCTACAAAACTGAAAGGTGTAGTGATGACTTCTCCTGTTATACGCAGGGCTTGTAATGCTGTAATCAACGGCAATGTTCCGTTTGTAAAAAGACTTATATATGGAACTCCAAGATATTCACAAAGGGCTTTTTCAAGCTCTTTATGATAATATCCGTTGTTTGTAATCCATTTTCGTTTCCAAATGTCTTCCAAATAGACATTAAATTCTTCTAATGATGGCATCAAGGGCGATGTCACTGTAATCTGTTTTTCTGCCATATATTATTTCCGTTTTATTATTGACAAAACCTCTTTAAGTTCATCAAAACGCATTAAATATGCTCCCCATATATAATATATCCCACCCACTAATATTCCAGTTATAAGCTTGCCCCACATTATATCCACAAAAGATATGGCAAGCAGTACTATGCCTCCCATAATAAGTGAATGTAGAAGTATATGTAATAAATCTTTTATCTGACTAAAAAAGCCATATCCAATAAGCCGATTGGTATAATAGGTATTCCATACCAATGAAAGCAAGGATGAGACCACACTACCGTAACACATTGCTACAACACTGACGGGAACTGTTATGCACAATATGCATATTCCTTGTATTTTTTTGATGATTTCCAATTTCAGGAAGTAGTCCGAACGGCCTTTTACTTGAAGTAGATTAAGATTGATGGCATGTATGGGATACCACATTAATGAAAAACAGACTATTTGTAATAGATATATGGCTCCTTCCCACTTATTGGTAAGCACTACTCTGATAAAAGGATCAGCTACCGCCGCTAAACCTACCATTAGAGGAAATATGATAAATGCAGACATACGGATAAACCTTTTATAAGCATCAGCCAAACGTTGTTCATCATTCTGAATAGAACAAAGGACGGGAAACGTAACCCCTTGCAGTACTCCGGTTATGTTGGAGGATGGATATTGTGCAAGACCTGATGCACGAGAGTACAAACCTAATGCAGAGGGTGAATAGACTTTTCCTATAACAAGAGTATATATATTATTGTAAATTGTATCAAGCAATCCGGATGCCAACAGTTTTGATCCAAAAGAAAACAATTGCCTGAAAGACTGCCAGGAAAAGGTTAACTTGGGAATCCAACGTACAAAGTACCACAATAATATGGTACCAAGTAACGAGGAAAATACCATCTGCCATACCAAAGCCCATACTCCATATCCGTTGTAGGCAAGATATAATCCTAAACAGCCGGTAGAAACAGTTGATATTACGGATATCTTAGCACGTGTCTTGAAATTTATGGCTATAGATAACTTTGCGCTTTGAATGCCTGAAAGGGATGAAAAAACAAACATCAAGGATACTACTCTTGTCACATTTTCCAGGATGGGAATATTGTAGAATGATGCGATAAAGGGAGCAGCAAACCACAATAAAATATAGAAAAATATTGCTACAGCAATATTGAAATAAAATACAGTCGAAAAGTCTGTTTCTGTACGATTAATCTTTTGAATAAGGGCGGTGCCGAATCCACTGTCTATAAAAGCTTGTGAAACAGAAAGAAATATGCCAAGCATCGCAATTACACCATAGTCGGACGGCATTAAAAGACGCGCTATCAGTATACTGAAAATAAACTGTATCCCCTGCGTAGAGAAACGGTCTATAGCACTCCACATCACGCCGTTTACAGTTTTTTTCTTTAGAGATTCTTCTTTTGGCATATTTTATTTTGTATACTTATCAGAAAATGACTTCATGTAAGAGTGTAGTCATTTATTTACTGCTGATCAGGCGTTTCCAAAATGATGTCTTTCTTTTCTCTTCATTCCCCTGAAACCCCTGTAAATAGCGTTCATAACTCCATCTATGGGTAACCATTTCGTAAACAGCTCCCCAGTCCGGTAATCCGCCTACATTGCGATCGTCAATGAACAGGTCGGCTTTGAGTTTTCTGCAAGGAGCAGAGGGGTTTTCCTTAGCCTGTTCTTCCGGGTAGTTGCTGTTGACTGCATAGAATTCCAGACCTCTTTCCCGGCAGAATTCTACTGCCTCGTCCAGTAATTTACCTTCGCGTACGGTCCAGAGTATCAGTTGATTATGTTCTGCCTGTAATTGCTTGAGAGTTACAATGGCAAAAGGAATCTCTTTCCCGATATGTGGATATCGGTGTTCCACGATGGTTCCGTCAAAGTCTACGGCTATGATCATCTTTTAATAATTTTAGAGTTTGGAAATTGGCAGGAACGGATAGCGTTTGCAAATAGCTTGTTCATCAGCTATCAGTTTTTGTTGCTGCTCCGGCTGGGTATCGGCATATCGCTCTGCAATGGCCGTTATGATTTTATGAGTTTCCTGACACAGATTGTCCATTTCTTTTAGTTCTCCCGGCTGGAGCTTATAATATATCTTTTCACAGTATTTTCCGATCCCTTTTAGGATTAGTAACTGTACTTGAGCTGCATTCGATAATTCTTCTGTCAACATCCAGTATCGGGATTTCATGATCCATTGTTCCAGGCTTTGGGCCAAAACCATCAGGTCAAGACGGTTTTGGGGATAAAAAAAACATTGGGCAATATCCGACTGAAATGAAACGAATTCATCTTTATATGTGAGAGCCTGGGATCCGTTTTGTGTTTCTTGTCGCTGGCGGATGTATTCGTCAACATTCTCAAAACTTTCTTTACTGATTCCTCCGATAGCTACGGTCATGTTGCCGACGGTAGTAACCAGACACTTGTCGCGGGCAATACGGATGCAATAACCTTCCATACCGGTCAGAACTCCGGACGTTATTTTAATTAGTGTATGGTTTGGGGAATAATAATCAAAGGAATGGGGCATAAAGCGAATGTGATGAGGATTTATTTGGGAAAGCTGCATGAAAGGTTGCATGACGCGATCAGGAATAATTGCTGTTTTCTTGGTACTGCGTAAGCATACTATTTTCCGCCACGACAATTTTATCGGCTGTTTTTCAGCCGAT
>ERZ827150.4088-NODE-4088-length-13273-cov-10.048343_pt1 | contig 13273 bp, 9 predicted proteins | sample MGYA00519779_ERZ827150 | MGnify/ENA primary metagenome ERZ827150 (study PRJEB31778, sample SAMEA3449267) | human gut metagenome | biome: human gut; feature: human-associated habitat; material: faeces | place: United Kingdom | collected 2010/2012 ...
TGCCTGACCCGCCTCGCAGAAAGGACAAGACCTGATATGACCCAGCAAGAACGCAGCGGTCTGAACGAAGCCGCTGAGATCAGCGCACACGCTGGCGGTGCTGTGCGCGGCGCCATCAAGACAGGAAAAGCGGTAAGCGGCGCGGTAAAAGGCGCTGCTGCCGCAGGCCCTTACGGTGCGGCGGCAGCGGCACTCTGGACACATCGCAAGGCGGTTGCTGCCATCATTGCCGGGTTGCTGGTGCTTCCCGTCCTGTTCATCATGCTGCTGCCTTCCCTGATCTTCGGCGGGTTGACCAAGGCAGGGGTTGAAGGAAGTCCAGACACACCGATCCTCAACGACAACGCCGCCGTTGTGGAGAACATCAATCAGATCTCGCAGGCAATCAGTGACTTGCTGGAGGAAGGGCAGGAGGATGTTCGCGCCCGGATTGACGCGGATTTTACCGCTTCCGGCGCTGACCAGAAGGAGATCATCAATCCATACGAAAGCTCCCCAGCCTACAATGCCAACCGCTTCATTGCCATGTACTGTGCCGCCAAAAATCAGGACTACGCATCTATCTCCCTCAAGGATATGGAAACGCTGATCCGCAAGGCAAAGGACGCCCTCTATACCTTCACAAGCACGGAGGAGCCTCGCACGACAACGGTGACAGACACGACCGTTGACCAAAAGACCGGCAAGGTTACGGTGACGGAAACGGAAGTAACAGAGATATGGAAGACATATACCATCGTCTACAACGGAGAGGCCTATTTTGAGGATAAGATATTCGCTCTGTCGGATGAACAAAAGGGACTGGCGGAAAACTACGCCCAGAACCTGAGCGTATTCCTGGGCGATGGTATGATGCAGGGCTTGCTGCCCGCCGAGTCCGCCGGCCTTGTATCTTTGGGCGACATTCGCTTTTCGGATGGCGCGACGCAGGTGGTCTACTATAATCAGTTGGACAAGCGGTACGCGCACAAGCCCTACGGCACCGACGACATCGGCACCTACGGCTGCGGGCCTACCTGTATGGCGATGGTGGTATCTTCTTTGACCAACGAGACGGTCGATCCCGTTGAGATGGCACGTTGGGCCTATGAAAACGGTTACTGGTGCAGTAGAAGCGGTTCCTACCATTCGCTGATCCCCGGTGCTGCCAAAGCGTGGGGGCTTCCGGTACAAGGCTGCGGGAAAACAGAAGGGCAGCGCATTGTGGATGCGCTCTCTCAAGGCAAGCTGGTGGTGGCAATCATGCTGAAAGGTCATTTCACCAGCTCAGGACACTTCATCGTGCTGCGCGGTGTGGAGAACGGAAAGATACTGGTGGCCGACCCTGCCAATTATACCCGAAGCCAACAGGCATGGGATCTGGCTATCATCCTGAATGAAGCCAGCGGCCGTGCCGGTGCTGGTGGGCCTTTCTGGATCATAGGGTAGGAAGGAGAACTAAATGTGAGTAAACCAAATGAATATGACACCTATATCATCCCGCCCAATTTTATTGAAGGCGGGACTTTTTTCGGCGGACTGCTGAAGCTCCGCAACACAGCCGAGGCACTGGTTATCGTGCTGGCTATCGGCATACCGGTGTTCTCGGTGTCCGCACTAACGCTGACTGCCAAGATCATCATTCTGTGCCTGACCGCACTGCCTCTTGGCATCATCGCGCTGGTTGGCATCAACGGCGAAAGCCTCTCGTCATTTATCTTTCTTGTTCTGAAATATCTCTGCAACCGCCGTGTTATTACACGCAATGAAGAGGGACAGGACAAGCGGAAAAAACGCAAGAAGCGAAAAGCTAAGAGCGGTGACGACGCGCTCAAGTACATCAATCCGGTGGCGGAATACCTGCCTGTGGAGAAGATCGAAAACGGCATCATCTACACACGGGATCACCGTTACCTGAAGATCGTTGAGGTCGTGCCCATCAACTTCCTGCTGCGCAGCGCCAGAGAGCAGCGGAACATCATCTACTCGTTCATCTCGTTTCTCAAGATCAGCCCGGTCAAAATGCAGATCAAGGTCATTGCCAAGCGTGCCGACCTGAACCGGCACAGAGAGATCGTGCAGCAGGAGATGGCGCAGGAAACCGATGAAAACTGTCGCCTGCTGCAGCAGGACTACCTGACGCTCATTGACCGGATCGGTGCACGGGAAGCCACCTCGCGCCGGTTCTTCATGGTATTTGAATATGAGGCATGGGCAGGCCGGAAACGGGATAACGAGGAAGCGGAGGCCATTGCCTCCCTGCAAACGGCAGCCCGCACCGCAGTCAATTATCTCAAGCAATGCGGCAATGAGGTGCTGATCCCGGAAAACGATGATGAATTTACGGTCGATACCCTCTACCATTTGCTGTGCCGCAACACCACCACGTCGCTGCCGGATCGAGTTCGCCGGATCGTTGCCCAGTATCAGGAGAAAGGACTGGAATCTGAGATCGACGCCATTCCCTGTACGGAGTTTTTCGCCCCTGACAGCATCGACTTTACCAACGGGCGGCATATCTGTATTGACGGACTCTACTATGCCTATCTGCTGGTGCCCTCCACCGGCTATAAGGCGCAGGTGCCGGCCGGCTGGCTGTCTCTCATTGTCAACGCCGGGGATGGCATTGACCTGGATATGTTCATTAGCCGCCAGCCGAAAGCCCGCATGGTACAGCTGCTGGGACAGCAGCTTCGTATCAATCGCAGTAAGATCAAGGACGCCAGCGATACCAACACGGACTTTGATGATCTGGATGGTGCTATCCGAAGCGGCTACTTCCTGAAGGAAGGGCTGGGTAACAACGAGGACTTTTATTACCTAAACCTGCTGATCGCAGTGACAGCGCCCACAGTGGATGAACTGGAATGGAAGGTCAATGAACTGAAAAAACTGCTCGTGTCCCGTGATATGGACGTGTGCAGCTGCGCCTTTCATGAGGAGCAGGCGTTTCTATCGTCGCTGCCGCTGGTCAGCATGGAGAAGCACCTCTTTGAACGCTCCAAGCGCAATGCGCTGACCACCGGCGTGGCAAGCTGCTATCCCTTCACGTCCTATGAGCTGAGTGATGAAAACGGCATCCTGTTCGGCCTGAACAAGTACAACAACTCTCCGGTCATCATCGACATCTTTGACTCCAAGGTTTATAAAAACGCCAATATTGCCGTATGCGGCACCAGCGGCGCGGGCAAGACCTTCCTGATCCTGCTGATGGCACTCCGTATGCGGCGTAAGGGCATACAGGTTTTCATGCTGGCACCCTTGAAAGGTCATGAGTTCCACCGTGCCTGCGTCAACACAGGCGGCGAGTTTATCAGTATCTCCCCCGCCTCCAAAAGCTGCATCAACGTGCTGGAGATACGCAAGATAGATAAGTCCGTGGAGGAAACGCTGGATGGCCCCGGTATCGAACGCTCTGAGCTGGCAGCAAAAATTCAGCGGCTTCATATCTTCTTTGCCCTGCTGATCCCCGATATGTCCTATGAGGAAAAACAGCTTTTGGACGATGCCCTGATTCGTACCTACGCACGGAAAGGCATTACCCACGACAATACATCTCTCAGTGATCCGGATAATCCCTACGTTTACCGAAAAATGCCTGTGCTGGGCGACCTCTACGACGTTCTGCGGGAGGAAAGCGATACCAAACGCCTTTCCAACATCATCAACCGCTTTGTACACGGCTCGGCCAGCACCTTCAACCAGCAGACCAATGTGAATCTGGACAACAAATTCACGGTGCTGGACATCTCGGAACTCAGCGGAGATCTGCTGCCTATCGGGATGTTCGTAGCTCTGGATTTCGTGTGGGATAAAGCCAAAGCCAACCGCACGGAGGAAAAGGCCATTTTCATCGACGAATGCTGGCAGCTCATCGGCGGCGGCTCCGGCACCTTCGGCGTCGGCAACCGTCTTGCGGCTGAAATGGTGCTGGAGATCTTCAAGACCATCCGCGCCTATTCCGGCAGTGGCATTTGTGCGACACAGGATCTGAACGACTTCTTCTCCCTGGACAACGGCAAGTACGGCAAGGGCATCATCAACAACTGCCGCACCAAAGTCATCTTGAATCTTGAGGACGAGGAAGCCCAGCGCGTTCAGCAGGTATTGCATCTCTCCGAAGCGGAGGTCATGGAGATCACCCACTTTGAGCGGGGCAATGGCCTGATCAGCAGCAATAACAACAATATCACAGTGGAAATCAAAGCCAGCCCACTGGAACGCGACCTTATCACCACAGACCGCCGCGAGCTGCTTGACCTGCTGCGCCGCATGAAGCGACCGGAAGCCTAATACGGCGTTTATACGGAGATAACACGCATTACAAAATCAATACGCATATAATACGGAGTTAATACGCATTACGGAGGTGATGCCGCCTATGAGAAGCAGAGAGCAGATCTATGGACAGGAGGCCGCAGAGCTGCTGCGGAACATAACCGTCTATCACTGCATGCGCCGTGACCAGCTTCTACGCCTGTATCCGGGCAAGGAGGGCGTGATTGAAAACCTGCTGCGCTATCTGGTCAAACAGCAGCGGATATTTTATAACACTGACCGGGATTGCTACGGAGATGTCCCTGACTGCCGCGAGGACAGAGAACTGACAGCGGCACTATGGGTGCTGCTGGACTTTATCGAAAAGGTGGAGTATCACAGCCCTGACAATATGCCGGCAAAGCTGGTATTCTTCGCCGATGGCGAGGTATATGAGGTTGTCTATGTAGGCCCGGGTAAGGAAGCGTTGCTGCAGCACGCGCTGGCCGCGGAAGATGATTCCGGGCAACGGCTCGTTATCATTGAGGAAGAAGACCAAATGCAGCACCTGCACATCCCTCATATCGCCGCCTACTGCATGGTGGATGAGCAGGGCTGCGTACAGTACTTCAGGAAGGAGGAACCTTGTGGACAGAGCCACCCTCTCGCAGCGGATAGAGAGCATTTTGAATGAGATCACCCGCCTGTCCAACACGCTCTACGCTATGGACAACACGAATATCCAGCGGCATTCAGATAACTATGAAATGCTGTCCACAGAGGCCGCACTGCGGGGTGAGGTCATTGCCTGCCGGCTGCGGCACCTGATCTATGAGACGACCACCATCCGAAAAGCCGAGTATCTGACATCGGCTGGTGTCATGCAGGGCATCTCTGTTATAGAGAAAGATGGCATACTGGAAATCACGCTCCCCTGCCTACTGCCTAAGAAGAGCAAGAAGCATAGCTGCGAGTATCTGACAGACCCCATCTACTACACGCTTAGTAAGTATGCGCAGACACACACGCTGCCCAAGTTCCGGCACTGTGTTGTCTGCTTTTCTCATATCTACAGCCGCGAGCTGTCCCCGAACCGGGTGCGTGACTATGACAATCTGGAGCTCAAGCAGCTTTTGGATGTGATTGCCACTTTCGTTATGGAGGATGATACAGGTCTGCTGTGCGATGCCTATAACACGACGGAGATCGGCGACGGTGACTGTACCCGCGTGTCGGTGATGGATAAGGAGCGTTTTCAGGGCTGGCTTTCGGACCGCGAGAATCGGCTCAGATCTATATCCGATTTATAGTGTTTCGACCGTGTCAAAAACAGTACACATGACGATGGTACGGCAAAGCCTGTATTTCCGGGCATTTTCACATGACCGGTGCGGGCGAAAAATACCGTGGTCATGGCAGTCTGGGTACTGCACACCAGAAGGAGGTGGTCAGTATGAGTACCCTACCACAGAAAGCTCCCGGTAGCCTATCACAAGCCTATCAGCTATTGGCGCTGGTCGCCCTGTCCGGTGAGCTGCCGGCCAGCCAACTGAGCAGGCTCGCCGGTGGCACCAGCTACAAAGAGAACGTGGTCAAGTCGCTGAAGCGTCAGCGGCTTTTGCTGTCCTACTATAAGAACGGACTGCGTGGATACCGGCTCACCGCCGCGGCGAAAAAGCTGCTGCTGGAGCACAACCCGGAGAGGTTTTCTTTCTACCTGTCCGGAGCCTGTGCCACCAACCACATCAGGAGCGAGCCGGAGCAGAGGCTTCGACTCCACCGTGTCTCGCAGACATTGATCACCATGCGTAACGCCAACGTTAGTATCTTCCGCGATGAAAAACCCGGCGTATTCCGTCCCGGTGAAACAGCGATTGGTAGCATCTGCACACCTGCCTTCTACTCATCCCGTGAGATCAAGGAGATGGGGACGACCTTTGTTAAAATCCGTGGTGCCCGGTCCGTGGGCGTTTTGCTGACACCGCAGCATATCCACGTGGTTTACAACATGGGCAACGCGCTGATGAAATGGAGCTACAAAGCCGAGATGCGGACAAAGGCGCTCATGCAGACGGTGCTGTGCCGTGAACGGATGCCGCATCAATACCACCCGGATACCGTGCAGGGTCTTTTACTGGGTGACAGCATGGAGCTGGCCTATGAGCTGCTGACCAACCAGGGCGGCAAGAACTATTTCATTCTGGATGGCAGCTATGAACGGTTCTGCTTCCTGACCAACGACCATCATGGAGAGGTGCTGCTGCGCCTGCTCTATGATGAAGAACTGGACAATGAGCTGCGTGAGCTGCTGCTCCTTGATTTGGAGCCCCAGCAGCCGGGTGAAACGGTGGAGAACGACGCCATGACGCCGGAGGGCGCACCGGTGCTGTTCGCCTATGATTGTGACCTGCCGCGGATCAGGCGGTTTGATACGGCGTTGCGGCTCCAAGACCGCTATGGCATTCTGATCTGCTTCGATTATCAGGCCGAAGTGCTGCGCCGCTACTGCGGTGATAGGGTCGTTGTGCAGGCCATTGACTTTGATGCGTTTGAGAGGAGGTTTTTGCCGTAGAGAAAAAGAAACTGCGAAGTCTGCTGTTCTCGCTCCCGCTATTTCTGGCGGGGCTGCTGTTTGGCGGCGGCTATCTGGCACAATTCGTCCGGAACTATCAGCAGTGGAAGGACGCGGGCGGAACGCCCGGCGACGGAAGCTCACCGGCCACGCCAGTGCTGTCCTTCTCCGTCTGCAGCGAAGCACTGTTCAGCAAGAGCGGTATTATTGGCGTGGGACTTTGCCTGTTGCTGCTGGGTCTGCTGATCGTCATGGTGATGCGCATGGGCTATTCCGACGTTGGGGAGTATGACGCGGAGCGCAACCTGACCTATTCCAACAAAGGCACCTACGGAACGGCCGGATTCATGGAGAAAGCGGAGATGAAGGGCGTCCTTGATCTGGTCTCCGACATCCGTAAGCACAGCGGCGTCATACTGGGCAAGCTGGACAATCAGGTGGTGTGTATTCCGGAGAACTCCCGGCTCAACGGCAATATCGCCGTGTTCGGCGCCAGCGGCTCTATGAAAACGCGGGCTTACTGCATCAACCGCATTTTGCAAAGCGCGTCCGAGGCCCACAACGGCTACAAGGAGTCTCTAATCATCACCGACCCGAAATCGGAGCTTTACGAAAAGACCAGCGAGTATCTGCGCAGCAGGGGCTATGTGGTGAGGGTGTTCAACCTGATCCAGCCGGAGAACTCTGATTCATGGAACTGCCTGGCGGAGATCGAGGGCGATGAACTGATGGCGCAGATATTCTGTGACATTATCATCAAAAATACCGGCAGCGAGAAGGGCGACCATTTCTGGAACGCCGCGGAGATGAACCTGCTGAAAGCGCTGGTGCTGTATGTGGCGCTGGGCTATCCACCGGAGAGCCGGAATATCGGCGAGGTCTATAAGCTGCTGGTACTGAACGCGGAAAAGGAACTGGACAACCTCTTTTCCATGCTGCCGGCCAGCCATCCCGCCAGAGCGCCCTACGCGCTGTTCAGCCAATCCTCGGATACGGTGCGCAGCGGCGTTATCATCGGGCTGGGCAGCCGCTTGCAGGTGTTTCAGAACCGGCCCATCTGCCAGATCACCAGCCATGATGAAATTGACATGGAACTGCCGGGCAAGCAGCCCTGCGCCTATTTCTGCATCACATCCGATCAGGACAGCACATTTGATTTTCTTACGTCCCTGTTCCTGTCCTTCGCGTTTATCAAGCTGATCCGTTACGCGGACAAAAACTGTGCTGACCGCAGGCTACCGGTTCCCGTTCATGTGCTGGGCGAGGAGCTGACAGCCTGCGGTGTTATCCCCGACTTGAGCCGGAAGATCAGCGTAATCCGTTCACGGGGCGTCAGCATGAGCTGCGTATTTCAGAATCTGGCAGGCTTGCAGAACCGGTATCCCTATAACCAGTGGCAGGAGATATTGGGCTGCTGCGACTATCAGCTTGCACTGGGCTGCACCGATGAGCTGACTGCCAAATTCCTCAGTGACCGCACCGGGGAGGTCAGTGTCCATGTCTCCAGCAAGGCCAAGCAGTTGGGTACATGGCGTATCAGCAACTACACGCCGGAGTTCCGCGAGACCAGCGGCGTGGGTAAGCGCAAGCTGCTGACTATGGATGAAGTGCTGCGCCTGCCGGTGAACCGTGCGCTGGTCATTGCCCGCGGCAATAAGGTGCTGCAGGTAGATAAGTACGACTACACCAATCACTATGAGGCAAAGAAGCTGCGGGACTGCAAGGCATCCGCCCATGTTCCGGAATGGCATAAAAGCCCTGTGTTTTCGCCCGCACCGAAACAAACAGAGCAGCCTATTAAGTCAAAGAAGGTGCCGAACAGGCGCAGTGAGTTTGTAAAAACCGATAAGGATTCCATCATGTCAACCAAAATGTGAGCTAAGGAGGAAAGTAATATGCCGAGAAAGAAAACAGAAGAACTTGCCGTGATGCCGGAAGCACCGGCACTTCCCGTCGTCCCCGAGGAAGCGGCAGAACAGCCGGTGGCAGAAGAGTGTTTGCCGGAAACCGCAGCCAATCCTGTTGTGGAGGATACTGTACCTACAGAGAGTGTTCTCACTGAGCCTGCGGAAGTGGTGACTGTGCCGGAGGATCCCCAGCCCTCTGAAAAGCCGAAGCGCACTGTCCGCAAACGAACCGCTGCAAAAAAGACGGTAGAGGTGGAGAAGCAGGCTACGCCGCCTACTGAAGATGCTGCCGCCTCTGCTGAACCTGCCCCTGCCGCTGTCCAGCAGAGAGATATTTTGACATTGGATGCCCGGGGCGAAGCGGAAACGCAGGCGCAGATGGAGGACATTATCTGGCACGAGATCCACAATGCCTACCGCACCCGGCGCATGCTCTCTGGTATGCTGAGCGGCATTGAAAGAACGGAGGCGGGGAAAACCATTGCCATTGTGGACTACAAAGGATTCCGCATTGTGATCCCCTTGAAGGAGATGGTGCTGGACTTTCCGGCAGATATGTACGGTGCTGACTATAATGAGATGATCCTCCGACACCAGAAGATCCTCAATAAGATGCTGGGCGCAGAGGTGGATCTTGTGGTCAAGGGCATCGACGCCAAAAGCCGAACCGTTGTTGCCAGCCGAAAGGACGCCATGCTGAAGAAGCAGCAGATCTACTATTTCGGTAAGGACAGTGACGGACAGTATCGTATCTATGACGGACGCGTGGTAGAAGCCCGTGTGATCGCTGTGGCGGAGCAGGTCGTCCGGGTCGAAGTGTTTGGTGTGGAGACATCCATTCTGGCTCGCGACCTTTCGTGGGACTGGATCGGCGATGCTCATGACCGCTATGCTGTGGGCGACAAGACTCTGGTACGCGTGCTGGAGATTGACCGCACAGAGCCGGAGCACATCAGAATTAAAGCCGACATCAAAAGCGTATCCGGCAACAGCAAGAATGACAATCTCCAGAAATGCCGTATTCAGGGCAAATATGCCGGGAAGGTCACCCATATCCATAAGGGTGTTGTGTATATCCGCCTTAGCAACGGTGCCAATGCCATAGCACATTCCTGCTATGATCGGCGCAGACCCGGACGAAAGGATGATGTCAGCTTTGCCGTTACCCACCTGGATGAGGAACATGGCGTTGCGCTGGGGATCATCACCCGAATTATCAAGCAGCATGTCTGATCTGACACGGTATCGGCAGGGTATGGCAATGGATTGGCACTGTTTTGCGATTTCACCGTAAATCACCATGTGCTATACTTGGTACAGCCAAAATTGTAAAGACCGCCGGGTGGTAACTCGGCGGTCTTTCGCATACAGGAAGAGGGTGTTTTATATGTGGTAGGCAGAGCAGCGTTTCGCGCCCGAGCGGCAAATGCAATCACCGCAAAACCCAAACAACAGTACATAGTGTTGAAAAAGGCGAGGCTCCAGTCGTAAATATCTTCAAAGCACATTAAACAGTGCTGCGATATTTACGTAAAGGAGAGAACGCCCATGAGGAGAAAAAGAATGCGTTTAGTTTCACTTATTTTGAGTGCCGTGTGTCTGTTAGGCTGCGCAGTCCAGCCAGCACCGGTCTCGGATTCGTCTGAGTCCAACACCAAGGTCTCTGCCTATGCAGCAAGTCAGGCTGAGCAGAACGAAGAGGAGCGCACGGTGGCCGAATCCCTGCTGCCGCAAACAGAAGATGGAGGCGATACATCCGAGAGCAGCGTCGCTCCTGAGCGGGCGGGTGCGGAGAATGCGGATAACGCCGCAGAAAAGCAGCCTACAACCGCTGAAACGGCACCGCCCACTGCACCGAAAGAGCCGGCAATACCCGCGCCTGTGCCGGAGGATAAACCTGCTCCCGCACCCACACCGGTGCCTACCCCGGCAGAGGAGAAACAGGAGGAAAAACCTGCTCCTACGCCCGAACCTGTCCCTGCACCTGAGCCGAAACCCGAACCGGCAGACCGCTGGGCGGCTGTCGATGCGGCCAACGCCTATGCTGCCGCGCAGTACGGTGTCATCACAGACGGCAGTCTGACGCTGGACAACAGTGCCTACCGCTTCCCTGCATCGGTGGCAGCGGACGCTTCACAGGAAGTGCTGGAGGCCAAGGCGCGGGACATGGTGGACTACACCTTCCGGCAGCTCATGATGCAGGCGGGCATGGATAGCATCGCGGACGCGGGCTTCCATTGCAACGTCTGCATCGTAGAGGACGGTGCAAGCCTGCTGATCTATGTCCTGTACGATGGCTGAGAAAAAACAATACGCAAGACCTCTCTGGAAACAGAGAGGTCTCAGACTGTCAAAAAACCTGCCCGGTTACAAGTATCGGGGGGAAGGATAGTGTGAAAGGGAACCGTCAGGGTTCCCTTTCGCGTTCAATCACCCGCCTCCAATGCTCTGTTTCGTAGGAACGAACGATTTGTCAAGCTCTTTGTGCGCCCCGTACCCTACGGGTGGTTCAACGCACCTACCCTGTAGGGCGGGATCCATGTATCCCGCCTCTGCTGTTTTGCAGGAGCGGGCAGCAGAAAATGCAATTCATGCAGGAACACCCTGCATGAAACGGTTTAGCGCTGTAAAAAACCGGGGGGGATAAAAAGTGCTCCGATACAGACAAATAGTGGAATTTGCGGGAACGAAAGGCGGAAAACGGCGGCGGGCGGCAGGATGAATGGCCGCGGGGCGGAGATAAAAATGAAATTCTGCGCATTTAGATATTGCAAAAACTTTACTCCTGCGATATAATGGCACCGTTGAATATCGCGGCCCCGGCGCGGGGCGGCGGAAATAGCAATTTTCAGGAAAGAAAACCATATCGACAAGGAGAAAGAACATGAAAAAGCTTTTTGCAATGGTTCTGGCGCTGGTCATGGCGCTGAGCCTGGTCGCCTGCGGCGACAAGAAGGACGACAGCGGCGACGTGACCGCTGAGCATACCGACACCACCACCGTGGCCGTGGGCGCGGTGATCCTGGCCCGCGACGACGTGTCCAGCGACGACGTGTACAAGTTCGTGGCGGACATCTTCGACAACGCCGCGTCCCTGACCACCAGCCACGCCAAGTACGGCGAGCTGAGTCTGGAGTACGGCGCTTCCATCACCTCCGTGCCCTATCACCCCGGCGCTGCCAAGTACTTCTCCGAGAAGGGCTTTGAGGTCGCCGCCGTCAAGGACGGCGCCGGCAACACCGACTCCCGCAACCTGCGCTTCGTCACCGGCGGCGAGTCCGGCACCTACTACGCCTTCGGCTCCGTTATCGCCCAGCACGCCACCAACAATACCGATGTGTCTGTCACCGGTCTGGTTGGCAACGGCTCCAAGTCCAACGTGGAAGAGCTGGCAGATGGCAACGCAGAGCTGGCCTTCTGCCAGTCCGACGTGATGGCCTATGCCTACAACGGCACCAACCTCTTTGAGAACCCCATCGACTGCTTCTCCACCGTGGCCGCCCTGTACATGGAAGATGTGCAGATCGTCACCACCGATCCCAGCATCAAGACCGTGGCTGACCTGGCCGGTAAGAACGTGTCTGTCGGCGCTGCCGGTTCCGGTGTGTACTTCAACGCTGTGGACATCCTGAGCGCTTATGGTCTGGGCGATCTGGACGCTGACGGCAAGTTCACCAAGATCAACGCCACCTATCAGAGCTTCGGCGACAGCGCTGACTCCCTGAAGGACGGCAAGATCGACGCCGCCTTCATCGTGGCCGGCGCTCCCACCACTGCTGTCACCGATCTGGCCACCACCAAGGACGTGCATCTGGTCAGCCTGGACGACGAGCATATCGCCAAGCTGCTGGAGACCTCCGACTACTACACCAAGACCGTGATCTCCAAGGATGTGTACGGTCTGGACGAGGATGTGACCACCGTGGCCGTGGCCGCTGTGATCCTGGCCCGCAACGATGTGTCCGAGGATGCCATCTATGCCCTGACCGCCGATATCTTTGACAACGCCGCTGATCTGGTCAGCAGCCATGCCAAGTATGGCGAGCTGAGCCTGGAGTTCGGTTCCTCCATCACCTCCGTGCCTTATCATCCCGGCGCTGCCAAGTACTTCGCCGAGAAGGGCTTCACCGTCCAGTAAATTCTGAACGGCGCGTTAACGCGAAAACGGTTTATCGAGACTACGGCAGGCACGTCCTGCCGTAGTTCTCGCTGTTCTCTGGCATAGCATCCCCCAAAACCACATCAAGGAGATCCACTATGAAGCTATTCAAAAAACGGGTCGAAGAGGCCCCGGCTGTCGATACCGCCGCTGCTGGCGGCGAGGATATAGCCGCCGATCTGGACGCGGTGATGCGCAAATATGACCGCGAATCCAACACCCGTATCTGGGAAGGTCCGCTCCGCTGGATCACCGGTGGCCTGATGGCGGCGTTTTCCCTGTACTGCATCGCAATGACCCTGTGGTCCACCGCTCTGCCGGAGACCCGCCTGAGCCTGTTTCTGGCCTGCATCGTGTTCATCGGCTTCCTGACCTACCCCATTAAAAAGGGCCACGTGA
>ERZ827150.4097-NODE-4097-length-13243-cov-3.603655_pt1 | contig 13243 bp, 10 predicted proteins | sample MGYA00519779_ERZ827150 | MGnify/ENA primary metagenome ERZ827150 (study PRJEB31778, sample SAMEA3449267) | human gut metagenome | biome: human gut; feature: human-associated habitat; material: faeces | place: United Kingdom | collected 2010/2012 ...
CTTCTCTCGGTGTTGTGATATTGACAGCCTCAATTGTCGCACGCTGACACGGGGGCAGACGCTAAAAGAAAGGCGCGGAGCCGCTCGATGCGATTCCGCGCCTTGTTGTTTTGCTTTAGCAGACTATGCTGTTACGCCACAAAGAAGTAGACGAGGAAGGCGAGGGCTGCGATCCACATGAGCGGCTTGATCTTGGAGGCCTCGCCCTTAAAGAGCGCGACGATCACGTAGGCGATAAAGCCCAGGCCAATGCCGGCAGAGATGGAGTAGGTGAAGGGCACGCCGGCGACAATCATGAACGCCGGGAAACCCTGCGACACGTCGGACCAGTCGATCTCGGAGGCTTCGCTCATCATGAGGTAGCCGACGTAGACCAGAGCACCGCAGGTGGCGGCGCTGGAAACGATGGTGACGATGGGGGAGAAGAACGCGGCGAGAATGAACAGCACGCCGGTGGTGACGGAGGTGAGGCCCGTGCGGCCACCGTCGGCAGCGCCAGAGGTGGACTCGACGAAGGTGGTGATGGAGGAGACGCCCATGAAACCGCCCACAGCAGCGGCGGCGGAGTCGACGATCAGGATCTCCTTGATATTTTCGACGTTGCCGTCGTCGGTGAGGAACTTGCCCTGCTTGGCCACGGCCATCGCGGTGCCCATGGTATCGAAGAAGTCACTCATGAGCAGCGAGAACGAGATGACGAGGAGCGCGGGGTCGGTAAGGACCTTGACGATGGCGGGCACGCCGCCGGCGTCGGCGATGGGGCCACCGATGCTCGAGAAGTCGAGCGGGGCGATGATACCGGTCGGAGCATGGGTCACACCTAGGGGGATACCGGCGATGACGGCGACGACGATGCCGATGAGCAGCGAGCCGGGGACGTTGCGGCAGGCGAGGGCGACTGTCACCAGGATGGAGATGATGCCGACGATGAAGGTGGGGGAGGTGATGTCGCCCAGACCGACGAGTGTACCGGCGCCAGCGGTGATAATGCCGGCATCGCACAGGCCAATCATGGCGATGAACAGGCCCAGGCCCACCGAGATGGCGTGACGCAGGACAACCGGGATGGCATCCATGATGGCCTCGCGCAGGCCACAAAGCACGAGCAGCAAGATGACGACGCCCTCAAGGAAGATGACGCTCATGGCCACGTGCCAGTCACCGCCGCAGACGGTGGTGGTGATTCCAGCGATCATCGCGTTGACGCCTAAGCCCGACGCGCAGGCGAGCGGGCGGTTGGCGAAGATGCCCATGCAGATGGTCATGATGCCGGCGCCCAGGCAGGTGGCGCAGGCGAGCGCTCCCGCATCGATGCCGGCGCCCGAGAGCACCGCGGGGTTGACGGCGATGATGTAGGCCATCGCCAGGAATGTTGTCAGTCCAGCGCGAAGTTCGGTCCCGATTGTGGACTTGCGCTCACTGACGTGAAAAAGTTCGTCCATGCATACCCTTTCCTTGTTCGGCCCCGAGTTTAGGCCGATTGACACGAACTCAACTACTATATCGCCTTTGAAAGGTTGATGTTCCTCGCATGTTGATGTTCGGCGCTTTGTAGCAGACGGACGGTATTTTTCGCATGAAAATGTGTAGGTACCGTATACTTAAGCAGTTACAACGAACTCTTTGGAGGAACGTATGATTAAAGAGCTCTGCCGCGACGAGGCCATCCTGTCCCAGCGTTGCGAGGTCGCGACTGTCGAGGACGAGTCGGTCGCACAGGACCTGATCGATACCATCAAGTCGCTCGACGATGCCGGCTGCCTTGCCGCCAACCAGATTGGCGTCACCAAGAAGGTCTGCGTCTATCTGGACGACGCCGGCGAGCCCCACGTACTCTACAACCCCCGTCTGGTGTTTGGCCTGGGCGCCAGCAAGATGGAGGAGAGCTGCCTGACACACGACGAGATCACCAAGTCCACGCGCTACATCAAGTGCAAGGTTGCCTTTGACCAGATCGTCGACGGCAAGATGCGTGAGCACAAGCAGGACTTTGTGGGCTTCGAGGCTCAAATGATTCAACACATGATTGACCATTGTCTCGGCAAACTTGTCTAGAGTGATTTGATCGGGGATTGAACCTGTGCTTTTGGCCCGGGCATGACATTGTTGTCATGTCCGGGCTTTTGTGTTTAGCGCCTTTTTGTTTGGAGACAATAACCTTAGCAGGAACGTAAAGCTAGGAGGCGCTATGTGTACGAGCATTCGATTTACCGATAATTCTGGTCACATGTATCTAGGCCGCAACCTCGACTGGAGCTTTGACTACGGCCAACAGGTTCGCGTGATGCCGCGTGGGTTTCACATTCCGTATTCGTTTATCGACGACGCGACAGCGGCACACGCGGTGATCGGTATGTGCATCGATTACAAGAACTACCCTATGTTCTTCGATTGCGGCAACGATGCGGGCCTCGCCGTAGCGGGCCTCAATTTCCCGGGTTATGCCGAGTATGCCGAGGGGCCGGTTGATGGAAAGACCAATATCGCGGCCTATGAGTTTCCCCTGTGGGTGGCAGCGACGTTCTCGACGGTCGATGAGGTCGAGGCCGCGCTGCGCGACACGGTGATTGTTGCCAAATCTGCAGGAGAGGGACTGGGCGTGTCGCTGCTCCATTGGATTATCGGCGACAGCCAGCGCAGCATCGTGGTCGAGATGATGGCTGACGGCCTGTATGTGTACGACGATCCGGTCGACACCCTTGCCAACCAGCCGACCTTCCCGTGGCACATGGAAAACCTCCGCACCTATATCACCGCCACAAGCGATTTTCCGCAGACGGCGACATGGCGTGGCGCCGAGCTCAAGCCCTATGGCGCGGGTGCCGGCATGCGCGGTATTCCGGGTGACTGCTATTCGCCGAGCCGTTTTGTAAAGGCGGCGTACCTCAATGCCAATTATCCGCAAAAGGAGAGCGAGACCGAAAACGTCGTTCGCATGTTCCGCTCGCTCGAGGGCGTGGTGATGATCGAGGGAGCGTCCAGGATGGGCGATGGCAAGTTCGAGAAGACTATCTACACCGGATGCTTTAGCGCGCGCACGGGCAATTATTACTACGCGATGTATGGGGATCCGTCGATTCGCTACGTGAGCCTGATGGATGCCGAGGGCGCGAGCCCCGATAGGCTCGTGGTTCCCGAGCCGCGTCGTTCGTAGCCGTTAGCTTTACTGCAATGCAAAGCGGCCCTGCGTCTCTCGTGAGGTGCAGGGCCGCTGTTGTTGATTTGTGACGTCGCTAGAAGTTGGCGTCGTTGAGTTGTTCACTCTCGAGGCCGTCGAGCAGTTGCTGTTCGGGCGTATCGGCGACGCTCTCGAGCAGCTCGGTGGGATCGACGTTCATGCTCTTGCCGGCCTCGTTGCCGTTGACCAGGTCGTCCGAGAAGATGTCGACTTCCATTTCCTCGGCCTCTTCAATCTGAACCTCGAGCGGCACCTGGGTGCGCACGAGCTTAACGGCCGGGCGCATGCGGGCAAACAACGGCACGTACTCGATGATGATGGCAGAGTTCTCGAGACCGTACCAGCGCGCCGGGCTTCCGCAGGCGCGGCGGACGGCGTACTTGATGGCCATCACACGGTGGTCGTTGCGGTTGATGTCCGTTTCGGGGGCAAGCATCTTGCGCAGCATGCAAAAACGGAAGTCGCCCACGTTGCCGCGTGTCTCGTAGATAGAGTAGGTGTGATGCTGCGGCGGCAACTCACCCGATGCCATCAGGTCGCCGACGATCTGGCGCAGGTAGGCGTTGATGCGCTGGTTGACCTTAAAGCCCAGGTCCAAGCGCACGCGGAACAGGAAGTCTGTGCCAAAGGTCTCAACGGAATACTCATGCGTATAGGGCTCGTCGGTAACGTGCACGTTGATGAACCAATATGCCTTGGCGCGCTTGGGGTGCTTGTCCAGGATGGAATAAAGCACGTCGCGGTCGAGCGTGAGCGGGTCGGGGCTGTTGGTGAGAAATACCAGATTGTCGGCGAGCACGGGATAGGTCTCGTCGTTGCGCAGGCGGTTGAGCTGATCGATGTACTTGGAGACGGGCAGCAGGATCGTTTGCGTGCGCTCGATGGCGGTGCCGCGGCGCCACACATACATAAGGCCGAACAGCAGCGCGGCCAGGAAGATCATGACGTAGCCGCCGTCAAAGAACATAGTGAGGCACGAGGCGAAGAAGCACAGCTCAATGGCACCAAAGAGCAGGGCGAAGACGCAGGCACCCAGCTTGTGCTTGAGGATGCCGGCGATATAGCTCGTCAGCAGTGTGGTGGTCATGAGCATGGTCACGGTGATGGCGAGGCCATAGGCGCTTTCCATGCGCTCAGAGTTTTGGAATAGCAGCACGATGAAGATGCAGCCGACCCACATGATGTTGTTGACGAGCGGAATATAGAGCTGGCCCTTGGTGTCGCTGGGGTAGTGGATGCGCAGGTGCGGCATAAGGTTGAGGCGCGTTGCCTCGGATACCAGCGAGAACGAGCCGGTGATGAGCGCCTGCGAGGCGATGATGGCCGCCACGGCCGAAAGCACGATGGCAAAGGGGCGCAGGGGCTCGGGGAGCATCATATAGAACGGGTTGACGATATCCATTGCGAGCATCTGGGGGTTGGAGTTATTGGCGAGCAGCCAAGCGCCTTGACCCAGATAGTTGAGGATGAGGGCCGCTTTAACAAACGGCCAGGATGCATAGATGTTTGCCTTGCCCACGTGGCCCATGTCCGAGTAGAGCGCCTCGGCACCGGTTGTCGACAGAAAGACAAAGCCGAGCACCATGATGCCCGAGTGGTTGATGGGCGAGAACAGGAACATGATGCCGCGGATGGGGTTGAGCGCGCGCAGGATGGACGGGTTGCCGAGCATGTTGAACAGACCGGCGCCAGCCAAGAACAGGAACCACAGCGTCATGAGCGGGCCGAACAGCTTGCCGATCGACGAGGTACCGGCGCGTTGCATGGCAAACAGGCCGCAGATAATGATGATGGTGATGATGATTACATTGGTCTGGCCGTCACCCAAAAGCGCATGGCCCCACTCGATAGTGCGCAAGCCCTCGATGGCCGTGGTAACCGTGACGGCGGGGGTGAGGATGCCGTCGGCGAGCAGCGCCGCGCCGCCGATCATGGCAGGTAGGATCAGCCATGGTGCTACTTTTCGCACCAGGCTAAACAGGGCGAAGATGCCGCCTTCGTTGTGGTTATCGGCCTTCATGGCGATTACCACGTACTTGACCGTGGTCACGAGCGTCATGGTCCAGATGACGAGCGAAAGCGCGCCCAGAATCATGTCCTCGCTGACGGTGCCGATGCCGCCGTTGTTGGCGACGATTGATTTCATGGTGTACATGGGGCTCGTGCCGATGTCACCATAGACGACGCCGAGCGTTACGAGCAGCATGCCAGCGGAGAGGGGAATGGCTCCGTGCCCGCCTTGACCATGCTGGTCTTGGGGGCTTGCCTCCAGTTTGTTGTGTGCCACGTGGACTCCCTTGGACATCTGGTTATCTGTCTAGGACAGATAATCTTTATGCCGTCTTTATATATACAAGAGCAGTTTGGCACATCGGGTTATTTTAGACAATAATCCTCAGCTGGGGATTATTTATCTACACAGGTAGCATTCAAAGCAGGGGCTTTTAAGCACGCACTGTCTGGGCGATGCCAGCCTTGGCGTTTGCGCGTTTGCCGGCGAGTTCGCAAAAAATCGCGCCGCCGATGATAAGTGCGGCGCCCGTCAGGCGGATCGGTGTTATGGCTTCGCCTAAAAGGACGGCCGAGAACACGACCGCCGAAAGCGGCTCGAGGTAGCCGACGACCGCGACGGTCTGAACGGGCAGCTTGGCGACAGCACTAAAATAGAGCAGGCAACCGATGCCGGTGTTGACGACGCCGAGCATGATGACGGCGCGCCAATCAATACTGGCGGCGACACCGGCGGACAGGAATGAGGGAGCGCCCTGCGTGATGAGCGTGAGGACCAGCGCGGTCGCAAAGGCGGCGCTCACCTGGAGCGTGGAGTTCTCGAGGCCTTCGATGTGTGGCGCACCCTTGCTAGCGATGACCATCAGCGCATAGCAAAATGCCGAGGCGATACCGCAGACGATACCCGCAATGGGCATATTGCCGCCTAGACCTTGCGCTGCAATGAGAAAAGCACCACAAGCAACGGCGACAAAGCCGGCGATTTTGCCGCCGGTCAGCTTTTCGCCAAAGATGAGCGGGGAGAGCGCCATGACAATGATGGGGCCGCAGTAGTACAGCAGCGAGGATACGCCGACGCCGATCGTCTGGTAGGCGCGGAACAGAAAAATCCAGCTGGCGCCTAGCGCGGCTCCCGAGAGGAGGAGGGCTGCGGCTTCGCGGGGGCGAGATGGCGCCTGCAACTTATGGCGTTGGGTGACGGCGAGAATGGTGACAAGCGAGAGTGCGCCCAAAAACGTGCGTAGTAGCACGATATCCGAGCTCGGCAGCGCGATGGCAGCGGCGATGATGCCGTTGGAGCCAAACAATAGCAATGCTGCTAAGTACGTAAACAACCCGTTGTTCATGCGCTGACATCCCCTCTATATCTGAGCATCTTCACTATGGGTGAACTGGTTTTAGAAGAAAAGCGAATATAATGCATAGATAACATGACAAAAACTCATGCAAAGGTGGAGGGGCGCCGTGGAAACGAATATTCAAAAGATGCAGGCGCTGCTGGAGACGGTGCGCGCCGGAAGCTTTACGCGTGCTGCCGAGCGCCTGAGCTATTCGCAGTCGGGCGTGAGCCGCATGGTGGCCGATCTTGAGGCCGATTGGGGCTTTAAGGTGCTCGACCGCAGTCGCGAGGGCGTAGTGCTTTCTGCCGACGGGCGGCAGGTCATGCCGGCTATCGAGGCGCTCTGCGAGGAATTCACTCGCTTGCAGCGACGGGTGGATGAGATGCGCGGGCTCATGCGCGGCAAAATCTGCATCGGTACGTTTTCGAGCGTGGCGACCCACGTGCTGCCGCCGGTGATTGCGCGCTTCCGTGCCGATCATCCGGACGTCGATTATGAGTTGCTGATGGGTGATTACTCAGAGATTGAACAATGGGTGGCAGAGGGCCGCTGCGATCTGGGCTTTATCCCGTATGAGCCTCGAGAAAATGGCATGACATCGCGGTCTTTGGTGCGCGACGAGTTGATGGCGGTAGTGCCGGCAGACTCTTTGCTTGCCACGGCGGAGGTCGTCTCTCTTGCCGATTTAGCCAACGAGCAGTTTATTCTGCTAGAACGCGGCACCGATGATGAGATTACGCCGCTGTTCCGTCGGGCGGGGCTGACGGTGTGCTCCAAGCTGTCGACTTGGGATGACTATGCGATTATGGCTATGGTCGAGGACGGCCTGGGCGTGAGCATTCTTCCCGCGCTCATCTTGCGCCGTTGTCAGTTCGATGTTGCTGTGCGCCCACTCGAGGGGCATCCCCATCGCCAAATCAACGCCATATATCGAACGGCCGATGTTTCGCTTGCCGCCGCCCGTTTCCTCGAATACCTCTAAACGTGTACACGTCATTGTCCGTTTTGGGCAAATCTCGGAGTTCGGTACGTTTTCTTATGAAATTGAACTTTCGAATGAGGCGCGGCGCTATACTGCTTGCTAAATTGAACCTTGGTTCAATTCGTGTTCTATAAATTGAACTTTGCCAGCAAGGAGGTTCCTGTGGCCCAAGAGACGTTTAGCGATCGTCTGCGACAGGCTATGTCCGATCGCGACGTTCGCCAGTCGGACGTGATCCGCGCATCGGAGATGCTCGGCAAAAAACTCGGCAAGAGTCAGATGAGCCAATATGTGAGCGGCAAGACGATTCCGCGGCGCGATGTGGCAGAGCTGCTCGCCCGCATTTTGGAGGTCGATGTTACCTGGCTGCTTGCCGGTGACGCCGATCAAGGTGAGACCCCTCCGTCCCGTAAAGTTGCCAAGCCAGAACCCAGTCCCACGGCTCAAATCACAAGGAGCACCACCATGCGTACTTTTTCTAAATCCACCAAGCTCGATAACGTCCTGTATGACGTGCGCGGTCCCGTCGTCGACGAGGCCGCCCGTATGGAGGACGAGGGCGAGCGCATCCTCAAGCTCAATATCGGCAACCCGGCGCCCTTCGGTTTCCGCACGCCCGATGAGGTCATCAAGGACATGCGCCAGCAGCTGCCCGACTGCGAAGGCTATTCCAACTCGCGCGGCCTGTTCTCCGCGCGCAAGGCGATTATGCAGTACTCGCAGATCAAGGGCCTGCCCAACGTTCAGATGGAGCATATCTACACGGGCAACGGCGTGTCCGAGCTCATTCAGCTTTCGATGAACGCGCTGCTCGACAACGGCGACGAGATTCTGATCCCCAGCCCCGACTACCCGCTGTGGACGGCGTGCGCGACCCTTGCCGGCGGCCATCCCGTGCACTATCTGTGCGACGAGCAGGCCGATTGGTATCCCGACCTGCAGGATATGGAGTCTAAGATCACGAGCGCGACCAAGGCCCTCGTCATCATCAACCCCAACAACCCTACCGGTGTCATCTATGGCCCCGAACTGCTGAAGGAACTGGTGGAAGTGGCTCGGGAGAACAAGCTGCTCATCTTCAGCGATGAAATTTATGATCGTCTGCTGCTGGGCGATGCCGTTCATGTGTCCACCGCCTCCCTGTGCCCCGACCTGCCCGTCATCACCTTCAACGGCCTGTCCAAGAGCCATGTGGTCTGCGGCTTCCGCTGCGGCTGGATGTGCGTCAGCGGCCCCGATGAGCTGACCAAGGACTATAAGGCAGCCCTGACCGCTCTGGCTGCCATGCGTCTGTGCGGCAACGCCCTGACCCAGCTGGTCATCCCCGCCGCCCTGGAGGACTCCGCCTACACCAAGCAGATGATGAGTCCCGGCGGCCGTCTGTACGAACAGAGCAAGGCTGCCTGTGATGCCCTGGAAAAAATTCCTGGCCTGACCTTCGTCCGCAACCAGGCTGCGTTTTATGTTTTCCCCAAGCTGGACATCGAACAGTTCGGCATCACCGACGACCGGAAGTTCGCCCTGGATCTGCTCCACGAGAAGCACATCCTGCTGGTGGCCGGCAGCGGCTTCGACTGGCCCGAACCCGACCACTTCCGTCTGGTTCTGCTGCCTGAGGCACAGGAGCTGAAGAAGGCCATCGAAGACATCGGCGACTTCCTGAGCACCTATCATCAGTGATCTTTGGAACGTTTCTCTATTCCTTTCATTTTCGCCAGCCGGCATCGTTTCCGATGTCGGCTGGTCTTTTTTGCGTTAAGGACGGGAAGGGGGGGTGACAAGTGAACGAACGTTTACTATAATAGCATACGAAGTGAACGAACGTTTACCAAAAGGAGTGAAAATTATGCACTACATCCGAAGCCAACGCTATGACACCCCCCAGTTCACCGAGAAGATGATGGGGCCCAACCCCATCAAGCTCACCGAAGAACTGATGCTGGAAAACCGGACGCCAAAAGGCGCTGTGGTCTGCGACCTGGGCAGCGGCCAGGGCATCACCTCGGCCTTCCTGGCACAGGAGTACGGCTTCCAGGTCTACGCCTGCGACCTGTGGAGCGATCCAGCGGAAAACCAGGCGTTTTTTGACCAGTTGGGATTGCTTCACGAACAGCTCATCCCCGTCAAGGCGGACGCTCTCAATCTACCTTTCGAGCCGGCCTTTTTCGATGCGGTGGTCAGCGTGGATTCCTACAACTACTTCGGTCGAGACCCGAACTTTTTGGGACAAAAGCTGCTGCCCTATGTGAAGCCCGATGGCTACCTCTACTTCGCCATCCCCGGTATGAAGCAGGACTGCCATGACCACTTGCCACCGGAGCTGCTCCTGTCCTGGACGCCGGAGCAACTGGAGTATATGCACGACGTGGCCTATTGGCAGCATATGATCTCCCTGACTGATGGCATTGAAATTCTGTCCGTGGCGGAGATGGAGAGCAACGAGGAAGTGTGGCAGGATTGGCTGAAACAGGAGAATGAGTACGCCATTGGCGACCGGAAAAGTATGAACGCCGGTGGGGGAAAGTACCTGAATTTCATCCAGATCGTGCTGAAAAAGTGTCATTAAGCAAAGAATCCCCCCAAATGGAAAAGGAGTGCCTTAGGCACTCCTTTTCGTTTTATGCTTGACGAAATGGGATAGGATATGGTTCGTTCTCAGTCATCCCACTCTTTTTCGTAGTCGATGATGGCACCGGTCTTAGCGTTGATCTCGTAGTCATACTCATAGTTGCCGTAGTGGAATTCCACCTCGTAGACCATGATGCCATGTTCCTTGTCCAGCTTTGCTTTCAGACCGCGGACTTTGCTCTCAGACAGAGCAGCGTGCTTCAGGGCGATGCGCTTGGCCTTGGCTGTGCCAATGTAGCCCTTAGAGGTGGAGGTGCTGGTGGACTTGCCGGTGGTCTTGGCCTTGCGGCTGTCGGAGAAGTCACCATAATACTTGGTATTTCCAACCGCTTTGTAAGCACGCACCTTGAACTTATAGGTGACGCCGGATTTCAGGCCGCTGATGGTGGCGCTGGTGCCGCTGACGGTGGCCTTGCGGACGTACTTCTTGGCGGCGGAGTCATACAGGTAGACCTGGTACTTGCTGGCGCCCTTGGCCTTGCTCCACTTCAGGCTCACGCTGGTCTTGGTGGTCTTAGTCACTCTCAGGTTGTCTACTTCATCGGGGGTGGTGTAGGTAGTGAGGGTAGCAGAGTAGGGGCCGTAGTAGGTGGTGCCGGATTTGGTCTTATCATAGGCACGGACGGCGAAGTGGTACTTGGTGCCTGCCTTCAGATGCTCTACCTCGTAGCGGGTCTTGGAGGTGGTCTTAATCTTCTGCCACTTCTTGGTGTTAGTGTTGTAGCGGTAGAGAAGATAGCCATCGGCACCGGAGACCTTTTTCCACCTGAGGGTCAATTCATCGTCATCCCGTTCCACCACGGACAGGCCGGTGACCTGGTTCAGGTTGGCGGCGTAGGTGGAGAGGGCGGTGGTGGCGGTGCCGATGACCATCGAGGCGGCCAGAGCTGCGGCGGCCAGCTTGGAAAACAACTTCTTCTTCATGTCGGGTTCCTCCTTCGGTTTGGGTTTGTGTCGGTTGTTTTGTTTCGATGGCGTTATCATACCGGCAGAAGATGAGAAATACATGAGAAAAATGAAAAAATTTTGCCGCCTACCCAGCCTGGTTCTCATGTTCTTCTCATCCTTTCTATGGTATACTGATACAAACAAACAGGGAAGGAGGGCACAAAAATGCGCATTTTAGTGGCAGAGGACGAACGAGACTTGAACGAAATCCTATGCAAAAAGCTCCGTTCCGAGGACTACTGCGTAGACGGCTGCTTTGACGGGGAGGAGGCGCTGGACTACCTGGCCAGCGTAGACTACGATGCGGTCATCTTGGACATCATGATGCCCAAGCGCAGCGGACTGGAAGTGGTGGAACAGCTCCGCCGCCAGGGCAACCAAACACCGGTGCTGTTCCTCACCGCCCGAGACAGCATTGATGACCGAGTGACCGGTCTGGACGCCGGAGCGGACGATTACCTGGTAAAACCCTTCGCCTTTGATGAGCTGTTGGCACGGCTTCGGGTGATGACTCGGAAACGGGGTGGGGAGCGGAGCAACCTGTTCACCATCGACGATCTGACCCTGGATATCCGCAGCAAACGGGTGGAGCGGGGCGGGGCAGAGCTGAAACTGTCCGCCAAGGAGTACGCCTTGCTGGAATACCTCATCCGCAACAAGGGCGTGGTGCTCTCCCGTATCCAGATCGAGGAGAATATTTGGGGCTTCGACTACGAGGGCAGCTCCAACATTGTGGACGTCTACATCCGCTACCTCCGGCGGAAAATCGACAAAGACCACCCAGTAAAACTCATCCACACCATCCGCGGCAGTGGATACGTCTTGAAACTGCCATGAAGCGGAAGCGACTGAGCATTAAAACGCGCGTCACCCTGTGGTATACCACCTTGCTGGCCGTGCTGGTGGGGTTGGTGGTGGCGGCGGTGCTGGTCATGAGCGACTCCATGGAGGAGATGCAGGCCAAAAAGTTGCTGGAGACCGCCGTCAACCACGCCGCCGACCTGTTGGTGTACGATGGGGAGAATGTGACCTTTTTGGAGCCGGTGGAAACCTACGAAAATGGGACATATCTGCTCTTTTATGATGAGAATTATCGGTTTTTAGATGGTTCCTGGCCGCAAAAGTTCCCAAACGGTGTGGACGCTGCCAACCGAGCATTTCAGGCCATCCGGCGGGGAAACACCACCTATTATGTCTACGATCACCTGTTGGAGTTTGCATCAGGCGGCGTGTGGATCCGCGGCATCTACGAAGCCACCGGTGCTCAGTTCATCCTGGACAATGTGGTGCGGGTCATCCTCATCGCCTTACCGGCTCTGGCTGCTCTGGCCGCCCTGGGCGGATGGCTCATCACCCGCAACGCCTTTCGGGTGGTGGACGAGCTGCGCCAGCAGGCGGACAGCATTTCAGGCGGACAAGACCTGTCCCGCCGCATCCCAGTGAATGGGGAGCGGGATGAGTTGCATCGCCTGGCCGGAACACTGAACCGGATGTTCGACCGGTTGGAGGACTCCTTCCAGGCGGAGCAGCAGTTCATCTCCGATGTCTCCCACGAGCTGCGGACGCCCACGGCGGTCATCCTGGCCGAGTGCCAGTACGCCCTGGAATCTGGACAAATGGCAGAACAGACCGCCGCTCTGGAGGTCATCCAGCGGCAGGGGAAGCGGATGTCTCGGATGACCGAGGAGATGCTGACCTTGAGCCGGATGGAGCGGGGCCAGACCCAGCTGGCACGGGAGGAGACCGACCTGACCGAGCTGGTGGAGGTCATCTGCGAGGATCAGCAGGAGCTGCTGCCAGAGCATCTGACCCTCCGATGGGAGCTGGAACCGGTGATGGCGGAGGTGCATCAGGACATGATGATCCGCCTGGTCATTAACCTGCTCAACAACGCTGTCCGCTACGCCAAGTCGAAGATCATGGTCACCCTGACCTGTCAGAACGACACAGTGACCCTGACCGTAGCCGATGACGGTGCAGGCATTGCTCCGGAGCATCAGAAGCGAATTTTCCAGCGCTTTTATCAGGTAGAGGGCGATCGTACCCGAAAATCCGGTGGGCTGGGGCTGGGACTGGCCATGTGCGATCAGATCATTCGCCAGCACGGCGGGCACATTTCGGTGGAAAGCACCTTGGGAGAAGGCAGTCGATTTCTCG
>ERZ827150.4099-NODE-4099-length-13229-cov-3.383862_pt1 | contig 13229 bp, 9 predicted proteins | sample MGYA00519779_ERZ827150 | MGnify/ENA primary metagenome ERZ827150 (study PRJEB31778, sample SAMEA3449267) | human gut metagenome | biome: human gut; feature: human-associated habitat; material: faeces | place: United Kingdom | collected 2010/2012 ...
ATAGAAGTATTTTATTTAAAATCCGCGTCATCCGTGTCATCCGCGTCTAAAAGATTATTTATTATTTAACTCATAACCTTATAGAAACAAATTAATTCCCCCACCAATCCCAATAATTTCACATTTTTGCGTATGTTTGTACAAAAGTTCAATCCAGCAAATCTACATGGAATTATTAGTATATAAAGCCTCAGCCGGCTCAGGAAAGACATTCACCCTTGCTGTAGAGTATATCAAGCACCTGATACTGAATCCAAGGGCCTATCGGCAAATACTGGCCGTAACTTTTACCAATAAAGCTACGGCAGAAATGAAAGAACGTATTCTGCAACAACTTTACGGTATCTGGTTAAGTGATCCGGCATCAGAGCCCTACCTGAACCGTATCCGGGAAGATTTACGACAGAAAAACTTATCTGACTCTGACATCCGTCGGGCAGCAGGAACAGCATTGCAATACATGCTGCATGATTACAGCCGTTTTCGTGTAGAAACCATCGACTCCTTCTTCCAGTCCGTAATGCGCAATCTGGCACGGGAACTGGAACTGAGTCCGAACCTGAATATAGAACTGAACAATGCCGACGTATTGAGCGATGCCGTGGACAGCCTCATTGAAAAACTGACACCTTCCTCCCCTGTTCTGGCTTGGTTACTGGATTATATCAACGAACGCATTGCCGATGACAAACGTTGGAATGTATCCGATGAGATCAAGCGATTCGGCTGGAACATCTTCGACGAAGGTTACATAGAACGCGGTGAAGGACTCCGGCAACAACTGAAAGAACCGGATATAATCAAACTGTACCGTAATGTGTTGCGGGAAATGGAGACCGAGGCTCTGGAACAAATGAAAAGCTTCTACGACCAGTTCATCGGAGAATTGGAATCACATGCACTCACCGCCGAAGACCTGAAAGGCGGAACGCGAGGCATAGGCAGTTATTTCCGTAAATTGCGTGACGGACGGCTATCAGACAAAGATGTGCTGAACGCCACTCTGAAGAATAGCTTGGATGACGCAAAGAATTGGGCCACCAAGACTTCGCCCCGAAAGAACGATATCATCCATCTGGCAGAAACAAGTCTGCTCCCTTTATTGCAGGATGCAGAAACATTCAGACCCCGCAACAACAAGACCGTAAACAGTTGCCGGTTATCACTGCAACACCTGAACAAATTGCAATTGCTTGCCCACATTGACGAAGAAGTACGGGAGCTGAACCGCGAACACAACCGTTTCCTGTTGTCAGACACCAATGCCTTGCTCCATAACCTGGTACGAGATGGAGACTCTTCATTCGTATTCGAGAAAATCGGTGCCAATATCCGGAACGTAATGATCGATGAATTCCAGGACACCAGCCGTATGCAATGGGATAACTTCAAAATCTTATTGCTTGAAGGTCTTTCACAAGGAGCCGACAGCTTGATTGTAGGTGACGTGAAACAATCCATTTACCGTTGGCGAAATGGAGACTGGGGAATATTGAATGCGCTGGGTACCAAAGAAACGCCTATTCCCTACCCTGTACGTGTAGAAACTTTAAAAACAAACCGTCGAAGCGAAACAAATATCATCCGTTTTAACAACAGTTTGTTTACGGCCGCAGTGGAGTACCTGAATATGCTCCATCTGAAAGAATTACAGGAAGATTGCCGCCCGTTGCAGCAAGCTTATGCCGACGTGGAACAGGAATCTCCACGAACCGAAGCCAAAGGATACATCAAGGCTACTTTCCTGGAACCGGACGAAGAACACGATTATACGGAACTGACCATCATCTCTTTAGGCGAAGAAGTACAGAGACTACTGGCTGCCGGTGTAAAACTAAACGATATCACCATCCTCGTTCGCAAGAATAAAAACATTCCTCCCATTGCCGATTATTTCGACAAAACAATGCATCTGCCTATTGTTTCAGACGAAGCTTTCCGACTGAATGCTTCACAAGCATTGTGCATGTTGATGGATGCTTTACGTTACCTTTCCAATCCTGATGATAAAGTAGCAAGAGCCTCATTAATTATAAATTACAAATTACAAATTACAAACGAAAACAAAGAAGGGCGAATGGAGAAGGAAGGAGCAAATGCGCCTGAAACGAAGTGGGATGATATACTAACTTCCCGACCGGAGGATGTATTGCCCGAGGCATTTGTCAACCGCATAGAGCCTCTTCGTCTAATGCCGCTATACGAATTACTGGAAGAACTTTTCAGTCTGTTTGAGATGAACCGGATCAAAGAACAGGATGCGTATCTCTTTTCTTTTTTCGATGCCGTAACGGAGTACCTGCAAAACAACTCATCGGATCTGGATGTATTCATCCGCTATTGGGACGAAACCTTATGCAACAAAACAATCCCCAGCGGAGAAATGGATGGTATTCGTATCCTTTCCATTCACAAGTCAAAAGGATTGGAATTCCATACCGTCTTAATCCCCTTCTGCGACTGGAAGTTGGAGAATGAGACCAATAATCAATTAATATGGTGTTCACCTTCCGAATCACCTTTCAGCGCGCTCGACATTGTTCCGGTCAATTATTCCTCTACCATGGCAGAATCAGTATACAGGCAAGAGTATCTTAACGAGCGTCTGCAACTTTGGGTGGATAACCTGAATCTGCTCTATGTAGCATTTACCCGTGCCGGAAAGAATCTCATCCTTTGGAGTAAAAAAGGCCAGAAAGGAACAATGTCCGAACTGCTTGCCAATGCACTGCCACATGTAGCCGCCCAGGAAGGTAATGAAAACTGGGACGAGGAAGAACCTTACGAAAGCGGAATACTCTGCCCATCGGAAGATAGCAAGCCGACGACGACCGCCAAAACCTCAGTCAACCGCCTTGCTCAAAAGCCTGACAAGCTCCCGGTACACATGGAGAGCATGAGGCATGAAATCGAATTCCGGCAATCAAACCGTTCAGCCGATTTCATTCAGGGAGTTGACGAAGATGAATCAGACAATCGCTTCATAAACCGGGGACGCTTACTGCATACTCTTTTTTCAGCCATTGAAACAGAAAAGGACATCGACAATGCCATCGACCAACTTATATTCGAAGGCATCATCGGCAAACCGGAAACAGAAGATGAAATCCGGGAACTGACCCGGCATGCCTTTTCCATCCCCCAAGTGCAGGATTGGTATTCGGGAGACTGGCAATTGTTCAACGAGTGCGACATCATCTGGCAAGAAAAAGGGGAACTCCGAACCCGCCGACCGGACCGCGTCATGATGCGCGACAACGAAATTGTTGTCGTGGACTTCAAATTCGGAAAACAGAATAAAAAATATAATAAGCAAGTGCAGGGATATATGCAACTGCTCACACGCATGGGATACCCGAAAGAGAACATAAAAGGATACCTGTGGTACGTAGAAGAAGATTTAATAGAAAAAGTATAAAGAATCATGGTACGAGGAAAGCAAACTTGCAAAATCTTAAAAGACATTCGCCGGCAAATTGCCGAAGCAAATGATATCGAATATATCACTTCCGAATGTCAATACAAAGGGGATTGTACGGGTACATGTCCCAAATGCGAGGCAGAAGTGCAGTATCTGGAGCAACAACTGGCACGTAAACACATGGCAGGAAAAGCGATTACCATACTTGGAGTATCCGCAGGATTGGCAACAATGATGCCACAACCTGCCTGTGCGGAGCCGATCCATTCCGAAGCTCCGCATGGTTACTATATAGTAACTCCGGAAATACAGGAGAAACCGGTAATAAGAGTCCTCCCGCCGGACTCTCTCGTACAGGAGGTTATTCCGCAAGATACTACCATATATGGCACAAATCAGTACGATGCACCGGATACAATGCCCGAATTTCCCGGGGGCATGGTCGAACTGATGAAATTCATAAGCAAAAAATTAGATCTGAAACTACCCGTTTATCAAGGTAACGGAACCCAAGGACGAACCACAGTCAGATTTGTCATCGAAAAGGATGGGAGTATCACAAATGCCAGAATCCTCAGAGGCGTTGATCCGTATTTAGATAAAGAGGCTCTGCGCGTAGTCAGAGAATTCCCTAAATGGAAACCCGGTACGGTAGCGGGACAACCTGTACGTGTGGAATATACTGTCCCGGTCATGTTTCGATTGCAGTAGATATAAGGCAATTATAAATCAGAATAATCATGGTACGAGGAAAGCAAACATGCAAGATATTAAAAGACATTCGCCGGCAAATTGCCGAAGCAAATGATATCGAATATATCACTTCCGAATGTCAATACAAAGGAGATTGTACAGGCACATGTCCCAAATGTGAATCAGAAGTACGATATCTGGAACATCAACTGGAACGACGGCGCATGGCGGGAAAAGCGATCACCCTATTAGGATTGTCCGCAGGGATTATCGCAATGAATGCCTGCGCCAACTCACCAGGCCAGTCAGCAAAGAACACCTCAGAGATCAAACTTGAGTGTCAGAGCGTGCCGATGGATAAGGACTCACTCTTTTTAATCAAAGGTACAGTTACAGACAGTCTGACTCAAAAACCAATTGTCGGGGCCAATGTCTCTGAAAAAGAAACTACAAACGGTACTCTAACAGATGCGAATGGTGAGTTTACACTAAAAGTTTCCGGTAAATATCCGCTAATCATCCAATACGTTGGAATGGAAACACAGGAAATTGAAATAAATAAGAAGGGAGCAACTTACATTCAGGTTGCACTGCGTGAAAGTAACATGACAATGGGAGAATGTCCGACGGAAACAATAGAATCCGGAGAGATACTGGAAGGAGATGTTGATTACGAAACAATAGAAACAACACCACCGGAATTTCCCAGAGGCACACAAGCTTTAGATACAGAGTAACCGTACCCATAATATTCAGTGCAGAATAGTTATCAAAAACAAAAGATTAAGATGCAAACTTTTCTTCAATTAGTTGCCCAAGACTTATACAAAAAAATAGGAAACGATCTTTCACGGGTCGCCATTGTTTTTCCGAACAAACGTGCCAGCCTTTTCTTCAACGAGCATTTGGCGGCACAAAGTGACCGCCCTTTATGGTCTCCCGCTTACGTCAGCATCAGTGAACTGTTCCGACAGCTTTCTCCATGGAAGCTGGGCGACCCCATCCGCCTTGTTTGTGAGCTCTATAAAGTATTTCGTGAAGAAACCCATAGTGAAGAAACACTTGATGATTTCTATTTCTGGGGAGAACTTCTTATCAGCGATTTCGATGATGTCGATAAAAATCTTGTTGATGCCGACCGTCTATTCTCTAATCTGCAAGACCTGAAAAATATCATGGATGATTACGACTTCCTTGACTCCGAACAGGAAGAAGCCATCCGTCAGTTCTTTCAAAACTTCTCCATCGAGCGACGCACGCAACTGAAAGAGAAGTTCATCTCCTTGTGGGATAAATTAGGCGATATTTATCACGGCTACCGCGACAATCTCGCAGAACTCGGCATTGCTTATGAGGGTATGATGTATCGCTACGTCATGGAAGAACTGCAACCGGAAAAGCTGAAATATGACCGGTATGTTTTCGTTGGTTTCAATGTATTGAATAAAGTGGAAACCCGTTTTTTTGAGCGTCTGCGTGATGCCGGCAGAGCATTGTTCTATTGGGATTATGACTTGTTTTACACCCGTCTGCCTCGTGAAAAGACTCCGCCTTACACGCATGAAGCCGGCGAATTCATTCTCCGCAACCTGAAAATCTTCCCCAACGAACTACCCGAAACCGTATTCGACGTATTAAGACATCCTAAAAATGTACGTTTCATCTCCGCCCCTACCGAAAATGCACAGGCACGCTATTTGCCGGAATGGGTACACTCCGTAATGAAAAATGATCCATCAGGTACACCAACCCAGGAAAAAGAGAATGCTGTGGTACTTTGTAATGAATCTCTTTTATTACCCGTACTCCACTCCATACCATCAGAAGTAAAGAATGTCAATATCACGATGGGATTTCCGCTGGCACAGACCCCTGTATACAGTTTCATCAGCGCACTCATAGAACTGCAAACCAATGGCTATCGCAGAGATACAGGACGTTATTCATACGAAGCCGTCCAGGCTGTATTAAAACATCCCTATACACGCCAATTGTCCCCCTCCGCAGAAAAACTGGAGAAACAGCTGACGAAAGACAATCGCTTCTACCCTCTGCCTTCCGAATTAAAGCAAGATGAGTTTCTGGAACAGGTATTCACTCCGCAGACCGGCATTTCAGCCCTCTGCCAATACCTGACGGATACACTTCGCGAAGTCTCCATCCTCTACCGGCAAGAACAGGAAACAGATGATATTTTCAATCAGCTTTACCGGGAGTCCTTATTCAAGAGCTATACCCTCATCAACCGTCTGCTCAGTCTTATTGACAGTGGCAAACTTAATCTGCAAACTGACACTTTGAAACGTCTTCTTTGCCGCTTGCTTGCAACCTCAAATATTCCGTTCCACGGTGAACCAGCCATCGGTATGCAAGTAATGGGAGTGCTGGAAACACGTAACCTCGATTTCCGTAACCTCATCATGCTCTCCCTCAACGAAGGCCAGTTGCCCAAAGCCGGTGGAGAATCATCCTTCATCCCTTACAATCTGCGGAAAGCTTTCGGCATGACCACCATCGAACATAAGAATGCGGTCTATGCATACTACTTTTACCGACTGATACAACGCGCTGAAAATATCACCTTATTATATAATACATCTTCTGATGGACTGAACCGTGGAGAAATGTCCCGTTTCATGCTGCAATTTCTTGTTGAATCGCCGCACGATATTTCACGCGAATACCTGGAAGCCGGACAATCTCCTCAAAGCGGCAGAGAAATCCGTATAGAGAAAACACCGGAAATCATTGCGAGAATGTATGAGAAATACAATCTCGTCCGCCATCCCAAAGCACTGTTCTCTCCTTCCGCACTCAATGCTTATCTGGATTGCCGTTTGAAATTCTACTATCGTTATGTGGCCGGATTAAAAGCTCCCGATGAAGTGAGTGCTGAAATAGACTCCGCACTGTTCGGTACTATCTTCCACCGTTCAGCCGAATTGGCATATAAGGATCTGACTGCAAATGGAAAAGAAATACGAAAAGAAGACCTGGAGCAACTGTTACGCAATGACGTGAAGCTACAGAATTATGTAGATACAGCTTTCAAAGAAGAGTTCTTCCACGTTCTCCCCACAGAAAGGCCTGAATATAATGGTACGCAACTTATCAATGCCAAAGTGATTGCATCCTATCTCCGCCAATTGTTGCGCAACGACCTGCAATATGCTCCTTTCACCATGGAAGGTATGGAAGAACCTGTAAACGAGATCATGGAAATAGAAACTCCGCAAGGAAAACTGGCACTGAATATCGGTGGTACCATCGACCGTATGGACAGTAAGGGCGATACCTTGCGTATTGTAGACTATAAAACCGGTGGCAGCCCCAAAACTCCCGAGAATATAGAGCAACTGTTCACTCCTGCCGACGGACGTCCGAATTATATTTTCCAGACTTTCCTGTACGCTTCCATCATGTGCCGCAAACAATCGTTGAAGGTTGCCCCTTCCTTGCTCTACATTCACCGTGCAGCATCAGAAACTTATTCTCCTGTAATTGAAATGGGGGAAGCCCGCCAACCCAAAATACCGGTCAACAACTTCGCTTTTTATGAAGATGAGTTTCGCGAACGCCTGCAAAACCTATTACAAGAAGTATACAATCCGGAAGAACCCTTCACACAAACTGAAGATAAAAGGAAATGTGAGTTCTGTGATTTCAGAGACCTGTGCAGGCGCTAATAACAAAACAGACCGTCCGTTCACCTGGAACAGACGGTCTGTTTTGTTTTTCTTTATTGTATCATTTATTTTTTCAACGGAACTGAAAAACTGAATATAGAACCTTCACCCTTCTTCGAAGTAAACCACAACTTACCACCATTCTTCACCACAAAGTCCTGGCACAACAACAATCCCAAGCCGGAACCTTCTTCGTTGTTAGTACCGAATGTACTGAAGTGAGTATCTGTATGCAGCAATTTCTTTTGTCCTTCTTCATCAATACCGCAACCGTGGTCTTGCACGCTGACTACTGCCATGCCATCCTTCGCTTCCAGCTTCACCAGCACCTCAGAATTTTCGTTACTGAACTTAATAGCATTGCTTATCAGATTGCGTACTACGGTCTTCAGCATATCGATGTCGGCAGATACAGCTAACTTCTCCGGTTTCTCTTCACGGATTGTAATCTTCTTCATACCGGCTACCATATTGAAAATGTCAATCACTCCATCTACAACCTCCACTACATCAATGTCCTGATATACTACATTCAACTTACCAATCTGGCTCTTGGTCCACTTCAGCAAGTTATCCAGCAAAGAGAACACATCTTCTGTCGTCTGGTTTGCCATTGTCAGCAGTTCATACATCTCATCACCGATTTTCTCGGACGGCAAATTCAATATCAACATATTCAGCACCATCTTGATAGATCCCATTGGTGAACGCAAGTCATGTGCAATCACAGAATAGAGTTTGTCGCGTCCCATGATCGTCTTACGCAACTCTTCCGTTTGTGCAACAATGATTCTTTTCGCTGCAACCAACGAAATCTGGTGCGTCACACGAATAATCAATTCTTCTTTATTGAATGGCTTTGAAATAAAGTCATTACCACCCACCTGAAATCCTTTTACGATATCCGCCGTACTATTTAGAGCAGTCAGGAAGATAATGGGAATTTCAGCCATTTCGGGGTCTGCTTTCATTTGTTGAGCTACCTCAAAGCCACTGATATCCGGCATCATTACATCCAGTAATACAAGATCCGGATTTTCCTTCTTCACTTGTTCCAACGCCTGTGTTCCATTACCGGCAGTCACAATTTTGAATTTCTCGTTGGTCAAAAGTACCTTTAATAAAAGGACGTTTGATATTACATCGTCCACAATAAGGACTTTATATTCAGAAGGATTAATTTCCATATTCATAATTTTCTTTTTTTATGCTTCAGACATTTTTAAAATATTCAATCATACGCTTCAACCCCTCTTCAAGTTCAACAGTAGGCTGCCAGCCCAATTTCTCTTTAGCCAATGTAATATCCGGTTGGCGTTGCTTCGGATCATCATCCGGTAAAGACTTAAATACAATCTTCGAAGATGAACCGGTCATACTAATGATCCTTTCCGCCAATTCCAATACCGGAAATTCATTCGGATTCCCCAGGTTTATAGGACCTGTAAACTCGTCCTCCGTATTCATCATTCTTATCATTCCTTCAATCAAATCATCAATATACTGGAAGCTGCGTGTCTGCTTCCCATCACCATATATCGTTATATCTTCATTATTCAACGCTTGAAGAATAAAATTAGAAACAACCCGTCCGTCATTCGGCAACATTCGCGGACCATACGTATTAAAAATACGGATAATCTTCACACGCACATTGTTCTGACGGTGATAATCCATAAATAATGTTTCTGCGCAACGCTTTCCCTCATCATAGCAAGACCGGTAACCTACCGGATTCACATTTCCCCAATAGCTTTCCGGTTGCGGATGAACGATTGGATCTCCATATACCTCACTCGTAGAAGCTTGCAGAATCTTGGCATCCAGTCTCATTGCCAATCCCAGCATATTAATGGCTCCCATCACAGATGTTTTGGCAGTTTGAATCGGGTCATGTTGATAATGAATGGGAGATGCCGGACAAGCCAAATTATAAATTTCATCTACTTCAGCCGAATAAGGATAAGTGACATCATGCCTCACCACCTCAAAATGATGATTATCCATCAAGTGAATGATATTATCTTTCGAACCCGTAAAAAAATTATCCAGGCATATCACGTCGTGACCTTCGTTTATAAGCCGTGTACAGAGATGAGAGCCTATAAAACCGGCTCCGCCACTTACCAATATTCTTTTCATTCTAAATATTTCTATTGTTTACTAAAGAGACGCTGTCTCTTCGTTTTGTTTATGGTCACAAATGTAACCGATTTGCTTAAAATAAACAATTTTCGGAGAGGATATTTTAAAAAAAAGAAGATTTAAATAGTTTCAATTTCCGAAACAACTTGCCACTGACAAATGTTTATAATAGAAAAGTATTATTTATTAGAACTATTATGATGACAAATAATCCAAATGCAAACCTCATAGAAGCGATGAAGGAAAAGCTCCCGCTCAAAGGGCAACTGGCAGATATGTTAATGGACACGCTATACATAGGAAAAGAGGCAGTATACAGAAGATTGCGCGGTGAAGTACCTTTCACCTTACAAGAGTCAGCCCTTATTTCAAGAAAACTGGGTATATCGCTAGACAAGATTATAGGACTAAGTTTCAAATCGAACGCCATGTTCAATATAAACATTGTAGATTATGACGACCCGTTCGAGAGTTACTACAATATCCTTGAAAAATATGTCTCGCTGATTAATACGATGCCGGATGACCCGAATTCTGTAATGGGAACTTCTGCCAACATTATTCCCCAGACTCTCTATCTGAAACATGAACTTCTGGCAAAATTCCGTTTATTCAAATGGATGTACCAGAATAAATATATTGATTGCAAGAGTTTCGAAGAGTTGGATATTCCACCGAAACTGGTCAATATCCAAAAAGACTATGTAGCAATGACACGTCATATCCACTCCATAGACTATATATGGGATAATATGATTTTCCAACACCTTATCAACGATATCCAATACTTCGCCAGCATCCATCTCATTTCCGACGAAACAAAAGAAGAAATCAAAAATGAATTATTCTTATTGGCGGACGAACTGGAAGAACTGGCTATCAACGGTAAAACAGCCGACGGCAATCGTGTACGCATCTATGTGTCGAATATCAACTTCGAGGCAACATATAGCTATGTAGACACCAATAACCTGCAAATGAGCCTCATACGTATTTATTCCATCAACTCCATTACCACGATGGACAACGAAATTTTCTGTACCTTGAAAGAATGGATTCAATCTCTGAAAAAGTTCTCCACTTTGATATCCGAAAGCGGTGAAATGCAGCGTATTCAATTCTTCAAGCAACAGCGAGAAATTATTGACGCTCTTTAATTTTATTTTCGCAGATTAGAACTTCAAAAAAAATTAAGTTCCAATAAATGAAAGTAGATAAGATTCTTATCTACTTTTTTTCATTCCCTGTCCTCACCACTTCTGTTTGATTCCCAATCAGAAAAAGACACATACATTCATCTCTGTTTTTTCACACAAATCTTTCAAACACAAGACGTAATTTTGCATAGAATGTATCACAGAGATTATTAACATTAAAATTAAAGGAACAAACAATGAAAAATGGTATTCTAAACGAATTAATATCTACAATGAGGGAGCGAATTCCTCAAGATATGAATCTGGCCAATACTTTGGCTGACATTTTATGCATGGGAAAGGAAGCTGTCTATCGCAGATTGAGGGGTGAGGTGTCTTTTACAATAGACGAAGTAGCGCTGCTTTCTCAAAAACTCGGTATTTCTATCGACCAGATTGTAGGTAGCCATGTATCTAATAAAGTTACTTTCGACCTGAACTTGCTTCATGCTTCCAGTGCGCTGGAAAGTTATTACGAAATAATCAACCGTTATCTGCAAATTTTCGACTATGTGAAAACAGATAATACGACGGAGGTGTATACTGCATCCAATTCCCTGCCCTTTACACTTTATTCTTCCTATGAGAATTTGTCTAAATTCCGTCTTTGCCGATGGATGTATCAGAATGGAGATATAAAGACGCCACATTCTTTGGAAGAGATGTCTGTGGATGAACGGATCGTCAATGTGCATAAGAAGCTGAGTGAAAGTATAAGACAGTGTCCAAAAACGTTTTTCATCTGGGACACAAATATCTTTTATTCTTTTGTGAAAGAGATCAAGTACTTTGCCAGTCTGAATCTGATAAGCAAGGACGATGTCATGCATTTGAAGGAAGAGCTTCTTCAGTTACTTGGCGTGGTAGAACATCTGTCCATAAAAGGAGAGTTCAGCGAAAACAAGAAAGTAGCTTTCTATCTGTCCAATATCAGTTTCGAAGCCACTTACAGTTATATCGAGAAACATGATTACCAAGTCAGCCTGCTGCGGGTATATTCTATCAATTCGATGGATTCGCAAAGCTCGTATATCTGCCAGATGCAACGCAATTGGATTCAATCGTTGAAGCGCCACTCTATTCTAGTTTCAGAAAGTGGAGAAGCACAGCGTATCGCTTTTTTACAAAAGCAATTGGAAGTTATCAATACGTTGTAAACAATTGTAGATTTTAGGATATAAAGGAAAGGGGGAAAAGACGAGCTGTATCAGAATGTTGTTTATCTTCATTCTGATACAGCTCTTTTCTTTTAGCTTTTATTCTATTGTGCGCACACAACGATACCAAGCCCAAGTTGTGGACTCTACCGTAGCCCATGCGCCGAATTCACCATTATTATGTCCGACCAACCAATAGTTGCTATCGCGTGAAGTCAATGTCCAGTGCACAGCACTAATCTTCTCGAATCCGTTCTCTGTCCAAGTAGTCGAGTCACCGAAACCTTGGTTTTCGATATTGGTAACAGCCCCTCCCATACTGAGTACTAAATACATCTCACGCTGAGTAGGTAGACGCCAGCCACTCCCTTTGCTTTCGCATGCCGCTTTTGCTTCCGCCCAAGTTTTACCATTACTACTGGAATTTTCAATCTGAAACTTAGGAGCAACCTTATTCATTGCGACACTTGTATCCGGAGTTTCACCTGAAGCAAATAACACCGAAGGATCTGTTCCTCCACTGGCATCGCGAGAGACAATAGTGACCCCCGAGGATTCTACCATCAAATAAGGGTACTTCTTTCCGCTATTTGTATTATCCCTTACGCAACGAAAATAATTATTATTACTAACAGGTGCGGAATCTGGATAACCTGTCGACATTTCCATCCCAAAACGTGTTGTAGAGCCTTTAGCCTCATAGTATGATGAAGACCAGTAGTTTGTCCAGTTTTGATACCACCCATATATATTCTGACCGTCATGATAATTACTGTTAATCGCATTACCACCCAAAGCATTTTCATAGACAAATGACAGCAACAGTTCACTAGCAGTAGGCAGACGCCAACCATCGCCTATATTCCTACAGATATCCTCCGCATCGGCTACATTTTCCAACCGTCCCACACTTTGCTTCGTCTCGCCTATT